>JAEEGI010011224.1_pt1 | contig 19358 bp, 9 predicted proteins | sample 8958751 | NCBI WGS metagenome assembly JAEEGI01 (sample SAMN16246545, study PRJNA631951) | gut metagenome | biome: gut microbiome; feature: rumen; material: KS-attached | host: Bos | place: Iran: Karaj | collected 2018-10 | reverse complement strand
TTCTCTTTGAAATAGGTGTCGCAATAATTCTCATGGAGCCAGAAGAGGCCGTAGTACTTGCCGTTGAGGTATGCTGCGGCGGGAACCACTCCCTCATAGATCTCAAAGCCTGCCTTCTTGCAGAGCGTCTGGCTGAGCTCGTCGCGCAGGAAGCAGAACTGGAAATCGTTGCCCGCATCACGGAGCACGAGCTTGTCGTACTTGTTAACGGTCTTGCCGCTTCCGTCAAGCGCCTGTGTCCCGAAGTCGTTGATCTTGAAGGTTCCGTGGTCGGGATCGTAGGACTTTCTTGCAAAGAGCTTCATCGACTTGACAGAGTACTGTCTCGAGTAGCCGCCGTAGATCCTCACACCGCCGAATTGTCCGAGTTCGGGGTAACCGTCCGGTCCGTAGGCCTCGATGTAGACCTCACGTTCGCTCTCTCTGCCTCGTTTTTCGTAGTTCTTTCCTCTGAAGATCCCGTCAGGTTTCTCTGTGAGATCGGCAGGCTCTCCGGAGATTGAGAATACGAGCGTTGTGTATCTCTCTTTCGAGTTCTCAGCAACAAAGAATGTCTTCACCGCAGTCTTCGTCCACTCTCCGGACGGAAGAAGCGCCTTTGCGCGCAGGACGACCGCATCTGGAAGAGTTCCGTCGAGGGGCTCGAACTTGAGCGGTTCGGCATATGCATTCGATTCCGCTGTGGGCTCCGTGCAATCAAGTGTGTAGTAGACCTTTGCTCCCTCGGGTGCCTCTACGGACACCGTCAGAGTGTCGTTATAAAACGAGTTGGTGTCGCTGAACGAAAATGTTCCGTCATCGTAGAATCCGATCACCACCTGACCCTTAACGAGAGGGCTCGGCTGAGGTTTTTCAGGCAACGGTTCGGGTTTAATGTTCCCCTCACCCGAATTGATGTACTGCGAAAAATCGTCACCTTCGTGAACTACGATCGTGCTTCCGTCGTCTTTTCCGGGATCGATCACAGTCACGGTATCCTTTGATTCCTGTTTGGGTTCTGCCTGAGGTTCGGGTGTGGGAGTTGCTCCGCTCTCACCCGATCCGCATGCACATGCCGATGTAACCACGGCACATGTGAGTATCAGAAGGCAGATGTGCCTCATGGTTCTTTTAATGGTGCTCATTGTATGTTATCTCCTACTAATTACATTTCTATGATGATCTCGCTCTTATCCTTAAGGATCTTCTCGGGGATAAGGATCCCTTCGATCACGCTGCCGTCGACGGTGATCTTCTTAACTCCGTGCTGACTGCCGTTCGGGTTCTCGATCTTAACAAAAAGCTTCTTGCCGCGGAAGGTCTTTTCGATCGTGAAGCTCTTCCACTCCGAAGGGATCGAAGGATCGATAACGAGTCCCTCGGCCTCGGGGTTGATACCGAGGATACCCTCAACGGTTCCGACCATGACGGTCGAAGCTGTTCCCGTGAGCCAGTGCACATGAGCGCGTCCCGCGAAAGGACTGTCCTTGCCCTCGACGAACTGTCCGAAGACGTAGGGCTCGAGAGATCTTGTCTCCGCCCTGTCGTTGTAGGTAGCGGGCGATGCTTCTTTCCAATACATATATGCACGATTGCCGTGACCGAGCTTTGACTCCGCAAGGATCAGCCAGCCCTGAGGCTGCGAGAAGATACCCGCGTTCTCCTTGACACAATGATTAAAGCACGTCATGAGCGCTCCGTCAAACGAATGATACTCGTAAGGAGGATACATGACCATCGCACCGAAAGGAGTATTGAGTTCTCTCTCCACGCTGTCCATGGCCTTCTGCTTCTGCTCGTCCGTGCCGAAGTCCGCGATAACCGACCACGACTGAGGGTTGAGCCACATGGACGCTTCGGGGTCTGTATGCTTTCCGATAACCGTACCGTCTTCCTTGTAACCTCTGATCCATCTGTCTCCGTCCCAGCACTCACCGATGATCTTGGTGAGCTTTTCGAGGATGGAGTCGAGCTCTGCGGCATAGGCGTTATCAGCCTTAATGAGCGCGTACTTTTTAAGAACCTTGACTGCGTAGACAAGCTGGAATGCAACGAAAGTCGATTCGCCGAGCTTTCCGAGTCTCAAGCAGTCGTTCCAGTCCGCATGAAGTCCTGCGGGCATTCCGTGCTTTCCGAGGTTGTTCATCGAGAAAGCTACCGCACGCTGAAGGTGCTCGTAAACGCTGCCCTTCTCGCCGTTGTTGGCGAACCAGATCTGCTCGTCGAGGAATGCAAGGTCTCCGCTCTCTCTGATGTACTTGTCGACCGTAGGGAAGAGCCAGAGCGCATCGTCGGCACGGTAGCTGGGGTGTCCCGTCTCCTTAACGTACTCGGGATCGTCCGGAGTGTTCTCCTGACCGGGCTTATGTGTGTACTTTACAAGAGGAAGTCCCGCTCCGTTAGTAACCTGAGCCGAGAGCATGAACCTGATCTGTTCCTTGGCCATCTCGGGAGCGAGATGGATGATGCCCTGGATATCCTGAACCGTATCACGGTAGCCGAAGCCGTTTCTGAGACCGCAGTACTGGAAGGACGCCGCACGTGACCATGTGAATGTGATGAAGCAGTTGTAGGCATTCCACATGTTGACCATGTTGTTGAAGTTCTCATCGGGTGTGTTGACCTTGAGATTGTCAAGCTTCGAATGCCAGTAGTCCTTAAGCTCCTTAAGCTCCGCATCGACAACGCCCTGTTTCTCGTAGCGGTCAAGGATATTCTCGGCTTCCGAACCGGGCTTCTGTCCGAGCACGTAGGTGAATTCCTTCGTCTCGCCGGGAGCGAGTGTGATCTCGGATTCGAGGGCACCGCAGGAATTGCCGTTGTAGTTGAGATTGCACTCAAGGGGATGTGCCGCACCCACGGGATCCTTGTAGGAGTTGTAAGGACCGACGAACTTGTCGCGGTCGCCGCAATACCGGTCAACCTTGACACCCGCAAGGCCGAGGAAACGCTCGTTGCGGGGATTGTGGAAGTTCTCGTTCTGCTTCTGAAGGATGTACCTTCCGTTGAAGTATGTATGTGTGATAAAGAGCGTGTACTGAAGGTTGACCTGATCCTGCTCGTAGTTATTCTCATTTACAAACTCGCAGTATCCGATGACCGAGAGGTTCCTCGGCTTGTCGCCTTTGTTGGTGACTTTGCATCTCCAGACTTCGTAGGAAGCGCCCTTGGGAACATAGTAAAGAGTCTCTGCCTCAATATCGCGATATGTTCCGGTGATGAGGGTGTACGCCGTTCCGTGGCGGCACTCACTCTTGTAGTCTTCGAGAGGCTTGCACACAGGTGCCCACGAAGCCGACCAGTAGTCTCCGTCCTCGTTGTCCCTGATGTAGATATAACGTCCGGGCTGATCGAGCGGCACGCCGTTGAACCTGTAGCGGATGATCCTGCCGTTCGCGCCTGATTTTTCAAAGCTGTAGCCGCCGGCATTTCCCGAAATGATCGCACCGTAATCGGGCGAACCGAGGTAGTTTGCCCATGCCGTGGGGGTATCGGGGCGGGTGATAACGTACTCTCTGTTTTCTGCGTCAAAATAGCCGTATCTCATATGTCGTCTCCTTTATAGATGAGTATTATATTTTGTGTTGACCTGTCGTTGACCCGGATGTAGGGGCAACCGGTTTTAATCTTCGAATTCCTTAAGCCTGCCGGCGAGTTCCGGAGGAACAAACGCACTGATCTTGATGCCTTCGGGGACATACTCCTCGGAGAGGAGCTGTCCGCGTGTCCGGATGTCGGATGCAAGTGATCCCGCTGTGTACGGTATGATACCGTTAAAGCAATGCCTGCGTTCCGAGAGGATCTTCTCGACCTGCTCCGTGAGAAGCTCCAGTCCTTCGCCCGTCTTCGCACTGATCATGATGCTCGCGTCGGCCTCGGGGTCCCTCAGGTCGACAAGGTGTATCTTGTCACACTTGTTGAAAACGGTTATCACAGGCTTGTCGCTGATGCCGAGCTTCTCAAGAGTGTCGCGGACGACTCTCATCTTCGCCCTGATCTCGGGATCCGATGCATCCGCCACCTGAAGTATGATGTCGGCGTACCTCGCCTCGTCGAGTGTCGATCTGAACGCTTCCACAAGGTGGTGGGGCAGCTTTCTGATGAACCCGACGGTGTCTGAGAAAAGGATCTCCTGACCGGTCTGAGAGACAAAGTTCCTGACCGTCGTATCGAGTGTCGCGAAAAGCTTGTCCTCCTCGAGGACCTCCGAACCCGTGAGCTTGTTGAGGAGTGTGGACTTCCCGGCATTTGTGTAGCCCACTATCGAAACGAGAGGAAGGTTCTTCCTGCTTCTCTGTGCCCTGGTGACATCCCTCGTACGCGAAACGTTTTTGAGCTCGCTTGTGAGGACCGAGATCCTGTCCCTGATGAGCCTTCGGTCGGTCTCAAGCTTCTTTTCGCCGGGGCCGCGCATGCCCATACCGTACTGTCTGTCAAAACTTCCGGCGAGGCTTCTGATCCTGGCAGCCCTGTACTTGAGCTGTGCCAGCTCCACTTCCAGCTTGCCTTCGCTGCTTGATGCGTGATCCGCAAATATGTCGAGTATCACCATCGTCCTGTCAAGGACTCTGAGCGGCTCAAGCGCTTCCGAGAGATTCCTCATCTGAGACGGTGAAAGCTCATCGTCGCAGACGATGCCGGTCGCACCCTGCGCCTGTGCGTACGCCTCGATCTCTTCGATCTTGCCCTTGCCGACATACGTGGCGGGTGAGGCGTTCTCCCTGTTCTGGATCACCCTGCCGACCTCCTGCCCGCCGGCCGTTTCCACAAGCTCGGCAAGCTCGTCGAGGAGTATCTCGGGATCCTCGCTGCCCTCGGTGGCGACACAGACGAGTATCACCTTCTCGGGTCTTTGATCGTTGCTAATCATAAAACAGTTACCTTATCTGAATATATCTGAATTTATCTGAGTTTTCGCGCACATTCGAGCGCGTTGTCGTAGTCGTAGCGTTTGAGGTACTTGATGATGTCCGTGGCGGCCTGCACGTTTTCCTTGCCGATGTCATGCGTGAGCAGCTTCTCTGCGAGCTCTCTCGCACGTGTCTCCTCAAAGTTCTCGAGAAGATCGACGAGCCTGTTTCTGGTCTCCCAGATCTCATCGGTCGTGATGGGAAGCGTTCCGCCCTGCTTTTCGCCCCCTTGAGGAGCGGTATCGAACCCGAATGCGGCCGAAAAAGCGCTCGCAAGCGTATCGAGATATGCCTCGGGACGTGGTCCGTCGCTCACAATACCATCAAACACACCGTTCGCGCAAGCCATTTCTTGCGCATATGCGTACTCAAATAATGCGTCGTAGCCGAATGTCCTCGCGTTCGACTTGATACCGTGGATGAGGATCCTGTAGTTTTCGATATCGCGCTTTTCGCGAAGCGCTTCAAGATCGTTCTTCTCATCCGTATAGCTCTCGAGGTAGGAGCGGACTGTATCGGAATAACCGTCGAAGTCGCCCGTGTACTCAAGTCCCTTGAACATGTCTATGCCGAACTCTTTGAGGATGCGCGCACATTCCTCGACCCTGTCGTCGGCGCGGACGACCTCGAGATCGTCAGTTGCAGTCTCTGTTTCAAGCATCTTTGCAGGCAAATATGATGCCACCATCCTTTCAAGCGTGACGGCCTCGACCGGTTTCGAGAGGTAGTCGTCATATCCGTGAGATACATAAAACTCTCTTGCACCTTTCAGCGCATTGGCCGTCATCATGATATAGGTCGCGTCCGCGGACTTGTTCTCGCCCTCGGGAAGCTTCCTGATCCCGTCGAGTGTCTCTATGCCGTCCATCCCGGGCATCATGTGATCGATAAAGACGATATCGTACTTTTTCTCGCGGATCATCCTGATGCACTCCTCGCCGGAGCCCGCTGTGTCAACGGTCACTTTCGTCTTCTTGAGGAGTCCCCTGATAACCTCAAGGTTCATCCTGTTGTCATCCGTAACAAGGATATGCGCGCCCGCTGCAGTAAACGACGGCCTGTATTCGCCGGTCATACGGTCTCTTCCCTCGCTTACGTTTATGATCCCGACAGCCTGAGGGTCGATGATATCCTGATCTATGACTACCGTAAACTCGCTGCCCACGCCCTTTTGGCTCTTAACGCTTATGTGGGCATCCATGAGACCACATAGCGAGCTCACGATCGACAATCCGAGGCCCGTACCTTCGATGCCGCGGTTTTTCGCATCGTCAAACCTTGTGAAAGGATCAAAGAGTGTCTTCTGATCTTCCTCGCTGATGCCGATACCGGTGTCCTCAACGGCGAGCGTCAGCTCGCATTTACTGTCATGCGTGCGGCCGCTTGCTTTAAGACGGACTTTGCCTTCGTGAGTGTACTTGACCGCGTTGCTCAGGAGATTGACAAGGATCTGGTTGACCCTGACTTCGTCGCCGTAGAGACGCACGGGGATCTTGGGGTCGATCTCGGTCTCAAACTCGAGCCCTTTGTCGGCGCAGCGAAGCGCAAACATGTCAATAAGGCTTTCGAACATCGTGCGCGTCTCGTACTCCGCACACACGATCTTCATCTGACCCGCCTCAACCTTCGAAACGTCCAGTATGTCGTTGATTATGGAAAGAAGCGTTTCGCCGGCTGCTTCGATATTGCCCGCGTAGTGAAGGATCTGCCTGTCGAGACTCTCTCTCTTTATCATCTCGTTCATACCGAGCACGGTATTTATGGGAGTCCTGATCTCGTGACTCATCCTGGCAAGGAACTCGGACTTGGCATTGTTGGCCTCGTCGGCTCTCTTACGCTCTTTTTCGTACTCTTCCATGATCCTGTAGCGCTCGGTGACGTCGTTGACGCTCACAAGATTACCTGTTTTCTCACCGAAGACATCACGCATGATGTGTACGGTAACGAGGCAATGTCTCCCGTTGCCTCTCGCCGGTGCTTCAAAGCTTGCGGTGTCGGCATCCCACATAGGCAGCTCGTCCTCTTTGATCTTAAAAAGCTGCGTGAGAGGAAGCTCCTTGCCGATACAGTCCTCAAGGCCGAGGAATCTGACCGCCTCCTCACTGGCCTGCACAAGGACCTTGTTGTTGTCGTAGATGAGCATCGAAGTACTGACGAGGTGGAAGATGTACTTGCCGGCATTGGCCTGTGTCAGCTGTGACTCGTCCACCGCCACGGCGATCGTATAGATGCAGACCGTACAGATAAACTGGAAGTATGTGCTCAGTGGTATCGCCACGTAACCGAGGCTCGGAAGGATAGTATCGAAGATATTTCCGAGCACGAGTCCGCCAAGAGCGATAAACACTCTCTTCCCGATGAATCTGTTCCTCGGAGAGCTCTTTTTTGAAAGGAGCTTGAAGACCATAGCAAAATAGATGATCGAAAAGACGATCGTTATGATCACATAAAGGAGTCCGAAGAAATCAAAATTAAATGTATATGACATCCCCCACGGCGTGCGGTAAAACGTTACGCTCTCACGCCTGATGTTGAAAGGATAGATGATCAGGAAGCTCATGGCAAAGATCTTGATGATACTTTTGACCGACTGCTTGATGTCGACCCAGCCCAATATCAGTATGGCCAGAAGGATAAGGCTCATGAACACGCCGAACATACCGATACAACGCAGAAGATAAGCTGTTTCTTCGTTCTCCTGCGTGATCAGCGTAGCAAAGCAAAAGCTCCATATCGCGCCGGCGATCGCATAGGCCGCAAAGAGCTTGTTGCTGCGAAGCTTTCGTCGCTCGCCCATTAGCATGTTCACCGCAAACACTATGTCACAAAGCGCTGTCGCGAACAGAATGTTTTCAAGCAGATTTTCCATCAAATACTCCTCTGGGGAAGTTATGTTTTCACGGGTCCCGGACACAAAATCCGTAACTTATATAATACTACAAAATCGGCATTTTCTCAATAGATTCGTGCTGTCCGGAGGGCGTTTCGGGCCGGACTTGCTATTTTCGAAAATTTGTGGTATGATGTGTTTTGTTTTCGTGAAGCGCCGAACGACCGCCAGCCTCCGAGGCCGTTCCCCCGCGCGGTTTTGCTCGTTGTCAGACGGAGGCTTAGATTAAGGATTTGCTATGAAGGTTTACAAACGAATGTCCATAATCCTCTTCACCGGGATCATGATGATCGGACTGAGCACCTTTCAGATCAGTTCCGGCGGATTCCACGTTTCCGGTTCGATGGACACACAGAGTAAGGTTCAGGTAGCACCGGCTGCACCCGTTGCTGTGATAACCGCGACCCCCACGCCCACTCCGGAGCCCAACATCCTGCTCGAAGAGGCGTATCCCGAGATTCACGATCTCATCAAGAGCTACTACGACGCCAAGCTCGAAGTAGATAAAGAAGCATTCAGAAATCTCGTTACCGATATCTCCTACATCAACATGGATGAGATCCAGGCCAAGACCTCAGCTGTCACAGCCTTTACCGACATCACATGTTATACCAAGAAAGGAGTCGGCGAGATCGATCTTGTCTGCTATGTCAGATACTACATGGATATCGTCACGATCGACACTCCCGTGCTTTCGCTTGACGAGCTTTTGATCCAGTACGACGAGATGGGCGACCCCCTGATCTTTATGGGAGAGATCCAGAACTCCACTCACGACGAGCTTGTCAAGCTCCGCAGTGATGCCGATGTTACGGCTCTGATCTCCTCAACCCAAAAGGAGATCAACGAGGCCCTTAAGAGCGACGAAGATCTCCTTGCTTTCTGGCAGAGGAACATGAGCGGCGAGCCCGCTCAGGCCCCCGAGCCCACTCCTCACATGGGTCCGCGTGATCTTCCTCCCGAAGAGCTTGCGGCTCTCGAAGCACAGGAAGCCATTGAGAACGCCGAAGCTCCCGTTCCGGACGATCCGGATGAGATTCCCGGATGATTTTAAACAATACAACATCGACCCGGCGATCAAGATCCGAAACAAACGATTGTCAGCCGGGATCCCGTGATAAAGAAGACCCGACAAAAAGTCAGGTCAGATGACAAACTATAACATGAACATCAGGTTTCTTATCTTTAAGGGCTTCCCGAAGGGCGGCCCTTAATTCTTTTACATCACGGCAGTCGTGCGCACGTGCCTTCATGGCTCTTGCCAGCCCCACATAATCAAAGGTGTCGTCGAGCTCCGTTGCCACGTAGCGGCCCCCGAACCTCTCCTTCTGCATGGTGTGGACCATACCGAGGATTCCGTTGTCAAACACTATCTCTATAACGGGCAGCTCATTCGTCACTGCCGTCATGATCTCAGCCATGTTCATACGGAACGACCCGTCGCCCGCAAAATTGATGACCTTTCGGCCGGGACATCCGGCCTTCGCTCCGATCGCCGCTCCGAGTCCGAATCCCATGGTCCCGAGTCCGCCGGATGTGATAAGACTGCCGGGACGCTCGTAGCTGATCGCATTGACGGCGCTGATCTGGCACTCGCCCACTTCGGTAACGAAGATCGCTTCGCTTCCGGCTTCCTCGCCGGCTACCTTCGCTACGATATCTCCGGTGAGTAAAGTGTCATCCGGAAGACCCCGACCGGTGATATAAGCGTCAGAGGCCTCTGTCTCCGTAAGGGACTTCATCCACTTTTTGTAATCGGGAGTCTTGCCCGCCGACCTCTTCTTAAGAGTCGCACGGATCGCCTTAAAGAACCTGTCCGCATCGGCCTGAAGCGCGATATCGGCACACACGTTCTTGTTGAGCTCTGCCTTGTCAATGTCTATATGAACGATCTTGCATTTTCCCAAAAACTCGCAGTTCTCTCCCGTCAGTCTGTCGCTGAAGCGGCATCCCACAGCGACCATCAGGTCACACTCACTCATTGCCCGGGCCGCGGCCCTTGTTCCGTACTCTCCGCCCATCCCGAGCGAACAGGGCGAGCTTCCCGGGATCGCGCCCCTGCCCATCATCGTGTCAACGACAGGGATACCGAACTCCTTTACGAATCCGGAAAGAGACTCTCCCGCTCCGCTTCTGATGCATCCGCCACCGGCTACGATGACGGGCCTTTTGGCATGAATGAAAGCCGTGGCGATCCTGCCCACCGCCGAAGTGAATCCGGGGTACTCTTGCTCTGCGCTCGCAGCCACAGTCACAGGCTCATATTCAAAAACGTTCTCCGTAACATCCCTCGCGATATCAACAAGCACGGGGCCGGGACGCCCCGAAGCCGCAACTCTGAAAGCCCGTCTGATCACGTCGGCGAGCTGCGAAATGTCCTTAACTATGAAGTTGTGCTTTGTGACGGGCATCGTGATGCCCGCGATGTCTATCTCCTGGAAGCTGTCACGTCCGAGACTCCCTACCGGGACGTTGATCGTGATCGCCACTACGGGCGAAGAATCCATGTATGCCGTGGCTATACCGGTTACAAGATTGGTCGCTCCGGGGCCTGAAGTCACGAGGCAGACACCCGTCCTGCCCGTCGCACGCGCGTAACCATCCGCTGCATGCGCAGCACCCTGCTCGTGTGTCGTGAGGATGTGACGGATCCCGTCGCCGCGCTCACGGAGCGCATCATAAACAGAAAGGACCGTTCCCCCGGGATAACCAAACAGGGTCTGCGTCCTCTGCTCTTTAAGACATTCTATTATTATCTGTGCTCCTGTCAGCTGCATCTTCAGATGATCTCCTCTATGTTGATATTACGCTCCCTCGAAAGGTCCACAAAGATATCATCAACCTGCACTATGGGCTTCGAGAGCTCGGATCTGTTCATGAGAACGATCTTTCCGACCGAACCGTCCGAAAGTCTGACAGAATGATTCATGTATGTTTCGGTGATGTTGGCGAGAAGCGGGATAAGGTACTGCGGGTTGTACTTGAGTCGCTCCGTTCCTTCAAGGCTCTGTATAACGGCGAAAGGACAGATCCTGCTTCTGTACACACGATCACATGTGAGTGCGTCGTACACATCTGCGATCGATACGATCATTGAGAAGGACTCAAGCTGCTCCGCCGTCTTGCCGAAGGGATAGCCGCTTCCGTCCGCTCTCTCATGGTGCTGAAGGGCAACCATCTTGACTCTGTCATCGATAGACTTGTCCTTGAGCATGTCGTAACCGAGAAGCGTGTGTCTCTTGACTATGTTGTACTCGTCAACGGTGAGTGCCTCGGGTTTAAGGAGGATCTCCTTGGGGATCGCTGTCTTGCCGATGTCATGTAAAAGACCGGCAAGCGTGAGCTGTCTGATGTCGTCATCGGACATGTTGAGCCATCTGCCGAAACAGTTCGAAACGATGGCCACGTTGACACTGTGCATGTATGTAAGCTCGTCGTAGTCACGGATGCAGTGGAGCATTCCGAAGATCCTCGCTTTGCCGCCACATTCGTTGATGATGGTATCGACTTCGTTGAGAAGGAGATCCTCGTCAAGCTCACCTTCATCGGCCATGATCCTGACAAAGGAATCCTTAAGGACTGTAACTGTCTCGTCGTACCTCTTGGAGAACTCTCTGAACTCGACACTGTTTTTAAGCTGCTGGGACAGGGTTTCGGGAGCCGTGCTCGCACCCGGCATTGGATAAACCCAGATGGTGTCGATGCTGTAGAACATGATCTTTGAAATCTTGGTTGCATCAAGAATAGATCCCGCGTTAAGGATGACCTGATTGCTTCTGGAATAGATATCCTTGGCAAGCTCCATCCCGGGGATCGCCCGACTTATAGAAATTCTCTCCGATCTTCTGAAGTCCGGCATAAAAAACCTCCCAAAAAACTAATAGTGCCCTCGTTCTGTGAATCCTCACATGATTATCGCACAAAAAACCGATATGATCAGTCATTCCGTGATTATAGCTAAATTGTATCATATTATCAGAATTTAGCAACATTTACTTGTTTTTGGTACCCTGCGATGCGTATATCGTTTCGATCACGCGGAGATTGTGAGAGAGCTGCGGGATCGGTCCGGAGTTCTTGACCGCATCCGTCCTCTTCTGCACAAAATCCCTGAGTTTGAGCATGTACTCCTCCTGAGAGATCTCACCGTCCGCAACTTTTGAGAGTCCCTTCTCCCAGCTGGCTGTAAGCTCCGGGTTGAGGAGCGCGCGAACACTTGCGTTGACGACCTCGTAGATGAGCTCGCCCTGAAGTGTGGGCGTGATGATCTGAGTCTTCTTGTTGAGGGACATGTACCCGATCTTGAAAAGCTTTCCGAGGATCTCGGCTCTGGTGGCGCTTGTACCGATACCGCTCGACTTGATCTGTGCACGAAGTTCTTCGTCTTCGATCAGCTGTCCCGCGTTCTCCATGGCAAGTATCATGGATCCCGAGTTGTAACGCTTGGGCGGTGAAGTCTCTCCGGGCTTGATCTTCAGATCCGTGACATCAAGCTCGAGTCCTTTCTTTAACGCACTCACCGCCTCGATACTTCCGACTCCGACTTCGGTGTCCTGCTCTTCGCCCGCGGATTCGCCCGCTGCTGCGCCTTCCGTGTCGGAGGCGTCTTCCTGTTTGCCGTTCTTTGCCTTCCCCTCGGAAGTCTTTTTGCTTGCCGCAAAGGGATACACGGAAAGGAATCCCTCATCCTCGAGAGCCTTAAGAGAAACAGTGAAGCACTCGCCGTTTATATCGGTGGCAAGTGAGATCCTTCTGTAAGTCGCCGGCGGGAAGAAGATAGCGAGGAACCTCCTGCCGATGAGCTCATAAACACGGCCCGCAAGGGGTTTAAGTGACGCAAGGGCCGAGAAGCCCTGTCCCGTGGGGATGATCGCGTAGTGATCGGTGATCTGCTTGTCGTTGACGTACCTGGTCTTGGCAAGGCCCTTATAAGTCCCCTCGTCAAGTATCTTCTGAGCAAATGGTGCAAACTGTCCGATGCCCTTGAGGCCGCTTATATTCTTGACTATTTCCTTTGCTACAGCTGTAGAAAGCACTCTCGCATCGGTTCTGGGGTACGTTACAAGCTTCTTTTCATAAAGCTCCTGCGTGATCGCAAGAGTCTCGTCGGGGCTGATCTTGAACAATCTCGAGCATTCGTTCTGAAGCTCCGCGAGATTAAAAAGCAGGGGCGGCTTTTTGACTTCCTTCTTCTTTTCGAGCGAGGTGATGACTGCCTTTGAACCGCTCACGGTGTCGATGAGTTCCTGAGCGTCCTTCTCATCGAGGAAGCCGTTGTCCTTATAGAGCTTCGGACTGCCGAAATACCGCGAGCCCTCCACCGCCTTAAACTCGGCATCGACAGGACTTCCGCCGACATCAAGTGTTGCGATGACCCTGTAAAAAGGAGTCTTCACAAAATCCCTGATCTCGCGCTCGCGCCTGACCACCATTCCGAGGACGCAGGTCATGACACGTCCGACCGAGATCGCACTACGCTTCTCACCTTTGCTGATACCGTTACCGTACTTGAGAGTGAGCACACGTGAGAAATTGATGCCCATCAGATAGTCTTCTTTTGCACGGAGATAGGCAGCGTCCGAGAGATCGTCATAAGCGGAAAGCGGCTTGGCTTCCCTGATGCCGCGCAGGATCTCTTCCTCCGTCTGCGAATCGATCCATACACGACGCTTATCCCGCTCGGCAGGTACTCCCGCCATCATATCGACAAGCCTGTAAATGTACTCTCCCTCTCGTCCCGAGTCGGTGCAGACGTAGATACGTTCCACATCGGCCCTGTTTAAGAGTCCCTTTACTATATTGAACTGTTTGGCCACAGCGGGGATGATCTCATACTTAAACTCATCCGGTATGAACGGAAGTGTGTTAAAAGCCCAGCGCTTGAGCGCGGGATCGTAGCCCTCCGGATATGTCATCGTGACAAGATGTCCGACACACCATGTCACTACCGCATCCGGCGACTCCATGTAGCCGTCACGCTTCGTAAAATTCGTTCCGAGAGCCTTGGCAAATTCAGCCGCCACGCTCGGTTTCTCCGCAATGTAAAGGTACTTTCCCAAAACCTTAAATCTCCTCTTGTATGTTTGTTCCCCGGTAAATCCGCCCTATTCAACAATCAAGGCTCAGGAAGAATCCTGAGCCTGAAAAACAATCTGTGTTTCCTGTCAGTATCAAAGTATGAAGCTTTCCATGTTCTGATTGAGCTCCGTAGCCTGTGTACTCAGACCGGCCGTCTTGTCGGCAAGGATCTCCATCATTCGAACCTGATCCTCAACCTGCGTTCCGAGATCCTTGGTTGCCTCCGAAACACGGGCCGCAACATCAACGATATTCTTGATTGATGAAGAAACTGCGTCCTTATCGCTTGTCATCTCATGAAGCTGTCTCATGATCAGTTCAAGCTGGTTAGCCATCTCATCGATGCAGTCATTGATCTGTCCGAATACGGAGTTGGTCTCGATAAGGATCCTGCTCTGGTCGGCAACGAGCTTGTTGGTCATCTTAGCCGAGCTTACGGCATTCTGAGTGCTCTCGTTGATCTCGGCAATGATCATGTTGATCTGCTCGCCTGCCTTGATGGATTCGTCGGCAAGCTTATGGATCTCTTCCGCAACAACCGAGAATCCGCGACCCTGCTCTCCCGCACGTGCAGCCTCTATCGAAGCATTGAGTGAAAGGAGGTTGGTCTGTTCGGCGATATCGTTCATTGTCTCGGTGATCTTCGAGATACCCATAGCCTTCTTGACAACGCTGTCGATATCGGTAACGAGATGGTTGATATTGTCTGTGGTCCTGCTGTTCTGTTCGTTAAGACTCGCGATAGTCTTTCGACCCTTCTCGGAGATGTCGACCGTTCTGTCAACGGTTGCATCGATCTGTCGGGTATTATCATTGATGGCATCGATACGTCTTGAAAGGATGGCCATCTTCTCAGCCGAGGTGTCGGTATCGACAGCCTGACCCTGAACCTGTGAATAAACGTCGCCGAGCGATCCGGAAACGACCTTCATGGAGGAAACAAGACGTTTGCTCGTCTTGGCAACTCGTGCCGACGAAGTGTTGACTTCCTCACTGAACCTGGTAACGTCCTCAACGATCGAGTGGATACCGAGTACCGTCTTGTCAATGGTATCGGTGAGCTGTCCGATCTCGTCCGTACGCTCTGTAACGAACTCCTGAGAAAGGTCACCGTCCGCAACCTTGGCAAGGTTGATACATGCTCTCTTCAAGGTTCTGGCGATACCCGAGGAGATGAGCATTCCGGTTCCGAGTGCGACTGCGGCACCTACGAGCACGAACACGAAGGTGATGATCCTGATCGTGGTAAGCTCCGAAGCAAGGTTCTCTTCGGGAACAAGCGCACAAAGGATGATGTCCGAATCACCGAGTGCCGACCTGTAGAAAAGATATGTGTCTCCGTCGTAGCTGATCTCGGTCGTAACACCGTCGAGTTCGGCATTCATAACATATTCGGAGAGATTAGGGTCATTGAACACCACATCGTTCATGATCTCACCGGCTACGATATTACCTTCCTTATCGAGCGACTGCGAAACATTAAGCTCTTCGTGATCGTTAAATACGAGACCTACGATACTTCCGTCACCGAGGCCGGTGCCTCCGAGTGTCGAATGCATGCTGTCCTTCTTGATATCAAAAGCGATGATACCGTCCTTATTCTTCATGAGTCTGACGAAGGTCATGCAATACGAATCGGGCTCACCCCAGAAGGTTTCATCGATGAAGGGATGAGAAAGTGTCCAGAATGCACTCTTACCTTCGGCAAAAGGCTTTGCTTCTTCGGTGTTCCAGTAAGGGATGAACATCTCGGGTGTGGCCGTCCTTGTCTGAGCCTCAGTCTTCTTGTACGAGAAAGTGGGCCTTCCCTGATTACAAAGGATGTAATAATCCTCAAGGTAATCGGTCTGCTTGATGTAGCCGCCCATGGAGTTGTATGTAGAGTTGTATGCTTTCTTGGTTGTCGGATCCGTAATGTTACGATCGTAGAGGTTGTAGTAATAGTTTGTAACGTCAGCATCCGTGGAAAGAGTTGCCGCTTTGTTCTTAACTGACGTGAGCATGAGCTTTAAGTACTTGTCCGTAGCCGACATGGTACTCGAAACGCTGAGGTTACACTTGCTGATAACAGTGTCGGATGCCATGTTATATGAAACAAGACCAACGACGACGATCAGGATCACGGGCAGAACGAATGCAGCCATGAGCTTCCATCTGATCTTTGTGTACCTGCGAAGCTGTCTTGACTTGCGTCCGCCCGAAGGGTTCGAGAGGTCGTACCCGTTGATGTCCTCGATCTTGCGAATCTTCCTGTAGGCTTTAACGATCGCTCTTCCGACCATGGTAAAGAAACCACCCACAGCACAGAGGACCTTTTTGCATGTACCCTTAAGGTCAAAAGGCTTCTTCTCTTTAACGGGTTTCTCAGCCCCATCCTCTTCCGAAAGGGCCTCTTCTCCGGGAGCTTCACTCACAACTGCCTCTGCCGCAGGTGCCTCACTCACAGCAGCTTCTGCCGCAGGAGCCTCGCTCACAGCAGCCTCTGCCACCGGACCCACAGGACCATCCTGTGCCTCGTTAACATCCTGCTCTTTAGCAGCCTTCTTAGCGAGTTCAGCCTGCTCCTTCGCTGCTTTTTTCTCCGCAGCGGCCTGTGCCTTGGCAGCCTTCTTCTCTGCAGCGGCCTGTGCCTTGGCAGCCTTCTTTTCTGCTGCGGCCTGTGCCTTTGCGGCCTTCTTCTCTGCAGCGGCCTGTGCCTTGGCAGCCTTCTCTTCCGCTAAAGCCTGAGCCTTTGCAAGTCGTGCCTCTTCCTCGGGACTCTGCATGGCAGCACCGGACTCACCGGTCTGTTCTTCGACAGCGTCAATCCCTTCGTTCATGATGTCATCATTGTTTTCGCGATAATCGCTCATAACATTCATCCTCATTAAAGAAGTACAAAACAAAAAGTATCATTTATAAAGTAACTGTATTAATCTTAACATAGGGAGGATGTCTTTTCAATCAAATCTTGGGTGAACACACGGATAACATAAGGCTTTGCGCCACTTTTACTAAACACTTTTTCGATAAAAATATACATAATACTATTGACAAAGAATTGGATCGCGTGTATATTTATGAGGAATTCGAGAGAATAATGCATAAATATACATTACAGGAGGAAATATACATGAAAGAAAAAGTAATTCTTGCATACTCCGGCGGACTTGACACCACAGCTATCATCCCGTGGCTCAAGGAAAACTACGATTACGAAGTTATCTGCTGCTGTATCGACGTAGGACAGGAAAGCGAGCTTGACGGACTCGAGGAGCGTGCAAAGCTCTCCGGTGCCGAGAAGCTCTACATCGAGCACCTTACAGAGGAGTTCGTTGACGACTACATCATTCCCTGTGTAAAGGCAAGTGCCGTTTACGAGCACAAATACCTTCTCGGAACATCGATGGCTCGTCCTCTTATCGCTAAGAAGCTCGTTGAGATCGCACGTAAGGAAGGCGCTGTTGCCATCTGCCACGGTGCAACAGGTAAGGGTAACGATCAGGTTCGTTTCGAGCTCGGCATCAAGGCTCTTGCTCCCGACCTTAAGATCATCGCTCCCTGGAGATGCAATGAGACATGGGGCATGTCTTCACGTGAAGAAGAGATCGAGTACTGCAAGAAGCACGGCATCGATCTTCCTTTCTCGGCAGACAACAGCTACAGCCGTGACCGCAACCTCTGGCACATCAGCCACGAAGGACTTGAGCTTGAGGATCCCGCAAACGCACCCAACTACGATCACCTTCTTGTACTCGGCGTAACACCCCAGAAGGCACCCGATCAGGGCGAGAAGGTTACCATCTCATTCGAAAAGGGAGCACCCGTTGCTCTTAACGGCGAAAAGATGAGCGCAACAGAGATCATCAAGAAGCTTAACAAGCTCGGCGGAAAGCACGGTGTCGGCATCGTTGATATCGTTGAGAACCGTGTCGTTGGTATGAAGTCACGTGGCGTTTATGAGACACCCGGCGGAACTATCCTCATGGAGGCACATGACCAGCTCGAGGAGCTCATTCTTGACCGCGCAACCATGACAGTTAAGAAAGAGATCGGTAACAAATTTGCTGATGTCGTTTATGAAGGCAAGTGGTTCACACCTCTTCGCGAGGCTCTTCAGGCATTCGTTGAGAGCACACAGCAGTACGTAACGGGTGATGCTTCCGTTCTCCTTTACAAGGGCAACATCATCAAGCAGGGTACCACATCACCTTACTCGCTCTACAACGAGAGCATCGCATCGTTCACAACAGGTGATCTCTACGATCATCACGATGCAGAGGGCTTCATCAACCTCTTCGGTCTTTCACTTAAGGTTAGGGCTATGAAGATGGCTTCTCTTGAGAAGGATAAGAAATAACTGGGAATAAATTATGGACCTTGGGGACGGGGGTTGTGGTGGTCCCTTGGGGACGGGGGATGGTGGACCATTGGGGTTCATGGTCCACAACCCCCGTCCCCAAGGGACCACCCGTGTATCCACCTTGTCAAAATATTGCGGTTCCGTGACCTGCGTTCTCGATCCCGAACTGCTTGAGAACAGTTGCGGCTACATCCGCAAATGTGCTTCGTGTGCCGAAATTCACACCTCCCGGGACGTTCCTGCCGTAGATCACAAGCGGGACATACTCGCGTGAGTGATCCGTCGAAGGTGTAACGGGATCGCAGCCGTGATCGGCAGTGATCATCAGGATGTCTTCGTCCCTGAGAAGCGGAAGCATCTCGGGAAGCTTGCTGTCGAAATAACTGAGTGCCTTCGCATAGCCCGGTGCATCGTTGCGGTGACCGTAAACCATGTCGAAATCAACGAGGTTTGTGAAAGAAAGTCCGTTAAAGTCTTTCTTCATGTTCTCTATCGTTCTCTCGATACCTTCCGCATTGTCTTTTGTACGGACGAAATCAGTGATGCCCTTGCCCGCAAAGATATCGATGATCTTTCCGACAGAAAGCACATCAAACCCGCGTTCCTTCAGCTCATCGAGCATCGTGTTCTTCGGGGGTACGAGCGAAAAGTCGTGTCTGCGCGATGTACGCTTATAAGGCCACTCACCTTCAAACGGACGGGCGATGACACGTCCGACCGCAAGGTCGCCCGTTAAGAGCTCCCGCGCAATCTCGCAATAGCGGTAAAGCTCCTCAACCGGAACTATATTCTCATGAGCGGCGATCTGGAAAACGCTGTCCGCTGAAGTATAAACGATCAGGCAGCCCGTCTCCTCGTGCTCTTTTCCGTAGTCGCGGATAACGTCCGTTCCCGAGTAAGGTTTATTGCAGACACAACGTCTGCCTGTTCTCTTCTCAAACTCCTTTATAAAGCTCTCGGGGAATCCGTCCGGGAAGGTGGGCATGGGCTGTTCGGAGACAATCCCGGCGATCTCCCAGTGACCCGTCGTGGTGTCCTTGCCCTTCGATGCCTCCGCCATCCTTCCGACCATCGCGGTAAAGTCCTTCGGGTTGTCATCGTACATGTCGTCGATGCCTTTTATGTTGAAGAATCCGTGCTTTTTCATGTTGGGCATGTC
>JAEEGI010011217.1_pt1 | contig 19364 bp, 18 predicted proteins | sample 8958751 | NCBI WGS metagenome assembly JAEEGI01 (sample SAMN16246545, study PRJNA631951) | gut metagenome | biome: gut microbiome; feature: rumen; material: KS-attached | host: Bos | place: Iran: Karaj | collected 2018-10 | reverse complement strand
TCCTGATGACAACGACCTGGAATACTACCAATACTTCCGCTTCGACAGCGAATTCAAACGCTATATATATTGGGGCAAAAAGAACACCCTGGTGCTACGCACCCTGATAGGCTTTGGCATCCCCTATGGGCACAGCTACTCCATCCCCTACGAAAAGATGTTTGTCGGCGGCGGCCCCACCACCATGCGAGGCTGGGCATTGCGCCATTTGGGCTACGGCCAGTACCTCACAAGCGAATCAGAGTTCGCCATGGGCAATGGCGACATACAGCTTATTGCCAATATTGAGCAGAGATTCCCCCTGCTGGGCATCTTCGAAGGCGCTTTGTTTGCCGACATTGGCAACGTATGGATGAACTACGAATGGGGCATTGGCAGTATAAACACATTCTCCCTCTCCGACATCGCCCAAGGCATAGCCCTAGATGCGGGCATCGGCATCCGCGCCAATATCTCCATCGTCACCCTCCGCATCGACATTGCCCTACCCCTTTACGACCCTGGCTATCTGCCAGGAAACCGTTGGCTCCCCTCGCATTGGGGTTGGGACAAGATAAGTACCCATTTTGGAATCAACTATCCCTTCTAGTGAAAACTAAAAATTGTAATGAAATTAATAATTATGTGTGGATGTTTTTTTGTGACCAGTGAACTGTGACTAGTGAAACGAGCGCTATCGTATCACTGATAACTAGTCACTGGTCACTAATTAACGAATTCATTTGTCAAATCACTATTCACTATTCACCAATCACTAATCACTATTCACTAATCACCAATCACTATTCACTATTCACCAAATTCATTATTGCCATGCAAACACTCCTCAACACCGTCAACCAAATCTTCACAACCGAGCAGTTTCTCCACGAGCCAAAGCCGCTCTACGAGCCGATAGACTATACCCTGCGGCTCGGCGGGAAACGCATCCGCCCCCTAATGCTCCTAGCCGCCAACCGCATGTTTGGTGGCACCGACGAGGCTGTGCGCCATGCCGCCATAGGCATCGAGATGTTCCACAACTTCACCCTGCTACACGACGACCTCATGGACCGTTCGCCTTTGCGCCGCGGGCAACCTACGGTCTATCGCAAATGGGGTGACAACACCGCCATCCTCTCGGGCGACACCATGTTTGCCCTAGCATGGCAATATTTCCTCAAGCAGCCACACGAACGTCTGCACGACATACTCAAATGCTTCAACCAAACTGCAATCGAGGTCTGTGAAGGTCAGCAATACGACATGGACTTTGAGCAGCGCAACGACACTACGCTCGATGAGTACATGCAGATGATCCGCCTTAAGACCGCCGTCCTGCTGGCCGCCGCCCTCAAAATCGGGGCGCTCTACGCCCATGCACCCGAAGAAGACACAGAACACCTCTACCAGTTTGGTATCCACCTAGGACTCGCCTTCCAACTGCAGGACGACCTGCTCGACGCCTATGGCGACACCGCCACCTTTGGCAAACAAACCGGACAGGACATCCGAGACCGGAAGAAAACCTACCTCTTACACTGCGCCTTACACCTCGCCAACTCCACACAGCAGAAAGAGTTGCAAGCACTCTTTGCCGATGTCAACGGCGACGAGGACGCCCGCGTGGTGCGCGTACTACAGATTTACAAGGAACTAGGTATCCAGCCCCATGTCGAAGAGGCTATCCGTCAGCAGTTTGCTCTTGCGAAGGAACAGCTCGATGCCGTACAGGTCGAAGAGATTCAAAAAGCCCCCTTACAGCAGCTGATGGAGACCCTCCTTGGACGCAAAAAATAAAAAAAAACGAGAATTTTTCAATAAATCAGAAAATAAGTGTATATTTGCAGAAACATTCATCTATCAAGTATTCAAATTAACTAATTAATAATTAATACATTAAACTAAATCATGAAAAAAGTAATTGCTTTGATGTCAATCGTTGGTTTATTGACATTCGCCAATTTCAATGGTGTCATGGCACAGCAGCCCGCCGAGGCCGCACAGCCCGCAACCGAACAAGTCGACGAGCAGACCGCTGACAGCACTGTAGCTGAAGCTCCCGTCGCCGAAGAGCCCGAGCAGGTCACCGCTCCTGCCGAAGAGTCCAAATCCTTCCACCAGGTCCTGAAAGAGAAATACATTCAGGGTGGTGCTGGCTGGATGACCCCTGTGCTCCTCTGCCTCATCCTCGGTATGGCTCTCGTCATCGAGCGTATCCTCTACCTCAACATGGCTACCACCAACGTGCAGAAACTCCTCGAAGGCATTGAAGAGCACGTCCAGAAGGGCGACTACAATGGTGCCAAAGAGCTCTGCCGCGACACCCGTGGCCCCGTGGCTTCCATCTTCTACCAGGGTCTTGACCGTATCGACGAAGGCCTTGACAATGTCGAGAAAGCTGTCACCTCTTATGGTGGTGTTCAGATGGCCCGCCTTGAGAACAACATGACCTGGATTGCCCTGTTTATCGCTCTGGCTCCTTCATTCGGATTCCTCGGTACCGTTGTCGGTATGGTTCAGGCTTTCGATGATATCGAAGTCGCCGGTGATATCAGCCCCACTGTTGTGGCTGGCGGTATGAAGGTTGCTCTGTTGACCACCATCTTCGGTCTTATTGCCGCTATTATCCTTCAGATTTTCTACAACTACATCCTCACCAAAATCGAGAGTCTCGTCGCCCAGATGGAAGATGGTTCTATCTCCTTCATGGACATCCTTGTCAAGAACAAGAAATAATAGTTATAAGGAATTCTGTAAGACTATTTATTAACATTAAATCCTTAAACTGTTATGAAAGAGAAAACCGATAAACTACTTACCCTAGTGATGCTGTTGCTGGGCGTGCTGTGCGCAGTTTTCGCCTTCTTCTTTGCCATCGACAACATCAAGTTCACCGGCATGTTCGACATCGTCTTCTGGGTGCTTGTTGCTCTCATCGCCGTATCCGTCATTGCCATGATCTACTTCCTATTCAAGCGCATCGTCACCAACGGCAAATTGGTCAAGTTCCTGATAGGATGTGCGACCATTGCGGCGGTCATCATCGTTCTGTTCCTCCTTTCAAAGGGAACTGACGTCTCCGACGCTATGCTCGAACGTAATGGTGTGACCCAAGCCACATCCAAATGGATTGGTGCCGCCTGCTACGCCGTTTACCTTCTGGTTATCGGTGCTGCTTGCGCCATCGTCTATGTTGAAGTTGCTAAATCATTCAAGAAAAAATAATCAACTATGGGAAGAAAAACACCTGGCTTAAACACCAGTTCAATGTCCGACATCTCGTTCTTGTTGTTGGCCTTCTTCCTATTGGTCTCCAACATCAACACAGATCAGGGTATTGCACGTCGTTTGCCGCCACCTCTGCCTCCCAACCAGGAAAAACCACCAGAGATTAAGGAACGTAATATCTTCGTAGTCAAAATCAACAGCAAGGACCGTCTGCTCTTCAATGGCGAAGTTGGCGATATCGCTGACCTCAAGGACCGTGCAAAGGAATTCCTCGGAAATCCTAACGACGACCCCAACCTGCCTGAGAAGATCGACATGGATATCCCCCTGCTGGGCAACATGAAAGTATCGAAAGGTATTATCTCCCTGCAAAACGACCGCGGTACCTCGTATGACATGTATGTCGCAGTACAGAATGAACTGACTGTAGCCATCAACGAAATGCGAAACGAACTCTCTCACGAGAAGTTCGGTAGGAAATATGCCGACCTTAACGACTCACAGGCCGAAGCCATCGACCAAGCAATCCCCATTGCTATTTCCGAGGCTGAGCCTACAAAGATAGGAGATAAAAAATAATGGCAAAATTCACTGGTAAGAAAAAGAAAGAGACCCCGGGTCTCAACATGGGCTCCATGTCCGACATTATTTTCATGCTCCTGTTCTTCTTCATGACTATTACCACCATGCGTGAAAGTTCGCTCTATGTCACCATCAAGGTGCCTAAAGCAACCGAAACCGTGAAGTTAGAGAAGAAGAGTCTCGTAAGCTACATCAACGTAGGTACGCCTATGGTCGGTGAGATGCAGAAAAAATACGGTACCGAATCCCGTATCCAGCTCAACGACATGATCTCCGAAGTCTCCGACATTCCTCTGTTTGTCGAGACCGAAATCAACGACCGCGTCGAGGCCGACCGCCCCTTCGTCACCTTCTCAATCAAGGCCGACAAGGACACCAAGATGGGTCTCATCAGCGACATCAAACAGGAGCTGCGTAACTCCGGCGCATTCAAGATTTTCTACAATGCTGCCAAAGGCGAGCGTAAATAATTGCCAAGCCTACTCTACACTTTGAATCAATCCAAGGCCGCCCCAATTCGGGCGGCCTTTCTTTTTTACTCTTTCCTAACCCCTCAATAATCACATTTACCTCCGAATCAATCCTCATGCAATCAACCGATATAAAGCATAATAGCAACAATCATTTTGTCATTTCAAAAAAAATGAGTATCTTTGCAAAGTAAAATCAAGCTAAAGAAATCGATTCTTAAGACATTCTTCCCAATCAGCTCCATCTACTATACACTACAGGACAACAATTTACACAAGAAATAACCAACACCCTATTACAAAACAAAAACATTATGATACAATCAGAAAAACCAATATTTGGGAGAATCACCAACTTAAAAGAATCCCATAATCAGAAAGAAGAATTAATTGACGGCTACTGCATTCCGCTGGATGGTGAAGAGTTTCGTGTATTAGTGACTAAAAAGTTGTCGGGACGCGAACCTGGCTACCAAGTTAAAGTCACATATCATTGGGGCGACGACATCGGCATCAGCCTCGACAATGCGCAACTCTATCCTCAAGCCACGAGCATATTCAAGCGCTATCGCTATGGCGAATGGGTGACCGAAGACCCCACACGCCGTGGCTGCAAGAGCATCAACTTTGGCCCAGAAGAGAAGGATAAAGATGCCGCCCTCCAACTGATGAACCAGATTGTCAAAGAGAATCAGTAGAACCTCCCTCTCCCCTACTTTCTGTAGGCCGACAATCCCCATCTTGCCTTTGCCCTCCCTTGCGAAGGGCGCAGATATGTTTTATACCCCACTTAAAGTGTATATATCTGTCTTTCAATAGCTAAACAATGCAAAAAACCTCGTGTTTCGCTGTCTAAAGTGAACATGTATCAAATATGGAACATAGAATGAGTGGACATCACCCGAACCCATGGTAGAGGGAAACTAAACTCAGCCTTGTTTCAAATTTGGTCGACTGATGCTATTCAAACACTCGAAGGTTTAAAAAATGGACACTCAGATATTCGTCTGAATGAAAATAAATGCGTACATTTGCACCCACAAATGTATTCTGTCATTATGAGGAAAGTATTTGTAATTGCAGTGATTTGCGCTCTTTCGCTGACTGGTATCCAGGCTCAAAATAATATTCACAGTTGGAAGATGGGTGCACTATCGTGGAAAGACTTTGCCCCCAACGGTTCCATTGGGAACAAACATTCACACATGGAGTATTACATGGGGATTCAAGGCTCGATGAGTGAAAAAGGCGGGGTGAAGTATCTTCACCCCACTGTCACGGCTTTTATGAGTAACGAATATTCTTGGGCCGACCCTGCCTTTCGCACACCCCGACTGCTTGCCTACCATCAGTGCGCCTTCGATTTGGTCGAACTGCACCGCCGCCAGTTAGAGAACTATCTCATGTCGGGGAAAGCAAGCTTCCTCGAACTGATTGACCCCGACCACATGGTCGACAACGCCATGCAGCAGGTGGGCGAAGAAATTGCCCTGCTAAAAGCCGAAACCGCCGAAGGTGGCGACAGCATCCGTCTCAGCCAATGGCAGGCACTAGTCAAGCAGCAACTTGACACCACGACCCTCCACACTTTTACCGAGCACCGTGACGCTCCTATGCGATGGGGCCTGGCGTTCGATGGTGGCATCGCCTTCATCGGAGGGCATCTGCATGACTATCTTGAGCACGGGTTGGCATTCGGATTCACCGGCGACGTGGGCTACCGGCGACACTTCCTCACTACGGCTCTTTCGATGGGAGGCAGCCGCTGTTTCGACACGGTCTACCATACCGAATGGGAAATCAACGACCTCTACCCTAGCGACCCCATCCTTCACCTCAACTACTATTTCGCCTATGGCTATGCCGTTGTCGACAATGCCTACTTACGGCTCGTACCCTTCATCGGCTTCGGCAGGCAGAAATTCTACTACAACGGGATGGACGATAGTTCGCACGGTCCATCCGACGGTTGCCTGCATGTGGGAGTAGACTTCCACTACAACATCTCCAACCAAGTGGAGTTGAACGAACTCCTCTGCCGATTTCGTTACAACGCCCGGCACGACTTAGTTTCGTTCCATACCAAACTCTATGCCACCTACAACCGCTTCGAGCAGGTCATTGGGAGTCCCACCGGATTCACCGTCAACCTGCAATTGGGTGTCTCACTGATGACAGGTCGTGCACATTGTGAATAAGTAAAATAATCAACAATAAAAAGAAATAGAAAAACATGAAAATCAAGTCATTCGTATTGATTGTACTCGGCCTTTCGCTGACCACCACCGCCATGTCGCAGAACACCAACCTGCGCGGATGGGAGAAAGGCCCTCTGACGTGGAACGACTTCACGCTGATGAACGAGAGCGTGGGCGATGAGCACTCTTATCTGGAATATATTCTACAAGTTGAGCAACGCCCCGACGAGATAAACGGCAAGGAGATGGAGACCAAGACAGCCGTGCTGTATGTCGACCGAAAGATGTCGTGGGTAGACTCGCACTATCGCACTCCCCAGGAGTTGAAATACAATCAGGTAGCCTTCAATCTGGCAGAGCTCCATCGCCGGCGTCTACAGTTGGTAATAGACACAGGCGGGGCCGTCAATATGAACTACTACACGCAGCTACTCTCCTATATGGTCGACAGCTTCTGCCACGACACCTACTATGGTGCCGACACTGCGGCGGTGGCTTGGTGGGAACAGGACATTCGGCGACAGATGGACTCCATCACGCCTATCATGGTAGAAAGACATATCACCGCCAACGCGATAGAGAAAATAATTCCCCAATACCGCATGCTCTTCAATTTAGGCGGGGGAGCTAAGTTCTACCATGGCGACCTGCACGACCTGTTTGCCCCCAGCGGTGGCTTCTATTTTGATTTCGAGGCTGGCCTATGGCGGCATGAGCTCCTAATGGGAATGTACGCAGGCGGTGGCCGTTGCCGTCCCGACTCTATCGTGGCCGTATATTCATACAACACACTATATTATGATGATGACATCTCCACCCTCGACCTCCATATCGACTATGGCTTCATTGCCATCGACAGTCGTAAATGGAGCGTCATGCCCTTTGTAGGCTATGGGATGCAGGCCGTACTCTACAACGAAGGCGACGGGAGCTCCTCCAACGGGCCTTCCGAGGGATGCTGGCGTGCCGGCATAGATGTCAAATACCATCTTGGCATCGGCGATATCTACATGGATAACTATCTGGAGCAATTCCTTTTTTCGGCACACGGCAGGGTGTATGTGAGTTCCGACCGCTTCAAGAGCATCGTGGGAGCTCCGCAAGGCTTCACCATCAACGCGCAGTTGGGTTTCTCCTTCGGCATGAAGCAGTCAAAAATCCGCCGCGCGGTGAAAGAAGGGAAACTCTAGTTTAACATACGATTGATGGAGCGATAAGTTATACCCAGTATAGAGGTCACATAGTTATAATGGTTATTACTTTTCAAAGAATAGTAGACCATTACTCATCCTAAAAAGAGTGGGTGATGGTTAGACAAGTGGAGTTGCACCTTGCGGTAACAACTCCACTTTTTGTATTTTAGAACAACGGTGGTTAGTGCAACTGCATAAGAGCTTGACACATTTTTATGATTTTTAATTTGCACAGGTGATAAAAAATGTGTAATTTTGCAGTTTGAATAAAAAAATAGCAAACGAATGTAGAATACTGACCACCAAGTGATCGCAAAAAAAAGGGAGGAGGCCCCATGATAGAGACTATCCAATACCAGTCTTTGAAATGGCAACAAATAACCAATCCTACCGAGGAGGATTACCGTTACCTGTTGGAAGAATTTCAGTTTCACCCTTTGGATATTGAGGACTGCCGTGGAAGCAACCAACGTCCAAAAATAGACGAATATGACGATTACTATTTCTTGATTCTGCATTTCCCCTATTTCGACAAAGGCAACAAGTTTATCCGCATCCGCGAGGTGAAAATCTTCTGGGGCAAGGATTACATCATCACTATTGGCAAGTCGCACTGGGTAGTACAGAAGCTGTTTGAGGAGATGCAGGAGGACCTGCGCGACGATGATGACGACGTGAAGGAGATGCTCTCATCGAGCGACCTGCTGCTCTACCACATCCTGGACCGCCTGATGCTGGAGACCTATACCCTTATTATGCGCGTGGGCGCAGAAGTGGACCTTATCAACTACGATATCTTTAACAAGAAAGCCCGTAGCATCATCGAGCTCATTTCAGTCACTCGGCGTAATATTATCCTGCTCAACACCACGTTCAAGCCCCAACTGAGGGTGCTGCACATGTTTGAGGGCGGTGCTATTAAGGGATTTGTCGACCCAGAGGTGTTAGACATGGAAGACTACTGGGGCAACATACTCGACCAATACCAGAAGATGTTCGACTCGATTGAAGACTATGGCGAGTTGATCGAAGGCTTGTCCAAGACGTTCGACTCGTTGCAGGCCAACCGCACTAACGAGATTATGAAGGTGCTGACCTATTTCTCGACCATCATGCTCCCCCTGACTGTGGTGACGGGTTTCTTTGGAATGAACCTTACCTTCCCATTCAACCCCAATGTGACTTCGTTTTGGGTGGTGATAGGTGCCATGGTTGTGGTCACTATCTTGTTGATTATCTTCTTCCGCCGCCGCACCGGACGCTAGACTTTAAATTTTAGTGACCAGTGAACTGTGACCAGTGAAACGAATGGGGTCGTATCATGTGTCACAAAAAAGCGCTCGTGTCACTGGTCACTGTTCACAGGTCACTATACATCTAATCACCAATCATCAATAAGTTGTTGAAAAATAAATTTCGCGATGTGGCGAAAAATGGGTATCTTTGTAGATGTTTTAAATGCCTAGAAGGCATCACATCCTATTGATTATTAACAAGAAAAACAATATTGACATGGAAATTTCAGGTAAGTTAATCAAGATTTTGCAAGAAGTACGTGGCGAAAGTGCACGCGGACCATGGGTGAGAGGTGGATTTGTAATCGAGACCGATGGCGAATATCCCCGCCAGGTGGCATTCACCACCTTCGGCGAAGACCGCCTAGCGATGGTAGCGGGCATTGCACTGAACAGCCCTGTCATCGTGACCTTCACTCCCGAATCGCGCGAATATCAAGAACGTTGGTACACCGACCTGCGCTGCTCACGTATTCAGAACTATATTCCTGGACAGATGCCCCCACAGTCGGCGGGATACGCATGGCCAGCAGCAGCACCTCAAGCGGCCGTGCCTCCTGCAGCGCCTGTCGCTCCAGCCCAGCAGCCCCCGGTGGCACCTCAGGCTGCCGCCCCTGCACAGGGAACTCCTTTCGCCTCCCCGCTGAAACCCGATGAAGACCTTCCCTTCTGATGGAAAAACAAGAATTGCGCAAACAAATAAGGGCGGCAAAAAGAGCCGTCCCTTTTTGTGATAAGTGCGAACGTTCGCAGCCTATCATGCACCAGGTGGAGTTGCTGCCTCAATTCCAGCAATCCGCCACGGTACTGCTTTATTGGTCGATGGAAGACGAGGTGCAGACACACGATTTTGTCAACCGTTGGTATCAGGAAAAGAGGCTCTTGTTGCCCTGCGTAGATGGCGACGACTTGAGACTGAGACAGTACACTGGCCCCGAGTGCCTGAAGGCTGGGGAGCAATTTGGTATTGGAGAGCCTACCGGTCCCGAATTCACCGAGCTCGAAAAGGTAGACCTCATCATTGTCCCCGGCGTGGCTTTTGACCGGAAGCGTAACCGCATGGGAAGGGGTCGTGGATTCTACGATCGTCTCCTGAAAAGCACGCCCAACGCCTTCAAGGTGGGAGTGGGATTTAATTTCCAATTGGTTGACGAAGTGCCTGTAGAGCCTTTCGATGTGGCGATGGACAGAGTGATAGTGGAAGGAATTCGTTTTTGAGTGACCTGTGATATATTGTGACCTGTGACCTGTGACCAGTGACACGAGCGCTTTTTGTGACACATGATACGACCCCATTCGTGTCACTATTCACTGATCACTGTTCACTAATTTAAGTGATTAGTGATTAGACAAATGAACGCTGCAGCCCTTTTCAATTTTCAATTTTCAATTTTCAATTTTTAATAAGAGCTTATGTTTGAAGTAGAGAAGCCCCGACAGTTTCATTACGTGCCTCGTTTCTACGACCCTGAGAAAGAGAAATGGGAGGCGTTGAAAAAGAAATATGCCATTGAGCAAGAGGAGGCAAAGAAAAAGGATGCCGAGCAACCAACCCAAGACAAGGATAGCGAAAACAAAGACGAACTTGCCTATTTCCAACAACGGGTGCGCGACATCAACCGAGAGCAGCTGTCACGCAGCTCGCGCCTCACATGGCGCGACATGTTCCGCAAGCGTGAGATGCCCCAATTCCACTATCAACCTCGGTTCAGTTCAGACCCTGACTCCCAACCCACCGAGAATGCTGAGGCTGAGGATAATTCCCAATCGCTCAGCGAAAAGTACTGGCAGGCCAAAAGGCAAATCAAGATACGCCGTCGGTTTGATATATCCGACAGCGAGTACATGAAACCCATATCCACTACCAAAATTATGATATATGGTTTCATCGCCTTCCTCCTCATCATGATCATCATCTACTTATAGAAGCTGTTTAAATTAAAAATTAAAAATTAAAAATTAAAATTTGGCTGCCGCCTTTGAAATTGAAAATTGAAAAGTGAAAATTGAAATTTGCTGCAACATTCATTTGTCTAATCACTAATCACTAATCACCAATCACCAATCACTAAATCTCGTGTCACTTGTCACTGGTCACAGGTCACTATAAATCTAATCACTAATCACTCAAATTGAAAGTTGAACCATGAACTATCGTAAAGCTATCTTGTTTTCAGCTCCGTCGGGGAGTGGCAAGACCACTATTATCCGCGAGATATTGAAGCGTTTTGACTGCTTCGAGTTTTCGATATCGGCCACCAGCCGCCAACCACGCGAAGGCGAACAGGACGGGGTGGACTACTACTTCCTGAGTCCTGAGACCTTTGCCCAGCGGGTGAAAGCAGGCGACTTTTTGGAATGGGAAGAGGTGTACGCTGGAACCTGCTATGGCACCCTGAAATCAGAAATAGACCGCATCTGGGACAACGGGCATGTCATCATCTTCGACGTGGACGTGAAAGGCGGCATGAATATTAAGAAGTATTTTGGACCCAATGCCCTAGCCATATTCGTGATGCCACCTAGCGTGGAGATTCTCAGCCAGCGACTCCGCAAACGAGGGACGGAGAGCGAGGAAGCTATCGCCAAACGGTTGGCACGCAGTGCCGAGGAATTGAAGATGTCCGACCACTTTGATGTAACGGTTGTCAACGACCTGCTGGACCGTGCCGTGGACGAGACGCAACGCATCATCACCAACTATCTATCTAAAATTGAAAAGTGAAAATTGAAAATTAATTTTTAGTGAACAGTGATCAGTGAACAGTGACACGAATGGGGTCGTATCATGTGTCACAAAAAAATTAAAAATTAAAAATTAAGAATTAAAATCAAATTAAAAATTAAAAATTGAAAATTGAAATTTGCTGCAACATTCATTTGTCTAATCACTAATCACTATTCACTAATCACTAATCACCAATCACTAATCACTCAAAAATTTCCATATGGAATCGCTGATAGCTTTTTTGAAACGGTATAACTATGTGTTTGTATTCCTTTTGCTGGAGATTGTCGCCTTGGTGTTCATCACCAAGAACAGCAACTACCAGTCGTCGAAGATAGTACAGGCGAGCAACAGCGTGGCAGGACGTTGCTACGGTGTGGTGACTTCAGTGTTTGACTATTTCGGGTTGAGACGTGAAAACGAACTGCTGGCGGCCGAGAACGCAGAACTGAGAGCCCGACTGGAGTCATCGTATATCAGCTACAATCTCCGCACCTTCGAACATGAGGACACGGTCTACAACCAACGTTACAGCTACACCGAGGCGCAAGTAATAAAGAACTCTTGGAACCAACGCAACAACTACATCATGCTCAACAAGGGCCGGCGCCAAGGCATCAAGCTCGACCAAGCAGTCATCTCGCCTCAGGGCATTGTGGGTGTGGTGGTAAGTACGACCGACAATTTCTGTACGGTAATGCCTGTACTGCACTCCAACAGCCGCAATAGCGTGAAGATTCCACGCATCAACACCAACGGCTCGCTCGTGTGGACGGGTGGTGACTTCCGCTATGCAAGACTGATTGACATCCCGACGACCTACCGCCTCCGCCTCAACGACACTGTGGTCACCAGCGGCATGGCTAATGATTTCCCCGAGGGGGTAATGGTCGGCTTTGTGGAGAAGGCCTATACCGAACGAGGCAGCGGATTCTACACAATCAAAGTACGACTCGCCACCGAGTTTACCAAACTGGACCATGTCTACATCATAGACAACCGCTTCAAGGCAGAACAAGATTCACTCATGGCAAGAACACAGAAGGAGGATTAGCACGATGACAAAACTGGTAATAACAAATATCTTACGCTTTCTGGCACTGATTGTGCTACAGGTTTTGATACTTAACTACGTGTACTTGGGCGGCTATGTGGTTCCTTTTATCTATATCCTAGCCATTATGATGCTACCCACCCAGTTGGGCAACATACCCCTGTTGCTGATCGCCTTTGTGTCGGGAGGGCTAATTGACATATTCTGCAACATCCCAGGTTTCCACACGTTCAGTTGTACCATGATGGCTTTCGCCCGCATACTCTTTGGCAACAAGATGCTCACTCGCGACGACCCGACCGAAGTGGTAGACACCCCGAGCGCACACAGTGTGCCGTCCGAGGTATTCACAATGTACGTGCTACTGCTGGCTTTGGTCTACAGCGTGACTTACGGTCTTCTAGAGACTTTCAGCCTTGGCAATTTCTGGTGGACCGCTCTGTCGATGGTGGTGAATACCGCTGTCACTTGGATTCTGGTCATGCTATGCCAGCTGCTCATATCCCCAACCAAAAAGATATGAGCATGAAAAAGGGCATACTCACACTACTCTGTCTGATTGGGCTGACGCAGATGGGCAAAGCCCAACCTGCGATAGGCGAATGGCAGGACCACAACTCCTTTGTAAAGGTTTATAAGGTATGTGCGACAGCAAAGGATGTTTATGCCGCCACACGTATGGCCATGTTCCAATTCAATCGAAACGACTCAACCCTATCGACGAAAACCAAAGTAAACGGCTTGACCGATGTGGGCATCAGCACAATTGCCTGCGATGAAGCACACAACGGGCTGGTGGTCGCCTACAACAACTCGGGACTGGACATTATCTATGACGGAGTGGTACACCATGTAGCAGATATACGCTACAGCAATATCAGTGGCGACAAACAGATATACAACATCCGCTTCAACGACAACCGAATCTACTTAGCCACAGGCTTTGGTATCGTGGTGATCGACCGCATCAACCATGAAATACTCGAGACCTACTATATTGGCGATGATGGGGAGCTAGGAGCCGTATACGACGTGGCCTTCACCGACGACCTTATTGTAGCTGGTACCAACCAAGGGCTCAAATATGCCCCCAAAAACAGCGACCGGCTGCATATCTATGACTCTTGGACCTACGACACGGTGTCTCCGATGAAAGGCATGTCGGTGCGCATGTTGGACGTATGCCGTGGAAGAATTGTGGCGGCAGCATGCACCGACAACCCCGACAGCCTCACCCCCTTCTATCAGATAGAAAGTAACGACTGGAACGGTTGGGGCAGCTGGGCTACCGGCCGACTGTTATCGCTGAAATGCCGCCATGGGAAAGTATTGCTCGGACGATATGACCGCATAGAACTATACGACGAGGACTTCCTTCTTGACGAAGTGATAGACCGACTGCCTGACTTCGGAATGAACGCATGGGATGCCGACATAGACGAAGAGGGGACCCTGTGGATAGGTCACACTTGGGCTGGACTACTCCGCGTGCCAACCAACCACACCCAAGCCTACAGCTACTACCCCGAAGGCCCATACAACAACGATTATGTTTTCTCGCTAACCGCCACCCCAGACCGACTCTTCCTCTGCCCTGGGGGCAAGAAGCCCACCTACGAAAGTTCCCTGCTGCCAGGCAGCCTTTCGATTTTCGACAACCGCAACTGGAGCAATGTGAAACGAGGGAATATAGATGAGTATAGCTATCAGGACATCCTCTATATGGCAGTGGACCCCAAGGACAAGAATCATCTGAGCGCCACAGCCTGGGGCCACGGAGTGGTGGACATACAGGACGGACAAACCGTGACCCTGTTCGATGCCTCCAACACGAATCAGGTGTTGACCCCTTACCGCAAAGGGGACTTCACCCACCTCAGGGTATCGGGGCTAGCCTACGACGACCAAGGCAATTTATGGATAACTAATTCTCTTGTAAGCAATGGCCTGGTGGTACATCTTCGTAATGGTGAGTGGAAAGGATTCGACATATCATCAATGATGCAAGGAATAACAGGCGAGAGGAGGGAGATAGATAAGATAATATGGGACAGTGTGAGGGGGTACAAATGGTTTGCCGGACGCGCCAACCGTATCTACATACACGACGGAGAGGAAAAGATGGCATACGTCAATCCAAACTACGGGAGCAAACTGGAGACCCACACGGTGACATGCTTGGTCCAAGACAGGTCGGGCGACATCTGGTTTGGTACCGACAAGGGGTTGAAAGTCATATACGACGGTTATCGTGCCTTCAACAACGGAGGCCGAGGAGAGCAGTCGCCCGTTATGTGTAGTAACATCCTTTACAACGCAGACGGGATTAACGAGTACCTAATGGCTTACGAAAGTATCACATGCATTGCCGTAGACGGAGCCAACCGCAAATGGGTGGGTACCTCCAATAACGGCCTGTACCTCATCTCTGCCAACGGGTTGGAACAGTTGCACCACTTCACCACAGCCAACAGCCCACTCAACTCGGATAAGATAGTGGCTTTGGCCGTACACCCCGAAACTGGCGTGGTGTACATAGGCACCAATCTCGGGCTGCAGTCATACCGTTCCACCGCAACCGCAGCCGACTCCTACCCATCATACGACATACACGCCTTCCCCAATCCCGTAAGACCCGAATATGACGGCCCAATCGCCATCAAAGGATTTACCCGCGACGCCTTGGTCCATGTTACAGACTCACGAGGGCATGTAATCTTTTCAACGACAGCCCACGGCGGACAGGCTATATGGAACGGTTACACCCTGCAAGGGGAGCGGGTTGCCAGCGGTACCTACTTTGTCTTTGCATCCGACTCACTTGGAGAAATGCGCTCTGTTGCCAAAATACTAGTAATTAGATAACATGACCCCTACCCTATCCACCTCAGCATTGGTTCTACACACCACCGAATATTCGGAATCGTCGGTGATAGCCAAGCTATTCACCCGACAGTTGGGGGTACGTTCCTACATCATCAAGGGGGTACGCAAGAGTGGGAGCCGCACAAAGCAGAACCTATTGCAGCCACTTTCCCACCTAGACTTAGTGGTATACAATAATCCCAAAAACCAGATCAACTACATCAAGGAAATAGGACCACATTTAGCCCACACTCCCCAATCGGACAACCTGTTTCCTGCGTCGTATATGGCAATCCACAACGCCCTGCGCTTTTTTATGACTGAAGTGCTTTACAAGACTCTACGCGAGGAAGAGCCAATGCCAGAACTGTTTGACTATGTAGCCGACAGTTCCCAACCGGGCGAAGAGAGTGCCCAATTGGCACAACGCCCTATCCAGTTTCTCTTAAGAGTGTCTAGACACTTAGGCATTGAGCCACTGGACAACTACAGTATCCGTGAACCCCTATTCGACATCCAGGCAGGCCGCTTTCAGTATTCTGGCGAGCATACGCTTGACACCACTACTTCACAATTACTGCATTATCACCTACAAGCCGCACACCACGGAAGCCCCCTTCCGATGTCGACTCTGACACAGCGGACAGAACTCATCAACCGACTACTCGAATACTACCAACTCCACCTTGCAGAATTCCACAACTTCAAATCACATGAGATATTACACACCATATTACAATAATCAGCCTATGAAAAAGATTCTTTTATCGTTACTCTTTGCCCTGTTACTGACTCCCGCATTCAGCCAGTCATGCTATTGGGTGTTCCTCACCGACAAACAGGGTACCACATTTGACCCATACAGCTATTTTGACGCCAAGGCAATAGAGCGGTACCAGCAAAACGGTGCCGACCTATTCGACATCACCAACTACCCCCTCAACAGCAGCTATACCAGCCAAGTCAACGCCCTTGCCAGCGAGGAGGTGGGCGAAAGCCGATGGTTCAACGCAGTGGCAGTGATGGCAACGCCCGACCAAATAGCCCGTATCGAACAGCTACCCTTTGTCAGCCGCACCCAGCGCATCGGTGGCGACATGCAGGTAGCATCAGCGTATGACTTGCCCGACAAGTCCGACTTGTCCGACCAGCCTAACCTCACCGATCAAGTGCTGCGCATGCAGGGCAACCTTTTTCGCGACAAAGGGATCGATGGTAAAGGGATGCGCATAGCCGTATTTGATGGAGGTTTCCCCCGCGTGAACACTCATGAGGCTTTCAAGCACCTACGCGACAACCATCGCATTCTCGATACTTGGAACTTCCCAAATAAGAAATCTGACGTGTATGGCTGGAACAGCCACGGCCTCGCCACCCTCTCCTGCATCACCGGTATCGTAGGCAAAATGCAGCTGGGCATGGCTACAGGTGCCGAGTTTCTCCTCTACCGTACCGAGGTTGAGTTGGAACCTTTCAAGGAAGAGGTATGGTGGATGCAAGCGGTGGAACGTGCCGACAAACATGGTGCCAACATCATCAGCAGCTCGCTCGGCTACGGCAAGGAGCGTTACTGGACAAAAGACATGGACGGCACCTCCTATGTTGCCAAGGCGGGTAATCTAGCGGCCAAGAAGGGAATTCTGGTCTGCTGTTCGGCAGGCAATGAGGCCGACACAAAGCAGTGGAAGACTATCGTCACCCCGTCGGATGCCGACAGCGTGCTATGCGTTGGTGGCATCGAGATGAGACTCGACCGTTACCGCCACATCAGCTTCAGCTCCTACGGCCCCTCAGCCGACGGACGACTGAAACCCAACGTATCGGCATTTGGTCACGTTTATGCCGCTGCCAATAGTAGCGACAAGGCTGTCAACACCGTATATGGTACATCTTTCTCATGTCCGCTAACTGCAGGCTTCGCTGCCTGTGCTTGGCAGACCATGCCTGACAAGACTGCCATGGAGATGTTTGACTTGATACAGAAGTCTGCTGATCTATATCCCTACTACGACTATGCATTGGGTTACGGTGTGCCACAAGCCTCCTTCTTTGTTGGTGAGCCAAGAAAGTTAGACCCCACCTTTGTTCTTCGCGAGACCAAGGATTCGGTGGAGGTTCATCTGTTAGAGCCCACCTCGTTTGCCACCATCTTCTACAACAAGCAACGTCCCGACGGCACCTTGGTAAAATATTCCAGCATCGAGCTGACGAATGTCCACCCCAAAGACTGCCTTCAATTCTACAAAGGCTCGCTCGACAGCTGCCGACTAAACGTCAGTTACAATGGTTTCTCTTTGTCATACCGCCTCTCCGACAAGGACTGGCAGCGGCTGCGCCTCGAAAGAGCCGACTTTGTTGCCAAGCCCCAGCCTAATTCATCCACGGTAGGTTTCACGCCCGACAACAATTACACGACGACCACTCAGTACGACCGCGATGCCACCGACCTTATTCCCTCCAATTGGGGCAGCAACGCCAAGTACAAGAATGACTTCTATATGCAGTTTGGCACCCAATCCTGGTTTGGGTATATCAATGCACCATTCTTTTCATGGTCTCCCAGTTTCCATCTCGGCTACCGCCTGACGCGCGCTTACGGCAAGGCATATAAACTTGGAGTCGGGCTGGAATGGAATGTTAAGAACGTTAATTATGCAACAGATAAAACTAATACGATTGACCGTGTGATAGGCCTTCCTACGGCCAACTACGATGTCAAGCGTCTCCGACAGAACCAACTGGCTCTTGAGCTTTTCCAACGAGTACGCTTCGCTGCTGGTGGTCTCGGTGGCAACGGCATCCATTGGGACTTCGGCCCCTTTGTGGGGTGGAACTTTGATAACGACTATCTCACACGTCAGACTGTTGATACTCCCACCGGCACCAATAAGGTGAATACCGAGTACAGCCTCACCACCCCTGTCAGTGATTATAAGTTCGTGTGGGGTATCAACACTCGCATCGTCTACGACATCATCGGCATCTATGGCCGCCTTACCCTGCCTTATAGGTTTTCCAAGTGCGACTGCACCGCCGAAATACCCATGCTCGAATTGGGTGTGCAACTAGGCTTATAAACAATCAGATAATTCAAAAACATAACAATATGACACTCGAAGAATTTCAAAACGAACTGCGTGCTGGCATTCCTAACCCATTGCCCGCACCCCAACCTTATGACACTACAGTGAACCATGCGCCCAAGCGCAAAGACATCCTCACCCCAGCCGAGAAGAAACTGGCTATCCGTAACGCTTTGCGTTATTTCGATCCCAAGGACCACGCCATGTTGGCTCCTGAGTTTGCTGAGGAGTTGAAGAAGTACGGTCGCATCTACATGTACCGTCTACGTCCTACCTACAAGATGTATGCCCGCCCTATTGACGAGTATCCCGCCAAATGCCGTCAGGCTGCCGCCATCATGCTGATGATTCAGAACAATCTCGACCCCGCTGTGGCACAGCATCCTCACGAGCTTATCACCTATGGTGGCAACGGTGCCGTGTTCCAAAACTGGGCTCAGTATCGCCTCGTGATGAAGTACCTCAGCGAGATGACCGACGAACAGACCCTCGTCATGTATAGCGGTCACCCCATGGGACTCTATCCCAGCCACAAGGACGCTCCGCGCGTGGTGGTCACCAACGGCATGATGATTCCCAACTACAGCAAGCCTGACGACTGGGAGCGTTACAACGCCCTTGGCGTGACACAATACGGCCAGATGACCGCTGGTTCGTACATGTATATCGGACCGCAGGGCATTGTG
>JAEEGI010011216.1_pt1 | contig 19365 bp, 14 predicted proteins | sample 8958751 | NCBI WGS metagenome assembly JAEEGI01 (sample SAMN16246545, study PRJNA631951) | gut metagenome | biome: gut microbiome; feature: rumen; material: KS-attached | host: Bos | place: Iran: Karaj | collected 2018-10 | reverse complement strand
CAAGGTCAATGTCCTAACCGACGACATCCGCTTCAACGGAGAGCGTCTCAAGGGCGAGGAGAAGGTGTACATCGTGATGAACAAGCCCAAGGGCTATGTCACCACCGCCAGCGACCCGCACGCGGAAAAGACCGTCATGGACATCCTCAAGGGCTGCCCCACCCGCGTCTTCCCCGTCGGCCGCCTGGACAAGAACACCACGGGCGTGCTCATGTTCACCAACGACGGCGAGATGGCCGAGCGCCTCACCCACCCGTCCTACAACAAGAAGAAGATCTACCAGGTCGTCCTGGACCATCCCCTCACCGAGGAGGACAAGGAGAAGATCCTCGCCGGCATCGAACTGACGGACGGGGTCGTGGCCGCCGATGAACTCGAGTACATCGACCAGCGCGACCACCGCCAACTGGGTATCGAGATCCATTCCGGCAAGAACCGCATCGTCCGCCGCATCTTCGAGTCCCTGGGCTACGAGGTGAAGGCGCTGGACCGCGTCTATTTCGCCGGCCTCACGAAGAAGGGCCTCAAGAAGGGCGACTGGCGCTACCTGACCGAGGGCGAGGTGAACATCCTGAAGATGGGGGCTTACGTATAATGGCACACAAGGCAGGATTCGTCAACATCATCGGTAACCCGAACGTCGGGAAGTCCACCCTGATGAACGCGCTCGTCGGGGAGAAACTGTCCATCGTGACCGCGAAGGCGCAGACCACGCGCCACCGCATCATGGGCATCGTGAACGGGGAGGACTACCAGATCGTCTATTCCGACACGCCCGGCATCCTGAAGCCCAACTACCGGCTCCAGCAGAGCATGATGGACTTCGTGGACACCGCCATCGGCGACGCGGACATCATCCTGTACGTCACCGACACGGTGGAGAAGGGCGACAAGAACGAGGCCTACATCGAGAAACTCCGCCGGGTGGAATGCCCGGTGGTCGTGGTCATCAACAAGATCGACCTCTCCTCCCAGGAGAAGGTCGTCGAACTGATGGCATGGTGGAAGGAGCAACTTCCCCAGGCGGAAATCATTCCGGCCTCGGCCCAGGAACGGTTCAACCTCGAGAGCATCCTGGAAGCCGTTTCCAGCCGCCTGCCGGAAGCCCCGGCCTGGTTCGACAAGGACCAGTTCACCGACAAGAACCTCCGCTTCTTCGCCTCGGAGATCCTGCGGGAGAAGATCTTCCTCAACTACAGCGAGGAGATCCCCTACAGTTGCCAGGTGGAGATCGAGGCCTTCCACGAGGGCGAGGAGCGCTACGAGATCAGCGCCGTCATCTACGTGATGCGCGAGTCCCAGAAGGGCATCATCATCGGCAAGAAGGGCGCCGCCTTGAAGAAGGTGGGCACCGAGGCCCGCCTGGAGATGGAGGACTTCTTCCAGAAGAAGGTCTTCCTTTCCACCTTTGTGAAAGTGGATCCCGACTGGCGCGAGTCCCGCAAGGAACTCCGCCGCTTCGGGTATGAGTTCTAAAACCAGACTGACTGCTATGAGCGAAGAATTCGACGATATCCAGGAAGAACCCCTCGACGAGGAACAGCCCGTCGATGAGGAGCAGGACCTTGACGGGAATGCGCAGCCGTCGGGCAAGTTCACCCGCCTGCTGGGCAGCGACAGCCGCAAGTTCAAACTGTCCGGAATGTTCAAGGACTGGTTCCTGGACTACTCGTCCTACGTTATCCTCCAGCGCGCCGTTCCGCACATCGTGGACGGTCTGAAGCCCGTCCAGCGACGCGTGCTGCACGCGATGTACAAAATGGACGACGGCCGCTACACGAAGGTGGCGAACATCGTCGGCCAGGCGATGCAGTACCACCCGCACGGCGACGCGTCCATCCTGGGCGCCCTCGTGCAACTGGGCCAGAAGGGTTATGCGGTGGACTGCCAGGGTAACTGGGGAAACATCCTCACCGGCGACTCCAATGCCGCGGCCCGGTACATCGAGGCGCGGCTCTCCAAGTTCGCCAAGGAAGTGATCTTCGACCCGAAAGTCACCAACTGGATGACCTCCTACGACGGCCGCAACCAGGAGCCGACGGAACTTCCGGTTCGTTTCCCGCTCCTGCTCGCGCAGGGTACGGAGGGCATCGCCGTGGGTATGCAGTCCCGCATCCTTCCCCATAATTTCAACGAACTTATCGACGCGTCCATCGCCATCCTCAAGGAAGAGGAGTACGAACTGTATCCCGACTTCCCCACCGGCGGCCTCGTGGACTGCTCGAAGTACAACCACGGCCGCCGGGGCGGCCAGGTGAAGATCCGCGCCCGGATCGAGAAGATCGACAAGAGCACGGTCACCATCACCGAAATCCCCTACGGGAAGACCTCCCACATGATCATCGACAGCATCCTGAAGGCCAAGGACAAGGGCAAGATCAAGATCAAGAAGATCGACGACATGACCACCGACAAGGTGGAGATCATCATCCACCTCCCGGTGGACGTGTCGCCGGACAAGACCATCGACGCCCTGTACGCCTTCACCGACTGCGAGACGACGGTGAACCCGAACGCCTGCGTGATCAAGGAGGACAAGCCGCAGTTCCTGTCCGTCAACGACATCCTCGAGTACGACACCTGGCACACCCGCGACCTGCTGGGCCGCGAACTGGAGATCAAACTCGGCGAACTGGAGGACCAGTGGCACTACGACTCCCTGGAGCGCATCTTCTTCGAAAACCGCATCTACAAGGTGCTGGAGCAGAACCAGCGTGACTGGGAGGAGCAACTCCAGGACATATTCACCCAGATGAAGCAGTACCAGGACCTCCTCCACCGGGAGATCGTGATGGACGACATCCTGAAACTCGTGGAGAAGCCGGTCCGCAAGATCTCCAAGTTCGACACCAAGGCCCTGGACGAGAAGATCTACGCCCTGGAGGACGAAATGAAGGACGTGCGGGACAAACTCGCGCACCTGACGCAGTACACCATCGACTGGTTCCGTTCCCTCAAGAAGAAGTACGGCAAGGACCATCCGCGCCTGACGGAGATCACCTCCTTCGAGACCATCGCCGCGACCAAGGTCGTGAACAACAACGCGAAGTTGTACGCGAACCTCGCGGAAGGCTTCGTGGGCATTGGTCTCAAGAACTCCGAGGGAGCCGAATTCATCGCTGACTGCTCCGACCTGTCGGAAATCATCGTCATCGGCCGGGACGGTAAGTACCGGGTGACCAAGGTGGCCGACAAGGCCTTCTTCGGGAAGGACCTCCTGTGGGCCGGCGTCTTCAACCGGAACGACGCCCGCACCATCTACAACGTCATCTACCGCGACGGCAAGAGTTCGGTCCATTACGCCAAGCGCTTCGCCATCACCTCCATCACCCGCGACAAGGAGTATGACATCACCACCGGCGCCGAAGGGTCCAGGATCCTGTGGTTCAGCGTGAACCACAACGGCGAGGCGGAGACCGTCAAGATCGGCCTGCGCCCGAAGAAGGGCATCAAGAAGTCCCAACTCGAGTACGACTTCTCCACCCTGGGCATCAAGGGCCGCACCTCCCGGGGCAACCTGGTGACCAAGTACGCGATCCAGAAGATCCAACTCAAGTCCAAGGGTGTCACCACCCTCGGCGGCAAGGACATCTGGTACGACCCGGACATCCAGCGCCTGAACGAGGACGGCCGCGGCGAACACATCGGCCAGTACAGCGGCAACGACCGCGTCCTCGCCATCTTCTCCGACGGCACCTACTACACCACCAACTACGAACTGGTGAACAAGTACCAGGGCGACGTGATCCGGATCGGCAAACTGGACCCGGGCCTCACCTACACCGTCCTGTACTGGGACAACGCGGCGAAGGCCTACTACATCAAGCGCTTCAGTTTCGTCGAGAGCAACAACACGCCGGTCTCCTTCATCTCCGAAGCCAAGGGGTCGAAACTCATCGACCTGTCCGACGACCTGCATCCGCAGGTGAAACTCACCTTCGGCGGGCGGCACGAAGGCCGCGAGGCCGAAGTGCTGGACGCCGAGGAGTTCATCGCCAAGAAGGGCCTTGCGGCCAAGGGCAAGAAGTGCAGCAGCCTGGACCTCAAGCAGGTCGAATTCATCGAGCCGCTCCACAAGCCCGAGGACGACGAGAACCCGGAAGACGAGGAACCCGTCGAGATCGCACCGGAGGATGACGAGCCCATCGACATCGAACTGGACAACGAAATCCCGGAGATTCCCGTGGTGAAGGCGGAAGGCGGCGAAGCGGCCAGCCTCCTGAAGAAGGAGAAAGAAAAAGACGAGCCCGACGAGCCCGCCTCCGATTTCACCGACTGGACGCTGTTCTAAAGGGCCGAGATGATGATCTCGTCCGCGACCTCGTCCGGAGACAGACCGTCCGTGTCCATGATGACATGGGCGGTTTCTTCGTAAATGGGCTCACGCTCCGCGAGGCGGGAGGCCATCGTGTCATCCGCGAGCGGACGGCCGGCGGTTTTGCCTTCCAGCCGGGCGAGGAGGGTGTCGAGCGTGGCGCGCAGGTAAATGCACACGGTCTTGTCGTGCAGGAGGGCGGCCGAGGCGGGTGCCAGGACGGCGCCGCCGCCGAGGGCGAGCACGACTGTGCTCTCGGCGTATTTTTCCACCGTCTGGCGCAGCAGGCGCGCTTCAAGTTGCCGGAAAGCAGCCTCCCCGTCCTGCGCGAAGATATCCGGGATGGACTTCCCTGCCTTCTTCACGACCAGGTCGTCCAGGTCCAGAAAAGGACAGCCGAGAAAGTCCGCGAGGACTTTCCCGACCGTTGACTTGCCGCTTCCCATGAAGCCTGTAAGGGTGACCATCATTCTTTCCGGATGGCCTTGAGCGCCGCCTCCACCGTCGTATCGACGGGCAGGTAATACTTGTAGAACGCATTCTCGCTCAACTTCGAATACCGGGCGACGAGCGCGTTCAACTGCGGCTGCAGGTAAGGGAGCGTCTCGGCGTATTCCGCGTCGGAAACCACGATTCCGTCACGGTTCCGGGCAAAACGGCGGAACTCGCCAGGGATGTCGATCCGCTTCAGGAAAGCGTCCATGTCGGCATAATTGTCGATGGGCAGCAACTGATCCGAATACTTGTCGAGCATCGCCGCGGCGAAGCGCATCTGGGTGGTCTTGCGGTTGCAGGCGACATAGAAGGCGGACGCACGCGTGGTGTCCATGGGCACGAACACGTCCGGCATGATGCCGCCGCCGCCATACACGATGCGGCCGCCCCGGGTGTGGTGCACATCCTCCTTGTTCAGTTTCACGCTGTCGGCGGAGAAGACCTCCCCCTCGGCGTAGCGCTTGTAGATGTCGTACTCGTAATCGTCGTACGGCTTCTGGATGCAGCGGCCGGAAGGCGTATAGAACCGCGCCACGGTGAGCCGCAGGCCGGATTCGTCCGTGAAGGCGAACTGCTCCTGCACGAGGCCCTTGCCGAAGGAACGGCGGCCGATGATGGTGCCGCGGTCGTTGTCCTGGATGGCTCCGGCGAAGATCTCGCTGGAAGAGGCGGAATTCTCGCTGATAAGGACGGTCAGGCCGATGTCCTTGAGTTTGCCGCGGCCGTCGGCCCGGAAGACTTCACGCGGACGGTGCAGGCCTTCCATATAGACGATGGTATCTCCCCGGGAGAGGAACTCGTTGGAAAGCAGCAGAGCCTGGTCCAGGAATCCGCCCGAATTGTCCCGCAGGTCCATCATCAGATGTTTCATCCCCTGCTCCAGCAGGACCGTGTATGCATCGACAAAATCCTTCCGCGTGGCGGAGGAGAACTTGGCGAGACGGACATAGCCGGTGGTGTCGTCCATCATGAAGGAAGCGTCGATGCTGTGGAGCGGAATCTTGCCCCGGACGATCTCGAAGGGGATGACGTCGGTGCCGCGGCCCACGGTCACGAGCACCTTCGTCCCGGCGGGGCCCTTCATCCGCCGGACCATGCTGTCCTGCGGGAACTTGACGCCGGCGATTACCTCGTCGTTCACCTTCAGGAGCCGGTCACCGGGCAGCAGGCCGGCCTTCTCGGACGGTCCGCCGGCAATCACCTCCAGCACGATGGCCGTGTCGTTGGGGACGTTGAACTGGATGCCGATGCCCTCGAAGTTGCCGGCCAACTCCTCGTCGGCCATCTGCTTCTTCACGGGCGGCAGATACACCGAATGGGGGTCCAGTTGCGCCAGGGCCCCGGCGATGGCGGCGTCCGTCATCCCGGCCTGGTCGATGGTATCGACATAATTCTTCCCGATCTCGTCCAGGATGAGGTTCAACTTCCGCCACTCGATGTACTTGGCGTTCAGGATCCGGTGGTTCTCCCGGTACCGGACGACCGTGAGCGTGGCGACCACGCCCAGGAGCACGCCCAGGAGGACCTCCGCGATGCGGATCCAGTTCTGCTTCCTGTCGCTGTCCATAGGGGCGTCAATCGATTTTTTCCACCTCGATGCCGGCCCGGCGGAGGAGGTCGATCCCGTCCGTGAGCCGGTATTCGTCCCGATAGACCACGCGTTTGATCCCGGACTGGATGATCAGTTTGGAGCACTCCAGGCAGGGAGAGGCCGTCACATAGAGGGTGGCACCCTCGCTGCTGTTGCCGGACTTGGCCACCTTGGTGATGGCATTGGCCTCCGCGTGCAGGACATAGGGCTTCGTCACCCCGTCCTCCTCGCAGATGTTCTCGAATCCGGAAGGCGTTCCGTTATAGCCGTCGGAGATGATCATCCGGTCCTTGACGAGCAGGGCGCCCACCTTGCGGCGCTTGCAGTAGGAGTTCTGCGCCCAGATCTCGGCCATCTCCAGGTAACTGTGGTCGAATTTCTCCATGAGATTCTTTCGCTTCGCTCAGAATGACAACAACTAGTTCCGCTGGTACAGGTAGCGCTTGATGCTCTTCTTCGGGGTGCGCTCGAAGTCCTCGGGCATGAATTCCACCTTGCGGATCTGCGCGTACTTCGGAAGTTCGGAATTGATGTCCGGAAGGACGCCCAGCAGACGGTTGCGGAGCGCTTCGCGGTTCATGCCGTCCAGTTCGCCCTGGTGCCAGTCGGGATAGATGAGGGCCGTGAGGCCTCCGTCGTCCTCGACGACGAGGGAATCCACGACATAGTTGTAGTTGTTGATCACGGCCTCCAGTTCCTCCGGATAGATGTTCTGGCCGGAAGGACCCAGGACCATGCACTTGGAGCGGCCGCGCAGGAACAGGTAGCCGTCTCCATCGACAATGCCCATGTCACCCGTGCGGAACCAGCCGTCCTCCGTGAAGGCATCGCGGGTGGCCTGCTCGTTCTTGTAGTAGCCCAGGCACACGTTCGGGCCGCTCACCTGCACCTCGCCCGGGATGGTGCGCGGATCCGGCGAGTCGATGCGGACCTGCATGTTCAGGGCCGGACGGCCGGCGGAGCCCACCTTGACCTTGTCCCAGTGCGCATAGCAGATGATCGGGGCGCATTCGGTCATGCCGTAGCCCACGGTGTAGTGGAAGCCGATCTTGTTCAGGAACTTCTCCACCTCCGGGTTGAAGGCGGCGCCGCCCAGGATCACCTCCTCGAACTGGCCGCCGAAGGCCGTGGTGAGTTCGGTGCAGAAGCGCTTCGCGATCACCTTGTCCAGCACGGGGATGTTCATCAGGAGTTTGATCTTGTTCTTGTCGATGAGGGGTTTGAGTTTGGTCTTGTACACCTTCTCCATCACCAGCGGGACGGCGATGATGATGTCGGGATGGATCTCGGAGAAGGCCTTCATGATGATCTTCGGACTGGGGACGCGGCTCAGGAAGTGCACGTGCATGCCGCAGGTCATCTCGTAGAGGAACTCGAACATCATGCCGTACATGTGGGCCGACGGGAGCATCGACACGCACTGCATGCCGGGTTTCAGCATCGGGCACGCATCGTGGGCGGCAAAGTCGATGTTGGAATACAGGGCCCGGTACGGAATCATCACGCCCTTGGAGAAACCGGAGGTGCCGGAGGTATAGTTGATCACGGCCAACTCTTCGGGGCCGTCCTCATAGTAGTCCAGATGCTCCGGACCGAAGTAGTCGGGGTATTTGCGGCCGAAGGACTCGTTCAGGTGCTCGCGCACGTAGCGGCGCTCGTCCGTATCCACGAACAGGAACTTCAGGGTATTGATCTGGACGACGACCGAAAGGCCGGGCATCTCCTCCTGGATCAGGCCCTCCCAGATGACCTCGTCCACGAACAGGACGCGGGCCTCGGAATGGTTCACCAGGTAGTGGATGTTGCCGGGCTTGAACTCGTGGAGGATGGGGACCGCCACGGCGCCGTAGGTGAGGGCGGCGAGGAAACTCACGCCCCAGTTCGCCTGGTTGCGCGAACAGATGGCGACTTTGTCACCCTTCTGCAAGCCGCACTGCTCGAAGGCGATGTGCAGTTTGGCGATGCGACGGGCCACGTCCCGGTAGTTGAGCGTAACACCCTGGTAGTTGGACAGGGCGGGACGGTCCCAGTTCTGCCGGAAACTCTCCTCGATGATCTTGTTGACGGATTTGAATTCCATTTCTTGCTTATTAGGTCGGATTAGTACTTACAGTTTGATGTCGCGGGTCTTGCCGTCGTAGCAATCGACGGTGATGCCCTTGGCGGAAGGGGTGACCGGGGAGTCCGGACGGATCATCTTGCCGCCCTCGTCCCGGGTGAGCGGATCGCCGCCGTCGAATCCGTACACGAGGGTGCGGATGGACGTGCGGACCACCCAGTATTGCTTTTCCTTGACTTCCAGGAGTTCCGGAAGGGCCTTGACCGTCTCGGGGGCGCAGATGCCCTTCCAGCCGGCCGGCTTGTTACCCTGGAGGTCGTACATTTCCAGCGAGTTGTCCTTGTGGAGGATCATGACGGTATAGGCGTGTTCGCCCGTGAAGTCATAGACCTTCGGGCCCAGCAGGACCGGCTTCCCGAGATCCACGGGGAAACCGCCCACGAAGCGTCCCCGCCGGTCGATCAGGTACAGGCCGGAGGCCGATGCGAACAGGAACTGGGCATTGCCGTTATTGTAGAAGTCGATGCTCTCGACATAGCCGCAGAGCGGGGTCCGGAACGGGACGCCCCAGACGCCCTTGCCGTTCTCGTCGTTCAGGCACAGGAACAGGTTCGCGTTCTGGTAGAAGGTGTTCGTCTTCCCGGTGGCGCTGTTCAGCACCGGGAACGGGCCCTTGGGGATGAACACGGTCGTGTCACGCTCCAGCACCTGGACCTTCTTCCCCTTGAGGGTGCGCTTGTCCAGGGAAACCCGGATTTCCGGCTCCCCGGAGGAAAGGTCCACGCCGGCGAGCGCCGGGGCGTAGGCCGATCCGGTCACGTAGGTGCCGATGGCATCGGCCTGGACCTTCGCGAAGAGGTCCGTCAGGACGGCCGGGAAATCGGTGGCGGAGGCATAGGCGACGATGCCTGCCGGCAGGGAAAGGTCGGCGTCGGCCAGCCGTTCCCGGAGCGGATAGTTCAGGAACTTCCTGTCCGAGAAGGGGGCGACGGCAGCGGCCGAGCCCATCACGGTCCAGTGGCCGGGCAGGGATACGCACACCGTGTCCACGACATCGAACAGGCCGCCGAACAGGGTGGCGACATTGCCGGCGTAAGGATTGCTTCCGGAAGGGATATCCCGACCGGAGCGCACCAGGAGGATTTCCTCCCGGACGCCCTCCAATTGATAGGAAGCGCGCACGACCTCCTTGACGCCATAGTGGAGGGCCCACTGCTCGGGGGCCATTTCACGGCCCGCCCGATCCTTCAGAGACTTATTATAAGGATTGAGTTTTCCCTTCGCGTCCTGGAAAGAGCGGTAGCGCTCCAGGTAGGAGGAAACGTCCCCGATGGGGATGGAAATGGCGTAGTCGGTGAAATAAGGCAGCGCATCGCCGAAAGAGGCGGCCGGCATCTTGAGTCCGCGGAAGGCGGAGAGGAAACTGGTTCCCTTTTCCGGAAGGGCGGAAGTGCCCCTGAGGACGATGTGCCTGTCATCGGCCGCGACCAGTTCGAAGGCCGTCCAGTCGGCCAGGGTGCGGACGAAGTCCGTGTGCCGGCGGATGCGGGCCGTGGACCAACTCTGAAGGAGTTTCGGAGCCTGACGGGCGGACAGGAAGGCGACGGCTGAACCGCCGATACGGCCGGTCAAATCGCTGAGGCCCGGCGCCTCCAGGATGCAGATGCCCTCGTCCAGGTGGCGGCGGGCGGAATTAAGGAGCGTCTCGGACCGGGAGGCCAGGAAGAGGCCGTCCTGGAAGGCCGTCTTGAGGCCGGCCTTGGCTGCCAGGGCCTCATAGGGTGCCAGGAGGGTGGAGTCCGACGATGCGACTTCGGTCGCGACAAGCGGCACGAGCGTTCCGCTGTTGTGCAGGGAAACCACCATCCGGTTCTCCCCCGCCTTGGTGAGATAGTCCACCAACTTGGGATCGTCCGGAGCGAGGAAAGACCGCAGCACACCGGTGGAATCCGCCAGGATCCCCTTCGCATTGTCGGTTCCGTCGAAACAGAACACCGCCGCCGCATCGGCCGGCACGGCCCGCAGGAGCGGATATTCCGTGTCCGCAGCCTGCTGCTTCGGCGTATCGTTCCCATACAGGCGGCTCACCGCCCACGCAATGCCGGCCAGCATCAGCGCAAGAACCACTACCGCTATGATCGTCAGTTTCTTGTTCATCGTTCCACTCCGGCGCACACTCCGCCAGAATATGCAAAGTTAATCAATATTTCGAAATCCCCCAATAATCGGCGAACAAGGTCTGCCTTCCTTCCGGCAGGCTTTTCAGATATTTATCGTTATCTTTGCCCTGCGGATGCGAGCACTGCACCTTGAGCACAAGTCCATGATCCCATGAAACAAGTCCTGAGATATCTCCATTCCCTTTCCTTGCACAACGACAAGGTCTGGTTCGAAGCCCACAAGGCCGACTATCTGAAGGCGAAGGCCACTGTCGGCGAACTGGCGGTGAAACTCATCGAGGGAATCCGCGCCTTCGACGACACCGTCGGCCCCTTGTCCGCATCGGACTGCACGTACAGAATCTACCGCGACATACGGTTCTCCAAGGACAAGAGTCCGTATAAGACGCATATGGGCATTTTCGTAAACCGGGGCGGGAAGAAGTCCGGGTACAGCGGGTACTACTTCCACATCGACGGAAACGGTGACCATCTGCTGGCCGTCGGGAACTATTTCACCGAACCCCGCGTGCTGAAAGTCCTGCGGGAGGACATCCTGCTGGGCGGCGGCGACTTCCGGAGGATCCTGGACGGATTGGCCCCCGGACTTATGATGGACACGTCCGATTCCCTGAAGAAGGCCCCGAAGGGATTCCCGGCGGACGGCCCGGATGCGGAGTTCTTCAAACTCAGGAACTTCTGCCTCGTACAAAGCCTGGACGACGACTTCATCCTCGCGCCGGACCTGGCGGAAAAAGCGCTTATCGCCTTTGAGACGGGGAAACCCTTCCTGGACTATGTCAACCGCGCAATCGACTACTGTCGGGATGAACAGAAAGAGTACTTCACCAGCCTCGACTTCTGAAATACCGCCCGCTGGATACAGCCGCTTCTTCCTCAACGATGCCTCTACCGCTGCGCAGAGACCTCCATCTTCCCAAACAGTGAACTGATCTTTCGCTCCAACCCGAAACTCACGGAGCGCAGCGACCTGCATTCTACACCCTTCTATGACACATGACCACGCTCCGTGCGGCGATTTTGCCGCACGGAGCATCACGACATGCCATTCAGGGGCCTCCAGGGCACATCACAACGCTCCGTGAATTTCGGGTTGAGGGGCTGAAGGGGGCAAAAATGCCCCTCAGATATCCACACGGGCTGTTCATAACTTTTTGTGGAAAAATTTGGAAAATAATGGATGAAAATGGAAAGGTTTTGCTATCTTTGCACTCAGCGTGAAAGAAAGATAAGTTCAACCCCATTCGACCATGGTCAGGTTCTTCGGAAAAGCAATCGGAAAAGTAGATGACAAGGGACGCGTCGTGTTCCCGGCCATCTACCGCGACGCGCTTGCCCGCGAGGGCGAAGACATGACGCTGGTCGTCAAGAAGAGCGTCCAGGGCGACTGCCTGAACCTGTTCACCCGCGCCGAGTGGGAGCGCCGGTCCGACAAGGTCCTGGAGGGGCTCGACCCCGAACTCAATCCCGAACACGCCGCGTTCTGGAGCAAGTACAACGACGGCGTTTACTATGTTGTCCCCGACGGGAAACTGGGCCGCCTCAACATTCCTTCAGAACTGCTCATGGAGACAGGTTTAACCAAGGAAGTTGTGTTTGCGGGAGTCGGTTATAAAATCGAAATCTGGCCCAAGGACAGGCGTGAGTCCACGCTGATGAGCGACGGTCAGTTCAAGGAAACCGCAGCGAGACTGTCCGACAAGAAATAGGAGGTCCCGCAACATGTCCCAATACCATACCCCTGTAATGCTTGACGAGAGCGTTTCGGCCCTCGTTATCAATCCCGACGGCGTTTACGCCGATGCCACTTTCGGAGGCGGTGGCCACACTGCCGAACTTCTTTCACGCTTACACGATGGCGCGCGCGTCATCGCCTTCGATCGTGACAGGGATGCCGTCCGGAACGCCCCGCAGGACCGGCGCCTGACGATGGTGCACAACAACTTCCGTTTCATCGAGAACTACGCCCGCCACTACGGCGTCCGCTTCGACGGCATCCTGGCCGACCTGGGCGTGTCCTCGCACCAGTTCGACACCGCGGAGCGCGGGTTCTCCTTCCGGTTCGAGGACGCCCCCCTGGACATGCGCATGAACGGGGAAGGCGGAACCACGGCCGCCGACATCGTGAACAGTGCCGATGCCGGGGACCTGGAGCGCATCCTCCGTCTGTACGGCGAGGTGGACCAGCCCCGCAAGGCCGCCCAACTGATCGTCGCCGCCCGCAGCGAGCGGGAAATCCGCACCACCGGCGACCTGGACCGCGCCATCGCCCGTCTCCTCCCCAAAGGAGCGGAGCACAAGGTGCTCGCCAAGGTGTACCAGGCCCTCCGCATCGAGGTGAACCAGGAGATGCGTTCCCTGGAGAAATTCCTCGAGGGGGCGACGGCTTCCCTGAAGGAAGGCGGACGGCTCGTGGTCATCACCTACCACAGCCTGGAGGACCGGATGGTCAAGAACTGGATCAGGACCGGCAACGTGGAAGGCCGGGAAGAGAAGGACCTGTACGGACGCACCGTCACGCCGCTCGTCGCCGTGAACCGGAAACCCGTCCTGCCGCAGGAGGAAGAAATCGCCGGAAACACCCGCGCCCGCAGCGCGAAACTCCGGATAGCCGAAAGGAGGACCGCACAATGACCTGGAAGGACATCGGCCGGAGTTTCCGGAATTTCTGGCGCGCACTGGGCAAGGGGGAACTCCTCCTGTCCATCGGCGCCCACAAGTACTACATGCACATCCTCTACCTGTTCGTGATCGCCTGGATCTCCATCCTGCTGAGCCTGAAGGTGGACGGGACCCTGACCAAGGTGGAGGAGAACAAGACCGCCCTCCACGACCTGGAGATATACCATGCCGAGAAAGAAGCCGAACTCGTGCGCCTGCACAGTGCCTCCACCACGGAGAAACGGCTGAAACAACTGGGCTCCGACGTAACCCTGCCGGCGCAGCCGGCCATCAAGATCGACAAACGATGAGCGCGAAGAAGAAGAACGACAAGACCGAAATCCGGGACACCTTCGAAAACCGGGACCGCATCCACATGGTGATGGTCGGCCTTACCACGCTGTTCATCATCCTGTCGGTGGGCATCCTCCTGTGCATCGGCCACATCCAGGCGACCTATTCCGTGGACAGGAAGGTCATCAACCTCTTCCGTCCCCGCCCGGACCGCTATGTGGAAGAGCCCAAGCGGGGCCGCATCCTCGCCGAGGACGGCCGTCCGCTCGCCATCACGTCCCCGCTCTATGATATCTATATGGACTGCACGGTCCGGAAGTCCGAGTTCGAGGAAATGGACCGGAAGGAAATGCGGCGGCTGGAACGGCTGAGCAAGGAAGGGAAGGAAGTCCCCGCGCCCAAATATCTGGGAGCCGCGGCCGAAAAGGCCTGGAGGTCCAAGGCCGATTCGCTCTCCAGGAGCCTCGCGCGCCTCTTCCCTGCCAAGTCCGCGGAACAGTACTACAGCGACATCATGACCGGCCGGGAAAACGGCAAGAAGCACGTCCTCATCCGGAAAAACGTGAGCCATGCCACCCTGCAGACCGTCAAGACGCTTCCCCTCTTCCGGGAAGGCGCCTACAAGGGCGGTCTCATCGCCGAGGAGCACGACGAGCGCATCTACCCGTACGACACCCTGGCACGCCGCGTTATCGGTTATGTCCGGGAGCAAGGCCGCATCGGCATCGAAGGCACCTACGACTACGAACTGCACGGCACCGAAGGGCACGAGTGGCGCCGGGTCACGGATGACCGCAAGTACATCCGCGACTTCGACAGCACCGTCGTCCGGGCCGTGGACGGAAACGACGTCCGCACCACCCTGAACATCGACTTCCAGGACATCGCCGACCGGGCGCTCCGCCGCCAGATCGCCGACGACCCCCAGATCCGCGCCGGCATCGCCGTGCTGATGGAAGTGGAGACGGGCGCCATCCGCGCGATGGTGAACCTCTCCCGCGACACCATCCCGGGCTCCAAACTCTGGGAACGGGACAACCTGGTGCTCAAGGAAGTGGGCGAGCAGGGATCCGTCATGAAAACCGTAACGCTCCTGTCCCTGGTCGAGGACGGGTACGTACATAGCCTTGAAGAAACTATTCCGACCAACCACGGAGCCGTTCCGGGGTACAACCAGGACTCCCACATCCTGGACTACGAACGGCAGACCGGCCGCAGCGAGATCACGGTGAAACACGGGTTCGAGATCTCCTCGAACTACGTGTTCACCTATCTCCCGGAGAAATTCTACGGCAGCAACCCGCAGGAGTTCTTCGACCACATCTATGCCTACCGCCTGGGCGAGAAGTTCGACTTCGACCTGGACGGCCTGGGCACGCCGGTCGTGAACCGGCCGGGTACCGCCGGATGGAGCCGCACCACCCTGGGCACCACCGCCTACGGCTACAGCATGGCCGTCACGCCCCTGCACGTGGTGACCTTCTACAACGCCATCGCCAACAAGGGCCGCATGATGAAGCCGTACCTGGTGGAGAGCATCGAGAAGGACGGCAAGGTGATCAAGCAGTACGGCCCGTCGGTGCTGAACAACATCTGCACCCGCGCCACCGCCGACACCGTCACCCGCGCCCTCAAGGCTGTCGTGAACACCGGTACCGCCACCCGCCTGAAGACCGCCAAACTGTCCGTAGCCGGCAAGACGGGTACCGCCCAGGTGGTCCTGACCCCGAAGGAACGGAATGGCAATCCCGACCCGTACCACGATTCCTGGGGCCGCAAGAAAAACCAGGGTACCTTCGTGGGCTTCTTCCCCGCCGAGAACCCGAGATACACCATCCTCGTGACGGTTTACTCATACCTGTCCGGCATGAGTTTCTACGGCGGCACCAAGCCGGCGCTGGCCGTGCGGGAAATCGTGGACAACGTGTACGCCATCGACGACGCCTGGTCGGGACGGATTCCCGCCACGGGGACCCTCCCCCGGATGGAAGAGCGGCAGGCTTCCGTGACGGACGGAAAGGCGCCCGACCTGAAGGGCTTCGGCCTGATGGACGCCCTGTATGCCGTGGAGAACGCCGGCTACAAGTGCACCTATGAGGGCGCCGGCCACGTGACGGCCCAGTCCCCGGCGGCGGGAGCCACCCTCAAGAAAGGAGAAACCATACGACTGACTCTGAAATGAAACTGAACGCAATCATACAGGATATCGGCGCCGTGGAGACCCGCGGCACCCTGGATATCGACATCACTGCCATCACCAGCGACTCCCGCGAAGTGGTGCCCGGTTCGCTGTTCTTCGCCGTCCGGGGCTTCGCCTCCGACGGGCACAGGTACATCCCGCAGGCCCTGGAGAAGGGAGCCGCGGCAGTGGTGTGCGAGGAGATCCCGGGACATGCCCAGGATGACGGAAGCGCCATGGGCGGCACTGAGCGGCCCTCCGCCACTTTCATCAAGGTGACGGACAGCCGGCACGCGGTGGCGCTGGCGGCCGATGCGTTCTACGGACATCCGTCCCGGCAGTTGACGCTCGTCGGAATCACCGGAACGAACGGGAAGACCACGACCGTCACCCTGCTGTACCGCCTGTTCAAGGCCCTGGGGCACCCGAGCGGCCTGCTGTCCACGATCGCCAACTACGTGGACGACAAGCGCCTGGAGACCGCCAACACGACGGCCGATCCCATCACCATCAACCGCCTTCTCGCCGAGATGGTGGAGGCCGGTTGCGGATACTGCTTCATGGAGGTGAGTTCCATCGGCGTGGAACAGGAACGCGTGGCCGGACTCCACTTCGCCGCGGGCATCTTCTCCAACCTCACCCACGACCACCTGGACTACCACAAGACCTTCGCGGAGTACCTCCGCTGCAAGAAACTCTTCTTCGACAACCTCCCGAAGACCGCTTTCGCCATCATCAATGTCGATGACAAGAACGGTCCCGTCATGGTGCAGAACACCGCCGCGAAGGTGGTCACCTACGCCTGCAAGCGCCCGGCCGACCACACCGCCCGCATCCTGGAACAGGGCTTCGAGGGAATGCTCCTCCGCATCGACGGAAAGGAGACCTGGAGCCGCCTCGTGGGCGCGCACAACGCGTACAACCTGCTGGCCATCTATACGACGGCCGTGTGCCTGGGCACCGAGCCCGAAGAGGTGCTGGTCGCCCTGTCCAACCTCCAGTCCGCCCCCGGCCGGCTGGAAACCGTCCGCGGCCCGCGCGACCTCGCGGTCGTCATCGACTATGCCCATACTCCGGACGCCCTCGAGAACGTGCTCACGACCCTCCGGGACGTCGCCCCCGAGCGCCAACTCATCTGCCTGTTCGGCTGCGGCGGCGACCGCGACAAGACCAAACGCCCCGAGATGGCGCAGGTCGCGGAGCGCCTGGCCGACCGCCTGGTCGTCACGTCCGACAACGCCCGCACGGAGGACCCCGAGGCCATCCTTGCGGACATCCGCACCGGCCTCTCCACGGTCGGCCTGGCGAAGAGCATCTTCATCACGGACCGCCGCGAAGCCATCCGCACCGCCATCCTCACGGCGCCCGAAAGCGCCACGATCCTGCTGGCGGGCAAAGGCCACGAGGACTACCAGATCATCGGGCACGAAAAACTGCATTTCGACGAGAAAGAGATAGTTACTGAAACCTTCAAACTGATCCTGTAATGATTTACCATCTGTTCCAATATCTCGAACGGGCCGGGGTGGACATCCCCGGCATGGGACTGATGCATTACCTGTCCTTCCGGGCCATGATGGCCACGGTGGCGGCGGTCCTGTTCACCCTGCTCGTGGGCAAGCGGATCATCCGCATCCTGCAGCGCCACCAGATCGGCGACGTGCCCCGCGACCTGGGCCTCGACGGGGCCGAGCTCAAGAAGGGCGTCCCCACCATGGGCGGCATCATCATCATCCTGGGCCTCCTCACCGGCGTCCTGCTCTTCTGCGACCTGACGAGCGTCTATGTGATCCTGCTGCTCGTGAGCACCCTCTGGTGCGGCGCCCTGGGCTTCGCCGACGACTATCTCAAGCTCAAGGACAAGAAGGTCGTCAGCGCGAACGGCGTCCGCGACGCCAAGAAGCACGACGGACTCCCCGAGAAGGCGAAACTCCTGGGCCAGGTGGCGCTCGGATTCATCGTGGGCCTGACCGTGTGGATGAGTCCGGACATCGTCGTCCGCGAGAAGGTGGCCGATCCCGCCATCGAGGTCGTCACCGGCCGCTCCGACCTGGACGTGAACACGGAAACGCAGGTCACCTCCGGCCGTTACCAGGAGGAGGACGTGGTCAAGTCCACCAAGACCACCATCCCCTTCGTCAAGCGCCATGAGTTCGACTACCGCTGGCTGTCCCCCTTCAAGGGCGCCTGGGGCTGGTACGCGAAGTGGGCCATCTACGTGCTGATGATCGTCCTCGTGATCACCGCCTGTTCCAACGGCACCAACCTCACCGACGGCCTGGACGGCCTCGCGGCCGGCACCTCGGCCATCGTGGGCGTGGTGATCGGCATCCTGGCCTGGCTGAGCGGCAACCTCATCGACTCGAACTACCTCAACATCATGTATATCCCCGGCACCGGCGAAGTGGCCATCTTCATGTCCGCCTTCGTGGGCGCCCTCATCGGCTTCCTCTGGTACAATTCCTACCCGGCGCAGGTGTTCATGGGCGATACCGGCAGCCTCACCATCGGCGGCATCATCGGCGTGAGCGCCGTCCTGATCCGCAAGGAGCTGCTCCTTCCCCTGCTGTGCGGGATCTTCTTCGTGGAGAGCCTGTCGGTGATCCTGCAGCGGACCTGGTTCAAGTTCACCCGGATCAAGCGCGGCCAGGGCCGCCGCATCTGGTCGATGACGCCCCTGCACCACCATTACCAGACCTGGAAGAAAGTGAAAGGCCCCGAGCCCTGGACCTATGTGGAGATGATTCCCGAGGGGCTCAACAACCGGTACGCCAAGCCGAACGACGGACACGGGTTCCATGAGGTGAAGGTCACCCTCCGGTTCTGGATCGTCCAGATCCTCCTGGCCGTCTCCACGCTGGCATTGTTAAAGATCAGATAAGAAAAAGAAAAAGCAGATATGTCGAGAATCGTCGTTCTGGGCGGCGCCGAAAGCGGAGTGGGCGCAGCCGTCCTCGCAAAAGTGAAAGGTCATGAGGTCTTCCTGTCCGACAAGGGGAAGATCAAGGACGAATATGTCGAAACCCTGAAGAAGTGGGACATCCCCTATGAGGAAGGACACCACACGGAGGAACTGATCCTCAACGCCGACGAGGTCGTCAAGTCCCCGGGCATCCCGGGTACCGTGCCGATGGTGCAGAAGCTCCGGGCGCAGGGGACGCACATCGTCTCCGAGATCGAGTTCGCGAGCCGCTACGACAGCGCGAAGAAGATCTGCATCACGGGGTCCAACGGCAAGACCACGACCACCTCGCTGATCTACTACCTGCTGCAGAACGCCGGCCTGAACGTGGGCCTCGGCGGCAACATCGGCAAGTCCTACGCCTACCAGGTCGCGACCGAGCACTTCGACTACTACGTGCTGGAAATCAGCAGCTTCCAGCTGGATGACGTGTACGACTTCAAGCCGGACATCGCCATCATCACGAACATCACCCCGGACCACCTGGACCGCTACGACCACAAGATGGAGAACTACGTGGCCGCGAAGTTCAACATCACCAAGAACCTCACTCGCGACGACTGCTTCATCTTCGACAGTGACGACGACATCACCATCGGCCACCTGGACAACATCATCCTGCGCTGCAA
>JAEEGI010011215.1_pt1 | contig 19366 bp, 13 predicted proteins | sample 8958751 | NCBI WGS metagenome assembly JAEEGI01 (sample SAMN16246545, study PRJNA631951) | gut metagenome | biome: gut microbiome; feature: rumen; material: KS-attached | host: Bos | place: Iran: Karaj | collected 2018-10 | reverse complement strand
GTTTGGCGATTACCTCAACAAGCATACAGGTTGCCTGGTCATCCATGAGAATCTTATCCTGCATTTTCATATAGGTCTTTTGTGAAGCTGCAGAATTCATAGTGTTATGCTTATTCTTCATCTCCACATAAATATGTAAGTCATCGTTCAGTACGTCAAAGCCTCCTTTGTCACCATTGGCAGGTACTTCCCAACCATTCCCTGCCAATCTGAATAGATACTGATGGAAATAGCCAATGCGATTATTGTTCGTTTTATCTATTTGACGAATGCATTCTGACTCTATAGTCTGAGCTATGGTTTGACCATAAATTTTAGAGTCAAAAGTTAATTTGATGGGATCGATGATGTTTTTATTGAACTCCTTCAAATTTATACTTCGACGATATTGCAAAACTGTCGACTTGACGTGATTGAAGATTTCTTTATCAGAAACAAATCCTAAATTGTAATTCTTCATATTTCAAATATTCCATTTTACCATTAAAGTTACTACGTATTCTGCGTCATGGCGGTGTTGTCATAAACAAAAAGGAAAAACATTAGCCTGTGGCATAAGTACCATTATTCAATTCTTTTCTTGAAACTTTCGGATTCCCGTGTCAAGGAAATCGAGGTAGTGGTCCACATTCTCATCGTAAGAATAAGGTTTGTTGAGCAGATTGCCGTCGCCGTCGAGCAGCACATAGAACGGCTGTGCATTGGCGCCGAACTTATGACTCTGCAGATAGCTCCATTTGTCGCCCACCGTGCGCAGTTTCCTCTGCTCGCCGTTCTCATCCACCACCACAGGCTCAGGCAACGACGTCTTCTCGTCCACATAGAGCTGAATGAGCACATAGTCATCCTTCATTTTTCCAGCCACGCGGCTGTCGGTCCACACCGCCGCCTCCATCTTCCGGCAGTTCACGCATCCATAACCGGTGAAGTCAATCAGCACAGGCTTGTGGTTCGTCTTGGCGTATGCCATGCCTTCTTCGTAGTCGGTGAACATCGGCTTCACTTCCTGCTCAGGAGCAAGGTTGAAATCCTGTGTCTTCATCGGCGGTGCGAATGCGCTGACCGCCTTGAGCGGAGCCCCCCACAGACCAGGAACCATATAGACAGCGAACGCCAGGGAGATGAGTGCGAGGAAAAAGCGCACCACCCCGATGTGGGTTTCATCGTCGTCATGTTTGAACTTCATTTTTCCGAGGAGATAAAGTCCCAGCAAGGCAAAAATCACGATCCACAGAGCCAGGAAAGTTTCTCGGTCGAGCAGCCGCCATCCGTATGCCAGGTCGGCCACGGACAGGAATTTCAATGCGAAGGCCAGCTCAATGAATCCCAGCACCACTTTCACCGTGTTCATCCATCCGCCCGATTTCGGCATGGATTTGAGCCAGCTTGGAAACATGGCAAAGAGGGTGAACGGCAGCGCCAGTGCGATGGCGAAACCAAGCATTCCCACAGTCGGTGCAATCATAGAGCCGCCATCGGTAGCCACCTCCACAAGCAGGAATCCGATGATTGGACCGGTGCACGAAAAACTCACGAGAGCCAGAGTGAACGCCATGAGGAAAATGCCGATCAGTCCGCCCGTCTTCTCCGCCTTGCTGTCCACCGCAGTGCTCCAAGATGAAGGGAGGGTGAGTTCGAACGCACCGAAGAAAGACGCGGCAAACACCAAGAGCAAAAGGAAGAAGAAAATGTTGAACACCGCGTTGGTTGCCAGTGAGTTCAATGCATTCACGCCGAAGAGGGCAGTCACCACCAGTCCCAGCAACACATATATCACCACAATACTCAGTCCGTAGATCCAAGCATCGCGTATGCCTTTCTTTTTGTCGCCCGAACGTTTCAGGAAGAAACTCACCGTCATCGGAATGATGGGCCACACACAGGGGGTGACGAGCGCCACCAATCCACCCACCAATCCCAGAAGGAAAATCTTCCATAGCGGGTTATTGTTCGTGTTGGAGTTTCCACCTTCATCCAATGCCTTCAACTGACTGATCACGGGGGTCCATATTCCCTCATTCCCCACAGTGCTGAGCTGCGAAGCAGAGTCGGCAGAGAGGGAGTCAGACAAAAGAGCAGCAGCAGAATCGGCTGAGAGTATATCAGAAACGGTCAGGTCCGCTTCATTTTTTTTTTCGTCCTCCGCAGCCTCAGTCTTATCCGCCTGACTGGCATCATTTTTTACGTCAGTAGGTGTCAAAGCCACAGGGGTTGCTGCCGCAGGGGTTGCTTTGGAGTCAGGAGCAGCCGTCTTGGAATCATCCGCTTGCGGCTTCGCCACTTTTTTCTCTGGAGCAGCAGGCTTTGCCTCTCCCGAGAACTGAAATTCCACATTCTTCGGTGGAGCACATGTCTGGTCATTGCAGGCCCCATACTGGAGATAGCCTTCCACCTCATATTTGCCGCCGGTGAGTTTGAGTTTCTGCACGAACTTGGCTGTGTTTTCAAAATAAAATACCTCACATCCGAACATATCCTCATACTTCTTCACCACATTGCCCACCGCCTTCAGCGGTCCGTCGGTCACAGCTCCACTGATTTTGTCAACATTGAAGGTAGCAGGGATAGGTCCGTCCACTTCGTTGGTGGAATAGACATGCCATCCCGGCTCAATGGTGCCTGTAAAAACGATTTCAGCGGCCGTGTCAGAAATCTTGTTGAGGGTTGAAGTGAATTTTGCAGGATTCACCATCTGCCCGTTGGCACTTACTGCCAAGAGGGAAATCAACAAGAAAAAATAGATTCTCCGAAATTTCATATTGTTTAGTATAGTTTTGACATTCAGTGTATTCCTTTTTTTTAAACAGCTGTTCACTCATTATTTCTTCACCTCATGTTGGATCAGCCATTTACACTTTCAAAAATCAGCACTCAGGCATTCTCTTTGGCCAACATAAACCGGTAGTCGTAGGCCAGTTGCCCGAAAAACTGATAGGTGTTGATGCCCGACACGCTCAAGTGCAGTTGCTCACATACTTTCTGTGCCAGCTCCACCCTCATACTCTCCGAATCAGCTCCATGAGTGAAATAGGCATCCTGAATGACCTCCATTTGCCGTTGCGAGAGTTCCGCAGCTTGTGGATAGACAGGCTGATAGCCAGGAGGAAAATCCGCCAGCGAGTTGACATAGGCGTTTCCGAGCCACACGTTTTTCAGTTTCACCACATACGTGCCTCCTGCCAAGTCACCCAGTCGCTGATTGTTTTTGGTAAACAGCATCATCACCAGTCCAAATCCCGTGTATCCCTCAACAAGGAAAAACACCCAACGATAGAAAAGCGAGAGCACCGATGGCACCGAGCCATCACCTCCCACCACCTGTAGTCCGAGTGCCATCTTACCCAGCGTTCGTCCCTTCATCAGCCATTCCGACAGGAAATTGTAGAGCAGCAGGGGAAGGACATAGAGAATGACGTAGATCAGGAATTGCAGTTCCCCTTCGTCCCACAATGGCAGCAACAGCATGGACAGCGATGAGGCAATCATGACCACCACAATCAAATCGAGCAGTGCAGCCACCGCACGGTCGCCCGCATTGGCCAGTGTCTGGTCAATACGCACAAACTGCCCCGTGACAAAGGTGTGGTCTGCCATATCGGATATTGAAAAGTTAGCTGTGTGACTTTTGATTGCAAAATTACAAAAAAACTGATAACTAATGTTATTTATCAGACTTTTTTTGTAAGTTTGCAATATGAAAGAGAATGTCTTCATCCGAAAAAACATCAGCAAATGGAAAGCAATGGATACGGTGGTGTCAAACCCATCGCAGTCCACTCCCGACGCGCTGGCAGACATTTATCTTGACCTCACCTCCGACCTGGCCTTCGCACAGACCAACTATCCTGAGTCGAACACCACCAAATACCTGAACGACCTCGCCTTCAAGCTCCACAACAAAATCTACCGAAAAGAACGTACGAAGCTGAAACGGTTTCTTCAGATTTGGACCCGCGACGTACCTAAAACCATGTATGAGTCGAGGCGGATGCTGGCTTTTTCTTTCATTGCCTTCGCCCTCTTCTCCTTGTTCGGCGTGATTTCCCAGCTGAACGATATTGACTATGCCCGCAACATCTTGGGCGACAGCTATGTGAACATGACCATCGAGAATATCCGTGAAGGCCGTCCCACCGATGTTTACAGTCAATCGTCAGAAGTATATTCCTTCGTGCAGATCACGCTGAACAACCTGCTTGTTGACCTGCGGACCTTCGTTCTTGGCATCTTCACCTCCCTCGGTACCCTCATCGCGCTCTTCTACAACGGCATGATGCTCGGTTCTTTCCAAACCTTCTTCTTCCAGTACGGCGTGGGATGGGAGTCGGTGCTTTCCATCTGGCAGCACGGTGCACTGGAGATTCCAGCCTGCATCATTTCCGGTGCGGCAGGCATCACCTTAGGCAATGGCTGGCTCTTTCCGAAAACCTATTCCAGAGCAGAGGCGTTCAAACGGGCAGCCAAGCAAGGACTCAAGATTATGCTCGGCATTATTCCCGTCACCATCGTGGCTGGATTCATTGAGGGGTTCATCACCCGCCACACCGAACTACCTGACGCTGTGCGGATTGCCACCATCGTGTTGGAATTTGCCTTCATCATCATCTATTTCGTCATCCTTCCCATGAAATACAGAAAGGAGGTGAGGAATGAATGAAAATCCTATTTTCGTGAAGCGGAAGCTGGGAGAGAAGATGGACGTTTCCTTCGCTTTCATCCGTGAGCACCTGAAGATGATGGTGCGGCTCATCCTGCCAGTCAGCCTTCCATTCGCCATTCTCATGGCATTGCTGCTGACTGCCGAGAACATCTATAACGACACCTGGAGATCCTCCCACCTCACACTCCACAATGCAGTGGATGTTGATAAAGTGTCAACGCCTATCATGTATGTGGCCATCATCATGGCCGTGGTGCTCATCGTGCCCATGACCTTCACGGTGATGAAACTCGCCTGTCCTTTCCATCAGTCTGGGGATAGTAAAAACAAAGACTTGAGATTCAAAAAGATATGGGTTGAATATCTGCGCAGCATCATGGAGTTCGTTGCCATCACCATCCCATACGCCGTATTCCTCATCGCATGGAACCTGATGTTCAAGCACCAAGACAGTTTTATGCTTTTCCTCATCCAGTATGCCGTCATCATTTTGGCGGTCGTCGCATGGATGATGGCTCCCCCTGCCTATATTGTGGGCGACACGGGTTACGGACGAAGCATTGCGAAAGGAATCAGCTATGGATTCCATCATTTCATGAACATCCTGCCATTCATCATGGTGATGTCGGTGCTCTGCATTCTCATTTTCCTTTGGGAGTTGGGACTGATCAGCTTCATCACCGACTTCAAGGTGCAGCTGGTGGGTGGTGATGTCGATAAGCATTTCCTGGCCTACTGCATCTATTGGATCATACTCTTTTTCCTATTCCTGTTGCTGGCGTCGAGCATCACACTGGCACTCACCGTGGCCACCATCGGCATCACCTATGAGTTCGGCTCGCTGGAAGACCGCCACCGCTTCTTCTCCATCAGGCAACGTATCGAAAACTTTGAAAAACTGAGAGACTCATGAGCATCATCACCGACACCCTCTCCTGCGACACGGCTCTGGTCTCCAAGTTTCGCTCCAGCGGCGACTACGACTATTACAGCCAGAAGCTGAATCCTGAATGGAACAAAATGTCAGACCACGACGGTTCCATGTGGGGCGACTGGTCGTTCAACTTCAGCCCCACTTTGGTGACGGTGTTCACCGTCATCTTCTCCATCCTCATCCTCGCTATGATTATCTTCGCACTCTACAAAGCAGGAGTGTTCAAGAAAAAGATAAAAATTGAGGATGAGGAAGAAGAGCAAGAGGGTGAGCTCACTATCAAGAACCGCGATTTCAGCACACTGATTGAGCAAGCCAAAGCGGGCGGCAACTGGAACGAGGCGGTTCGCCTCACGTTCCTCAATTCACTGAAATTCCTCAGCGACAGGGGAATCGTAAGTTGGGAGCAGCATAAAACCCCTACAGAATATGCCGTAGAGGCAGGAAACACACCGTTCCGCCAACTCACCAACATATTCCTGAGGGTGAGGTATGGCCTTTTCAATGCCGATGAGCGCCAGTTCCTGCAAGCCCACGACCTTGGCGACCAGACGATGGAAGCCGCGCGTCAATGGAAGAAAGGAGGTGAGTCATGAGATCAAACAACCGCCTCAGTTGGGTTTTAGCCATAGTGGGAATCCTCTTTGTCATCGTGTTCCTCATGCTCCAAAAGCGTCAGTTCAAGTGGGAGACCAACTACTCGACCTACAGCGATGAACCTTTTGGTTGCCAACTTTTTGACTCCATCATGAGCTCATCGTGCACACAGGGCTATGAGGTGGTGGACACCAGGATTGACAGTATCTTGCTTTCTCCTAAATGGAAACGTCACCTGGTGATGGAAATCTGTGATTTGGCAGAACTCAACCTCACTCCGAAATTGGTTTTGGACTTTGTGAGAGATGGAGGCGTGTTTCTGCTGGCAAGCGAATATTGGAATGCGGAATTCGTATGGTCGCTGAATGCAAGCTTCAAGCGCGACGACAGCAACATCCATATCGGTCAGCCTGTGGAAGGCGAGTTCCAGCAAATCGTGTTCAAGCAGTCAGCCACCTATCCTGAGCACACCTATACCCTCTCGTCATCACTCTGCGACTATTATCTCACACCTTCAGATCCAGCCGACACGATCCTCTTCACCAAAGACATCATAAAGGCAAAGAAATATAACCTCAAGTGGTCTGACCACGTCTTTCTCAAGACATCCCAAAAGCCTGTGGTCTCGACCGCTTCCTACGGAAAAGGACAGATTATCCTGTGTTCCATGCCGATGCTCTTCACCAACTATGGCATCATGGAGAGCGACAACTTTGGACTCATCATGCGGATTGTGTCGCTGGCAGGGAAGAAAAAAATCGTGAGGGCAGACGAGACCCATCGTTTCGAACTCCCCAACATTGAAAATCCCATTCAAGAGGGTGAGACCCCCATCATGGACCATATCCTCAACAACCAAGCCCTTCAGACGGCATTCTATCTCACTCTTGCCGGACTGCTCATCTTCTTCATCTTCAACTCCCGCCGGCGTCAGCGCATCATCCCAGTGATAAAAGCTAAAACCAACGGTCAGCTCAACTTCGTGAAACAGATTGGAAGCCTCTATTACCGCAACGGCTCCTCCGACAGCATCATCCGCAAGAAATATGCCATGCTCATGGCAGAAATCAAGAAAAAAGTTCGGACCGAAAGTGACGACCTACTCAATTCCCACACCGACCTGATGCGTATTGCGGCACACACCGGGCTCACGCTCGAAGAGGTGAGGCAGGTGTTCCAACGGATGGACAGCTACCTACGCACCTATGAGAAAACAGAGAATATGCTACGGCAGAAACTGAAAACGCAATTGCAGAAGCAGTACAGGGGCACACCTGTGGATGAGAAAGTGCTGGAATCCCAACTCGGGAGGAAAATGCCGAAAACCAGCAACCGCACCATGGTGGAACTTGTCGATCTGATGAACCGCATTTCCGAGCGGCTGTGAGTTGGCAGCCGTTCATGAAGCTGCGACACACATCAAACACAATAAAGCCATTCACTGATAAACAAAAACCAACAACAACCACACAATATGGAAACAGTAAGAACCGACATCTCCGCCTTTGCGGAGAAAATCCAGCAACTCCGGAATCAGATTGCCACCGTAGTCGTAGGTCAGGAGCGCACCGTCGATCTCATCCTCGCCGCCATCCTCGCAGAGGGTCATGTGCTGCTTGAGGGAGTGCCCGGTGTGGCCAAGACCTTGATGGCCAGAACAGTGAGCCGACTTATCGATGCCCAGTTCGGCCGCATCCAGTTCACCCCCGACCTCATGCCGAGCGATGTGCTGGGCACCATGGTGTTCAACATGAAAAGCGGTGAGTTTCAGTTCCACAAAGGTCCTGTGTTCGCCGATGTCATCCTCGTAGATGAGATCAACCGCGCGCCGGCAAAGACCCAGGCTGCGCTGTTCGAGGTGATGCAGGAGCGTCAGGTGACCATCGACACCAACACCTATCCGATGAATCCTGTGTTCACCATCATCGCCACACAGAATCCCGTGGAGCAGGAAGGCACCTATAAACTGCCGGAAGCACAACTCGACCGCTTCATTATGAAAATCAACGTGGGCTATCCAAGTCCTCAGGAAGAGTTTGAGGTGCTCTACCGCCACAACGGCAACAATGCGTTTGACCAACTGAGCGGCATCAAGCCGGTGGTCAGCATCGAGGAACTGACCGCGATGCGGGGGATGCTCAGCCACGTGGTTGTTGAGCAGTCGCTCATGCAGTATATCGTCAGCCTCGTCCATTCCACTCGTAACAGCCGCCACATCTTTCTCGGCGCTTCCCCAAGAGCCTCCGTGGCACTCATGCAGACCTCCAAGGCGCTGGCGCTGCTGCAGGGACGCGATTTCGTCACCCCCGACGACATTCAGTTCCTCGCCTACCCTGTGCTGTGCCACAGGCTCATCCTGAGCACGGAAGCGGAACTCGACGGAATGACCATCCCGAAGGTGATCCAGACGCTCATCTCTCAGATTGAGGTGCCGAAATAAGGCGAAACCGAAAAAACATTTCCACAAGATGTTTCTATCGCGAAAATTCTATATCTTCTTCGCCCTGGCCGTGATTGTCACAGGTTGCGGGTATGTCTTTCCCCCACTCTATATCGTTGGGGTGGCCATGGTCATTGTCCTGGTTCTGGCTGCTTCAACTGACGCATTGGTGATGGTTTCGAGGGGAAGTGTCCATGCCGTCCGCAGGGCAGACCCCCGTTTCTCCAACGGCGACAGAAACAAAGTGGAGATTCAGTTGTCGTCCACCTATCCTTTTGGTGTGCAGGTGGAGGTGGTAGATGAGATTCCAGCCATCTTCCAGCTCCGTGACCTGTCGCGCCATGTAAAGCTCAAGGCCGTAGGGACAGGAAAGGTGAGGTACATGCTTGTTCCTAAAGAGAGGGGTGAGTTTGAGTTCGGTGTAATTCAGCTTCTCGCCAAATCCCCCCTGGGTCTGGTTTCCCGCCGTATCAGCAGCGGAGAGCGGCAGACCATCAAGGTTTACCCGTCATTCCTGCGGCTGAGCCATTATGAGATCGCCACCATGCGGAGCAATACGGAAGCCGGCAACAAGAAAATCCGGAAAGCCGGCAACGACACCGAATTCGCCCAAATCAGGGATTACATGCCCGATGACGACTACAGGAAAATCAACTGGAAAGCATCGGCAAGGCGCAATCAACTGATGGTCAACGTGTATGAGGAAGAGAAAGCGCAGCACGTCTATTCCATCATCGACACCGGCAGGGTGATGCAGCAGTCGTTTGAGGGTATGTCGCTGCTCGACCACTCCGTCAACGCCGCACTTGTGCTCTCCCATATCGCCTTGAAAAAAGACGACAACGTCGGTGTCGCCACCTTCAGCAACAAGCCCGGAGCATTCCTCCCTGCCAACCACAATGCCAACCAAATCAGCCTCATCCTGGAGAATCTCTACAACATCCAGACCGACTTCCTTGAGAGCAACTTCGCCTTGCTCAGCGAGAGCATCAACCGCAGGATCACGAAACGGAGCCTGATTATCCTCTACACCAACTTCTTCAGCATCAACGCGCTCAACAGGCAGTTGGCTTATCTTCAGCAGATCAACAAGCACCACAGGCTGCTTGTAGTGTTTTTTGAGGACAATGAGCAGAATGCCTATATCCACACTCAGGCAGACTCACGGGAGGAATATTTCCGCCATGTCATCGCAGAGAAATATGCCAGCGACCGTCGCACCATCATCACCCTCCTCCAGCAGCATGGCATCATGTCGGTGCTCACGGAGCCTAAACGGCTGACCACCGACGTGATCAACAAGTATATCGACATCAAGTCGAGAAACCTGTTCTGAGTCCCCTGCACTTTATGGGATAAGTAATGATAAAAAAATACTTGCCACATTTTGGATGCATAAAAGCCAGACCACACCTAACATAAAAACCAAAAAACTGAACTGATATGAAAACAAGACTTACATTCCTTGTAACAATGGCGATAGCTGCAGTATGTTGTTGTGGCTGCATCAACAGCGACAAGAAATCCAATACTTTTGGCGACAACCTCTCAGAAGGCGAATCCGAGGAGACAACAGACGAATCAACAACGGCTGACGACAGTTCTGAGAATCGCCAGATCACCATGAGCATCGACGAATCCGGGCTCACCCATGAGAGCGCAGAGTACTTCGACTCCAGTGGCTGGAGCATCACCTTCGACGACGCTCCGGTGGGCACGGTGAAAGTGACGATGTCCAGCTTGCCGAAGTCACTGGCCGACCTCAAAAATCTTAGGTTGCCTGAGGGTATGGACAACATCCATGCCAATCCGTTCCTCGCCATGCCACTCATCGTGGCATCGCTCAACGTCTATGCCACCGACCGCGACGAAGCAAAGCAGATGCTCGACTTTGCCGCCCGTAAATATGGTGACTACAGCATCGGAGTGACGGCTGCATACCCATCAAATTGGAGTCAGTTGGCACAATACAAGCAGCAGTCGTTCCACAAGATGCTCACCTATTTCGACAATGCGGAGAAAGGCAACGACGGCAAATACACAGTGAGCGAGCCAGTGACCATGACCCTCAAGCTCACCAACTGGAGCTACACCGCCCAGAAGAACTACATCCAGATTTGGGTGAAGTCGTCACTCCAGAGCAGCGAGAAAGAAGTGGGCGTGTTCAATGAGGACACCGACTCCGACGGCAAGTTCGACCGCTGCTACCCAGTGGCATTCATGCAGTTTGCCCACGGACTCGCTGAATATTGATAAATTATCCGCAATCTGACTTTTATGCTGACGCTTCTTGCGCCAGTACTGCTAAACCGAATAACCGAAAAATCAACTACGATTACCAAACCGATTTACCATGATAAAAGAAAGAATTGAAGCCCTGAGAGCATGGATGCGCAGTCAGGGCGTGGCGGCGTTTATCACGCCGAGCAATGACCCTCACTCAGGCGAATATGTGCCACGCCACTGGCAAAGCCGTGAGTGGATTTCTGGTTTCACCGGCTCTGCCGGCACCGCAGTCATCACCACGAAAGAAGCCGCACTGTGGACCGACAACCGTTATTTCCTTCAAGCTGAGGAGCAAATCAGCGGCACGGAGTATGTGCTGATGAAACTGGGGCTGGAAGACACCCCGTCGGTGTCAGAATGGCTTTCCGGCGTGCTGCAAAGCGGTGACAAGGTAGGTGTGGATGGCAGCTGCTTCACCATCGCCGAGTTCCAGGAACTGAAAGCAAGCCTTTCAGCTTTAGAGATTGAGGTTGTGGCACTCCACGACCCTTATGACGATATATGGGAGGAACGTCCCGACATCCCCGTGAACGCTGTGGAAATCCATCCCCTGAAGTATGCTGGAGAGAAAGCCTGCGACAAGATTGGTCGCATCAGGGAGGTGATGAAAAAGAAGAAAGCCGACCATCTGGTTGTTTCCATGCTCGATGAAGTGGCATGGACGCTCAACCTCCGCGGCACCGACGTGGATTTCAACCCCGTGTTTGTCAGCTACCTCGTCATCTCCAATGAGAAAGCCGTGCTTTTCGTCAATCCAGAGAAATTAAGTCAGGAAGTGGTGGACTACCTGAAGGGAGAAGGTGTCATCGCCCTTCCTTACACCGACATAGCTCTCTACCTCGCCAGCTTGGGAGGAACAGTGATGATGCAGCCGGAAAAGACGAATGTGAACATCCTCCAGGCTTTGGACAACGCCAAACCTTGCTTCGCCGACTGCCCGGTCAGCACCATGAAAATCATGAAAAACGCGACCGAAATCCAAGGCTACCACTCCGCCATGCTGAAAGACGGCATCGCCATGGTGAAATGGATGAAGTGGGCCCTGGAAGCAGTGAAGGCCGGCGACCAGACGGAGTTGTCGCTGGAGAAGAAGCTCTACGACTTGAGGGCTGAGCAACCGCTCTTCAGAGGTGTGAGCTTCGCCACCATCATGGGTTATGCGGCCCATGGCGCCATCGTGCATTATGAGCCTACGGCCGACACCGACATCCCAGTGAAGCCAGAGGGACTGCTGCTGATTGACTCCGGCGGACAATATCTCGACGGCACCACCGACATCACCCGCACCCTGCCGCTTGGTCCGCTCACCTTCGAGGAGCGACGCGACTACACACTCGTGCTGAGGGGATTCATCAACCTGGCGAGGGTGGTCTTCCCACGTGGCACCTACGGTTCACAACTCGATGTGCTGGCCCGCGAGCCGATGTGGAAATACGGCATCAACTACCTCCACGGCACTGGCCATGGAGTCGGGTCTTATCTCAATGTGCATGAAGGGCCTCACCAGTTCCGCATGAACTATATGCCCACACCGTTGGTACCAGGCATGACCATCACCGATGAGCCAGGCATCTACATCACCGGACAACACGGCGTGCGCCACGAGAACACCATGCTCGTGGTCAATGCCCGCCTGAGGGGTAACGACAACCATGCTCCTTCCCTCACCCACAATGAGGGTCCAGGCGCGCCAGAGCCAGGCGTCACCTTCGGTCCGTACTATCAGTTTGAGCAGCTCACCCTCTGTCCTATCATCACCTCTCCAATCGTGAAGGAGATGATGCTCAAAGAGGAAGTGGAGTGGTTCAATGCCTACCAAGAAATGGTATGCCGTGAGCTCACCCCACACCTCGATGCAGCGACAGCGCAGTGGCTGCGTGACATCACCCGTCCGATTTAAGGGTGAATAACGGGGTGGGAAAACAAAAGGCACCCTTCTCGTAAACATTTTTACAGAGGCCGTATAACCTTTTCCTCTTTTGGAAACATAATTTCCCGCCCATCTGCATGATTTAGCTTAATTTTGCAGAAAATCCACTAACTGACTTCATTATGAACAAAAAAATTTTGACTGCGCTGCTCTTTGCAGCATCCACCGTGGCCACCCAGGCACAGGTTTATCTCGATCCTCAGGCTCCGCTTGAGGACCGTGTGAAAGACGCCATCAGCCGGATGACCACCCATGAGAAAATCCAGGTGATTCACGCCCAAAGCAAATTCACAAGTGCCGGAGTGCCGCGTCTCGGCATTCGTCAGCTCAACATGGACGATGGTCCTCACGGAGTGAGGGAAGAGCTGGAATGGAACACATGGAGTCCTGCCAAATGGACCAACGACTACATCGTGGCGTTCCCGTCGCTCACCTGCCTCGCCGCCACATGGAACCGCGACCTCTCCACTGTCTATGGCAATGCCGTGAGTGAGGAGTTTGCCTTCAGGGGCAAGGACATCATGCTTGGTCCGGGCGTGAACATCCAGCGCACGCCGATGAACGGACGTGCGTTCGAATACATGGGTGAGGATCCTTACCTCGCCGGTGAGATTGTGGTGCCTTACATCAAAGCCGCACAGGCCAACGGAGTGGGTTGCTGCCTGAAGCACTATGTGCTCAACGACCAGGAGACCGACCGTTTTGCCGTGGACGTGAACGTGTCCGACCGCGCGCTCAACGAGATTTATCTCTATCCGTTCAAGAAAGCAGTGGAGGACGCCCACGTCTATACTATCATGGGTTCTTACAACACCTACAAGGGTGTTCACTGCTGCCACAACGACGAACTCATCAACGGCGTGCTGAAAAAGCAGTGGGGATTCGACGGCGCACTTATCAGCGACTGGGGCGGCACCACCAACACCTGGGAGGCAGCCAACGGCGGACTCGACATCGAGATGGGTTCCTACACCGACGGCAAATTGAAGGAGTCGGAATACACCTACGACGACTATTATCTAGCCAAGCCGTTTGAGAAGTTGATTGAGGAGGGCAAGATTCCGATGTCGGTGCTCGACGACAAGGTGGCACGCGTGCTCCGCACCATCTTCCGCACCGCCATGAATCCAAAGAAAGTGATTGGAAGCCAGTGCTCAGAAGCTCACTACGACGCCTGCCGCGCCATTGGCGAGGAAGGTATCGTGCTGCTTAAAAACGACAAGCCGAAGAAAGAGAAGAGCGCACTCCTGCCAATAGATCCCGCCAAATACCAGAAGATTCTTGTGGTGGGCGACAATGCCACCAAGTCACTCACGCTGGGAGGAGGCTCCTCAGAGCTGAAGACCCTGCGCGATATCTCGCCACTCGAAGGCTTCAAGTCACTTTATGGCGACAAGGTGGACTATGCTCAGGGCTATATGTCGGGCCGCGCCATCTACGACCAGGTGGATCCGATCGACCCAGTCAAGCAGGCTGCCCTCAAGGCAGAGGCGCTGGAGAAGGCACGTCAGGCCGATCTCATCATCTTCGTGGGAGGACTGAACAAAAACCACAGGCAAGACTGCGAGAACGGTGACCGGGAGAGTTACGACCTCAGCTACGGCCAGAACGAGCTTATCGCAGAGCTGGCAGCTATCCAGAAAAACATCATCGTGGTGATGTTCGGCGGCAATCCATACTCCACGCCTTGGCTCGAACAGGTTCCGGCTTTCCTTCACTGCTGGTATCTCGGCAGTGAGGCAGGCAAGGCATTGGTAAACGTGGTGAGCGGAAAGGTGTGCCCAAGCGGAAAATTGCCAGTCACCTTCGCCAAGAAATACGAGGACTACCCATATATGAAATACGGAAAGGAAGCCTATCCGGGTGTGGATAAGAAAGTTTACTACAAAGAGGATATCTATGTGGGCTACCGCGGATTTGAGGCCGGCAAGGTACAGCCGCAGTTCCCGTTTGGATTCGGTCTTTCCTACACCACTTTCAAATACGGAAAGCCCGTGGTCAGCGGAAACACCGTGGCTGTGGAGGTGACCAATACCGGCAGTGTGGAGGGCAAGGAGATTGTCCAACTCTATGTAGGCATGGAGAAATGCAGCGAGGACCGTCCGAAAAAAGAATTGAAAGACTTCAAGAAGGTGTCGCTCAAACCTGGTGAGACCAAAACCGTGGGCTTCACCATCAACCGCGACAACCTCAAGTTCTTCTCCACGAAGGATGGCGCATGGAAATTCGAGCCGGGCACCTACCGCCTCTATCTCGCATCTTCCTCAGCCGACGAGAGCCACCAAGCCACGATTGACTTGTAATTCCCCCTAATGGATTTGTATATCATCAGCCATCAGCCGACTTGGTCAGCTGATGGCTGATTTTTCTGTTCAGACCAAACGGAAAGAGGGTGTGCCCTTCATTGAAGGCACACCCTCTCACTGTATAGAGAAAAAACTTTACTGCTTACCAAAGGCTCATTTTTGTAGAGCCATTCATGCTGGCAATTGCTGCCTCGTCATCAAAAGCATGGCGGGATTTGGTATCCACATCTCCTCCATCAATTTCGGGACTACCATCTCCACCACATATCACAGGAATCTTGACATCTTCCTCCTTCATTATGGGAGTCATATATAACTTTTTCATCTTATTTCTTGTATTTTTTATCTAATTATTTTACATAAATCTTTTTACCATCTTTTATATAGATACCACTCTGTATCGGGTTTTGGATTCTCACACCCTGCAAGGTGAAGTAGCAATCATCCATATTCTGAGTTTCAGGAGAGAGGATCAGTGTGGCGTCATCACCGTTTTCCACAATAACAGGTTCACCTTTGAACTTCACAAAATATTCCTCTTTATTGATATTATTATTAGCATCACGGTTTCCCCAATCCCATGTGGTAGTTGCATTCCAAACGCGGCCATCCCACCAGAGTGCACTGTATTCTAACTTGTCGCCATTATATTCTTCGTTGAAGTGCTCATCCTCGAGAACCAAAGCCTCACCACCTTCTGGGTCGTCGTATTCATCAGCCGCCAAACGGAGATAAGCCTTGCCTTCACCAATTGTGGATTTTTTCAAACGGAAGAAACCTTCATAGTCACTTGTGATACCACCTTCTTCGTTTGCAGCGTATTTCTTTCCTGATTCAGTTTTAGAGAAACGGCCCATGCCGAAATTGCGGAAGGTAACATTTCCAGCCTCATCAGTTTCGAATGGTTCGACAGAAACACCATTTCCCTCAGCTGTGGAAGTCGGCACCAGGTAGTTCTTGTAATTTGTAGCGTCATCACCCTGAAGATAGCCCCAGTTGTCACGGGTCAATGCCATCTGGTCAAGCGTCAGTACCACCTCTGTTCCATTCTCAAGTTTCAATTTGCCATCCACTACCACAGGGGACATGGCCAAACTTGTTCCTGTGATGTTGCCATATAGAATCACACCCGTACGGGCAGGAATCACCAACAGGCGCTTCAGACCTAATACATAGTGACCATCTTCATTTTTCTCCACCTTATTCACGATGTAAGCACGCACACCATCCGGCACGAGACGTGCATAGTAATAATCACTGAATGTCTTCAGGAACTTCTCACCGGTCTTTTTCTCTTTAGGGTTGGATGGACCGCTGTTCACAAACTCAAACCAGCCGTTATCGCCGGCTGCGGTACGGTGATCATTCAGCCATTTCTGAAGCAGGCCCGGGTCTTTCGAGGTCTCGATGGAAAGAAGGTGGTCCAGGTTCACATATTCCTCAATCTTTGATTCCGGGAAGTGCAAGGTGGCCAGGCGGGCATTCTGAGTCTGTGCATTGGTCACATCAAACTCAAAGGCATGTTGATCACATTTCAAAGTTCCAAGCGACTCAACATACACATCCCACACATCCTTATCGTTACCGAAAGCCTGTGTTGCAATATGCATGTTCACATCGCTCTTCCCATCTTCTCCAAGGTGCTCTGCAAAAGTCACTTTGGTCAGCTCGTTACACTCCCAGAAAGCTTTTCCCAGTTCTTCCACCGTTCCTGGGATGACAATCTCCGTGATGGATAATCCTTTGAAGGCGGCTTCCTCAATTCTCTGCACGTTGGTAGGAAGTTTCAGTTCTGTGATATTTTTGCAACCATCGAAAGCGTTGGCGCCAATCTCCAGAATATTGTCCGGAAAATGCACGGTTTTCAAGTTCAGGGCGTTCGAAGCAAACCCATTCGGCACCCTTGTGTAGCTCGCATTGGTTGGGAGATACAGCTCCACAAGGTTGTCCTTGAGGTTGCCAAGCTGCTGGTTGGCATTTGAGAAGGTGGCATCCCTCAAATCCAGATATACCGGCTTTGGATTGTAGTTGTCAAAATTGAGATCTTGCGAATCAAACTCACCGACAAGCTTGATTTTCAAAGGGTTTGCATTATTGAACGCATTTCTGATATCAGCGCTGTTCTGATTGCTGATATCCTCTCCCTGAGCCAAGGTCACAGTCACCACACCGTCCACAGTGCTGACCGTCAATGCCCGCGCGCACACTCCTGTAAGCACGCAAAGCGCAAAAAGTAAAGCTTTTTTCATTTCTACTTCAGTTAAGTTTATATATTTAGTTTGTAAAAAAAAGTTTCTCCTGAACTGCGAAGCAGTTATGTACAAGCACAGTTAGTTTATGAAATAAAGGATGTTGCGTATCCCATTAATCAATGCAAACCTGAATCTCCTTATTATTCTAACTTTCCCCACTGTTTGAATTGCAATTGTAATGCATCAAATTCTCACCGTCTTCAACTTCTTTACCTTCTCCTTCAATTCATTACCATCAATCTCCTATCCTTTCAAAATCCGAATAACACCACTGTATTAACATCTTTCTACTCCTATTACATTGATTTCGCCTTAACTCCAATTTAAACCTTATACCTATATATAAATCCTTCTTTTTCGATGCAAAGATAGACAAATAATTATGTCCTTTTGTAAAATCAAGCGTTAATATATGTTAATTTCCAAATCCTAAGCCCTTTTTAACATTTTTCTTACAAAAACAGATGGGACAAATGACATTTTTGCATCTAAATCATATTGTGCACGTACACAATTTTTCAAAGTCAAACAAAAACCCGTTTTTTTCTTTCAATCCACAACCAGCCTTCGGGCTGTGTGGATACGCAGACAGTCGTTGAAAAGACTATTCCCAACGCCAATGACTGGAATGACCGCTCACAAGAGTTCCCTGCGCAATGGGTAATGCCCACGCAGAAACTCAAATGCCTCGGGTGATGATTTCAGCCGGGCGGTATCCACGCGGGGGTCGTAGAGCCGGAGGCAACCCTCCTGTTCTTCTCCGTAGGAATAGCCTTCAGGCAATGAAGGGGGATTCACCTGAAGAGAAAACGGACGCCCCACAAAAGCACTGACCGCTTCAAGCGACATACGTGTGGCATTGGCCTTGCCGTCGGCAGAATAGCCGGCAATGTGAGGAGTGGCGATCACTGCCCGTTGAAGCAAATCCCGGTTGAGAGCCGGCTCGTCTTCCCAAGTGTCGATCACGGCATCTGCCACAAGCCCCGCATCGAGCGCACGGACGAGCGCCCTGTTGTCCACCACCGCCCCACGGCTGGAATTGATGATAAGTGGCTTGCGACAGAGACTTTCGAAGAAGCGGTTGTCGGCAAGGTGCCATGTGGGGCAGTTTCCCGTGCGGGTGAGCGGTGTGTGAAACGTGATGATATCGGCCTCCGCCGCAATTTCCTCCAGCGTGGCAGGCTCCCCCTTCGGTGGGTCGCAACGCAGCACATGGAGTCCGCAAGTATCTAAGTCGTCTGCCACGAGCGTGCCCACATGCCCCACGCCCACCACACCAACAGTCAGTCCCTTACGCAGCCACCCAGTGGCCACGAGCGAGTTGTGGACATACTGCCTCACCGACGAAGCGTTGCACCCGGGACAGTTCGTCCAGCGGATGCCCGCCTCCTCCATGTAGGCGGTGTCGATATGGTCAAATCCGATGGTGGCGGTCACCACCAGCCCCACCCTGCTGCCACTGAGCAAATTCCGGTCGCATCGGGTGCGGGTTCTCACAATCAGGATGTCGGCATCCCGCACGTCGTCGGCGCAAATGTCGCTCCCAGCTTTATAAATCACTTCCTCCACCAGCGTCTCAATCAGTCCGCGGATATAGGGAATCTTATCGTCTATCACTGCTTTCATGACCGCAAAGTTAACGTTTTTTTCCGTTTTTTCTTGTAAAAGTCAATAAGTTTATATAGATTTGCATTATAATGATAAATTATTATATACCCCGCATCGGTCGTCACATAGCCGTTGGGGTGAGAAGATCAATACAACCATCACAATCACACAACAATAAGACTTATGACTTTTACTGAATTATCCATGCCTATCTTCGAACAGGCAATCAACGACTATCACAAATACGACAATGTGGATCAGCCTATCGAGAATCCGTATGAGGTGGGCACCATTGAGTATTACCTTTATCTGAAGAACTGGATCGACACCGTTCAATGGCACTTTGAGGACAT
>JAEEGI010011212.1_pt1 | contig 19371 bp, 15 predicted proteins | sample 8958751 | NCBI WGS metagenome assembly JAEEGI01 (sample SAMN16246545, study PRJNA631951) | gut metagenome | biome: gut microbiome; feature: rumen; material: KS-attached | host: Bos | place: Iran: Karaj | collected 2018-10 | reverse complement strand
CTTCCTATAGCGGTGGCTCCAGCCACTCGTCTTCCAGTCGTTCTTCCGGATCGGTGAGCCGTTCCTCCGGGTCCTCGAGCCGTTCGTCGGGCTCTTCCGTGAGCCGCTCGTCCGGCAGTTCCCGCAGCAGCTACAGCGCTCCTTCCCGGAGTTCGTCGTCTTCCAGCTCCCGCAGTTCTTACAGCGGCAGCGCGTCCCGTTCCTCCGGCAGCAGCTACGGCAGTGCCTCCCGCTCTTCCGGCAGCAGCTACGGCAGCCAGAGCCGTTCTTCCGGCTACAGCAGCCAGAGCCGCTCCTCCGGTTCGAGCGCCAGCCGTTCGGGCTCCTCGCAGTCCCGTCAGAGCTACGGCAGCGGCTATTCGACTTCGCATCCTTCCGGATCGGCGGCCACCCGTTCCTCTTCGGGCAGCCGCAGCGTGACGCCTTCGCGTCCTTCCGGCAGTTCTTCCGCCCAGAGCCGCAGCAGCGCATCCTCTGCGACCCGTTCCGGAGCCAACGGACGCGTCGCCACCGCGCCTTCCAGCCGTTCCGGGGCCGCTTCTCCGCAGAGCCGCAGCAGCGCAGCGCAGACTTCCAGCCGCCGCAGCGCAGCCACTCCCGGCCGTCCGGTCGCCGGCTCGCTGGGCAACCGTCCCGCCGCATCCTCCTCTTCCCGCAGGTCTGCCGCTTCCGTCAGCGGACGCGCTCCTGCCGGCGGACATGCGATGAACTCTCCGAGGGACCGTCATATCAACAGCGCGCCCCGCGTACATCCCCGCGACCGCGGCTTCATCGAGCACGACCGCATCGGATGCTTCTACGGGCACCATCACCCGCACTACTACGGCTGGAGGGTCCACGCCCTGCCGCCCCACTACCACCACCACATCTACTGGGGTTGGGACTACTACTACCACAGCGGCATCTATTACAGATGGTATGACGGCTACTACTTCGTCTGCCGGCCTCCGTTCGGGGTCTACTTCGACCGGGTGCTGTACGACCTGGACCTCGTCCTGATCGACTTCGCGTACTACAACACCATCAACCGCACCTACAGTGCGATCAATGACAACTACCGTACGATCGAGGAGCAGAACCGCATCATCGCCGAAAACAACGCCGTGATCGCTTCCCAGAACACTGCGATGGCCGGTCAGTCCCGCCTGGCGGACGAGTCTTACCTCCTCGCCGCTTCCCTGGGCCTGGTCCAGAGCTTTGCGGACGCGAACGTGAAGTACTACTATGATGACGGCGTCTTCTTCATCGAGGGCAAGGACGGTCAGTATCAGACCATCATCCCTCCGGCAGGTGCCATCATCAGCGAGCTTCCCGACGACTACGAGGTCGTGGTCCTGGGCGGCAAGGAGTACTACCGCGTGGACAACACCATCTACCGGATGGTGGTCATCGAGGGCAAGGCCTACTTCGAGGTCCTGGGCCAGCAGGTCAAGTAATCTTGCTTGCAGCGGCTAAATAGCTGAAAATCAGCGAAATGATATATGTCACCCCCTCCGAAATAGAGGGGGTGACTTAGTTTGTTGCGCTGGTAGTCAGGGAGTTAGGTGCTGCGGTGATAATTGTTGGCTGTGTCGAAAAAAAAGCGTACATTGACAAAAAATCTGTTTTGTCGATGAGAAGGCAAGTTGTCCTGCTGTTTTTATATTTATTTGTTGCGATTTCGGGGGCGGCGCAGACGGTGCCGACCGGGTTGCGGACGGATCTGATTGAAAGAACCGATGTGGTCTATTCCGGCGGGTATCCGACGGGGATGACGCTGCTGGAGGCCGGACTCTCGAAAGGGTCGTTCCAGTTTGCCGCCATCGCGACGCTGCGGCCGCGGCTGAGTTGGGTCGTGCCGGGCCTGCCTGCTATGGAGGATGGCTCCGAGTATTCGTTGTCGTCCAATTCAGGAGCGATAGCGGTAATGGATTCCATCAATCGGCTGACCCCTAAGGATATCATGCAGCTGGCCTATCAGATTCGACTCTATCGGTTTGCGCCTATGCGGGCCAAGGCTCCGGCCAAGGGTACGAAACAGTATGAATACCCGATGCCGGATCCGGTCAAAACCCTGGTCTGGGATTCCGGCCGGGTGGAGAGCGGTCGGTCCACGGCGGTCCCGTACGAAGGCCCGGCCCTGGATCCGGATACGGTATATGGCTGGGAAGTCAAGTCTTGGATTCAGGCCGGCGGCGCACAACCTCAGGAAAGCGAATGGTCTGACTTGAAGCTGTTCCGGACGGCGCACGCGCTCAGCGACGGTGCGATTTCCATCGAACCCTTGGTTAAGACAGACCAGCGGCCGAAGTCGGTGAAGTTTATGACGGACGGGGCGGTTTTCGTCGATTTCGGAAAAGCTGCTTTCGGACAGTTGCGGCTGACCTTGCTGGGCTCTGACAAGCCGGTCCCGGTCGAGATTCACTTTGGTGAACGGCTTGATTCGGCCGGACGCATAGACCGCACGCCGCCCGGTACCTGCCGCTATCGCCGGATCATACTGATGCTGCAACCTGGCCTGCACACCTATACGCCGGAGATCCTGCCGGATTGGCGCAATACGCACGGGGATGCCGTGCTGTTGCCGGATTATATCGGAGAAGTAATACCTTTCCGCTATTTGGAGATTAAGGGGTTACCGTTCCCCGTGGCTGTTGAAGGTTCCGGTGGCTTGCTTCCTGGCCCTTGGCAGGATATCGTGCGCGTCGCTGTCCATCATCCGGATGCGCTCAAGAGCATGTTCATTTCTTCGAATAAAGTCATAGATGCGGTCTGGGATATCTGCCGCTATTCGATGGAGGCAACGAGTTTCATCGGTTATCACATCGATGGGGACCGGGAGCGCATCCCGTACGAGTGCGATGCGCTGATCAACCAGCTGGGCTGGTACGGGGTGGATGACAGTTACACGCTCTCCCGCCGCACGGTCGATTACCTGCTGGACCATCCGACCTGGCCGACGGAATGGATCCTGCAAACCGTCCTGATGGCCTGGTATGACTATCTTTATACGGGTGATACGCGTCTGCTGGAGGCTCGTTATGATTTGCTGAAGAATCACACGCTCAGCGACTTGCGCCAGGATAACGGCCTGGTCAGCACGCGGGTGCAGCCGCAAAGTCCTGAATTCCTCCAAAGCATCCACCGCAACCAGCCTATCCGCGACATCGTGGACTGGCCGCAGGGCCGGGGCTCATTCGGCCTGCCGGGCAGTAGCCCGGGTGAGGCGGATTTCTTCGAGTTCACGGACTACAACGCGGTCGTCAATGCCTACCATTATGCGACGCTGTGCAGCATGCAGAAGATCGCCGGGGCGCTGGGCCGCTTCGAGGATTGTGACCAATGGGGGAAAGATGCGGAGCAGTTCAAAACCTGCTACAACAAGGCTTTCCTGAACCGCAAGGCCGGCATCTACCGCGACGGCGTGGACTCGGAGCATTCCGCGCTGCACAGCAACCTCTTCCCGCTGGCTTTCGGCCTGGTGCCCCGGAAGCAGGTCCCCAGTGTAGCCGAGTACATCATCGGCAAGGGCATGGCCTGCAGCATCGCCAACGCCAAGTTCCTGCTGGACGCCCTGTATGAGGCGGGGGAGGCGGATGCGGCCTTGAAACTCTTAAGCGCCACCCACGACCGCAGCTGGTACAACGCCATCCAGGCGGGGTCGACGATCACCTTCGAGGCCTGGGACGACAAGTACAAACCCAACCAGGACTGGAACCATGCCTGGGGTGCCTCCCCGGCGGATCTGATTCCCCACAAACTGCTCGGCGTCGAGCCGCTCACGCCCGGCTGGGACCGCATCCGCATCCGGCCGCAGGTCGCTTCCCTGGAGCGGGCCAACGGGCTAGTCCCTACCATTAAAGGTCCTGTTTTCGTCATGGTGCAGCAGGATCAGACCCGTTACCTTTTGCAGTTGGTCCTTCCTTCCAACACCCAGTCCTGCATCCAGATTCCCTGGCCCAAAAAGCAGAAAGCAAGCGTGACCCTTGATGGAGAGCCAGTCATAGCCAAGCGCGACGCCACGGGCCGCTACCTGGTCCTGGATCCCGTCGGCTCCGGCAACCGCAGCATCGAAATCCGTAAATAACCCCAAACGCTGATCCTTATGAGAGGCCGCTTTTTGATATTCCTTACCCTATTCAGCTTGCTGCTGTCCTGCCAGCCGCAGCGGCTCCGGCGCGACCAGAGTTTTCTGGGCATCCATTTCGACTTTCACGCTGGCGCGAAGGACGTGAACATCGGCGCCAACACGACGCCCGAAATGGTGCAGGCCATCATCGACTGCGTCCATCCGGACTACCTCCAGGTCGACTGCAAGGGCCACCCGGGCTATTCCAGTTATCCTACTGAGGTGGGTAATCCGGCGCCCGGCCTCGTCTGCGACCCCCTGGCCGTATGGCGGGAAGTGACGGCGCGAAACGGCGTGGCCCTCTATATGCACTATTCGGGAGTTTGGGACACCCGCGCGGTGGAACTCCATCCCGACTGGGCGGTCCGTAAAGCGGATGGTACGGCCAGCACGACCATTACTTCTGTTTTCAGTCCTTACGCGGATTCTTTGCTGATTCCCCAGCTCAAGGAACTGGCCGGCAAATACAAGATCGATGGCGTCTGGGTGGACGGCGAATGCTGGGCCACGCTCCCGGACTGGGGTGAGCGGTCCGTGCGTCTTTTCAAGGAACAGACGGGCGCCGACGCCCCCCGAAGCCCGCAGGACACGCTCTGGTACGAATGGAAACAGTTCCACAGGGAAGCGTTCCGCGACTATCTGCGTCACTATGCGGACGCCGTACACGAAGCATATCCCGACTTCCAGATCTGCAGCAACTGGTCTTATACCCACCACATGCCCGAGCCCGTCTCTGCGCCCGTGGACTTCCTGTCCGGCGATTATCATTTGGACAACAGTGTCAATTCGGCCCGGATCGCGGCGCGCTACCTTTCCCATCAAGGAAAACCCTGGGACCTGATGGCCTGGGGCTTCGTGCGTGGGGACAGCACGGCGAAACTTCCCAAGACCTCCATCCAACTGATTCGCGAGGCCGCGGTGACGCTTTCGCAGGGCGGCGGCTTCCAGGCCTATTTTACCCAGAACCGGGACGGCTCGCTGGACCTGGGAAAACTGCCCCCGATGGCTGCGGCGGCCGCTTTCGCCCGCGAACGGCAGGCGTTCTGCCACCATTCTGTCTCCGTTCCGCAGGTGGCCGTGCTGCTTTCGACATACGACTATCAGCATTACGACAACCCCAAAGCGCCCAACGCGCTTTTTCCGCTTCCGCCGGCCACTGTCAGCGGCATCCTGAACTGCCTGCTCGAATGCCAGTGCAGTGTGGACCTGCTTGGGGAGGCGTCCCTGCAGCCGGATCCGGACCGATTCCCGCTGATCGTGATTCCCGAATGCGAGACGCTGGACCCGCAGTTCCGCGACGGACTGGTGGAATACGCCTGCCGGGGCGGGTCGCTGCTGGTCGTAGGGAAGAAGATGGCGGACCTTTTCTCCGATTGTTCGGGCGTGACACTGTGGGGAGAGGAATGGTTTACGGTAGACCTCGGAGCCGGCAAGATCGGTTTCATCCCGACGGAAATCGCTGACCGCTACGAAGGCGGGGAAGAGTCGGAGCAGATACGCGAGGATGTGAAACGGCTGGTGGCTGAACTCTTCCCGGAGCCGATGGTGGAAGTTAAGTCTTGCCCCTGGGTGGATCTGTCCGTCCGTCGCCACAAAGGCCGGCTGCAGATCCATCTGGTCAATACTTCCGGCGACCACCGGCATGCCCCCATCATCGACGAGATATCTCCGGTCCGCGATATCGACGTCGCCGTCCGCCTTCCCCGGAGGCCCCGCAAGATTGTGCGGCAACCCGCCGGGCAGTCCTTGCCTTTCAACTATGAGGATGGGATGGCCCGTTTCCGCGTCGACAGTCTGGATATCTATGACATTTTCGAAATCAGGTAGTCAGAATGAAGAATAAGTTGTTGTTGCCTGCTTTGCTGGCACTGGGATCGTTCCTTCAGCCCGCCTTCGCCCAGGTCTCTTCCGAGGCCCTCGGCACCGTCCGGTACGAAGTGCGCTACCAATTGAAAGGCATTGATACGAAGGTGGCCGACGCTACGGTTTCCCTGAAAGAGCATTCCAGCGTGGATGTTGGACGCGCCTTGCATGCCCAGGCGGTCATCCGGGCCACGTCCGTATTCCGCCTGTTCATGAATGCGGAATATGTGGCCGACAGTTATCTCTTCCCGGACGGGCAGCGGCCGTATTATTATATGAATCCCATCAAGAAGGGTGGGAAGACCGGCAAGTTCGAGTGCAGTTATGACAAGGATACGAAGACCATCACCATGCTCTTCCTCAAACCTTCCGCCGACTCCGTCAGGAAGACGTTTCCGCTGGATGGAAGGACGATGGATTTGCTGTCGCTCCTTCAGTATGTCCGCTTCCATTCTCTCCCGGCCGGAAAGTCCGAGGCCATGCATGTGCTGAAGGCCGGGTTTTCCGTTCCGGCTACCCTGACTTGCCAGGGCGTCGATACCGAACGCTTCCCGGGCAGGAAGACGGAGCGTTTCCTGCTGGATCTGAAAGAGCAGGGATTGATGGAGAATGGCAGCGGGAACCGGATCCTGGTGTGGCGTTCAACCGGCAGCGACCGTCAGCTTTTGGGGATGGAAGTCAACCTGGGCTCGGGCGTGATGACGGTTTCAATCAAGGATTAAGAGATATGAAGAAACTCTTTTGTCGGATAGGGATTCTCGCCGCTCTCTTCGCCGTGGCTTGCGGCCCTTCGCCGGAAGTGTATGACTTGACTTGCGAAGGCCTGGTGGAGCCGCTGGCCATCGATTCGGCGCAGCCGCATTTCAGCTGGAAGGTCGCTTCAGCGGCGCCGACCGCGCAGTTTGCGTACGAGATCCAGGTGGGATCCAAGCCGGCTGCTGCCGACTTGTGGGACAGTGGCAGGACAGAATCGGCGGATCAGGTCATGGTCCTTTATGCCGGCGCCCCGCTGGTTTCCCGCCAGCAGGCCTGGTGGCGCGTACGCGTCTGGAATGCGGACGGCAAGGCCTCCCGCTGGAGCGCCCCGCAGCGTTTCGGCATCGGCGTCATCGGGGACGATGCGCTGAAAGGCGAATACATCGGCGCCTTACCGGGAGAAGGACGCGCGCCGCTGCTGCGCAAGTCTTTCGACGCGCCGGCTTTGGGCAGAGGCTCTTCGGCCCTGCTGCACGTCAATTCGCTGGGCTACCACGAGGCCTACATCAACGGCACGAAAATCTCCGACGCGGTCCTCTCGCCGGCGGTGTCCCAGTTGGACAAGCGCTCGCTGACCGTAACCTGCGACGTGACACGCCTGCTGAAGAAGGGAACCAACGAGATCGTACTCTGGACCAGCCCCGGCTGGTACAAGAAAGACACGTTTGAGGCCGTTTACGACGGCCCGCTGGTCAAGGTGGAGTTGGATATCCTCCGGGACGGAAACGGCCCGGAAAGGGCCCCTTTTGCCCTGTTATGGACCGATTCGACCTGGGAAGGAGCCTGGAGCGGCTACCGCGACTACGATTCCTGGCGTCCCGGGCATTTCGGCGGCGAAGTGATTGACGCCCGTGTCGTCCCCCAGAGTCTCCGGAAGAAGGACCTGGATAAGCTGGAATGGGGTCCCGTCGCCGTCGTGGGCGTTGAGGGGATTGTCGCGACGCCCCAGATGTGCGAGCCCTGCGTCGTGCAGGAAACTGTACAGGCTGTCAGCGTGGAAGCGGACGGCGAGGGAAGCTGGATCGTTGACTTCGGACGCGTAATGAACGCGATGCCGGACCTGAGACTTCCGGTCCTGCCCGAAGGCCATCGCGTGACGGCCTCATTCACCGACCACATCATGCCCGACGGCAAGCGGGAAATCTACTCCCGCAACGAATATATCGCATCCGGTTCGAAGGAGGGCGACCGCTTTGCCGACCGCTTCAACCATCATGTCTTCCGTTACATCATCCTGGACAGCCTGCCGCAGGCGCCCTCGCTCAAGGACTGCAAGGCCCGGCGGATGCGCACCGACTTCAAGAAAAGCGCCACCTTCACCAGTTCCGATGAGGAGTTGAACCGCATCCACGACATGGTCGCCTACACCCTGGACAACCTGGCCTTCGACGGCTATATGGTGGATTGCGCCAACATCGAGCGCCTGGGCTACGGCGGTGACGGCAATGCTTCGACCCTGACCCTGCAGGAAATGGCTGCCGTCAGCCCCCTGTATCTCAACTGGCTGCAGGCCTGGATCGACGCCCAGCAGGAGGATGGCGGCCTGCCGCACACAGCGCCCTGCCCCTACAAGGCTGGCGGCGGCCCTTACTGGTGTTCCTTCATCGTGCAGGCGCCCTGGCGTACGTATATGAGCTACGGCGACGACCGTCTGCTGGCGCGCTGCTGGCCCGCGATGCTCCAATGGATCGGATACGTGGACCAATACGCTGAGGGCGGCATGCTGCTGCAGCGCAACCGCTGGCCGGGGACTGATTACCGGACCTGGTACCTAGGCGACTGGGCGGCTCCGCCGGAATACGTCGACGTCATGCTGGAGGAATCGGTGGACCTGGTCAACAACTGCGCCCTGTGCCAGACTTACGCCGACCTGGTGCAGATTGCCCGGAAATTGGACAAAGCGGCAGAAGCCGAACGCTTCGCCCAGCGTCTCGCCGACTTGAAGGCAAACATCCACCGGTTTTTCTTCCATCCCGAAGACTCGAGCTACGGCACAGGCAGCCAGATCGACATGGCCTATCCGCTGCTCGTCGGCGCCGTGCCGGATTCTCTGGCGGGAAAGGTGCGGGACCGTCTCTTCGAACGCACGGCGACCGTCTATGACGCTCATCTGGTGACCGGCCTGGTCGGTGTGCCGATCCTCACGGAATGGGCCTCGCTCGCGGGCGAATGCGACTTCTTTTACGGCCTTCTCAAAACCCACGGCTATCCCGGCTATCTCTATATGCTGGACAATGGCGCCACGGGCACCTGGGAGCATTGGGACGCCGAGCGCAGCCGCCTGCACAACTGTTTCAACGGCATCGGTAGCTGGTTCTACCAGGCGCTGGGCGGCATCATTCCCGACGAGCCGGGCTACCGCCATATCAAGATTGAACCCCAGATTCCGGAGGGCCTCGATTGGGTCCGCGTGACCCAGGAAACGCCCTACGGGCCCATCGTCGTCCGCCGCGAAGGCCGGAAACTCCATTTCGAACTGCCGGTCGGCATCACGGCAACGGTCGCCGGTCGGGAATACGGCTGCGGCCGTCACGACATAGAGATGTAAAGTATGGATAAGAAAAAACTGCTCTGGTTCACGGTCGCGGCCTTCGTGCTGCTCGCCGTCCTGTATTTCATTCCGGTCAAGATCCCGTTCAAACTGTGTTTTCCGTTGGCGTTGCTTTTGATCGCCTCTTTCTCCTTGCAGACTTGGGCCATCGTGGTCGCGGTGCTCTGCAGCCTGGCGGGCGACGTGAGCGGCCAGTTGCACCAGTTCGTGCCGCAGATGGGCTTCTTCGCCATCGCCCATCTTTTCTTCATCGGCTATTTCCTGGCGCTGGGCCTGAAGAACAAGCGCGCCAAGGGGAAGCCCGTCAAGGGCTGGTGGTTCGCCCTCGCGACCCTTTTCGCCGTGGCGCTTTACTACATCGCTTCGGAAAAGATCATTCCGTTCGCGCCGGAAGGCGTGGTCCGAACGGGCATGTACGTCTATGCCGGCCTGATCGTGGTGATGATGTGGTCCGCGCTGATGCAGCGGGACTGGATGTGGGGCGTGGGCGCCGTGCTGTTCGTCCTCTCAGACGCAATCCTTGCGGTCAACAAGTTCGTCTCACCCGTGCCGGACGGGAGTTTCCTGATCATGGCGACGTACTATGCCGCCCAGCTGCTGATCTTCGTGCGCTGCGCGAAAGAGCGGCTCAGCGCCGCTTGAATATCTTGTAGCCGATGGCGGCGACGGCGATGCTCATCAGGGGACTGATGAGGTTGAAGAAACAGTAAGGTAGATAGACCAGCGTGGGCGTCGAGAGGATCGTCGCCTGGGTCATGCCGCAGCTGCTCCAGGGAAAGAGGGGAGAGGTGACGGTGGAGGAGTCTTCGATCGAACGGGACAGCAGGCGGTTCTCGTAGCCTTCCTTCTCGTAGATTTCCTTGAAGATGTTGGCGCTCAGGATGATGGACAGGTACTGGTCGCAGACCAAGCCGTTGAGGACGACCCCGGATCCGACGGTCGTTGCGACGAGACCGGTGCGGCGCCGGGTCAGCGGGACCAGGGTGCGGGCGAGGTGGGAAATCATGCCGCTGGCCCGCATGCAGGCGCCGAAGCACATCGCGCAGATGATTAGATAGACGGTGTTGAGCATGCCGGTCATACCGCGGGAAGTGACCAGCTCGTTGACCTGCGCGTTGCCGGTGTCGATGGTGACGGTGTTGTAGACGGTCTCGATCGTACCGGCTAGCAGGCTCTGGCCTTGGGTCAGCACCCGGCCGGCATCGTGGGCGATCGCGGCGTTCCGGCCGATTTCCGCGACCAGCGAGGGCTGGAAGAGAACGGCAAAGACAGCCGCCAGCAGCGCGGAGAGGCCCAGGACAGGCAGGGCCGGCATCTTGCAGGCGATCATCGCAAGCGTCGCGACCGGCACGACCAGGACCCAGGGCGAGATGTTGAAATGCGCGCGCAGCGTTTCTTCGTACAGGCTGATCTGCCCCGGATCGCCGCCGCCGTGGGTCAGCCCCAGGACCGTGAAAATGATCAGGGTGATGGTGATGGACGGCACGGTCGTGATCAGCATGTAGCGGATGTGCGTGAACAGCGGCGTGCCGGCGACCGAGGATGCCATCACCGTCGTGTCGCTCAGGGGAGAGATCTTATCCCCGAAATAGGCCCCGGAAATGATGGCGCCCGCGATGATCCCTTCGCTGAATCCTTCCGCCTTGCCGATGCCCAGCAGTGCGACGCCGACCGTGGCGATCGTGGTCCAGGAACTGCCGGTCATCACGGAAACGATGGCGCAGATCACGCAGGCGGTGAGCAGGAAGAAACGGGGCGAGATGATCTTGACCCCGTAGCAAATGAGCGCCGGGATGACGCCGCTCGCCGTCCAGCTTCCGGAGATGGCGCCGATGAGGAAGAGGATGACGATGGCGGTCGTAACGTCGCCGATATTCTCCTTGATCGCTTGTTCGAAGGCCTTCCAGGGCGTCTTGAAAAGCCACATCGCCAGGCAGATGCAGACACCTGCGGAAAAGAGCAGGGCGACCTGGCTGGCCCCCAGGATCGAGTCGCTGCCGAAGATGCTGATGTCAAAGGCAAGCAGCACCACCAGCACGACGACCGGGATCAGGGAGATGAGCGACTTTTTCATCAGAAACTGCGTTTCGCGGCTTCCTGGACCGCAATGACGCGGTCGCACCAGGCGTCGAATTCAGGATCTTCCAGCTGCAGCTCGGGGTGGGCGAGAATGTGCTCCACGGTGCGGCGTACGCCTTCGTCGAAACGGACCGTGGCGACGAAGCCGGGCACGGCGCGCTTGAGCTTGGCGTTGTTGAAGACGACGCTACACGCCTTGTCGCCCAGCAGACCGCCTTCGAGGTCGTATTGGGGCCCGACGGCGGCCAGGAATTCGGAGGCGACGTGGTAGAGCTTGCACTCCACGCCCAAGGCGCGGGCGAGGCTTTCGTAGATCTGGTTCCAGGTCAGGGTCTCGTCGGACGTGATCTGGAAGGCACCTCCCAGTGCATGCGGGTTGCCCATCAGGCCGACGAAGCCCTTGGCGAAATCGCTGTTGTGCGTCATCGTCCAGAGGGAGGTGCCGTCGCCTTGCACGATAACCGCCTTGCCTTCCAGCAGGCGCCGGGCGACCTGCCAGGAACCGATGGCTCCGTGGACGCCGGTCGGCAGTTTCCTTTCGTCATAGGTGTGGCTGGGACGTATGATCGTGACGGGATAGCCCTCCGTACGGTATTTCTCCATCAGGAACTCCTCACAGGCGATCTTGTCGCGGGAATACTGCCAATAGGGGTTGGCCAGGGGCGTCCCTTCATCGATCAGATAGTTCGCCACCGGCTTCTGGTAGGCGGACGCCGAGGAAATGTACATGTACTGCCTTGTCTTGCCGCTGAACAGGCGATGGTCCCGCTCCACGTCGGCGCGCACGAATCCGATGAAATCGCAGACGCAGTCGAACTCCAAATCTTTGATCTTGGCGGCGACGTCCGCTTCGTCGCGGATATCGGCGATGATGGGGCGGACCCCCTCCGGCATGGCCTCAGGGCGCTTTCCGCGGTTCAAAAGATAGAGTTCCCACTCGCCGGATGCGGCGACGGCGCGGGTGATGGCGGCGCTGATGGTGCCGGTCCCGCCGATGAACAAGGCTGTTTTCATAGGGCTCGCATTTTGTGCATTTGTGTAAAAATATTAAATTTGGAACAACTCTCAAAGAAAGTAGCCATGAAAAAGATCCTTACCCTCCTGTTCGCCGCCCTTCTGCTGGCTTCCTGCTCCGCTTACCGGATGACGCCGGCCGAGCGTGAAGCCCTGGCTGCGGACGTCGCCTGGTCCGTTGACAATCAGGATATGATCATCGACATCACGACGATCTATCCCAACCGGGGGCCGTCCATTCACACAAGCCGGGAGTACTCCATCGTGATGCACGACGGTGTGATCCGTACCCGCCTGCCTTTCTTCGGCGAGAGCCGGACCAGCGTGATTTACGGCGTGGACGAGACATCCATCGTCCTGGAGGACGCCCCGATCGAAGAACTGGTCATCGACCGCTCCAAGGTCGTCAGGAAGGGAGAGTACGAGATCTTCTTCCATGCCCGGCGCCGCCAGACGATCCATTATTTCACCATTTCCATTTTTGAAAACGGTAGCTGCGACATCCACGTCACGACGCCCGGCAAGACCCCGATGCACTACACGGGAGAAATGTACTTCGAGCCGGTCAAGCCTTGACCCCTCCTTTCGTCATAGCGGAAGGGGAGCAGCTCGCCCTCCTGGGACCCAACGCCTCCGGCAAGACTCGTCTGGCGGAGGCGTTCCTTTCGGCGTGTCCGCTCCGGACGGCGATGATCCGTTTCCGGGACAGCTACGCTGATCTGGAGGGGACGTATTATCTGCAGAAACGCTGGAATACCATCGAGATCGAAGAGGAGACCCCGACCGTCCGGCAGATCCTGGATAAGGCCCTGGAGACGGCGCAAGGCCGGGATTCCTGGTCTTTGTCCCCGGAGCAACTGCAAGCGTCCCGCGCGGTCCGGGAAGATTTGCTCGCGCGCCTGACGGCCCGTTTCGGGCTGGACCGCCTGCTTGACGAATACGTGATCTCCCTTTCAAGCGGAGAGACCCGCAAACTGCAACTGACCGCGGCCTTGCTCGGCCTTCCCCGGGTCCTGATTCTGGACAATCCCTTCTTGGGCCTGGACGCCGGTACGCGCGAAATGCTCTCAGGCTTGCTTGCGGATCTTGCCACCCGGCTGTCCCTGAGCCTGGTCCTGCTCCTGACCCATCCGGAGCAGATTCCGCCCTTCGTGACCCACGTCATCCCGGTGGAAGGGGGTAAGGCGGGGGAGAAGGTCCCGGCGGCCGGATTCCGGCCTGCGCCACTCCCCGATACGCTTTTTTCAGACACGGAGGCCCGCATTCTTTCCTTGCCGCAACGGGATTTGTCGGAGATCGCATTCTACCCGAAAGGTCCTTCGCCGGAGATCGTGCGCTGCGATGCCGTGTCGATCCGTTACGGCGCCCGTACGATCCTCGACCGCCTGGACTGGGTTGTCCGGGAAGGGGAGCACTGGGCGATCCGCGGGGAAAACGGTTCCGGCAAATCCACCCTTCTTTCCCTGGTCTGCGCCGACAATCCCCAGGCCTACGCCTGCAAGATCGCCCTGTTCGGGCACCCGCGCGGCTCGGGGGAGAGTATCTGGGAAATCAAGCGCCACATCGGCTATGTAAGCCCCGAGATGCACCGGGCCTACCGGGAGAACCTTCCGGCCCTGCAAATCGTCGCCAGCGGCCTTTTCGACACGGTCGGCCTGTGCCTGCATCCCAGCGCCGGACAACTGGAACGCAGCCGGGAATGGATGTCCCTGTTTGGCATTGAAGACTTGGCGGACCGCCCCTATCGGAGACTGTCCAGCGGCGAGCAGCGCCTCTGCCTGCTTGCCCGCGCCTTCGTCAAGGATCCGGAACTGCTCATCCTGGATGAACCGATGCACGGACTCGATCCGGAGCACGGGCGCCTGGCCCTGCGGGTCATCGAAGCCTTCGTCCGCCGCCCGCACAAGACCCTGCTCTACGTCACCCACTACGACAGCGAGCTCCCGCCCTGCATCGATCATACCCTGCACTTGCAGCGGCAGGGGTAAGCACACGGGTTATCTTGTTTCTTCCGTGAACAAGCGTTCAAAAAACTCCCGCAGCAATTTTTTGTCGCGGATGATGGCGCGCAGCGCCGCCAGGCGGGTGGCGTTGGGGGACTCGGGGATCCAGAGCTGGAGATAACCGCCTTCGGCATATTTCTCTTCCAGGTGCTTGACGGTGCGGCGCCAATGGCCTTCTTTGTCGAGTTCCGGGTAGTTGGCCAGGCCGTACTGGATGCAGCGCCGGATGACGGTCTCCGGGACGATCTGACGGTCCGCTTCGGCGATCAGGCGCCCGTAAACCGTGCGTGGAGCGTGGTCGGAAGAAGCCCGGTGGTCTTCGGCGGCCTGGGCGATGGTCTCGATCTGTTCCTGGGTGAACCAATCGCGCAGACGCTTGTCGGAACGGATGATGTGTCCTGAAACCAGGTGATGGGTCTTGCGGTCCTCGCAGAGGCCCGTGTCGTGGTAGGCTGCGGCGACGTAGACCATCTCGGGGTCCACGTCATAGAAGCGGCTCAGCTCCAGCGCCTGCCGGATAACGGTCAGGACATGGTCGCGGCCGTGCCCCTTGTCGAAACCGTCATAGCGGGGAATGATGTCTGCCTCCACGTACTGGCGCAGTCCCGGCTGGATCGGAGCGGCCGGCGGATCGGGCTTGGATCTTTCAAACATGACGGGTCAGATCAGATGGGACAAATCCCGGTACAGCGCCTTCGAGACAGGGATGATGAATCCTCCGGCATCGAGCTCCGCGGTCATCAGTCCGCCGACGTCCTTGCGCAGGGCCGTGATGTGGTCCGGATTGACGAAATACGAGCGCTGGCAGCGGAAAAGGCCGTAGCGGCTCGCGAGGGGTTCCATCGCATGCATGGTCGAACGCAGCTGGAAGTCCTTGACGCTGCCGTTTTCGGTATAATGGATCTTGACGTAGTTCTCTTCCGCCTTGATGAACAGCACGGCACGTTTGTCCAGAGCAAGCCGTACCTGCCGGCTCGCATCCGTAAAGCGGATCACGTCCTTACCCTGGAGCGTTTCCGGCGCGTGGCCCTGGCCGACGATCACGCAGACGAGCGTGATGATGACATAGGGGAAGAGCAGACTCAGGAAGGTATACTGGACGCAGAGGGCCAGCTGCTCGAAATAGGGGAGCGCTTGCCGGGACATCAGGAAAAGATACAGGGCGCTGAGGTAGCTGATGGCGGTTAGCTCCAGCACGAACCAGGCACTGCACTCCCACCAGTTGCGCTTCCTGTGCCGGTGCATCAGATAGAAGAGCGACCTCGTCACCAGGAGGACGCCCATCTGGATGCACATCAGCATCGTGGCGTTGAAAAAGAACAGGCCCCGTCCCATCTCGAGGGCGGGATACATGTCGAACGGACGGTAGATGACGACGAACAGGAAAAAGAACGCCGGTATCAGGAAGATGTACCAGAGCTGTGTCGTGAAGCGGTCGTAAACGTGGGGCAGTCGTGTCATATGCAGGGTGTGACGAAAGCGGCTCGGGACAGATTTCTGTCACATAAGCAGGCATTTCGTCACAAATATAGTTTTTTTACCGACAGGATGCACATTCCGGCCCAAGATTCTTCACAAGCCGGGACGATGCCTTATCTTTGAATCACCTTATGAGTACGAATCTTCTTTTCGGATTATTCCTTACCGTCCTCTCCTTCACGGGCGTGGACCGCGCGTTTGTCCGCGAGTCCTATACGGAGTGCCGCGACTCCCTTGTGGTGATGCTGCCTCGCGCGCAAAGCGGAAAGGAAAAGGCGGAAGTGCTCTGGCGCCTGTCCCGGGTCTCGCTGATGCTGGGGGAGAAGGCTCCTTCACGTGAGGAGAAGCGTGCCGTCTTCGGTGAAGGCGTCCGCTATGCCTCCGAAGGCATCCAGTCCGATCCGGCCAACGTCCAGTGCTATATGTGGCATTGCGCCAACACGGGCCGCGAATGCCAGACCCGCGGGGTCAAGGAGCAGGCGGCCGCTGTGCCGGCGATGCTGAAAGATTTGGAGACGATCCTTGACCGCTACGGCAGGACGGACTGTTCGGAGGCCTGGCAGGCCCTGTCTGAGATCTATCATGCCCATCCGTTCAAGCCGGAAGATAAGGCCGTCAATTATGCCCGGAAGGCGGCTGAGACGATTCCTCCCTCCGAACTGCGGCTTTCGACCTATGCTTATCTGGCCCGTCTGCTGCACGAACGGAACTGGAGCGCCTCCAAACGGGCGTCGGCGATTGCTTCCGACGCCGCCCGCTTCAAGGCGGCCGGCCTGAAGAATTCGGAACGCTTCGGATATTTCGACGGCGCATCCGGACCGGAGGGGAAGGCGCCTTGGTCCGACAAGCCTCTCTCTGCCCAGAGTGACAGGGAAGAGGCCATCGCCCTCCTGCAATACGCCATCCGCAGATATGATGCCGCTCCCCGCCACACCCGGATGGACGCCCGGGACAGCAAGACGCTGAAATCCCTGGCGGAACAATGGAAAACAAACTGATATCCCCATATGGACAAGACCCTCTATCCCTTCAATTATTCGCAGGACATCATCACCCTGCAGACCAAGTATGCGCTGTTCAAACGCGTGATCAACATCGTTTTTTCGGTCGCGGTCGATGACGGCTTCGACGAGGCCCTGATGCACAGGGCCATCGATGCGATGATCGCGCGCAACGACTGCCTGCGCCTGACGGAAGTCAAGGAAGGCAAGGCTTCCAGGCTTTATTTCGCGTCTGAGCGTAAGATCGGTACCATCCCGTCCCACAACTTCGATACGTCGTCCAAATTCGACGCGTTCCTGCGCCGTTTCCGCAAGACTCCCACCGACCTGCGGAAGGGCAAGACGCTCGAGGCGGTCTTCGGCCGCAATCCGGAGGGCAAGCAGTTCGTGTTGTTCAAGGTCAGCCACATGGTGGCCGACACCTACGGCATCGGTGTACTGGTCACCGACCTGATGAAGGTCTACGAGGCCCTGAAGGACGGGCAGCCGCTTCCGCCGGAGCCCGGCCGCTTCGAGGAAGTGATGGCCAAGGATGCGGAATTCCGCACCAACGAAGCGGCGGTGGAGAAGGACCGCGCCTTCTTCGACGACTATTTCAAGGTCCGCCATCCCGAGCGCCCGATCTACTGCGGCATCCACGGCAACGGCAGCGACCGCTGGCTCAAGAACAAGCGGAAGGGCGCCATCTCGCTCCCGTACCTCTTCATCAAATGCGACACGGAAGGCTACCGCTTCGTCATTCCCGCCGCCGTGACGCAGCAGGTCGGGGCGTGGTGCGCCGCCCACGGTATCACGATGAATACCTTCTTCTTCTATACCTGCGGCATAGCGACCTCGCTACTGAACGACCGCGCCAAGCATCAGTTGCCACTCGAACTGCTCAATTGCCGGGGCAGCCTCGCCGAACGGAAAGCGGCCGGCACCAAGGTCCAAAGCATGGGCGTCTGCGTTACCGTGGATTATGAAAAAACGTTCCTGGAGAGCGTCACGGCGCTTTCCGACGAGCAGAAGGAACTGTACAGGCATACGCGCCTGACTTATCTGGAGATCGAGGATCTGACTCACAAGTTCTACGATTTCAGCATGTTGGGCCAGGTCACGAGTTATTGTTTCTCCTTCATCCCGATGGCGATGCCCAAGGGCATTACGCTCCAGGTCCATAGCAATGGAAAGGGCGCCCTGACCGGCTACATCGCCATGATGCATAATGTCGAAACCGACGAGATTGAGACCGTCTACGATATCCAGACAAAGATGATTACGCCGCAGCAGCTGGTCGATTTCCAGAATACCTGGGTCCATGTCGTGGAGCAGGTGATCGCCCGTCCTGAGGTGCCCATGAAAGAACTGTTCTGATGAAGAAATTCCAAACCGAACGGCAAATGCAGGCGAACGCCCTGCTCAGGGACGGGGACTACCGCAGCATCCGCGACATGATCGGACGCCTCGCCGCCCAGAAGCCTGGGGCACAGATCCTCGCCGAATTGGACAAGGACAAACGGATCGTCTATCATACCGCGAGCGACATCTATGAGGAGTTCATGAACCTCGGCGACGGCCTGATCGCAGCGGGCCTGAAAGACGCGCACATCGCGATCGTGTCCGAGAACTGCTGCCGCTATGTCATCGCCGACATGACGATATCGAGCGGTGTGGGTGTCGTGACCCCGATCGACTACAACGCACCCCTGCCGCTGCTGGTCACGCTCCTCGGCAAGTGTGACGCCGATGCCGTGCTATGCGGAGCCGACCGCCTGGAGATCCTGGGGCAGGCGCAGAAAGAGTGCCCTCGCCTGAAGACCGTCATCACGATCGACCGCAAGGTCGAGGGCGTCCCGTTCTATGAGGAAATCGTCGCCGCAGGAGCCGCCCTGAAGGACAGCAGCGTGTTCCGCACGCTCGAACTGGACCTTGACGCTCCGGCGAAGATCCTTTTCACCTCCGGCACGACCGGCGCCAACAAGGGCGTGGTCCTCTCGAACGCCAACCTGGCGGCCAACATGCTCAACTGCATGGACGTCATCATGGCCAACGAGGTATGCAACACCTCGATGAGCGTCCTGCCGATGCACCACGCGACGGAGATCAACACCCACATCATGGCGCGCATCGGCAGCGGCCGCTTGACCTACATCAACGGCAACATGCGGCAGATGATGGTCAACATCCGCATTTTCCAGCCGGGCATCATCACCGTCGTGCCCATGATCGTCAACGCCTTCTACAAGAGCATATGGGCGACTGCCAGGAAGGAAGGCAAGGCAGAAAAGCTAGAGAAGGGCATCAAAATCAGCAATTTCCTGCGCAAGTTCGGAATCGACATCACCCACAAGCTGTTCGCCGACCTCTACAAGCCCTTCGGCGGCAATCTCTATATGATCGTATGCGGCGGCTCGATGCTGAATCCTGTCGTGATCAAGGGCATGAACGACCTCGGTATCCGCGTGGAGAACGGCTACGGCATCACCGAATGCGGCCCGCTGATCTCGATGAACGCCAACCCCCTCGAGGAGCACC
>JAEEGI010011208.1_pt1 | contig 19374 bp, 13 predicted proteins | sample 8958751 | NCBI WGS metagenome assembly JAEEGI01 (sample SAMN16246545, study PRJNA631951) | gut metagenome | biome: gut microbiome; feature: rumen; material: KS-attached | host: Bos | place: Iran: Karaj | collected 2018-10 | reverse complement strand
TGCATTAATAAAAATTTTAAACACTTTTTTCTTTTTTATTTTTAATAATTCTTTTATTTTAATATTTTATTATTTATTTAAGATTAAAAAATTATTATATAAATGCTTAAAAAACAAAGTGTTCTTTGTGCTCCAAAAATTTCTTATAAAATTCCTAAAAAATTCCCAAAATTTTTAGATTTGAACAATAATTCATTCAAATCTAAAGAATCTGACATTGAATTTTTTAATCTAAAAAGGAAAGACTCTACCTCAACTACTTCTTCTGATAACAATTAATTTAAATGAATAATATAAATGAAAACGAAAATGTAAATATTCAATTTATTACTATCCTTGATCTTATCAAAATAAAACTTATATTCAAAATTCATCAATTTTAAATTTGTAGGTAATTAAAATTTAATTAAATTTATGGGTATGATAATAATCTGAAATATACAAAAATTTTGAATTTATAAAATTATTTTTGTATTTATGATTTATACAAATATATTTTTTTTATCATATTTTATAGATAATGATTATTTGATTATTTATAATATATTGAAAAATATTATAATATATTTATTAATATAGTTTAAAAATTTGACAAAATTATTTTATTTAAATTATTCAATATTTAATCAAAAAATATCCAATTTGAAAAAAAAATAATTTAAATATAAACATTTAAAAATATTAATTTTCATTTGAAAAAATAATAATTTTTCAACCAAATTTAAAAACTTTTTAAATTCAAGTAATGAAAAAGAAAAAGAATAAAATATAAAATAGAAAAATGGACTCATTCCTACATCATAGTAATAAAAGAGAATTTTTAGATGTAGCAAGATCTATTTCAAATAGTAAATTAATAGAAAAAATGAACAATAATAAAAAAGGAATACGAGTTCATTTAAAAACAAAGTCAGGTTTAGTTTATAATCAGTTAAATCCAAGTAAAGAAAAAACAAAACAAATAATGAATAATTATTTTAAATCTACTAAAACACAAAGAAAAATTGAAATATTTGATTCAAATAAAGAGTTAAACAAATATTTTAATGATAATAATACTTTAAATAATCAAAACAAAGAAAATATATTGTCTGTTAGAACAAATATAAGATTAAAAAAAGAAATTAAACAAAATAATGATGAAATTGATATTTCTAACAAAGAAAATTATCCAAATAATAATGGTGAAAAAAATAATAATTTTATAAACATTGAAGATAATTCTAATAAAAATAATAATTATTTTAACAGAAGCATTTCCTTAAAAAGTGAAAAAAATAAAAAAGTATATTATAGAAATAAAGGAATAAGAATTTTAGATTCTGACCCGAATTCTTTTGTTTCAGAAAAAAATATAAATCAAGAGAATAAATCAATCAATAAATTAGTAAGTCCTATTTGTTCATATAAAAATTCAGTTAAACCAAGAGTTTTAATAAGAAATACATTAATACCTAAAAATTGTTTTGTTTCAAATGAAGAAATTATTATTCATTATAATGTAAATAAAACTGTTAATATCACAGAATCAAATAATAAACCTTTATCTTTTAGAATGACTGGATATTATAATAATAACTTGACAGATACCTATAAAACAATAAATTTAACTAATCCTAATATAAATGAAACAGATAATAATAAAACTAAAGTAAATACAGTAATTAAAATTGAAGATTTATTATTTTTAGAAGAAAAATTAAATAATATATTAAAAAGTTTTGATGACATAGAAGAGCTACAAAAGTTTTGTGTTGAATGGTGGACTTTTTATAATTATTCTTCTTTTTATAATATATTCGATAATGTTTTTCTAAAAAGAAAAGAAGAAAAAAATATTTCTCATGAATATTCAGTTTTAGAATTTCTATCAATTATTGTAATTTATGAGGTTACAAAAGATGTCAACATCACTCAATCAACAATTAATTGTTTAAATAAATTAATGAGTATTGTATATCAAAATTTTCTAATCATTTGTGATTTTTTTGTTTCAATAATACCTTACTTTGTTCAAGATACTCTTTGGGTTAAAAAATTACAAATTATTATTAACAATAATAAAGAGCAAGAAGTTTCAAATAATCATTTTATTTTATTAAAAAATGGATGTAATAGCATATCAATTTTAATTAAAAATATATTAAAATTGTATAATTCAAATTCTTATGTAAATGGTAATGAATTAATGTTTTTTTTGAGAAGAAGTTCAAGAATATTAATAAATACACTGAATATATATTTTAAAAGAAAATTAAACATAGAACTAGATAAAAAAGAGAATACTCAAAATAAAATAGAAAAAGAGACCCCATTTTTTTCAAGTAAAAACCCAAAACAATTTACATTAGTTCTTGATTTAGATGAAACAATAATATGCAGAAAAACAGATTCAAAAGGACATATAATGATTATGCCAAGACCTGGTTTAAAACAATTCTTAAAAGAAATATCTAAAATTTATGAAATAATAGTTTTTACTTCAGCTACTCAAACTTATGCAGACCCAATATTAAATTCTCTTGATATAAAAAATCAATATTTTGATAAAAGATTATATAGACAACATACTGTTTTAATTAATGATGTTTATATTAAAGATCTAAGTAAATTAGGAAGAGATTTATCTAAAGTTGTTATATTAGATAATAAACCTCAAAATTATGAACTTCAAAAAGAAAATGGAATTTATATTAAAAGTTATTATGGTAATAATCAAAATGATAAAGTTTTAAGTTATTTGATTCCTATTTTAAATAAGATTGCAAATAATCCTCAAAATGATGTAAGAAAAGAAATCAAAAAATATCATGAAGAAATATATACTAAAATTACCACAGATTTAAGTTAAAGATTATTTTTTAAATAACTGTTTTTTTTAAATAAAATTAAATATTAATATAAATAAATTATAATTATCATTTTTAATAATTTATAAATTTAAATAAATTATTTAAATTAATTATTCAAAAAATGCAAGAACATTCTTTTTTAAATAAATTGATGAAGGAAAATCTCTGTTTTAAAAATTTAAAAGATGATTTTTCAAAATATATATTGTCAAAATCAATATTAATAAAACAAACAAAACTTAATGATTATAATTATACTTATATTAATACCACATATTTAATTTTTAATGAAAAATGTAGAATTGTTGCAAGATTTAAAGATTATTTAATATATGATGATTCTACAGAATTTTTAAGAAGATTTTATAATAATAATGAATTGAATCCTCGATTATCGAAAATTTATAATTTTTATGAAACATATAGTAAAATATTTCCTAATTATATGATATTACCAGAAAGCTTTTATTTATATAGAAATATTAGAAAAAAACAAAAAATGATAGATGCATTTAATGAAATAAAAAGAGAAGAGGAAGAAAATAGGAAGAATTTACAATTAGGAAAAAAAAATCAAAATTCAAATAAGAAAATTAATAATATAATAATATTTGATAAGAGTATTCAAGATAGTATAAATAGATATCAACAATCAATGATAAATAATTTTGATGATTCAAAAAGCACTATATCGATATCATTATACAATAAACCATTTAATAATCCAAATAGTGCTTATGTAACACCAACAGAGTCTTTTCGAGATGATAATAATGATACCACAATTGCTAGTATCCAATCTATTGTATTAAATTTAAATAAAAATTTTGATATTTTTCAAAATAATTTACTTGAAACTCCAAAAAGAGGAAATTCAACTAATAAAAATAATCATATTGAACAACAAAATGCTTTAAATAATAATAAGAAATTTATATCTCATAAAGCAACAGTTTCAGTGCCTGAAGTTAAAAAATTTGATAATAATGGAAAAAATAAAAATAATATTAAAGAAAAAATGATTCAAGGTAAAAGTACAGAAAAAAATAAAAAAAGAAATTTAGAATTAAAATTTGATTTCCAAAATCATTTAAATAAAAGTCCTAAAAATGAGAGATTAAATACAATTTCAACATCAACTATAGAAAAAAGTAAAAAGCCTTTAAAAAAGGAAGAGAAAAATTATTTTAAAAGAGAAACAAAAGCAAAAAATTCAGAATTTAAATCACCAAACAGTAAAAATATAAATCAATCTGCGAATAAAATTTCTCTTCTTCCTAAAAGACCAATTACAACAACAATAAAAACAACAAATCATATAATGCCAATTTATAAAAATAAAATGAAAGATAAAAACCTAAATAATAATGATAATTATTCTGCTTCTTTAAATAAAGTAAATCCATTAAAAACAAAATTAGAAAAAAAGAAATGTAATACAATTAAAAAACATAATACAATGAAATCTTTGGGAAACATATTAGATAAAAAAACTTTTTTAAGTTCTTTTACTTCAAATAACACAAAAGATTTAAAGAATATTATTATTCATGAATATAATAAAGATTCTTTTAATCAAAATATAAATAATTCAAAAGGTTTAAATGTTAATATGAATAATTTAAATACAAATGAAAAGAAGAATTTTTATAAAAATTATATTGAGAAAAATAAAATAAATAGAAATTCATATGATCCTTCAAATAAAAATAAAATGATAAAAAATTTTGAAAATAATAATTTATCTATTAATTCAAATGGTGTCTCTCATAGAAAAATTCATAATTTAAAAAGTCCTTCAATAGATAAAAAAAATGTTTTTTCTCCTCATTTAATGAAAGTTCCTTTATCTGCAATGCAGCATAAAATTAAAGTTGAAAGAACACCTTTTAATCACAAAGAAAGTCATTTAAAAGAAAAAGACAATAATATTATAAAACAAATAAATTTTAAACATGTTGATATGAATACAAAAAAAATGAAATTTGTGAAAAAATAAATTCAATATTTATTATAATAATTTAAAAATATGAAAATACTTTAATTTTATATTATTTTATAAACAAGAGAAAAATATAATATTTCTAAAATTCATTCAATAGAATTTAAAAATTATCTATTAGGGGATGAAACATCAGAATTTTTGAAAAATTAAAAAAAAAAGAATGTAAAACAAAATTCCAAGAATTTCAGAATATTATGAAATTATATATTTGAAAAATTTTTTATTTAGGAAATAATAATACTTAAATTTGAGTTTTATTTTTTTTAATCATTTCTAATACTTTCATTCATAAATAATATTCAATCACTTTTTAACATAAGATCAATTGTTTTATAATAATTTAAAAATTTAATAAAAAACGTATTTTATTTATTCTCATCAAGATTAAAATTTGCTAAATTATCATTTTGAACAACTTGATTTTTTATTCCTCCAATATCTAATTCATCCATAATTTTCATTCCATTAGCTTCAGCAACTTGATTAACAAGCTCATTAACTTCATTATCATCATAAACACCAACATTTACATTATCAAAAGCTTCATTCATCATATTACTATGAACATCAATATCATCAAACATTTTTTCAAATTTATCCATAGTATCAGCCATTTCAACAATATCATTCATATTTCCAAAACCAGTCATTAATTTAGTTAAATTAGACATATTTGCAGTTAATTCTTTAGTATTCATTGCATTTTGTAATTTTTGTGCTATTGTATCTACTTTTGAACCTAAAATTTGATATCTTTTACATTCATTCTTTTTTCTTATTACATCTGCTGCTGTTACTTTTGCACTCTCATAATCTCCTTTTGCTATTAAATTTTTTGTTTTTTCTAATAATTTCTTCTGTTGAGTTTCTGCTTTTTTTGCTTCTCTTTGAAATTGCTTTCCTATCATTTTAAATTCAAATATTTTATCGAACATTTCATCTTCTTTTGATTTATTTTCTTGGTTTGAATCCATATTGTTATTTATTTTTTTAATTTTTTTTCATTTTATTGTATTCAATTATTTTTTTGAACTATTTTTCTTTTCTAATAAAAATTTTTATATTATTTTAATAATCATATTCCAAATTTATTTAAGCATATTTAATAATTTCTCAATGGCAAATTGAACATTTCCATCACATTGTTTTAACACTTGAATATTTGCTTCTTCATTTATGAATCCCATATCTTTTAATTGTGCCAATTGTTCTTTATATTTTTCTTTAGGATCAACATTATCTTGAGGATTATTATTAGTATTTTGTCCCATTCCGAAATTACCCATATTCATATTAAATAAATTAGCATAAGGATTCATATTTCCACTACTATTATTATTATTGTTATTAGGATTTGTCATTGGCATTCCCATTCCAAAAGGATTCATTCCCATACCCCCCATTCCTCCAGAATTAAGCATTGTACTCATTTGTTGCATCATTTCAGGAGAAAACATTTGTCTCATTAATTCTGGATTTGAAAATATTTCTCTCATCATTGGATTAGAATCAATTAAAGGTTTAATTTGAGGATGATTCATCATCATATTTAAAGTATTTGGATCAGATATTAAATTCTGCATCATTTGCATATACATAGGATTATTTAACATTTGTCCCATCATTTGAGGATTCATTCCTCCCATTCCTAAATTATCCATTCCACTCATTCCACTCATTCCTCCCATTCCACCCATTCCTCCCATTCCTTGTAATAAACTATTCAAATCCATCCCAAATGGATTTCCATTATTACTATTTGTGTTTGTATTTGTATTTGGATTAGTATTTGTATTAGTATTTGTATTTGTATTAGAGGTATTTTGGTTATTTGAAGATTGGGATTCCTGTTTTGGAGGTTCATTTTTCTTTTCTTGGGGATTTACCTTTTTAACTAATATTATTGTATTGTCATTTTGAAGTCCATACTCATCAATTTTTTTTGTATTATCTAAAATTCTTCCTTTGAAAACTAAATTTTGAGATTCTGGAGGAATTGAAGTTTCTTTTTCACATGCTTTTTTTAATTCTTCTACAGTACATGTCTTATTTACTGTTACTGTATATACAGTTGCATTACTTGTCATTTTAACTTTCACTTTTATTTCCTCGTCAGACATCGTTTTTTTATTAATATGATATAATAAATAAAATAAAAAAATTTAAATCTATAAAAAAAAATAATCTCTTTTAATACTATGACAAAGAAAATTATTCAATCTAATTTATTCTTTTTCCTCATAACCTTTTTCTTTTTCCTGCTTCATGATTGAAAAATTGCCTTTTTTAAATATCCTTTAAATTTTCTTCCAAACCTTCTTTTTTTATCATTAATATATTTTCTTTGATGCCTTCTATTATCTTGGCAAGTTATTATCCCATTACCTTTTTATTTACTTATTTGATATATTCTCTCTTCCACTTCCAGTCTTGTAAGAATATGGAACAACTCCATTTCTTAATTAAATAAAAAATTATTTGGAATTTTATAATATAATTTATCTTAAATTTTTTTTTTCTTTTGAAAAATATTTAATTTCTATATTTATATTTAATCATCTTCACTTTCTTCACTATCAGAATTCTCTTTTTCATGTTCTTTTAAACGTTGATACCTTAATTTTATTTGTTCCATTAAACCATCCATCATAGAAACTGGTTTTGGTTTTATTTCCTCTACTTTAGTACTTCCTTTAGGTTTTAATTTAACCATTGCCAATTCTTCTGCCATAGACAATTGTTTCTTAACAGGTTTCTTTTCTTCTTCTTCCTTTTCTTCATTATCTTCATTTTTTTCATTCTCATTATTTTCAACTTTCTCATTTTCACCTTCATTTGATTCAATATTTTGAGTTGGTTGAATTTGAGTAGGTTGAATTTGATTTGGCTGAATTTGAGTCGGTTGAATTTGAGTTGTTTGGAGTTGAGGAGGTTGTGGAACTTTTGGTTGAACTTGAACCGAAGGAATTGGAGGAGCAACTGGAATATTACCTCCACTTTGTGGAGCAACAACAACAGGAATGTTTGGAGCTGATGTATTTGTATTAATTGTATTTGAATTAAGTGTATTATTTACTGTGTTAGGAACTTGACTTGTCTGTATAGTACTATCATGATTATTTATATTAGAATTTATTTCAGCACTTTTATATTGATTCCTTTCTATTATCATATCAATTGGTAATTCATCTACTTCTTGTTCGACTATATTTTCTTGATAATTATCATCTTCTTCTTGATTAATTTGTAATTGTTGCTCTTTTGAAGTGAATAATTCATCAACATGAGTATTATTATTTGGATTAATATTTGTAATATCAGTAACACCTTTTAAATTAAGTAAATTAGTTGGGATATTAAGTTGATTTTCTGTAGTATAACTTCTTTGGAAAATTGGATTTCTCTTTGAAACAACATAAGTTGTTAATTTTTCTCCTGTTTGAATACTCATAGGTGCTTCTTGAATTTCTTTCTTTTTAATTTTAGATTCTCTAATATTAATTTCTTCTTTGACATGTGACAACCTATGAGTTTCATAATCATTTCTAATTTCCCAAGGTAATGTTGCTTTTTGAAGTAACTTTTTATCAAAGAATGAAAATTCTGTATTTGTATATCTTACTTTTTCATATATTAAATTATTTCCTTCTTCTTCTTTTGCTATATTTTGTATATTTTTTAAACTAGTTTCATATAATTCTTTAGAAATATCATTGTATTTTTCCATTGTTGAAATTAATGTTTCTTCAATTAAAGCATTATCTATTGTAAATTTTCTAGTATTTGTCAATAAATTTTCTTTTGGATTATATAAAGGTTTAGAATTTATTTTCTTATTATTTGGATTTGTGTCTTCTCTTTGACTTACTATTAAATTATTAATTCCATTTATGTCTTCTTCTAAATATATGTTTTTTGGGAAATTAATTTTTTCATTTGGATAATATTGTTTAGATTTAATCATCATTGCTTGTGTAACATTATTTAATGAAGATATTATTTGTTTAACTCTATTTATTCTACTTTTAAAATTAACTAACCTATCAATTCTAGATTGTAATCCTTTATTTAAATCATAAAATATATTTTCTTTTATATTATCTAATTTTGTTAATGTCGATAATATATTTGGAAGACATTCTTCTTTATAAATATCATATAAATTTAATGAAAGTTGATAGGTCTTATTCATTTTCTGAAAAAATCTTTAAAATAATTATTATTATTTATTAAATTTAATTTATATATTTAAATTTCAAATTTTATGGAAATACTATATGAGAGTCCAACGAAACAACCAAGAATTAGAATATCTTTTGAATCCCTTTATGAGAAATATAAAACTGAATTTATCGATAATTGCGAAGAAATACTAATCCTAAAAGAACAAGAATTCCTTAATTTTTTTTTTTCTAGAATGAAATTAATATTAAAAGATTATTATGGAGAAAGTATAATAGAATCAAATCCAGAATTTCCTATATTAATGATACAATGTGAAAAAAAATTAATAAATGAAATATACAAAAACATGTATAATTTATGTTCAAATACTTTGAAAAAATTTCATCAATATTCTTCCAAAAAACTAACATCAAAAAATAAAGATATATATTTATCAAATTATAGAAGTCATTGCTATTATGATCAAGTTCCTTTTCATACTTGTAAAGGTAGATTTATAACTGTATTAGATCCAAATTCAAACAGTTCAAAACCATTATATGTAATTTGTTCTAATTGTAAAATGTGTTATTATGAATCGTCTATATTAATGTATTGTATAAATTGTAAAAAAGAATTTTATTCATCAATTATTCCAATTGGAGACAAAGTTTTACCTCCTGCAACATGGGAAAAATATCATTGTAATGCTTTAATAAATGAACAAATGAGTTGCATAAAATGTGGGGATAAATTTTGGATAAAAAATTCTAATTTATTTTGCAAAAAATGTAAACTTTTAATAAGCCCTTTAGATGTTATTTGGACTTGTATAATTTGTCATAAAGAATTTAAATCATATGCGAAAATTTATAATCCTTTAGAATATAAATTAGTAAAGTTAGCTGTTAGAAATGCTAAATTGAATAAAAAAATTACTAAACCTAAAGAATTACCTTGTGGATGTTTAAATAAAGAAGAAATTGAAAATACTAATTTTTATCATAAATTAAATGGTAAATGTAATGGTGTTTTATATTATGGAACAATATCTGGAAAAGGAATTGTAGTATGTTCTCTTTGTAAAACTATTGGAACTTTAAATAAATTTACTTGGTTTTGTCCAAAATGTCAAAAATCTTTTATAACTAAGAAAGTTAATGTTTTTTCAGTAGAAGAAAATAATAATTATGATTCACAATATAATTCTTTATCAATAACAACTACTCCATCTGTTTCAAAAAAGAATACTTCAAATAATGATTTAAATAAAAATACAAATGGCTCAAGAAATGCAAAAGAAATTCATAATTTAAAAGCAATAAATAATAAAAATGATGAAGAAGGAATAACAGAATTACATGATAAATTAATAAAAAATTCAAATATAAATTTAGAACAAGATAATAATAAAAGAAGAAATTTATCAATTTCATTGATGAATAAGCAAATAAAATCAAAAGCAAATTTAAAAACTACAAATAATACAAGAAATTATGAGAATACAATTGAAGATGATGAAGAAGAATATAATATAATAAGACATCCTACAAAAAGATTTGGTCATTTAAGTATTAACAAAAATAATAATAATGTATTTAATAATAGTGTTCGTTCACAGAGAATAAATTCAAATGAAAAAACAATAAAAGATGATAGAAAAGGAAGTAAAGATTCAATAGGTAATTATTCAAATAAATATACAAATAATTATAAAAATTTTCAAATATTTATTCCAAAAAGAACTATAAATTTATTTAGTACAAAAGATGAATATGATTCAGATAATTCAAAAAGAAAAGGTAGTTCAATTGATAAAAATTCAGATTCTGATTATAATGATAATAAAAATAATTATAATAGAATTCCAAATTCAAAAGGAATTAATAGATTTAGATTAAATTATAAAAGTCCTTCTTCTGAAAGAAAAAATCTTCAAGTTAAATTTAATGGAGAAGAATCTGATCATAGAGAAAAAGTTAGAGAATTATCAAAGAAAAGAAATGAAAGTCCAAATGAAAATATAGAATTTGAAAATGAGTTTTTTAAAACTGATTATGATAATAATAATATAAATAATTTAAAAGGAAATTTTCAAAATAATTGTTATTTAGAAAATGAAAAATTAAAACTTTCAATGTTGTCAAGAAGTCCTCATTCATCAGACAAAAATAATTTTAAAAATAATTATTTTGTAATAGATAAATCAAAAGAAATAAACAAAAATGATTTATTAAAATCAGAATCAATAATAAATAAAAATATTTTGAAAAAAGACTCAGAAGATGAATTAAAATCATTTGATTTTACAGATTATAGTATAATAACTCAATTAGGACAAGGAACATTTGGAAAAATATATTTAGTTCAAAATAGTAAAGGAAATGTTTATTCAATGAAAAAAATAATATTAAACGAAGAATTAGATCTTGAAGATATTATAAGAGAATATCGTTTATGTCATAAATTAAAAAATGATCATATAGTTGAAATTAAAGGTTTATATAATACAAAATTAGATTCTACAACTTTTGTAGTTTATATTTTAATGGAAGTTGGTTTAAGTGATTGGGAAAAAGAAATTGGAACATATTCAGAAAAAAGAAAAAATTATTCTGAGGATGAATTAATAAATATAATTAAGCAATTAATTTCTGCTTTATCTTTTTTACAAAAAAAAAATGTTAGTCATAGAGATATTAAGCCACAAAATGTTTTAGTTTTTAAAGATAAAATTTATAAAATTGCAGATTTTGGAGAAGCAAAACAATTGACAAAAGTAACTCAAAATTTACAAATAAATACATTAAGAGGAACAGAAATGTATATGAGTCCTTTATTATTTAATGGATTAAGAACTAATCAAATTGATATTAAACATAATTTATTTAAAAGTGATGTTTATTCTTTAGGTTTATGTATTTTATATGCTTGTACTTTAAGTAATGAATCTGTTTATGATATTAGAAAATTTGTTGATATGAATGATGTTAAACAATTTATTAAGAAGTCTCTTGAAAAAAAATATAGTAAAAGATTTATTGAATTGATTGAAAACATGCTTGAAATTAATGAAAGAAATAGACCGGATTTTATTCAATTAGAGAAAAAATTAAAAGAATGGTAAAATCTTATTTTCAAATAGAAAATAAATTAAACTTTTAATATAAATAGAAAAATATTATATCATTCAAATTATAAAAATTAATTATAAAAAATATTTTATTTATAAACAAACATTTATGGAAGATTTAGAAACCCAAAATGAAGATTTTGGAAATCAAGTGATAAATTTAGAAAATCAAACTAAAGAAGAATCTCTAAACATAAATTCAGAATTAGAAAAAAACAGAGCAACAGAAACAACAAAATTACCAAATTTAGCATCAATGATATTATCATCAGAAAAAGATAAAATAACAGAAAATGTAGTAAATAATTTCACATCAGATATGAAAAAATCATATATTGAAAAAATGTTATGTTTCTTAAATTATTTTAGACAATATTTTAGAATAACAACAAATCAAGTAGAACAAAGAATAATTTCATCATTTAAACCATATAATTCTAAATTTTATGAAGAAGCATCAAATAATCCAGATTTATATGGTCCATTTTGGATATATACAACATTAATTTTTGTAATTGCTTCAGGAGGTTCATTATCTAAATACTTTAATGGTGATAATTCAAAAAATTATTTTCAAAGTTTTGTAAGAGGAGCTGGTTCTTTAATATATATATTTGGTTTTGGTTTTCCTTTTTTGATTTGGGGATATATGAAATTTATTGGAGAAGTCATTTCTTATTTTTATATTCTTTGTATTTATGGTTATTCTTTTTCTCCTTTTATTCCTATTATTATTCTTTGTTCTTGTGGAATTAATGTTATTCAATGGATTTTATTATGTTATGCTATTGCAAATTCCACTCTTTTTGTTATTACTAATTTATGGAAAGAAATTAATAAACAAGAACAAAAAAAAAAATATAGTTTAATTGGAATTATTGTTGCTTTACAATTTATTTTATTTCTTATTTTAAAATTGTATTTCCTTGAAAATAATTATATAAAAATAGGAAATGTCAAAACAAATAATAATAAAATTGAATAAAAAAAATTAAATAAATAAGAATAATTAAATTTTTATTTTAATTAAATAAATAATAACTCAATTAAAAAATGCACAGACCATTTATAATAAATAGACATTTAAATGAGCATTGGACAACATTAAGTAATGAATATATGGCAAAAAAACTTCAAAATGCAAAACCAAAAATAAATATGAAATGTCCTGAAAGTTTTGAATTTTATAAAACTCAATTTCACAGAACATCAGTTAGAAATAGTAAATGTAAAATATAATTTTATATAACTCACATTTATAAAAAATAATAGTAAGAGAATTTGAAATAAACAAAGATAATACTTTTTTATTTAAGCATATAATGGAAATTAATCATAATAGTTTAAAAAGACAGCAAAAAATATTAAAACCAAATTTAGATTTTAAAAATACTAATGGTTTAAATTCAGGAACAAAAAAATTAGAAATTATAAGAGTAGCTCAAGAAAATCAACATATGTTAAAAAGAATAAATGAAAGAGGATCATATTATAATACTTCAAAATGGGAAAAAGATTATGAAAGAGCACAATATTATAAAAGAAATCATTGTATTTATCCTTCAATTGATTTTTACAAAACACAAAGAAATTATAATTTAACTCAAGAAAATAAACCTCATAAAACTAATTATTCCACTGGTAAAAAATATAGAACTTTTGCAGACTTTGATGCTCATGATTTTGAAGGTGTTAAAAATATTCAAAGTGAACAAAAGAAAAAAGAAGAAGAAGAAAACAAAAGAAAGAAATTAGAAGAAGAAAGAAAAAAACCTAAAAAATTATATGAAACTCAAACTCAAATTGGAGATTTAGGAAATTGTGATGTGGAATTTTATGTTCATACTCAAAACTTTAATATTAAAATTCAATCAAAAGATTATCCTCAAAAAGCTTTTGAATGTGTATTCAATTCAAGAGAATCAATTGAAAATATTCAGAAATATTATCAAAAATATGATGAAATTATTAATGATTTAAATTATGATTCTGATGAAAATATGCTTAAATTTAATAATGAAGATAAACCAGGATTAGAATGTGTAAATAAATATTTTTTATTTTTTTTAGAATATTGTTAAAATTGGAACAGAAGAAGAGGAGGAAAAAAAAGAAGAGGAAGAAAAAGTTGAAGATAATGCTTATATTGAACCTGAAGAAAAAAGCGAAGATAAGAAAGTTGATGAAAGAGAAGAAAATAAAGAAGAAGAAGGACAAATGCTTGAATTTAAAGATGAAGAAGAGAGAGAAGAAAATAATTTAAAGAAAGATCAAGATTTTGGGGATGCTGATGATATGAAAAAACAAGAAGAAGAAGATAAAAAAAAAATGGAAGAAGAAGAACAAGAAAGAATGAAGAAAGAGTTGGAAGAAAAATTAAAAGAAGAAGAAGAACAGAGAAGAAAAGAAGAAGAAGAAGAACAGAGAAGAAAAGAAGAAGAAGAAGAACAAAAAAGAAAAGAAGAAGAAGAGGAACAGAGAAGAAAAGAAGAAGAAGAAGAACAAAAAAGAAAAGAAGAAGAAGAGGAACAGAGAAGAAAAGAAGAAGAAGAAGAACAGAGAAGAAAAGAAGAAGAAGAGGAACAGAGAAGAAAAGAAGAAGAAGAAGAACAGAGAAGAAAAGAAGAAGAAGAAGAACAGAGAAGAAAAGAAGAAGAAGAAGAACAGAGAAGAAAAGAAGAAGAAGAGAATGTTGAAGACAACGTTTATATGGAACCTGAAGAAAAAAGTGAAGATAAGAAAATTGAAGAAAGAGAAGTAGAAATGTATAATGAAGAAAACAACAAAAAAGAAGGTAAAGAAGAAGGAGAAGAAAATGAAGAGAAAGAAAAAGAAGAAGTAGAAGAAAAATTGGAAGAAAGAAAAATAGAAGAAAATGAAAAAGGATTAACAGAGGAAAGAAAAGATGAAGGAGAAGAATTAGATAATAAACCAATTGATGCAATATATATGGATGAAGAAGAAAATCAAGAAGATGAATATAAACAATTAAAAGATCCCACTGAAAAAAAAGAAAATGATGAAGAACAAAACAAAAATGAAGATGGAAATAATAATAATGAAATGATTAACAATAATGAAAATAATGCTGTTTCTGATGAAGATGGAAATAATAATGATGAAATGATTAACAATAATGAAAATAATGCTGTTTCTAATGAAGATGGAAATAATAATGATGAAATGATTAATAATAATGAAAATAATGCTGTTTCGAATGAAGATGGAAATAATAATGATGATTAATTAAAAAATGAATAACAATTATTTTAAATAATTTAGATTTTTTTTTTAAAATTAAAAAATAATAAAATAATAATTATTATTAAAAGAAAAAAAAACAAATAATTCCAAAATTATCAAAAAAAAATTAATATATAACCCAATTAAAATCCAAAAAATTAAAAAAATTTCATTTAAAACTCAAAAAAAAATGTCAACAAGTCGTAGTCATGACCGCTCTAAAAACCCTCAAATATTCATTGCAAAACTCTCCCCAAGCATTCGTCACAAAGATCTAGAATATGAATTTCGTAAATTTGGTAGAATCAGGACCCTTCAATTAAAGAAAGGATATGCCTTCATAGAATTTGACGATTACCATCATGCAGACGAGGCGATCCACGAAATGAACGGGCGTAAAATCCTGGGTCAGAAAATCGTAGTTCAAGCTGCACATGGGAAGAGGAGAGAAACATCACCACGATCACGTCCTCGTAGACCAGGTCCTCAGGAGACAGACATCTGCTACAATTGTGGGAAGACAGGTCACTGGGCAAATGAATGTCGAGAAGCTAGGAAACCTAAGTAAGATTTTTTTTTTATTTTTTTTTGTTTTAGAGGAAAATTTTACGAAGATAAACAAAGAAGTAGAAGTGATTCGAAGGAAAGATTAGAAAGGAGAAGAAGTAGGAGTAGAACACCTTCTAAAGGAAGTTTATATAATAAGTCAAGATCACAATCGAAGAGCCCTAATAAAGAAGAAGAAAAAAAAAGTGAAGATGTGAAAGGTGATAATAAAATCGGTGAAGATGAGAGAAAAGGAGAGGTTATCCAACAACAGGGAAATAATGAATAAATTTTTTATTTTTTATTATTTTTTTTCATGGAGAGATAAATAGGATTTTTTTTTTTTGAACATAATAGCATTTTATGAATTAAGGGAACATTAAAATTATTATTATTAAAGTTTTACATTACATTGATTACACTTTTTTATTATATATAAATAAAGGATTTTTGAGGATTTTAGAAAGAAATTTCTATTTAATTTCTATAAATATACATTTCGGTATTTGAGGTATATTATTTCATATATAAAAAAATATGAGTAAAAAAATAAATTAAAACAAAATAAATTCTATTTTATATTTAAATTTATTATTTTAATATGGAAAATGAAATTTGGGAAAAATATGAGAAAATGGGAACAATGGGAACAGGTGCTTATGCTCATGTTTATAAAGCAAAAAATAAAGAAACAGGAAAAATATATGCAATTAAAGAAATAGTTAAAAATGATAATGAAGATGCAGTAAAAAAAGAAGCTGAAAAGATGAAAGAATTAAAATCAAATAATACAGTTTGTTTTATAGATTTAGTTGAAACAGAATTTCATTTTTATATTATTATGGAATTTTGTTTATTAAATTTAGATGATTATATGAAAATAAGAAATGAAGCTTTTTCTATAGATGAAATAAGAGAATTATTAATTCAATTAAATAATGCTTTTAAATTATTAAATGAAAAGAAATTAATACATAGAGATTTAAAATTATCAAATATATTAATATCAATTGATAAAATAAATAATAAACCTATATTTAAATTATCTGATTTTGGTTTATGTGATACTATAGATGAAAACTCAAAAACAAATGCTTTGGGAACTCCTTTAACAATGGCTCCAGAAGTTTTTGAAAGTGGAAATCCATCTCTTAAAAGTGATTTATGGAGTTTAGGAATAATTATTTATAGACTTTTTTTTATGGAATATCCTTTTAATGGAAAAACAAAAATTAAAATAAATCAAGATATTCATTCTAATTATGATAAAATAAAAGTAACAAAAGATCAAGATTTAAATAATTTAATCAGACAATTAATATGTATTAAAACTGAAGAAAGATTATCTTGGGAGCAATATTTTAATCATCCTTTTTTTAAAAATGAAAAAAAAGATATTAAAAAAGATATTAAAAAAGAAGAAATAATTGAATTTCCTAAATTTGATTTTAAATGTAAAAATCACTCTGAAATAATTGCTTATTATTGTACTATTTGTAAAAAAAATTTTTGTAAAAAATGCTTGAATTTTCATTTAAATCACAATAAAATTGCCTTGACTGAAATTAGAATTTCTAAAATTGAAATGGATAAAGCTAAAACATTATATCAGGATATTGAATTTAATTTAGAAAAAATGGAAAAAATGAAAGATAATATAGAATTAATTCTAAATAATATTAAAATTAATGAAAACAATCAAATTATTTATCAAAATGATGTTGAAAATAATTTTATAAATTATTATTTGAGATGTTTAGAAACAATTAAAAAAAAATCAAACATCGAAAATATAAATTTAATTGATATTATTAATTATCCAAAATGCAATGAGAGAGTTGAGGTTGAATTGTAAAACATAATTAACTTATTTTTTAGTTGGTATTAATTTTACATAATATTTAGGGAGTATAATTATAAAAATTAATAATTAGTGAGTAAAAAATTATAATTTTAAATAGTTTGTAAAAATAATATAATTGTATAGTGAGTAAATTAATAATTAATAAATAGAGAGTAAAATATTATAATTTTAAATAGTTTGTAAAAATAATATAATTGTATAGTGAGTAAATTAATGATTAATAAATAGAAAGTAAAATAAAAATAATTAAAAATAGCAAGTATAAAATATTTATTATTATTTAGTAAGTAAGAAATTAATTAGAAATTATAGAGAGTAAATTTATTATTTTAATTAAAATAATGACTGTATCATAATAAATAATTAATTAAATAAAGCAAGTTTAATAATATTTATATTCATCTAGGATGTTAGATTAATAAATAATATTGCAATAGGATGTAAAATTAAATTTATTAATAAGATAGTGGGTATTTATAAATTTTTTAAGATAGAATGTAAACAATTTAAATTATGAGTTTATAGTGGGTTAGAAATAATATAAAATTATAAAGTTTGTAAAAATAATATTATTAATTCTCAAGAAACTCAGTTTTTATAAAAGAACATTCTTTTTTAGAAAAAGATGGTTTGAAAATAATTACTTATAATGAACCAAATAAATATATTGAATTTTATTTAAAATCGAACAAAAACACAAAATTTAAATTAGAATTATATGATTATTTAGGAGTGAAAAAAATATCCTTTAACAAAATAAATCTAAATGAATCTTTCATAACAACTCTCCAATCAAAATCTTTACTATCCTTTCCAGGATTATATGGTTTTATTGAAATGTTGAAAAAAATAATAAAATAAATAATAAAAAAAAACTAAAAAAACTTAAAAAAATAAAAAAACTCAAAAAAAATTAAAATAAAATGAAAACTTCAGCACGTCGTCCGAGAACAGCAACGATAAATTTAAGTGATTTCATGCGTATTCAGAAAGAAATAATTCCTTCAAAGAATGCATTAATAGAAAGAAAAAATTATGATGAAAAATTAAAAATAGCATCTCGAGGTCACATATTAAATTTTCCAGATTCAAACGTGAAAAATTTCAATGAGAAACAAAAAGAAAAATTTTTAAAAGATGAAATGAGAAGAAGAAAAATAGATGAAATAGAAAAAGAATACCAAGAAAGAGAAAAAAATTTAGTAAATATGAAAGCAAAAAAAATGAATTTTGAAAATAAAGATGATATAAAATCTTTTCATTCTCAATTATTAGTTTCTGATTGTTTAAACGAAAGAAGATTTCAAGAAGATATAAAAAGACAAAAAAAAGAAATGGAAGATAATATAAATAAACGTTATTATGAAATGGAAATTGAAAAAATGAGAGAATATGATAAAAATGAAGAATTAAAAAAAAAAAAAGAAGAAATGAAAAAAAAAGAAAGAATGAAAATTATTGATGATCAAATTAAAGAGATGAAATATAAAAGAATTGAAGAAGATCAAGAAAAAAAAGTAGAAGGAATTTTAATGAAAGAAGAAATAAAAAAGAATTTAGAAGAAGA
>JAEEGI010011206.1_pt1 | contig 19379 bp, 15 predicted proteins | sample 8958751 | NCBI WGS metagenome assembly JAEEGI01 (sample SAMN16246545, study PRJNA631951) | gut metagenome | biome: gut microbiome; feature: rumen; material: KS-attached | host: Bos | place: Iran: Karaj | collected 2018-10 | reverse complement strand
GTCGGCATCATCCGCGAAGTTTTCGAGAACATGTAATATCTTTTTATTACTGATTCGCCGTCAAGCAGCTTGCCATCCTCAAGGAAGTTTGTCTTTGAGGATGGCATCTCATTTTTCGTCTCCCCATCCTCATTTGGATGCTTATTTGAGGACGGTGCGGACCAGGGTAAAACCTTATTGCGTGAGAGTGTTCATCTACAGTGGCGTGTACTGGATGTCCGTCATGTATGTCTGTTACATCATCATGTCCTGCTTCGGCATCCGCAACTGGCGCCGCAATGGGGTGTATGTGGATTAACGGCTTTTCATCTTCAAACGGTATTTGTTCCATTCAAAAGAAAGCCTTTCTTATCACAACATACAAGCTATAGGAATAAGTATGTTAATCAAAAAAAGATAAATGAATTATCAAATATAACTTTTTGATTATAGAAATTCACAGGGTTAAATTCGCAAAGCCAACAGCTTTTCTTTCCGCATCTCGGCGAACAGAAAAGGATATGGTATATAAGTCTGATATCCCATGTCTATATGCGTACTCGGCACCAACCCGCCGTTGAAAGATCGGTGTGCGCAGCCATCTTGTGTTATACGGCACCATTCAATCAGACTTTTTGTACAATACAATCCTTTTTTTAGTAATAATACCTTCATCAATGATAAGTTTTTTGTTTTTAACTCTTATTCGCTCTGTTATTGGAAGATAATATACGACATCCCAAGTAATATAATGTGGAAAAGAAATAACGATTCGAGTACCCTTACTTCTCCCGATTGAATAAGAACACGATTCTAATTTTGTATTCAGTAGGTATGGAACAATTAGACTATCGACTTCAAGTGGAATGGTTCCTCTTACAAAAAAGTGACAACTATCTCCCATTTGTAAAACTAGGCTATCCTGATTAAAATCATAAGGAACATCATTTACTTCAATTGTCCAGTTTATTACAGATGTATCTTTAAGACTATTTTTGAACAAAAAAACAATAGAATCATTATCCCGATTCTCGCCTCTTTCTATGATAAGAGGAATAGATTGGATATCTTGTAATTGACTGTTTAACAAAAGAGTATCCTTCGTGATAAATAGCCAGGTGCCTTCAGAGTATTTTTTTTTGAATCCCGCTCGATATAGATAAGTAAAATGATTATCTGCATCAAGTGTCATCCTAAATGTTGTCGGTATTATTTTAGGATACTTCCCTCTTTGTCGAGGAACGTATGTCCCAGTGATTGTATGTTCCAATGAACAAGCACTCAATAAACAGATGATAAAAAGAAAACAACTCAAATATCTTATTCTCATGGCATTTATTATTCTTTATAAAGATATTCCCCAGTGAGAGGATTCCTTATGCCTTTTACCCATTCGGGACTAAGATCAAGTATTGATTTCGGCTTGGATTCATCTGAAGTAGGAACTATGCCGTTTGTAATGGAATATTCCGATCTATGCAGATGGCTACGCTTGAGGATTTATCAAAAGGTCTATCAGAAATTGAAGCATCTTCCACATCTTATACTTTCAATACTATTGATAATGGAGAAACTGCTTATCTTTCGTCTTTGATTGATGGTACTCGTCGTGCCTTTCTTGACGATCCTTGGCAGTTTCAGGTAATTGTACGTCACGTTCAGGCCCCGCAGGCCGTCGGTCTTCATCGTGCCGTCGGCGTTGTAGGCGTACGACTTCTGCGAGCCGCCCACCGTCACCTTGCCCAGCCGGTTCGTGCCGATCATAAAGAAGCATATCCGGGAAAGCATTAGCATTGCTACCGATAATCTAATTCTATTGACCTTTTACACAAGACATTGACTGGGGCCCCATCTTTTTTTCCGCAAGACCAGTCTTGCAATGTTGACAAAGAATTTAGGGATGCGATGTCTAGTGGGGTTAATTCATCGTGTGTCTTTCCTTCGATTTGCGGGTTCACCAATCGGCCTTTTTTATCAACAATATACTTGATACGAACAGATGTTTGCAGGACGTCATTTGGTGTATAATCATATTGAAGCCCCCTGGTAAAGTCGGTAATAAAATCATTTTCCCCATTTTTATAGATGGGCATCTCTTCCACTAGCAGATAAACAGTATCACAAAGTACAGAATCATAATAAAATGACTTTGTAACTTCACTATTACTTCTACAGGAAAAGAGGATAATTAAACAAAGAGCAAAGAAACTAAAGACTATGAACCGGTGCGCCAGGAACCTTCTCCCAATACCATTGATATATTGCATGATTAATTAGATTTCCGTTATAACTGATATCAGAATTCTTCTTAAAGAATCCATATCCCAATCTTTGTAACATAATCTCCTTACGGATAAAATCAAATTGTCCTTTTGTGCGCGCTACGGTCCACCTTCGCGCTCGACGTGCTGTAGCGCAGCACGATCGGGATGCGGATACCGCCGTACTCCACCGTATAGAGCGGAATCGAGATGTCCGCCGCACCCTTGTTCCCGTCCACCGGATAGTTCACCGCATCGTGCAGCGACGACGCCTGCGGCGACAGCGCGATGTAGTTGCGTTTATCCAGCGTAATCGCTTCCTGGGCGGACAAGTAGCCGATGTGGAACAAAAATAAGGTCAGTACAACACAATGGTGGAAGGGCCGTTTATTGAGGTGTTTGTTAGCGCGAATAATCATGACAGTAGAGATATAATTCTCTTAAAGTTAATAAAAAAAGTACATAACAACAAGTGCTCCCTCCGGTAGCGGATATTTCGGGCTACCGGTAGCAGGATATTATCCTATTTCGGAATTCTCGCCAGAATCAGATGAAGGATTTTCTCAAGCAGAATCGTCCCATTGCGGGGTAGCCCCTACACGGAGTTTTTTGTGGGTAGGATGGTGTCGTTGGCCGTAGCGGATGTGTAGGGGCTACCCCGTAATGGGACCTTCGCAATAAGGTTTATCTCAAAGAGTCCTACAAAGCAACGCGTACAGATACCGTCCAGGTGTTGGCGGCTTGGCCGAGGAGGTAGCTTGCTGGATGGTGGAACTAATTGTTCTTTACAAAAAGAGTACATTTATTTCCACAAGGGACAAATCTGGCACCTATGATACGCCGACAAGAATCATAGCTATTTCCCAAGTAAATATTGTTTCAAAGTTATTGTTAATTACTTGGATAAACAAACAAAAAAGGTGTATTTCTTTTTTTCGAAATACACCCTCTTTATTATGAAATACAGGATTTAGAAGAGGAACGCTACGCCGGCGTTGAGCTGGTTGCGGTGACGGGTGATCGATCCGTTGTCGAGTTCGCGGTCCAGCAGACCGAAGTCATAGCCCACGGTCAGGCGGATGCGGTGGAGCAGGTCAAAGCCCATACCGCCGCCGACCATCACATCCCAACGGCCATAGTCGCTGTAGTCATTGTAGTTGTCCACGGCGGTGTCGACGGTGTAACCGCCGATGCCGGCTGAATAGGTGGTCTTGGAGATCAGGCCGAACGAAACCGAAGGACCGCCGAAGAAGAAGAGGCGGAAATTCGGGAAGAGTTCGGAACCGTACTCAAGATGGAGCGGGACATTGATGTAATGCTCCTGCGAGGTGGCTCCGGCGGAAACCAGGCCACCGAGCCCGGATTTGCCGGACTTGGCCGTCAGGTACGTGTACATCACGCTCGGTGAGAACGAGAGGTCGCCGGCCACCGGAATGTTGAGACCGATGGTACCATAGACGCCGTTGGCCGTGCCGACCTGGACGTCGGAGTTCTGCACTTTGAAGCGGTCGGCGGAGTTGGCATAACCAACACCGACGCGGACCTGGGCAAAAGCGGTGGCGCTGACGAGCGTCATCGCAACGAGGATGAATAATGCTTTCTTCATGATTGTTTTCAATTTTAAAAGGGTTATTTAGACAATTCTTTCATGACCTTCTTGCTTTGTTTGAGGTCATCTTTGGCTGCTTTCAACTGATACTTGGCGGCTTTCATCTCATCCTTATTCCGGTTGATGTCTTCCTTGTCGCGCTTGATCTGGGCTTTGGCGGCATCGATGGTCTTGTCGTAGGCCTTGATGCGCTTCTGCTCGTTCTTGATGTCTTTCTCCATGTCGGAGATCAGATTCTTGCGCTCTTTCAGCCGTTGCTTTTCGGTGGCGTCGAGGCCATCGGCCTTGAGCTGTTTCTCGAGTTCCTTGTAGGCCGCCTTGGCGGTCTTGAGTTCGGCCTTGCGGAGTTTGACGCCTTCCGTGGCGGTCTTCTTGCCGGTCTTGGCTTCATCGATCTGGGCTTCGGCCCGGTTGATGGAGGCTTTGAGCCGGTCGATTTCACGCTCGCAGCGCCGTTCAACCTCGCGCTTGCTGGCTTCGGCGTCCTTGATGGCGTCTTTCTGCTTGTCGATGGTCTGCTCGATTTGCTCGGTGTAAGTCTGGCCGAAGGCGGGCGCCGCGACCAGCAGGACCGCCGCGAGGGCGGTACAGGTCAGGATTCTTTTCATATCGTTAATCTCCTAAGGTGGCAACCATGACGGCTTTGATGGTGTGCATGCGGTTTTCGGCTTCGTCGAAAACAATGCTGTTTTCGCTTTCGAAGACTTCTTCCGTCACCTCGATGCCGTCGAGTCCGAATTTCTGGTATACGTCGCGGCCGGCCTTCGTCTCCAGGTTGTGGTAGGAAGGGAGGCAGTGCATGAACTTGCACTTCGGATTGCCGGTACGCTCCATCATCTTGGCGTTGACCTGGTAGGGCATCAGCAGGTTGATGCGCTCCTTCCAGACTTCGTCGGGTTCGCCCATCGAGACCCAGATGTCGGTGTAGAGGAAGTCGCAGCCTTTCACGCCGGCGTCCACGTCGTCGGTCAGGGTGAGGGTGGCGCCGGTTTCCGCGGCGATCTTGCGGCAGGTCTCCACGAGTTCGGGATCCGGCCAGAGCGACTTCGGCGCGACGATGCGCACGTCCATGCCCATCTTGCAGCCGCCCACCATCAGGGAGTTGCCCATATTGAAGCGGGCGTCGCCCAGATAGGCGTAGGAAACTTGGTTGAGGGGCTTGTCCACGTGTTCGCTCATGGTCAGGAAGTCGGCCAGGATCTGGGTAGGATGGAATTCGTTGGTCAGGCCGTTCCACACGGGAACGCCGGAGTACCGTGCGAGTTCTTCCACGGTCTTCTGCGCGAAGCCGCGGTATTCGATGCCGTCGAACATACGGCCGAGCACGCGGGCCGTGTCTTTCATCGATTCCTTGATGCCGATCTGGGAGCCGGAAGGGCCCAGGTAGGTCACGTGCGCACCCTGGTCGTAGGCGGCCACTTCAAAGGAGCAGCGGGTGCGGGTCGAAGTTTTCTCGAAAATCAAGGCGATGTTCTTGCCTTTGAGGCGGGGCTGTTCGGTTCCTGTATATTTGGCACGCTTGAGGTCGCGGGCGAGGTCGAGGAGATACTGGATTTCTTTCGGGGAGAAGTCGAGGAGCTTGAGAAAGCTCCGGTTTCTGAGGTTGTAAGCCATGGGTTTTAGTACTTATTGTTCTTTTACTATGCGTGTTCCGCACGCGGGGTTGTCAAGTTGTCCGGCTTCGGTGATGACACACTCACGGCCGCCATTTTCCACAAAGAAAATGCCAGCCCGTACTTTCGGGGCCATCGATCCTTCGGTGAAGTGACCTTCCGCCAGGTAACGTTTGGCCTCTTCGACCGTAATTACGTCGAGGGCGCGCTCGCCGGGTTTGCGGAAATTGACGTAGACTTTCGGCACGTCGGTCAGGATGTACAAGGCCTCGGCGCGGATCTGGGAGGCGCACAGGGCGGAGGCCAGGTCCTTGTCGATGACGGCTTCGATGCCGGTCAGAATGCCGTCATTTTCGATTACGGGAATGCCGCCGCCGCCGACGGTGATGACGATGTTGCCGACTTCCACCAGCTGGCGGATGATTTCGATGTTGGTGATGCGGACGGGCTTGGGGGAGGCGACCACTTTGCGCCAGCCGTTCCCTTTCGGGTCTTCACGGTACACGGCGCCGGTTTCCTGGTGGTACTTTTCCGCCTGCTCGCGGGTGTAGTAGGGCCCGACGGGCTTGGTCGGATTCTGGAACAGCGGATCGTCCTTGTCGACCACGACCTGGGTCACGAGCGACACGACCCGGCGGTTGAGGCCGTGCCGGACCAGCACCCGGTTCATGCCCTGCTCGATGAGGTAGGCGATGGCGCCCTGGGTCTGCGCGCCGCAGAAGTCCATCGGCATCACGGCCAGGTCGAAGACCTGGTGGCCGGCTTCCTGCTGCAGCATTACCGTGCCGACCTGGGGTCCGTTGCCGTGCCCGATGGCCAGGAAATAGCCGCGTTTGACAAGATGATATAGCTGCTCGCAGGTCTGTTCGACATTGGCGAGCTGTTCCTGATACGTTCCTTTCTGTCCGCTTCGCAAAAGAGCATTGCCGCCGAAGGCGACCATGGCGATTCTTTTCATATTCTTGCGGTTTTAGTATCTTTTATTCCAAATTCGTACTAATCAGTAGCAGAATTAGCACAAAGATAAACAATCCTGAAAAATACCGCACGGCGAGCGCAACATTTTTATGGGATATTGCATCTTATTGATATATTTGTAACTTACAATCAAAAAGATCCAAGAATGACGATACAACGCTTGGTTTTCCTGCTGACCTTGTTTCTTTTGCCGGTAACGGGTTTCCCGCCGGCCCTGGCACAGGACGACTACGATCTTTTCAGACAAAACGCCGCCGGTGCCTCCCTGCTTTACCGGGGTCACGAGTCTTATGAATATGCCCTGCTTTACAACGGGACCTATTATTGGCAGACTCCCGTCTTTTCCCCGGGTGAGGTTTATTACAACGGGAACCTGTACCGCGACGTGCCGCTCAACATCGATGCGGCCCGGCAGGAACTGCTGCTCCGCAACCCGGCCGGCCTTTCCGTCAAAATCCTGGAACCGCAGTTCGTATCGGAATGTTCGTTCGGGGGCAACCGCTATCTGAATCTGCAGTACCTGTATGGTCCGTCGGCGCCCGGCGGATACTGGCAGGATCTCTACGACCAAGGTCGTGGAAAACTGCTCCTTCAGGTGCGCAAGACCCTGGAACAGGATCTCGATGGCCGCAAACGCGACCAGACCCGTTATGACGGGGTTTTCCGGCGCAATGTCTATCAGGTATTCACCTACACTGCCGATTACCTCTACATTTCGGAAGCGGGCGAGTTCGCACGCATCCGCCGCCGCAGCGATTTCCTGCGCCAGTTCGATCCGTCGGTCCGGAAGGAAATCCGGCGCCACGTCCGGCATCTCGACAACGCCTCCTATATGCCGCTCGAGCGATTTTGCACCGAGGCCCTGAAATTCGTGGAATCCCGATGAAAAAGCATATCCTTGGCCTGCTTCTGCTCGCCTGCAGCACTCTTGCCTCCGCACAGACGACCGAACCGGTTTTCGGCGTCTACAAGGTCGAAATCGACGAACTCATCCGATTCATCCGGACCGAGGTTTCTCCGGACGTCTATATTGCCCGCGATACGTCCGACCACCGCAACTATACGATCCGCGTACCCCGCGAAGCGTTCCTGCAGCAGGCTTTCGCCCAGCTCCGGGAGAACGGATACACCGTGACCGAACGCGACGGCAAATACTTCGTCGTTCGGGGCGTGGACTTTGCCACCCGGCTTCCCGCGGGCTATTTCGACCCGCGCCAGGCGGCGCCCGTCGATACGGCGTTCCAGAAATATCTGGCCGATCAGACTACGGTCATGACCTTCCAGAACAAGACCTATGAGATCGGCGATCCCGACGGCGTCCGCAAGAGCGGCCGCTCGACGGTCCGCGGCTATGTGCGCGACGTCGCCAGCGGTGAACCGCTGGCGGGCATCTCGGTCTATCTGTCCGACGGAAAGACCTTTACCCAGACCGATGCGTTCGGCTTCTACAAGATCTCGGTTCCGGGAGGATCCAATAAATTGGGCTTCAGTGGTTTTTCCTATGAAGACATGCTCCTCGACCTGATGGTCTATGACGACGGGGCCCTCGATGTGGTGATGAAGGAGAAGGTCTATACCCTCAAGGGAGCCGTGGTCACGTCGGAAAGCATGTCGCAGCACCGTACGCCGCAGATGGGCATCGAACGGGTGCGCATCAACCTGATCAAGAACGTACCGGTAGCTTTCGGTGAAACCGACGCCCTGAAGGTGGTGATGACCCTGCCGGGCGTGAAATCGGTGGGCGAGGCTTCGAGCGGCTTCAATGTCCGCGGCGGCGCCACCGACCAGAACCTGATCCTGTTCAACGGCGGTACGGTGTATAACCCGAATCATATGTTCGGCCTCCTGTCGGCCTTCAACCCCGATGTGATCAACGACGTGGAACTCTACAAGAGTTCGATTCCGGCCGAATACGGCGGCCGCATCTCCTCCGTGCTGGAGGTCCGCAGCCGCGACGGCAACAGCAAGAAAGTGCAGGGCTCGCTGGGCCTCGGTCTGCTGACGAGCCGCCTGCACCTGGAAGGGCCGATCGTGAAGGACCGCACGACCTTCATCCTCGGCGGCCGGACGACCTACTCCAACTGGATCTTCGACAAACTGCCTTCCAACAGCAGTTATGCCGGCGGCCGGGCCTCGTTCCAGGACGTGAACCTGGGCCTGAGCCACAAGATCAATGAACGCAACTCAATCCACGCCTACGGCTATTTCTCGCGCGACAAGTTCAGCTTCAGCCACGACACGACTTTCCGCTACCGCAATATCAGCGGTGCGCTGAAGTGGCACAGCATTTTCAACGACCGGCACTCGATGGTGGCCACGGTGGGCTATGACAGTTACCACTACGGCCTGGAAGACACCTTCAACATGTTTGCGGCCTATGAACTGAAGACGGCCATCGACCAGGTGTATGCCAAACTGAATTTCAAGAGCTCGGTCGCCGATGCGCATACGCTTTCCTATGGCCTGAACGCTACGGGCTATGACCTGAATCCCGGCGAACTGCTGTCCGTGGGGGAAACCTCCCTGGTAAGAGCCCGGTCTCTTTCCCGGGAACGGGCCCTCGAGGCGGCCGTCTATCTGGGAGACACCTGGCAGATCAATGGGCGGCTCTCGGTCGACGCCGGTTTTCGCTGGTCCCAGTTCATCCGTCCGGGTGACACGAAGTTCCACGGCGGTCCGGAGTTCCGTCTTTCGGGCAAATACTCGTTCGACGACCAGACCAGCCTGAAGGCGGGCTTCAACACTATGCGACAGTACATCCATATGATCTCCAACAGCGTGAACGTGTCGCCTACCGACAGCTGGCGGCTCACGTCCGACGCCATCCGGCCCCAGACGGGCTGGCAGGCCGCAGCGGGCCTTTACCGCACGCTGATGGACGGCACGGTGGACCTCTCCCTGGAAACCTACTACAAACGGGTGAAGCACTATATCGACTACAAGAGCGGTGCTGTGCTGGTGATGAACGAGAACCTGGCCGACGACCTGATCGAGACGGAGAACCGTTCGTACGGCGTGGAGTTCATGGCCAAGAAAACCCTTGGCAAGCTCAACGGCTGGCTTTCGTATACTTACGCACGGTCGCGCCTGCGTGAGATGGAAGACCGGGGCTACCAGACCATCAACGGCGGAAAATGGTACAATGCTCCTTACGACAAGCCCCACGACGTGAAGGTCGTGGCCAACTACAAGTTCACGCACCGGTACAGCCTGTCCGCCAACCTCGACTATGCGACCGGCCGTCCGGTGACCATCCCGGTCGGCCGCTACAACTATGCCGGCGGCATGCGGCTCGTGTATTCCGAACGCAACAGCTATCGCATTCCCGATTACTTCCGGCTCGACCTGGCCCTGATCATCGAACCGAGCCACTACCTGAAACAACTGACCCATATGTCGATCACGCTGGGCTGCTATAACGTCACCGGACGGAAGAATCCCTATTCGGTGTTCTATACTTCCGACGGCCGTTCGGTCTCGGGCCATATGCTCAGCGTCTTTGCCACGCAGATTCCCTATGCCAATATCAATCTGAAATTCTGATGAAAACACTCCGTCATATCTTTGTGTTTCTCCTCTGTGCCTGGGTTTCCGCCTCGTGCATCTACGATTTCGATCCGCAGATCGACGGGGAAGGCGGCTATATGATCGTCTCGGGCGATCTGGTCATCGGCACCGTGAGTTCCGTCTCGCTCTCTTATTCCTGGTCGCTGGTCGATACCACGGCGACCAGCCAAGAGCGGATGCAAGTACTCCGGGCCTCGAAAATGCACGTTGAAGACAGCCAGGGCGGCCGCTATGAGAACTTCTACACCCATTGGGATCCGCTGGCGCCCTATATGCCTTCTCTCCAAGGCAGTCCCTACGGTTCATTCGACTTGCGGGAGGCCGATCCTTCCCTGGAGTACCGGCTGGTCATCGAAAACGCCAACGGGACCTATGCTTCTTCCTGGAGTAAAGCCCTCTCCCCGGGCGTCATCGACAGTCTTTCGTTCCGGATCAACGACAATCGGACCTTTATGCATATCCTGGTTTCAGCCCATGGCGACGGACAGGAGGATGCTTATTATCGTTGGACCGTTACGGAGAACTGGGAGTATCATTCCGATGTGGAATCACTGTTCAAGGTCGTCCGGACCGGAGAATATCCGAACTACGTCTATGACCTCGAGCCGTATTCCCTGGACGAGAATATCTATTACTGCTGGTCTTCCGGTACCCGCGGCGAAATCCTGACCGCCTCGATCGCGGACTTGACGGAAGACAGGCTGGTCGACCACCAGTTGTATTCGTTGGGAAACCGCGATGAACGGCTTTCCGTTCTTTATGCCGCCATCGTCCAGCAGTCGCGCATCTCCGGGGAGGCCTATCGCTATTGGGAAACCATGCGGCAGAACGGAACCGACATCGGCGGTCTTTTCTCCCCGGAACCTTATGAACATCGGGGCAATGTGGTCAACCTCGATCATCCTGAAGAACTTGTGCTGGGCTATGTGGATGTCCAGAGCACGATCCGCGATACCCTGTTTGTCGAAAACGCCGAAACCCGTTTCTATCGGAGCTCCCGTGAACCGCTGCCTGCACCGGATACGTTGAGTACGCCGGACGAATGGAAGAAGGCCTTTGAGACCGGCTTTCTGCCCGGCGTCGATGTGTACCACGACCTGACGGGCCGGTTGCTTGGTTACGAATGGTGGCCCGCCCGCTGTGTGGACTGCCGGTACCGCGGCGGTACGAAAAACAAACCGGCCTGGTGGCCCAACGCCCATAAATGATGATGAAAAAGATTTTTCTCTTCCTCGCGGCGGTGCTGTTTTCCGCCCTGGTCGCCCAGGCCGGCGACCGCGTGGTAGAACGGACTTATCTGTCGACCGATAAAGATGTCTATGTGGCGGGCGACCTGCTCTGGTATTCCGCCTTCTGCGTGGACGTCGCGAAAGGGACGCTTTCCCCGGTCAGCGACATTGCGTATATCGAACTCCACGGCAACGGGATACTGGCGGCTACCGGCAAAGTGGCCCTGGTGAACGGCCGCGGTGCCGGCCGGCTTGAACTGCCTGCATCGCTGCCGACCGGAAACTATCGGCTGGTGGCTTATACTACGCAGAACAAGGCCGAATCCGGTTATGACTATACGGGCCTCGCGTCAAAGACCGTCTCCGTGTTCAACGTCTTTTCGACCGAGCGGGTGAAAGACGGCGTTGAAGTGGTCTCTGACGCCGACTATGCCACAACGGCTTCGCCGGTTACGTCGGTTACGCCGGCGGGCGTGGATGTCGCCTGGGCGGACGGTGCGGTGAAAGTGGCCAACAAGACCGGAAAGCCCCTCTCGCTCAGCGTGTCCGTGTACCACGACGACGGCATCCTTTCGCCCGTCAATCCGACCATCGCCGACTTCGCGGCCGCCTGCGCCCAAGTCGGGCCGCAGACGCTGGATCCCGGCGTCATTCCCGATTATGAAGGGGAAATTATCCGCGGCCGGATTACCGGCCTGAATCCGGAGTCAATGCGAACCCTCGCGGGTCACTACGCTTTCCTGTCGACGCCTTCCGACAAGTCGGACGTGTATGCTTCATCGATCGACGAGAACGGCCGTCTGGCTTTCTATACGGGCAATCTCTACGGCGACAAGGAATGCATCTGTGAAATCGAGGGAATCGATCCGTCGCTGAACTGTTTCATCGAATTGGAATCGCCCTTCGTCAACGCCCCGGTGTCGGACGTGGCGCCGCTGCGGATGACCGCCTCGCTGCAAAGTGCGCTTCAGGACAGGAGTTTCGGCATGCAGGTGGAACGCCGCTTCCTGGCGGACACGCTCTATGACTTCCTGCCCGTGCGCGACAACGGGCTCTTCGAAGAGGAGGAGATCGTCTATCCGCTCGACGACTATACCCGTTTCACGACGATGGAAGAGGTCTTCGTGGAATTCATTCCGGAAATCCGGGCCCGCCGCCGCAGCGACGGAAGCCGCGACATCCAGATTCTCCTGATGAAAGGCACGCAGTCCCTCTTCTCCCAGGGCCAATCCCTGATGCTGCTCGACGGCGTACCGGTGTTCGACCAGCAGAAAATCATGGATTACGACCCGTTGCTGGTGGAATCGATCCATATCTATCCGCGGACCCATTATATCGGGACGCGGGTCTACGACGGCATTGCGAATTTCGTGACCTACAAACACAATCTGCCCGCCTTCCACTTCGGCGGCAACTCTCGCGTCATCGACTGGCAGGGCGCGTCGTGGCCGATGGCCATGACCGGCGCCGCCCTGCGGGAAAGGCCCGACATCCCCGACTATCGGCAGACCATCTGCTGGCATCCGCTGCTGGATGTCGCTCCCGGTGCGGAAGTGGCGGTTCCCTGCAAGCAGCCCGACTACAAAGGCCGCTTCATCGTGGTCGTGGAAGGCCTTTCCACCGACGGAACGCCCGTCCGCGCGGCCTCGGCTTTCGAGATTCGTTAATTTTTTTTCAGCAAAAAACCATATCTTTGTGACTCACAAAGATATGGTAATTATGTACAAGAAACTGTGCCTTGTGGCAGCGGCCATTCTCGGCTTCCTGGCGGCAGCATCCGCCCAGGATGATTATGCTGTCTATATACAGGAAAGCGGCGGATTGTCTCTTCTCTACCGGGGGCGGCAGGCTTTTATGTACGATATTGTCTTCAACGGGACTTATTGGTGGTCGACGCCGGAATTCAGACCGGGTGCGGTCCAGTACAATGGCAAATCCTACCGGAACGTTCCCCTGAACATCGATGCGGTCCGCCAGGAACTGGTCATTCAGGCGCCGGCGGGCGTCAACGGCAAGGTGTTGGACATCAGCTATGTGGATTCCTGCCGGATTGGCAGTGAAAAGTACATCAACCTGCAGGCTCTGCTGGGTCCGGATGCCCCCGGCGGATACTGGCAGGTGCTCTATGACGGACAGGCAAAGTTTCTCAAGCAAGTCACCAAGAAGTTGGAATCGGACCTGGATGGTTCAAGACGCGCCTTGACCGGGACGGATTTCTCGGAGTATAAGGATAAAGTGTCCACTGTTTTCATTTACAAGGCCGCCTATGCCTGCCTGACGGAGGACGGCCGGTTCGTGCCGGTGCGCCGCAAGCAGCAGATCGCCAACCTCTACAAATCCCGGAAACGGGAGGGCCGGCATTATATGAACCGATTGCAGGCGAACGGGACCTTCAACTTGGAGACTTATGGGAAGGAACTGCTGAAATACCTGGAAACAAAATGAGAAGCTTCCGCTCGATCCTCCTGGCCGTCTTGCTCGGCTGCACCCTTACCGCTCAGGCCCAGCCTGCCGGCGAGGTTTTCGGCGTCGTGAAGGCGGATGCTGTCACGCTGGTGGATTTTCTGCGGAAGGAGATATCTCCGGACATCTTTTTCGTGCCGGATTCCGCCGATCACCGGACCTATACGATCCGCGTCCCGCGTGAACAGTTCCTGGAACGCGCCTTCGCCGAGATGCAGGGCAACGGCTACACGGTGACGGCTTACGACGGCAAGTACTTTATCCTCCACGGCATGGACCTGGCGACCACGTTGCCGGTCGGTTACTTCAACCGGCGCGAAATGGCTCCGGCGGCCGACGATTCCCTCAAGCAGTATTTGGGCGAACAGACCTCCCGGATGACCTTCCAGAACAAGGTGTATGAGATAGGCGATCCGGACCAGCGGCGCAAGAGTGGCCGGGCGACGGTTCGCGGGTATGTCCGCGACGTGGCCAGCGGCGAACCGCTGGTCGGCGTGTCGGTCTATGACGACTCGGGCAAGAACTATGTGCAGACCGATGAATACGGTTTCTACCGGATCGCCCTTCCCGTGGGCGAGAACAAGCTTAGTTTCAGCGGCTATTCCCTGGAAGACATGAAACTCGACCTGAAGGTTTACGGTGACGGCGGCCTCGATGTGGTAATGAAGGAAAAGGTCTTTTCGCTGACCGGCGCTGTAATTACCTCGGAAAGTATGGACCGTCACCGCTCCGCCCGGATGGGCATCGAGAAGGTGCGCATCAATATGATTAAAAACGTACCGGTGGTCTTCGGTGAGGCCGATGCCCTGAAAGTGGTGATGACCCTGCCCGGCGTCAAGTCGGTCGGCGAGGCATCCAGCGGCTTCAATGTCCGCGGCGGTTCGACCGACCAGAATCTGGTGCTCTTCAACGGCGGAACGATCTACAATCCGAACCATATGTTCGGTCTCCTGTCAGCCTTCAATCCGGATATCATCAGTGACGTGGAACTCTTCAAGAGTTCGATCCCCGCTTCCTACGGCGGTCGCATCTCCTCGGTACTGGAAGTCCGCAACCGCGAAGGAAACAGCAAAAAAGTGCAGGGCTCCCTGGGCCTGGGCCTGCTGACAAGCCGCCTCCACCTGGAAGGCCCGCTGGTGAAAGACCGTACGACTTTCATCCTTGGCGCCAGGACTTCCTACTCCAACTGGATTTTCCGGGTGCTGCCCACCAGCAGTGATTATTCCGGCGGCAAGGCTTATTTCCAGGATGTCAACCTGGGGTTGAGCCACAAGGTCAACGAGCGCAACAGCGTCCACTTGTACGGCTACTGGTCGAACGACAGGTTCAGCTTCAGCAACGATACGACCTTCCGCTACCGCAACATCAACGGTTCGTTGCGCTGGCACAGCATTTTCAGTGAGAAGGTCTCCATGACGGCCACAGTGGGGTACGACAGCTACCACTACAGCATCGAAGATGTATTCAATGCCCATGCTGCCTACCGGCTGTCCAATGCGGTGGATCAGGGTTTTGCCAAGATTGAATTCAAGTCGCCGCTCTCGGATGCCCATACCCTGGAATATGGCTTGAATGCCGTGTTGTATGACCTCAACCCCGGATCGTATCATCCGGTCGGGGAAGTCTCGCTGATTGAATCGAAGGATCTGGACCGGGAACGGGCGCTGGAAGCCGCCTTGTTCGTGAGCGATATCTGGAAGGTCGACGAACATCTGACTTTCGATGCGGGCCTGCGCTGGTCGCAGTTCCTCCGGCCCGGGAACGGCAAGTTCCGGGGCGGGCCGGAGATCCGTCTCTCGGGCAAGTACTCTTTCAATGACGTTACAAGTGTCAAGGCGGGTTTCAACACCATGCGGCAGTACATCCATATGATCTCCAACAGTGTCAACATTTCTCCGACCGACAGTTGGCGCCTGACCAGCGATGATATCCGGCCGCAGGACGGTTGGCAGGCTGCCGCCGGTTTCTACCGAACCCTGATGGGCAACACGGTCGACATTTCGCTGGAAGGCTACTACAAGCGGGTCCACCACTATGTGGACTACAAGAGCGGCGCCGTGCTGGTGATGAATCCCAATCTGGCCGATGACCTGATTGACACGGAAAACCGTTCCTACGGCGTCGAGTTTCTGGCCAAAAAGACGCTGGGCAAACTGAATGGCTGGGTTTCCTACACTTGGCCCCGCTCGTTCCTCCGCGAGACGGAGGACAGGGGCGTGAATACCATCAACGGAGGCAACTGGTACAATGCCCCGTGCGACAAGCCCCACGACGTGAAGGTCGTGGCCAACTACAAGTTCACGCACCGTTTCAGCCTGTCGGCCAATCTGGACTACGCTTCGGGCCGGCCGGTGACCATCCCGATCGGAAAATATCTCTATGCCGGCGGCGCCCGCCTGGTCTATTCCGATCGGAACAGCTACCGGATTCCCGACTACTTCCGCCTTGACCTGGCTTTGATTATCGAGCCCGGTCACTATCTGAAGCAACTCACCCATTTGTCCTTCACGGTCGGTTGTTACAACGTGACCGGCCGGAAGAACCCGTATTCCGTGTTCTACACCACGGAAGGCACCAACATCTCCGGCCATATCCTGAGCGTCTTCGCCACGCAGATCCCCTATGTCAACTTCAATCTGAAATTCTGATGAAACCGCGTCTTGTTTTCCGCCTTCCGATGCTGCTCCTTGCCATCCTGGCGACAGCTTGCGTCTATGATTTCAATCCGGATCTTTCAGGGAAAGAAGGCATCCTGATCGTCGAAGGCGATATCGTGCTCGGTCAGACGAGCAGCTTCAATATCCGTCGCTCCACGGCGCTGGATTCCTGGAATCTGTTCGAATATGCGGCCTATTCCAACCTGCGCGTGGAAGCCAGCGACGGCACGCTTTATCCGGAGCGCTCTTTCGGTCTGGAAGGACCTTTCATCAGCGGAACGGGGCAGATCGACCTGAGCGGTGCCGACCCGTCCCTGGAATACCGCCTCGCGTTTGACTGCGACGGGCGACACTATGCCACCCATTGGAGCAACGCTGTCCCCGGTGCCGTAATTGACAGTTTGTCTTTCACCATCAATGAGGCTCGCACGGACCTCGCTGTCAAATTGTCCACGCATTCTGACGAAACCTCGGGATACTACCGGTGGACGGCCGTCGAGACCTGGGAGTACTTGTCCGAAGCCTATTCTTCTCACTTTTTTGCTCCGGCCGGAACCACGTACTACGGGATCAAGGTGGAGCGGGATACGGTCCTGCCTTACCAGCGCGGAGAGAATTTAATCTATTGCTGGAACTCCGCCCAGCGCAGCGAACTGCTGATGGCCACCACCGAATCCCTCTCGGAAGACCGGCTGGTAAACCATCAGCTCTATACGCTCAATTACAACGACGAAAGGGTGTCCCGTGTCTACAGTGTCGAGGTCAGCCAGACCCGCATTTCGGAGGAGGCCTACCGCTATTGGGAAAAGATGCAGCGAAACAGCACGGATATCGGCGGGCTCTTTTCACCGGAACCTTCTGAAGTACGGGGCAATGTGGTGAACGTGGATGACGCGGCGGAAATGGTGCTGGGTTTCGTGAGCATCGTGAAGCCCGTAACGAAACGCCTGTTCATCTTGGACAGCGAGATCCTTTTCTATCGGGATCCTCATCGTGTGCCGCTTCCCGAACGTGAAGTCCCTGAGCGGGATGAGTGGACGAACTATTATCAGCGCGGTTATCTGCCGACGACCGTCTATGAACCGCCGGATCCGGCGGAGACCACGAAGCCTGGTTATATAGAACTTTACCATTGGCTGCCGGCCCGGTGTGTGGACTGTCGCCTGAAGGGCGGAACCAAGAACAAGCCGGACTATTGGCCGACCCCTGAAATTTGACGCCGTATGAAAAAACAGATCATACTCTTTGTTGCGGCCCTGCTGGCCACCTTACCGCTTCCGGGACAGGAGCGGGTCGTGGAGCGGACGTATATTTCCACCGACAAAGATGTCTATGTGGCAGGGGATGCCGTGTGGTACTCGGCTTTCTGCGTGGATGCGGCCCGGGGTACGCTTTCACCGGTCAGCAGTGTGGCCTATCTGGAACTGCATTCGCCTGAGGGTATGGTGGTCTCTTCCAAAGTGGCCCTTTCGGACGGGCGTGGCGGCGGCCGCCTGATGCTGCCCAATGCACTGCCGACAGGCAACTACCGCCTGATTGCCTACACGGCCCAGAATAAGGATGAAGTGGATTACGATTATGCCGGGATTGCCGGCAAGACGATCTCTGTCTTCAACGTGTTTTCCAACGACCGGGTGAGCGACGGGGTCGAGGTTGTGACGCCGGAGGAATATGCGGCGCTGAAGCCACTCACCGAGCCGGAAAAGACGACCGGAATGACACTGTCGTACGAAAACGGTGTCGTGACGCTGGTCAATCAGTGTGACAGTCCGGCGACCTTCAGCCTGTCGGTTTTCCACGATGACGGCTTTGTCTCGAACGACAACCCTGATATCCGTCAGTTCCTGGCTGAAAGCCGCCGTGTCGGTGCCCGCCGTTTCCGGGGTGCGATACCTCCGGATTACGAAGGAGAGGTAATCCGCGGTCACGTCGTCGGTTTCAGCGAAGCGATGATTCCGCAACTGATCGGCAAATACGCCTTCATTTCCACGCCTTCCAACAAATCCGATGTCTATGCGGCGCCGATCGGACAAGACGGTTCCCTGACATTCTTTACAAGTAATATTTACGGTAACAAGGAATGTGTCTGCGAAATCGAAGGCATCGACCCGAAACTGTCCTGCCATGTGGAGCTCTTTTCTCCGTTCGTGAATCCGAATCTGGAAGCGGCCGCGCCGCTGCGGATCGCCTCCAACCTGTCGGACGCCCTGAAAGCACGCAGCGTCAGCATGCAGGTGGAGCGCCGGTTTGAAGCCGATACGCTGTTCGACTGGCTGCCGGTCCGCGACAACGGACTTTTCGGCGAAGAAGCCATCCGCTATATCCTGGATGACTATACCCGTTTCCCGACGATGGCGGAAGATTTTGTGGAATTCATTTCCGAAATCAGCCTCCGGCGCAACGCGTCAGGCGGGCGGGACATCCGGATCCAACTCGACGAGCGCCAGAGCGGCCTGTCTTTTTCCCAGGAAAAAACCCTGACGATGCTGGACGGCGTGCCGGTTTTCAACCAGGAAAAGATTGTGCAGTACGATCCGTTGCTCGTGGAGTCGGTCAACATCTATCCGCATACGTATTTTATCGGGGGCCGGATTTTCGGCGGTGTGGCCAATTTTGTGACGTACAAGCGGAATCTTCCCTCGTTCACCTTCGACGGGAGTGCGCGGATCATCGACTGGCAGGGCGTGAGTTATCCGATGGCCTATACCTTGGGCTCCATGCCGAAGGATGGCCGTTATCCCGACTATAGACAAACCATCTACTGGCATCCCCTCCAGACCGTCCAGCCCGGGGAGGACCTGCAGATTCCCTGCAAGTTGCCTGATTACAAGGGACGCTTCCGAGTTGTTGTGGAAGGCCTTTCGTCCGACGGAAAACCCCTCCGGGCCGAAACTTCGTTCGACGTGGAGTAATTTTGTGCAAAACTTGTTGGCAGTTAGGAATTTTTGTCCTATCTTTGCAACCCCGCAAAAAGCGGGGAAACAAAACATAAATAATAGATTTACAACTATTTATGCCAACAA
>JAEEGI010011205.1_pt1 | contig 19380 bp, 20 predicted proteins | sample 8958751 | NCBI WGS metagenome assembly JAEEGI01 (sample SAMN16246545, study PRJNA631951) | gut metagenome | biome: gut microbiome; feature: rumen; material: KS-attached | host: Bos | place: Iran: Karaj | collected 2018-10 | reverse complement strand
AGGAGCCCAGGCGCATCCAAAGCTGTCATCTACTACTCTTACGAGCTTTTGCTCAGACCAGTTAATAAGATCATCTGACTTCCAAAGTGACAGATAGGGACTTCCCTTTTGATTGACTATGTCCCAGCTACCTTCATACTTACCATTAAAGTGGTTGGCAAGAGATAAGTCTGTTGCCAATATAACGAACTTATTATCCTTCGTTCTTGCTATACAAAAATCTCTTACACCTTCATCTCCCATCTTGGACCAAAGAACCGGCTCACCGCCATTCACCTTCTCCCAGGTATAGCCGTCTTTGGAAAGCCCGAAGTATACCTGCTCTCCATCCGGTGTTGTCTTTTCTTTAAAATGTGCAAATAAGTATGCCCCCATATAATCCTTTTCCTTCCGTATAAGCGGAAATTTTTAGTTAGCCTCTTCCTCTATCATACGTATGATGGTCTTGGTGGCATTGCGCTGACCGGATCCTGTCATACGGGCCATGTACTGGTCTCTATCTTCGTAGATCTCATGGATCTTCTCTATAAGTATGTCTTCATCAAGGTCTTCACTTAATATAACTTCAGAAAATCCCTGCTGCTCAAATGACTTGGCATTAAGTTCCTGATCGCCTCTTGAGTTCTTGCTGGAAAGAGGGATGAGAAGGTTGGGCTTATGAAGTGCCAATAGCTCGCAGATTGAGTTAGCGCCTGCTCTTGACACTACAATATCTGCAAGAGCGAAGAGGTCTTTGAGCTCAGCCTTAACATATTCAAACTGCTTGTAGCCAGGTACATCCAGACGCATATTGTCCATCTTGTCCTTGCCGCAGATGTGTATCACGTTGAAATAAGGAAGGATCTTGGGAAGGGCTTCACGTACAACTTCATTGACAGACTGTGCACCAAGGCTTCCTCCTATTACCATGAGAACAGGCTTGGAATCTGTGAATCCGCAGAGCATCTTGCCGGCCATGGCTTTACCTGTCATAAGTTCATCGCGGATAGGTGTACCTGTAAGAACTGCCTTGTCAGCAGGAAGATACTTCATAGTCTCCGGGAAGTTACAGCATATCTTCCTTGCAGAGTGGACGCAGAGCTTATTGGCAAGTCCGGGAGTAAGATCTGATTCATGAAGGATGCACGGGATCTTAAGTCCTGCTGCCGCATTAACAACCGGCACGCTTACAAATCCTCCTTTGGAAAAAAGAACATCAGGCTTTTCTTTTTTGAGGATCTTCCTTGCCTGAGCAAATCCCTTAATAACTCTAAAAGGATCCGAAAAATTCTTGGCATCAAAATATCTACGGAACTTACCTGTAGATATTCCATAATATTTAATGCCGAAATCGGCGATGAGTTTTTTCTCAATACCGTCATAAGATCCTATATAGATGATCTCATATCCCTTCTCTTTGAGATATGGTATAAGAGCTATGTTGGGCGTAACATGTCCTGCTGTTCCGCCGCCTGTGAGTACTATTTTTTTTGCCAAATCAACACCTCTAAAATCCCGCATTTAAAGTGGCGCTATAAACATGATCCGATGTATTGTCTCATCCATATTTGATCAGATATTAATAAGCTATCGCACCTTTTCCATCCGCCTTGCAGGAACTTTGTTTTCTTATGATGTACAGGTCAAAAGACTCTTTTGACACTCAGATAAATATGTATTCCCGAAAAATTTTTTTAAATATCAAAGATATATTTATGCGTTAACTGCTGCTTTTAAAGCCTGTGCCAGCTGATCAGGGCATGATGTTGGCTTGAAACCGCACTTAATGCCTTCAAGTCTTGCGATGGCATCGCTTGCCTTCATTCCTTCTACGAGCTTGGATATGCCCTGAAGGTTACCGTTGCATCCGCCTGTAAATGATACAGACTTTATGATATCGCCGTCCATATCAAGCTTGATCTGTGTTGAGCATGTGCCCTTGGTCTTATAAACTGTTTCCATAGTATATTATCTCCTAAGCCATTTAGAACTTTATATTACCGGTTCTTGAATTATCCTACATTTTGCAATTTTTAATTGTATCACATTAGCTGTTAAGATGCGACCATCATAATTTACAAACAAGATTAGTAAGTTGATCACGTAAATAGTACTTACAGACTCTGACTTTCCACTTGAGCAGTGTTGCATCACCGATGGATCATCCAAATAAAAACCCCTGCCAAACGGGGAGAAGGCAGGGGTTTTCATTACATCATTTATTATTGGTATCGCAAGCGATCAACAACTATAAGAAACTGATATTAACGACCAGCTACTACGAATACGAAGTATACGTTTCCAGCAGCATCAGAAGCAATATGGCATCCAAGAGCTGTAACTCCCTTATGACCAAGTACATCTGTTGATCTAGGATATGCAACCTGCATCATAACAGGTGCAAGTTCTTCATATGTAAGTCCCTTAGCATATGCTGCAGGAAGCTGTAAGCATGTGAATCCGCCAAGTGTATAGTTAAGACCATACTGTGCGAAGAGAGCGTTCATAGTATTTGTGATAGCATTAACGTCTCCGCCAGCCATGTATGTGTTCATGATGTTAGTAGCCATAGAATCAAGGTTCTTGTCATGTGTTACTGCGCCAAGACCTGATGCTGCACGAAGTGTGCTGAGCTGACCAGTTGCATAGTCATGATATGTTGTTGTTGCTGCAGGTGCAGGTGTTGTAGATGTTGTCTTTACAGATGTAACTGCCTCACCAGCTGCAGCTGTAGCTGAAGGCTTACGACCTTCCTTCTGACCATATGTAAGGTAGTGGTTGAGAAGTGCCTGAGCATCTGTTCCGCATGCTGCTGCTACATCAGGATATGTTGTAGCGTAGTAAGTAGGATCGAATTCTGCTGCAAATGTTGTGATAGTTGTAGCTGCTCCTGCTCCTGTTACGATCATTGCTGCTGCACTAAGTGCTGTGAATGTCTTTAAAAGCTTGTTCTTTAACATAAATATTCCCTCCGGCGTCTGTCGCCCCTCTTAATTTTTGTCAAAATCATTTTGACTTTGCGTTTTTGGATTGCGGTATTTCGCAAACCGTGATCTCATTATAAGTTAAAAAATCTGCCTGTAAACCCTTTTTGGATAGAACGTCATTTTCATCCGACGAAATGCATTTTGTCGTGACGAATGACATGTACGCAGCCTATGCCATATCCCTTATCAGATAATATATTCCTTTATTTTATAAGAAATATGGATAAATGTTATGGTTTCCATTTGCCTTACTGTATGCTATAATTTTCACTGTGATATTATTTTCACAAACACTTTTTTGAAACCGTTTTTTAAAAGGAGGATTTCATTATGTTAGTAAATGCAGCTGACATGCTTAAAAAAGCTAAAGCCGGACATTATGCAGTAGGTCACTTCAACATCAACAACCTTGAGTGGACTAAGGCTATTCTGCTTACAGCAAAAGAACTCAGAAGCCCTGTTATCCTTGGTGTATCTGAAGGCGCAGGCAAGTACATGGGTGGTTATCATGTTGTTGTAAACATGGTTAACGGACTCTTAAAGGATCTCGACATCGACGTTCCTGTAGCTCTTCACCTTGACCACGGTTCATACGAAGGATGCTACAAGTGCATCGAGGCTGGTTTCTCTTCAATCATGTTCGACGGATCACACTATCCGATCGCTGAGAACATCGAGAAGACTAAGGAACTTGTTAAGGCAGCTCACGACAGAGGACTTTCTATCGAGGCTGAAGTTGGTGCTATCGGCGGAGAAGAAGATGGCGTAATCGGTAAGGGTGAGTGCGCTGATCCTAACGAGTGCAAGCAGATCGCTGATCTTGGCGTTGACTTCCTTGCAGCTGGTATCGGTAACATCCACGGCAAGTATCCTGATAACTGGGAAGGTCTTTCTTTCGAGACTCTTGATTCTATCCAGCAGCTCACAGGTGAGCTTCCACTTGTTCTTCACGGTGGTACAGGTATCCCTGCAGAGATGGTTAAGAAGGCTATCACACTTGGTGTTTCTAAGGTTAACGTTAACACAGAGTGCCAGCTTGCTTTTGCTGAAGCTACAAGAAAGTATGTTGAGGCAGGTAAGGATCTTGAAGGTAAGGGATTCGATCCTAGAAAGCTTCTTGCTCCTGGCTTCGAAGCTATCAAGGCTACAGTTAAAGAGAAGATGGAAATGTTCGGTTCTGTTGGTAAGGCTGACGAATAATCCTTTTAATTTGACTATATTAAAACCGGTCGCTTGTTGGCGGCCGGTTTTTTTGATTAATCTATTCAGTTTTTCTTATAAGATTAAATATTTTTCTGTACGTGCAGTATCAGATTATTTTTATAAATAACTTACTGCATCAGATTCCTCTTAACATGAATGAGAACTTAAAGGTCTTGCCCTTTTCTACAGGGAGTCTGAATTCGGGATGTGTAAGTGATCCCCAGGTATTGTCACCTGCTATTCCAAGCTGTCCTATAGATGCTCTTACAACTGTATGGTGGATAGGCGGAAGCTCGAAGTGGTGGGCTGCATTCTCTATCTCATGAGGCGTCCATGGAAGCGCAGAAAAGCTCATTCCTTCAGGAAGCTCAGTAGCAAGGAGCAGTCCTCTTCCCCTTTCGTCGGTTACAGATGCAAATCTTACGCCAGCGTGGTTGCCTGATTCCTGAGGCAGAAGGTATGGTGCAAGCTGCGTAGCAGCCTTTCCTTCATACATAGAGAGTTTAGCTCCTGCCATCTTGTCAGAATATGTCTCTTCAGGTCCATATCCATACCACTTAAGATTGTCGTAGTCGGCATTCATCTTGAAGATCATACCAAACTCCGGCATCTCTATAAGACCCTCGACAGGATCGTAGGAAAGAGTGATCCTGATACTTCCATCTCCGTATACATCATAGATTACGAAGCACTCAGCTTCAGGACTTGTCTGGAGCTTATAATTGTAGCTGATGCTGACGTGATCTTCATGTTCCTTGACTTTGAATGGAGTTCCTCCAAGGAAGTGCTCATACTGGGTATAGATATCATATTTTGGCATGAGATACATACTGGCAATCTTCCACTGGGCATAGCGGGCAGGTGCTCCGTTACCATAATCGTTCTGGGTAGGTGCTCTCCAGAAGTTAGGAAGTACCTTGGACTCAAGCAACTCTTTGCCCATATATTTATAACTTGTAAGTGCTGAGCCTTCTGTAAACAGAGCTTCGAAGTTCTCACCCTTGATGCCTACGTTGCAAAGGCCGTAAGTTACTGTATACGGCTTATTCTCTCCAAAGGTTATATCTATACTGTTTCCAAACTCGTCTTCAGGGATGATGATCTTATTAAGCAGTGCTTCATCAGTAGCTTCACTATCATCAGATCCAGCATCCACAGCTTCTGATTCTGATTCCGTAAGCTGATCATTCATAGCCAAAGCCAGTTCTTCTTCGCTTCCTACAATGTATTCCGGGCCATTCTCAACCATGAATACATCTTCGCCGAAGGCTACTTCATAGCCGGCCTCTGCGTATCTTGTGTCTTCTTTTAGAAGGAAGGATACTCTTATTACATATTCGCCTTCTTTGTTGCAGATCTCGCCGTAACCTATTTTCTCTTCAAGAGATAATCCGAATACTTCCTGCTGCCCGGGCTCAACAGATACGATGTAGTCCTTCTGATATTCAGTCTTACCATACCTTTCTACGCACAGCCTCATAATGTACTGGTCTGTGTTGGTAAAAAGAGTCCTGTTGCGGACTGTGACTGTATCTGCGTCCTCATCTACTATCACTGCAAAGGGCTGGTAGTTGTACTTGACGCTCTGCATCTTGGGAGAAGGCTTTCTTTCATCGCCGCCAAAGGCTATACCATTGCCGCAGAAGTCGTTGTCATTGGGTCTTTCGCCAAAGTCTCCGCCATAACCCTGGAACTCTACTCCATAGCGGTCTTTCCTTATAATGGACTGGTCTATATAATCCCAGATAAAACCTCCCTGATACAAAGGCTCCTCTTCCGTAAGATCGGTATACTTGTACATAGCGCCGCAGGAATTGCCCATTGCATGGGTGTACTCGCAGCATATGAAGGGCTTGTCCCTGTGCTCTTTGAGATAATCTTTTATCTCAGCGACAGGAGGATACATGCGGGATTCCATGTCGGAAGTATCATTGTATCTTCTGTCATGGCATATGCCTTCATAGTGGACAAGTCTTGTAGGATCTGTATGCCTGAAATATTCGGACAGCTCGTATATGACCTTGCCGCCAAAAGCTTCATTGCCGCAGGACCAGATGATAACTGAAGGGTGATTCTTGTCACGCTCCAACATCGATGTTCCTCTGTCTATGAGCATATCAAGCCAGTCCTCGTTGTCATATGGAACCATGTAGCTTTGGGGCTTTTTGCCCTGACCTGCCGCATCCCAGGTTCCATGTGTCTCAAGATTGGTCTCATCTATAACATAGAGACCATATCTGTCACAAAGCTTGTACATATAGCTGTTATTAGGATAGTGGCTCATACGAAGGGCATTGATGTTATTCCTCTTCATATTGATAACATCTGTCTCCATATCCTTATGGCTAAGAGCTCGTCCTGTCCTTGCAGAGAACTCATGACGGTCAGTTCCATTGAAGACTATGCGCTTACCATTAAGATACATGATGTGGTCATCACCCATCACAAATTCTCTAAAGCCCACTTCCTGAAGGATAGTACCGCATTCTGCACCGTTTTCATCATATAAGGTTATGATAAGGGCGTAGAGACCTGGATCCTCTGCACTCCAAAGGCTTGGATTATCGACTGTAAGTGTGACCTCTGTCTTTTTGGAGCATAGATTTCTTGAATCTTCTTTGATATCTTCTGTCCATTCGGTATCTATAGAGCATATCTCATCTCCGTCTGCTGCCTGAATATTAAGATCTCTATCCCATTTTTCCTTAAAAAGGCTAAGGCTCATCTGACCACTTCCGCAGCCCTTGAGGGTTACATGAAGTTTACCTTTTGTATAATCATCTGTAAGCTCAGTTACGACCTTGATGTCATATACGTCCATGCCGCTAATGTCACAAGCGCCGTTCTTACTACCGGATGCAGCTGTTATTGCTCCCTCTGATCCTACTACGCCGCAGCCCTTATCTGATGCGCTTGAGGTTCTGGTAAAAAGGGTCACGTCCCTGAATATACCGGAGAATCTGAACATATCCTGATCCTCCATCCAGCTTCCTGCATTGTACTTAAATACCTGCACGGCGAGCTTGTTCTCACCATCTTCCTTCATGCAATCTGTAAGATCGAATTCCTTGGCGTCAAAAGAACTGGAGCTATATCCAACATATACTCCGTTAAGCCACAGGGCAAAAGCGCTCTCTACGCCGTCAAATCTTATGTAAAGGCCATGATTTATAAAGCCCTTTGGAATTGTAAAGTACTTAACATAATTGCCTACAGGATGATCCTTGGTTGGGATCATCGGTGGGTCGATGTCCTCATGTCCATCCCACGGATACTGAACATTGACATACTGCGCTGCGCCATAGCCTTCCAGCTGCATATGCGCAGGCACTCGTATATCAGCCCATCCATGGCAGTCAACACTTGGATCTTCAAAATCTTTGGGAAGGTCATTTAGATTAGCGGAATATCTGAATTTCCAGCTTCCGTTCAAAGACATGCGGTATGAGCTTACCTCATCCCATGCTTCCTGAACATTTTTGCAGATGATGTGATCTGAATGAGCCGGGAGACGCCCGTCTGCGAAGTATCCCGGATCTGTTAGTTTAGAATAATCAAAAGTCCCCATATTATATAACCTCATAATAATATATTTAAGTTGTCCGTTTTCAATTATAGGTGTCAAAAGATATATCTAAGGCCTGGTGTACCGCCCCATTCATATTTGATCAAACATGAACGAGTCATCACACTGGTTAAAGCCTTATATATCTTCTGACACCTATTTCATTATAATTTATATATCAGCTATTTGTTATTATTTGTTTGCTTATGATCATCAGAAATTATTGTGTGAAAGGAAGTCGTCGACTTTCTTCCAGTATTTCTTGGAATCTATCCAGACTCCTTCTATGTGCTTTGCTCCCAGAGTCATACAGAACTCTTTCTTGCATGCAGCTGCGTCGAAGAGCTCACGGCACATGTGTGGCTTAACGAATACATCAGCATCTCCATGAAGGAAAAGAGTTGGAGTCTTGGAATTTTTGACAGCATCTATAGGTCTTATCTTATAGATATCGTATCCTGCACGGACCTTGACTTCAAAGCGAAGAAGCGGGATGGCAAGCCATCTTGGAATAGCTGCTATCTTCTTATCAAGACCTTCGTACACTTCTTCGAACTCGTCCTTAACACTTGTATAGGAGCTGTCTGATATCGCACATACAACATTCTCAGGAAGAGACTCTCCTGTTACAAGGAGTGTTGTAGCTGCGCCCATGGATGTTCCGTGAAGGAGTATCCTGGCATCTTTGTCTCTTTTAATGATCCAGTATATCCACTCTATTATGTCATAACGGTCATCGTGGCCATATCCTATATAATCGCCCTCGCTCTGTCCGAAACCTCTAAGGTCAGGAAGGAGTATGTTCCAGCCTTTCCCTGCATATTCCTGGGCATAAATTCCCATTCCTTCTGAACTGTCCCAGATGCCGTGGATAAGGACTACGTAGTGGTGCTCGCCATCATTGCCCGGAATATAGCTTGCATGAAGGCGAAGAGAATCTATAGAACTGATATATATGTCTCTTTTGGATTCATGATTCCTGACCCATCTACGACCTCTTGTTACAAGTTCTGATGAATCGGGATCTTCATCTGTACGCTGCCTTGGCTTTATAGCATAATCATAGAGTTTATTGCCTGCAAAGGCTCCCCCAAATAAAATACCTGATATTACACTAAGAAGTACGAAACCTGTCTTTTTACTCATATATATCCTCTTCCTTAGCGAGATATGATCCCGCCTATATCTTATGATACCTACGTTTTGATAGTTACCTGCTTTGATTTTGATACTGTTTGCAACGTAATCGCAGTTCAATTACCTATTAGATAGTTCTGTGGATAGATATTATTGTTTATTACGAATCGTGAAGTTTTCTCTATAATCATCAGTATATCTTATTTACTGTCAAATTGCATCCCGGGCTCTTATTAGAATTGCGGATATATTATCTTTTTCACCTTCGTATTTGAGCTTTTCAATATGGTCCTTTAATACACTTTCTATTTTATTGTCCAAATCTTTACCAGAGCTTAAATCGGAATTTTTATCATAACCTGATACGTTCATGATCCTGACCATATCATTTGGAGTAGTCTTGCGCCAGAATCCGTCGCAGCACAGAAGGAATGACTCATCCCTTCCTATTATCCCTCTGGAAAAATATGGATCAAGCGCCCCTACAGCTCCTATGCACTGGAGGAGGACACTTTTCATAGGGCTTATCTGTGCTTCCTTAAGTGTCATACGCCCTTCGTCCATCTGTTTCTGGACATAGGAATGGTCATGAGTGATACAGGAAACCTTTTTATTGGTATACTTATATATTCTGGAATCACCTATGTTCATGGCAAGGTATTCTCTTCCGATGATGATGATCATACATACCGTAGTTCCTACACTGGCGCGCTTCTGGATTCCGTATTCCATGAGCCTTTCATTCATCTGGGTAGAGATATAGGTCCAGTTGCCTTTGATAAGCTCGATGGGATCATATCTGTTATCACTGGATTCATCCAGTTTTCTGGTATCATCTTCATTGGTAAGGATACCGGGAAGCTCATTATAGAACCAGTCTTCCATCCTCCTGACATATGAAGCACTGGCGATCTCTCCAAAAGACAGACCACCGCAGCCGTCGCATACAAGTCCAAAAGCGATACGTCCATGTTCTTTGGTCATGGCTACTTTTAGCATCATTGCGTCCTGATTTATTTCTTTTACTGTCCCTTTATCTGTTACTAGTCCGGTTGTAAAAAACATTTATTAGCTCTTTCTTTATTTATTGTTAGTAATATACACCTCGTCCTTCTCAACAACGAATGAACCATTATTATCAAAAGACCTAGAACCTTCCTCTTCAAGAAGTACAGTTTCTTCGCTGCCCATAAGACCGATTGGCATTGTTTCATGTTTTCTTTCGTTTTGAGAAGGATCTGCTTTATAGTCTGATTGCTTCATGGGCATTGTCTGCATCTGTCCTATATTCTGAGTTATGTTGGAATCCATAAAGCCGGCATTTTGCAATACTCGCACTCCGGGAGCGACATTGGGTCCATCAGGCAGGCCTTCTTCTGTTTCTCTTTTGGCCATTTTCTCTATTCTGGCCACTTCTTTTTTGACACCGATTCCTGTAAGAACTATTATTTCGTGCCTTATGTGCATTTTGAACCACAGGAAAACCGAAATTACGAAAAACACTGCTGCCACGCCCAGTAAAATATAGGCTGTCCTGTGATACATCATGGAGGTTTTACTAATCGTCTCAACGCTCGCATCGCCGGCAAACAGAACATATAAATTATTGATATTCATAACAAACTTAATCCTTTATCTATTTTCACTCTTTACTAAAAGCTCCTTCAACAGCTTTATATGCAAGATCAAGATTCTTGTACAGATTCTGTTTGAGAGGATTGATCCTGTCTTCATCCTCAACTGTAGCTACAATATCTGTTTCGAGTCTGTCCCTTATATTATCAAGCTGAGCCATCATCTCTTCATATGTGATACCGGCCTTTTTGAATTTGGTAGCATGCTTGTTGATCTGGGCTACCATCTCTTTATAGACCATGAGCGCTGTTGTAGTATTGTCCTGAGATGCTATATCTCCCGTTGTTATCTCCACCATATCTTCCCAGTACTGGGCATAGCTTACAACTTCATCGCCGCTTGGGCGTGTCCTTCCGATATCCGAATAGTATGAAGCTATCTTGCCTAGTCTTTGGGCCCTTCCTACCTTGACCTCGTCAAGTGTCTCAGATGCCATGGCTATATTGAACCACTTGGTTGACATAGGCTTGTTGCCGTCTCCGTCATAGCAGTAAAAATACGCAAGCGCAAGCCTGTATGCAAACTCATCATATGCTTCCGGATTGGTAGAGAGCATCTGCTCATAGGTTCTCTTATCATCGTACTTGGTAATAAGAAGCTTTCTTAGCTGCTCTTCTTCCTCAGGAGTAAATACATCATCCATAAGATAAGATTGATTCAGAAGCTCTATAAATGCAGTACCATTGGTAGGATCTAATGAGATAGCTTCTCCGTATTTCTCGATCTGCCGGGAGACTTCAGGCCTGCTTCTTGCTTCTTCAAGATATGAATCGTAGCTTTCATTTCTGATCTTGCCTGCAGATGTCATAAAATATGCTGCTGCAGCAGCGCTAAAAACTGTAATAAAAGATGTGATGCCAAACATGGCGACTCTTAGCCTGGCTCTTTTTCTATAATTCTTATCAAGCTCACTATAGTGTTCGAGATCATACATAACCTCGGCACTTGACTGGTATCTGTCTTTGGGATTGAGCTGGGTGCATTTAAGTATGATCTTCTCAAGACCTGCCGAAAGAGACGGATTCCACTGTCTTATGGGATACATCTCATAGGGCGCTTCACAGGGATTATGACCTGTGACCAGATGATACAATGTTGCTCCAAGGTTATAGATATCCGTCCTTTCGTCAGTCTGGCCTCTTCCGCCAAACTGCTCCGGTGCGGCGTAGCCTCTTGTACCAAGGCATGTGGTATCTTCTATGCTGTCCTGTTTGTAGGTTCTGGCTGTTCCAAAGTCGATCAGGGTGATGGTTCCGTCAGGTTTTAACATTATGTTGGCGGGTTTTAGATCTCTGTAGATGATCGGCTGCGTCCTTGTATGTAGATAAGACAGAACATTGCACAGCTCCTTGGCCCACTCTATTACCTTGTCCTGTGGCTGAGCACCGTACTCGGCAAGGGTTCTGTAAAGGGTGTTGCCTTCTATATAGTCCATAACTATGAGGAAGCATTCATCTGTGTCTATAACATCGACAATACTGGGAAGATACGGGTGTGAGAGCTGTTTGAGCATGTCAGTCTCCATGACAAGGCTCTGTTTGACTACTTCATAATTTTTGACACCGTTTTTCCTGACTTCCTTGATAGCCCAGGGTTTATTGGCTCTTTCATTGATCGCAAGATAGACAGTGCTCATACCTCCCTGTCCGATTATACTCAGTATCTTGTATTTTCCATCAATAAGTGATCCGATCTGTAACATAAAAACCTCTTATCTTTTCTAATGCAGTTAACGATTATTTATTCAAGCACCACTCGAACGGCGCAGTATCACCAAAGGATTTACGAGGACGGGCAGTATATAGATCATTGCCATGCTGTTAATCGTTTTATAATTCATGGCATAATATCTGGCGCTTTCCATTCTGGGGTCCAAACTCGCTTCGCTCAGACAGGTGGACCCCGGGCAGAATGGAAATCTCCATCTATCATGCTCATGAATTTAATAAAACGATTAAAAAGCATGGCAATGATCTATATACTGCCCGTCCCCGTAAATCCTTTGGTGATACTGCGTCGTCCAAGTGGAAGGTTTGAATTATTAATATCTAAACTGTTAACTGCCAGAAAAGATTTATTCCTAAAAAACAATGATTTAGATATGATATTATGTCATTCCTGTGCGATTAATTCAAGTTAACAATATGAATATACATGCTAAGCTGTTATCTCACTTTCATCCTTTTCTATATCATCTATAGCTTCTTCAACACCTGCCTTCGAAGACTTTATCTTATATGCTTTTAAATTCGTCCTGATGATCAAAGATATACCTTATGACATTATCAGCTGTCATTTCGTCAACGTTCTCGCTAAGCCACTTGGTCACAGCAACTTCGCCTTCATAATAGCCTTCTTCCCATTCGTCAGCATAGCCCATACACAGTATGGCAATGGAACTATCTCCATCTGACAAGATCGCCACCATGTCTCCTATTCCGTCACCATCCACATCACAGAATTCAATCTCTGTAACATCACTATACTGCTCAATATCCTCAGAGTTTACAAGGTCAAGAGAAGCCAAGCAGGTGACCTGATTATCAACTATTAGCTCTACCTCCAGTCCATTATATGCACTGATCACTGCACAGGTAATAGTTCCAGAATTATCATATATTGTAGCTTCGATTATTTCATCAGCATTTTCTTCCCACAATTCACGATTAGACACATATCGATATGGAGCATCAGAATCTCCGGTTTCTTTTAAAGTTATACGTCTGTTATTGTTTTGACTTCCAACACTGTAAACAATCTGGATTAGCTCTCCGTTTCTTACACCTTTCTGACAATAAATATTCATGTCATAAAAATCACTGACCTGTTTAAATAAAATGTCATATTCTTCCACATATATAAATCCGGAAATCGAAGCAACATCAAAATCAGTCAGCCCTGTCTTTTTTTGTACAAACTCTCTGACATCATCACCGGATAAGGCAATCAGATCATACTCTACTTCGTCATAGTACTCATTGGCATCAAGATAAGCATCTACAGCGTCCTGAGAGTAATCGCAGTTTTTTATACCTGCACCATATGCAAACACATATCCCCAGTTGATCTGTTCTGCATCTCTATATGATGAAACAGAAAAGCCATAATTATCTGTTTGATTAAAATACTCCTGGAACTTTTCAAGTTCATCCTCTGATAGCTCATCTCCATCCATCAGTTCTGCAGAATCATACGCTGACTGATCATCTTGAGAGCATTTCGAACTTGTGCTTAAAGAATCATCACTGACAAACTCATGATCTTCATATGTGTACTTTTTAACTTCGTCATGAATCGCGCCTTCTATACATTTCTCTTCTTCATTGATGCTGTAATTAGGTATCTCTTCAAATGACTTTACATATACAAACTTTCCATCTTCATAAACATATGCACAGTGGACCATATCTCCTATTGCGCCAGCATGTCCTAGGGATATTACTATGTCTTTTTTTCCATCAAAGGTAACATCTATGTACTCAGCTTCAAAATCGCAGGCATTGTACACATATCTGTCGCTGTCCATGGAATCTGATTTGGAAGGATAGCCAACATCGAAGGATACCTCTTTGCCATCATCGTCTACAAAAAAATAGTCCTTTATGTGATCGTACTCATTATCGACGCTTTCTTTTCTTCCAACACTAACGCGATAGCATTTTTCTTCTGAATCTATGTAGCCTTCTGATTCGATCACCTGATCATCTTCAAGGGCGATGTCGCCTCTGATGCTCTGATCACCCGATATATCCTCGGAGGCATCATCAGTTGAATCCTCATCTGATGCATCTTGTACTGATTCTTCTGTGTCAGCATCATCTGAATCAAGACTAAGCTGCGCACTGTCACATCCTAACAGGACAGTAGCAGTGACCATAACTTCTGCTACCAATTTGATCATCTTATTTTCCATTTATGTGCACCTCCTTATGTTTCATGTTATGCGCGTAAAAACTATTCACTCAGATATATCTCGTAAACTTCCTTGATACGTTTATCCATTTGATTTTGAAAGAGCATCTGTAAATAGCAGTTTCTGAATAATTACATACTCATTTACTATTTGTATGTTTGGTTTTTTTACTTATAGTCGTTTGTTGCCTCCTTAAGCGCGGCTTCCTCCAAAAAATCATGCATATCTCTTGGATCTGTAGTTCCTTTATGTAATTCTGAGTCTATGTTAATCATTGCTTTATTAAACTCTTTATAATTAATATCAGCAAATGATATGCCTCCGTGTAAAATACCATATTCAATGGTACCTTCATCAAACACATCTACATCTTCACAGGCCTCTATCGTCCGTACTCCCGTTTCTTCCATTATCTTAATAAGGCCAACATCCTCCCATCGTTCTATAGTTTTAATATATATTGGGTTTATCTCATCTTCATGCTCTGCTACTGTCTCTAGCGTATATTCACTTCCATACCCAAACCAACTCAATTTGATCTCATGATTTATTGCTTCTTCCTTTTCATGGTATATGTGTGATTTAATTACGATACATGCGATTATACTGACAATAATAAACAGAAAACCAAAAGCTATAATATATTTTTTTCTTTTACTCATAGTCATTCGTTGCTTCCTTAAGTGCAGCTTCCTCCCAATAATCATGCATATCCCTTGGATCATATGTTCCACTTTTTACAACCCACCCTATACTCAGCATAGCATCAGTAAAATCCACATAATCTATGTTGTCCAATGATATTCCACCATATAATATTTGATATTATTCCTGTAAAAAATGTCTAAAAAAAGAACAGAGTCCCAGATATGTTTACCCGGGACCCTGCTGCTATCTTTATAGCAAAACTTCTGACTCGAGCATTTCCCCAAATGCTCATCCCCTCTTTTTCCATACCAACGGATGTAACCTAATTCATCTGACTTTACTTAAGATAGTAAGTCTTTAAGTTTTCGGAGTAGCCTCTTATGAAGGCTACTCCTATGAACCGCTAATAATAAATTTCTTGGGTGATTTACTATTACGTTTCACTTACTTGTAGCAGGCACAAAGCTATAATGTCATTGCTTTTTGGTCCTTCTAAATGCCGACTGCACGTTCACTATACAATGAAAAAAATAGCCTGTCTCAGTTTTCCGACAGAATGCACATTTCATCCGACGAAATGCATTTGGGGAGCAATAAATCAAAAAAGAGCCAGCCTTCGTGATATGATTAAAAAAACAGAAACATCCATCATAATGATTGATAAATATGATTGATTATCCATCATTTTGATGGAATACGCGATTGATTATAATTTTTTCAAGTCACTCAGATATATCTCGTAAACTTCCTTGATACTTTTATCCATTTGATTTGGAAAAAGCATCTGTAAATAACAGTTTCTGAATAATCTTTCTGGGATGTCTGCTACAGATTTATACTTACCTGAATCATGCTCGCTGTTGTTGCACCCATAAACAATTGCATTAAAAGCATCTTCTATTTCCTGATCACTATATAAGTTAATGAATCCATAAATAGCTGTACTCTTTTTTACATATTCAAGCATTTTCTCATCTCCTATAATGGATTCATAGTTTTCCAATACCATTCCTCCAAATTGGATCATTACCAATCCACATCCCACATACAAGTCTCTAAGGAAATCCGTCCATCAATATAGAATTTTCTTGTTGTTCCATAGCATCCACGATCCGTTGAACTCACGGAAACACAATCACCATGCCATTCGATTTCTATACTTTGACCTTCTCTCATATATCTTGGCTCACCCTGATCAGTCGAAAACGCTTCAAAATACTCTCTTGATATTTCTCCATCGGGTCCATATAAAATGCTTACACAATGATAATGTGTAGTATACATATACCCTATCTGATATACCTTAATATAGTAATTATCATCTGAAGGATTATGAACTGTTGCTATTTCCCTTCTTCCAAATAATAAAAAAGCTCCACAAAATATAATGAATATTGCGAAAATACTTATGCTAATCCGTTTTTTATTCATTCTTCATTATCCTTATAGAAATAATTATCGCTTTTGATTATAATAATCCAGCTAATCGGATCAAAATCCTGCCCCCCAATGTCGATCTTCCAAAGTAATTCTTCCATCAATATAGAAATTTCTTGTTAGTCCTCCGCTCTCTGGATCTCTTACACTAACAGAAACATAGTCGTCTTCCCATTCAATAATAACGCTATAATCCATGTGTCTTTTGGGAAGGCAATCTGTAGACAATGCGTTAAAATATTCTCTTGATATTTCTCCGTTGGGGCCATATAAAATAGCTACGCATCGAAATTCATGGCCTTTGAAAAAACCATTTTGATATACTTTGACATAATAATCAGGATCTACTGGATAATATTCTTTCGCAACTTCTCTTCTTCCGTATTTGAGGAAAAAGAAAAGTACAATGCATAGTAATATTCCTGAAACTATAAATTGGATTTTTAATTCTTCCTTTTTCATCACACACCCCTCTAATTCAGTAACTATGCGCACATTAACTTAAAAGTTATACGGATTAGTCCTTCTTGGCGTTATATAAAAGCTCTGCATCATCAAATGAGTCTTCACTGAAATATACATTTATTCCGGTTTCTGTTTTTTCAAAAACATAGTACCAATAGTCTGCAGTTCCGTCTTCGCGGGCAGAATGAGCATATTCAACGTATGCCATATCATCTTCAACTTTGACACATTCGCTTGTGTTGAACATATAACGATAATTTGATGTATTACCACCTAAGTAATCCGCAATAACCAATCTATCATCTATATTCTTGATCTCTATTACGCCTTCTTTACCGTCCTGGCTTCCGTTATCATAAGAGTAGGTTCCGATAAGGTCTTCAAAGAACTCTTTTGCTGCCGCCTCTGTCTGATCTGCTGATTCTACTTCGTCTTCAGAAGCGCTTTCAGTATCTGTATCTTTAAGGTCAAGTTCTATAGGATCGCCTTCTGCTCCATATCCTGATCTGTAATGAGTAAGTCCTTTGCCTTTAGTCCACTCAAATGATTCGTAAAATCCGCTTTCAGTCTGGCTATTGTACATAGAGCATGTGCATACATCTCCATCGTTTTCAATTGATACTACTTCGCCATTCTTATCTATTTCAGAATCCAGCGCGGAGCATATTTCTATTCCGGAATCTTCAAAGTCTTCCTTGGATGGTACTGATTCATTATCTTTGATCATGTAGATCCTATCAGCTGTAACATAGATTGTTCCGAGATAAAATCTGTCTGTAGTCTCATAATAATATCTTCCAGGACAGTCGTCGTAATCGATATTCAGAGAATATACATTACCTCCTTCATAGCTTTCCAAAAGTTTAACTTTTACAGAAACTTCTGTAATATCTTCATATAAGAACTCATCTACAGCATATACATATTCATCCTGTACATCCGCATAGAAATACTCATTTGAAGCTTCTGTTGATGAATCCTCTTTTGAAGCATCGTCTGATTTTTCTTCTGATGATTCTTCACTCTCGTTTGCAGACTCCTCGTCGCTCTCATTTTCAGAATCAGCAAAATCGGATTCTTCTACTGCAACTTCGTCTTCTGAATCAAGTTCAAGTTGCGCGCTATTACAGCCTGATAAAACGATAGCTGTAGCCATAGCTCCGGCTAAAGACTTAATAATTTTATTTTTCATAACTCTTTCTCCTGTACTTCCCAGACATCTTCTGTCATGGAATTAAGATCATTTCTTGCATCATTTATTACCTGCTCTGTGGCAGTCATTGCTACTTCCTGCTGCTTCTGCACTTCCTTGAGCTGGTCTAGATCCCATTTTACTCTACTCATAACTGCTCCTAAATAAAACTCTTTTCTCTCCTCGAAAACATTGTTTTTTAAATTAAATAATTCCTCCCGTGCATTTACATCCCATAAAAATCTGCATGAGAGGAATCTCATTTTCAGTCCCCGTAATTACAAATTTCAACAATAAACATTTTCATTATCTTACCAAAATTAAAAATCTGCTCCCCAATGACGCTTTTCAGAAGTTATTCTTCCATCAAGATAAAAATTTCTTTTGATTCCTCCATATTCAGGGTCTCTTACACTTACAGAAACAAAATCTTCATTCCATTCAATTAAAACTCTGTTGTCCATATATCTTTTGGTAAGTTGATCAGTAGACATTGCATCAAAATCAGCTCTTGATATTTCTCCATCAGGACCATATAAAATACATATGCAATGATATTCAGATTTTTTTAAATATCCTATTTGATAAAACGAAATGTAGTAATTGTCGTCTGATGGTTTATATACCGTTTTGACTTCTCTTCTTCCTAAATCAAGAAATACCATTAATGAGATAACTAAAACTATTCCAACAAAACAGCCAATATAAATAAGTTTCTTTTTCATTCCTTACCATCCTATATTATTTATATGTGAATGATTTGATAACTGATTATCATCATTACGCAGTATATCCATCAATATACTCGTATGCATTATCTCCAAATGCATCTTGCTGATTAACTAAAGAAGCAGTTAAGTAATCCTACTCTTTCAACTTATCCCATGACATCTTCAGATAATCCAATTTCTTCTCTTCGCTCTTCAAGACGCTTTTCTACTTCGCTATAAGGACAGATGTTAACATCTGCATCATCAAACGTCTTCTTGTATATAGATGAGTCTTCATAAATTGAGTCATCTTCAATTATTCCGTCACTATCATATTTATAATATGTTATAAAGCCGCTATCCTTAGAATCAGTAATTCTTGCTTCATCATCGAATATATACTCTTCAACCTGCATATTGCTCCAGCCATCTGAAGAGCAGTCCAGATCATATCCGTAATTACCTTTTTCTCTTACGTCATCATCCATGTCAAGATAATAATTATACTT
>JAEEGI010011203.1_pt1 | contig 19382 bp, 14 predicted proteins | sample 8958751 | NCBI WGS metagenome assembly JAEEGI01 (sample SAMN16246545, study PRJNA631951) | gut metagenome | biome: gut microbiome; feature: rumen; material: KS-attached | host: Bos | place: Iran: Karaj | collected 2018-10 | reverse complement strand
CAGATACCCGCTGGAAACGCATTTATGCCGGACAAAACCGGCCGTACGCAGCAGTGCCGCAGGAACCGTCTGCGCATCGCTGCCCCTCCCGAGCAGATAGTTTGAGAGCGTCAATGCCATACGATAGTGATGTCTCTCGTCCGGCACGGCCAGCGGCGTCACCAAAAACAGATACGCCATACCCAGCAGCAGCGCAAGGCAGGCATATCGCCGCTCCGGCTTTTCCCTGCGAAGGAGCAGCGCGTTGACAAAACAACACGCCAGATAAATCGCCGTTCCTACAGCCAGGCGTCCGGTCAATGCCTCCGGGACCGCCTGCGCAGTCCAAAAAGGCAGCGCCGCGCAGCCTGCCGGCAGCAGCGCTCCGAGGATCGAAGCAGTTTTCTCTTTCCGTTGATCCATGCGTCTCTTTCCTTCGTGCCTGTTTTTCACCATTGTATTATTATTTTATCATATGTTTCCGTACTTGTGAACAGCGCTCCCGCACTGCCCTTGCAATCCCGGGCTTTAAGTGTATAATACTTTCAAAAACAAAATACACAAAGCATTTTCTCAGGAGGACCCGCTTATGGACGTACGCTCTCATCAGAACATGACCATGCTCTGCGATTTTTACGAGCTGACCATGGGCAATGGGTATCTGCGCGCCGGGATAGGCGACAGGATCACCTATTTTGATCTCTTTTTCCGCCAGGTGCCGGACGGCGGCGGTTTTGCCATTGCCGCGGGACTGGAGCAGGTGGTGGAATATATCCGGAATCTACGCTTTGACGAGGACGACATCGCCTATCTGCGCGGCAGGGGGATCTTCTGCGAGGAGTTTCTCGACTATCTGAAGGATTTCCGTTTCACCGGCGATATCTGGGCCGTGCCGGAGGGGACCCCGGTGTTTCCGAGAGAACCGCTGATCACGGTGCGGGCGCCCGCCATCCAGGCGCAGCTGGTGGAGACCTATCTGCTGCTGGCCGTGAACCATCAGTCGCTGATCGCCACCAAGGCGAGCCGGATCGTCCGCGCTGCCAAGGGCCGCGCCGTTATGGAGTTCGGTTCCCGCCGGGCACAGGGCGCCGACGCGGCGATCCTCGGGGCGCGCGCCGCTTATATAGCCGGCTGCTCCGGCACCGCCTGCACCATATCGGACCAGTGCTACGGCGTGAAGGCCCTGGGCACCATGGCCCACTCCTGGGTACAGATGTTCGACTCGGAGTACGAAGCCTTTCAAACATACTGCCGGATGTATCCCACCAACGCCGTGCTGCTGGTGGACACCTACGACACGCTCCGTTCCGGCATCCCCAACGCGATCCGCGCCTTCAACGAGGTGCTCAGGCCCATGGGCATCACGAAGTGCGGCATTCGTCTGGATTCGGGCGACATGTCCTACCTGACGCAGAAGGCCCGCGTGATGCTTGACAAGGCCGGATGGACCGAAGCCACGATCACCTGCTCCAACGCGCTGGACGAGTATCTTATCCAGGATCTGCTGCTCCAGGGGGCGAAAATCGATTCCTTCGGCGTCGGCGAGAGGCTGATCACGGCGCGCAGCGAACCGGTATTCGGCGGGGTATACAAGCTGGTGGCCGTGGAGCGCGGCGGTGAGATCATCCCGAAGATCAAGGTGAGTGAGAACGTGGTGAAGATCACGGTCCCTCACTTCAAAAAGCTTTACCGCTTTTATGCCCGGGATACAGGAAAGGCGCTGGCCGACTACATGGCCCTGCGCGATGAGACTGTGGACGACTCGGGGAATTTCGAGATCTTTGATCCGGACACCACGTGGAAGCGCAAGATGCTCTACAATTTCGAGGCGCGGGAGCTGCAGGTTCAGGTTTTCCGCGGCGGCGAGCTGGTGTACGATCTCCCCACGCTCGAGGAGATCCGCGCCTACTGCGCCGAACAGATGAACACGCTGTGGGACGAGGTCAAGCGCTTTGAGAATCCCCATAACTACTATGTGGACCTGTCTCAGAAGCTTTGGGACATCCGCAACGATCTGCTGGTGAACGCCCGCCATTCCCAGGTCCCCGCAGACGGAGAAACAAAATGACGCTCCCGATCCGCTCGGCGCTCTGGTTTGACACTCGCGCCTCCCTTTCCGAGGCACGGCTGAAGGTGCTGTGCAGGGAAGTTGACGCCGGGCGAATGGCGGTCACCCATTGCGGCGGCGCCGACACGGTACTGCCTGCTCTGCCCTGGCCGTGCGAGCGTGTTGACGCGGCGGGCCTGACCGGCTGCGGCGCGGAGGCGGTGTTTCGCTTTGATTCGCCCGCGCCGGCCGTCTCGGGCGGCCGGGGCAAGGACGTTATAAAGCGGCTGCTTCCCGCCGCGGCCCTCGATCTGGGGCGCAAGGCGGATATTTTGCTCAACTCCCGGCGGAAATATCGTCCATGGAAGGATTACGGCGGCTGGGGCAAACCGCTTCCGCGGCCGGAAGCTCCCGCCGAGCCGCTTTCCGTGAACATCCCCGCGCGGGTGCTGGACGTGCCCGGCTTCCGGATGGACAAGTATATGCTTCTGCGGCGCGAGGGGATCTCCTTCGTGTCGGACAATTGCTGGGGCGGACTGATGTACCACACCCTGGGGCTGGAAATGCGCTCGCCCTTTATCAATATGTTCATTCGCCGGGAGCACTTTGACCGGCTGCTGCGCGATCTGCCCGGTTATCTGTCTCTGCCCCTGGTACCGCTGCGCCTGCGCCGGGGAGAGCTGGGCTCCACGGTCTACCCGATCGCCGCTATCGGCGACGTGGAGCTTCATCTGAACCACGTCTTTACTCCGGACATGCTCGAGGACTACGGCCGTGCCTGGTATCGGCGTGCCGAGCGTTTCCGCCTCGAACGGGTCATGGTGCAGACAAACTTTGAGACGCCGGAGCTCTGGGAAGAAAACCGGGAGTCTTTTTCTGCTTTGCCCTGGGCGAAGATCGCCTTTACGCCCTTCCCTCTGGAGGCGGAGGACGTGCTGTATCTCGACTGCGTCGGCGCCTTTAAGGACGGCATCGCCGAGTGTTCCCGCGCCCTTGCCAAAAATGCGATCCCTTCGCCGATCCCTTATGATTTTCTCGACACCTATTTAAGTTTGAAGCTCTCACCCCCGAGAGAATAACAAAATCCCTCCGGATGCTGTGGCATCCGGAGGGATTTTTTCGATGCTCGGGAGAGGGCAGGCGCTTCCCCTTTTTTGTCGAAACGGCGTTTCGACACCCCTTATACGCGGGATGATGCCCCATGCGGCCGCTTGCGCGCTCCGTACCGAGAACGGCCCGTAAAGAGGGCGCTGCGCTGTTCGCCCGCCGTTTTACCAGAAATACCGGTTCATGGCGTCGCGGGCTTTTTCGATCGCGTCGCTGATGTCGCCGGTCAGATCAAAGAAGCCGTCGAGCACGGTGCGCCTGCGGCGCAGCTCGCCGCTGTGCCAGCGCTCAAGCACCGTCCGATAGCGGTCGCGGGCGCGGTCCACCGCGTCCTCCCAGCTCAGGTAGATCTCCCGGCAGGCATTCTCGCCGACGGACCGGAAGAATTCCTTCGAAGCCGAAGGGGAGGTGAGAGCGGCGGCCAGGCTTTCGGCGTTCTCGTCGATGAGGATGCCGGTGACGCCGTCCTCAATGCCCTCGGCGGCACAGCTGCCCCGGACGAGCATGCTGGCCAGGGAACAGGCGGCCGCCTCGCGTACGACGAGCCCGTTGGTATCGAAGGTGGAGGGGAACAGGAAGAGATCCGCGCGCGTGTACCAGGCGCGGATGACATCGCGGTCCTTTTCCGCGCCGACGAAACGGCACCGGTCGGCCAGACCCAGTTCGGCGGCGAAGGCTTCGACCTCGGAACGATCCATGCCGTCGCCCACGAATACCATGCAGAAATCTCCGCCGCTCTCCCGGACCCGTTTCAGGCCCTCGAGAATAATGCGCAGGCCCTTATACCACATGATGCGGCCCAGAAACAGATAGACGGGGACATCACCGGGAAGGGACCACTTGGCGTTCAGCTCCGCGACCGCCTCGTCGGAAGCGCGCCCGCGGCTGAGATCCACCCCGTTGGGCATGACGATATAATCTCCCGTATAGCCCAGGGAGCGGAGATTGTTCCCGGCGCCTTCGCTTACGACCCAGACCTCGTCGCAGGCGGAAATGTTGTTTACCAGCAGCCTCACCGCAGCCTCCTGCATCACTTCCGAGTGGATCGTATTCTCGATGTCGATGTCGAATTTGGTGTGGTATGTAAACACCACGGGCACGTTCTCGCGCTCGCGCAGGACGCGCGCGAGAATCGTGGACGCCACGGGGCAGTGCGTGTGGATGATGTCGAAATCCATCTCGTCCAGCCTGCTCACCACCGAGGCGGCGAAGGGATTTCCGGCGCGGTACCCCGCCAGCTTCGTGGTATCGATGCTCGGATAGCGGATCACGGGAAAAGAGTAATCGTCCTTGGCGTCCGGATAGTCGGGCGTGGCCACGACGCAGTATTCCTCTTTACCGGCCAGGCAGCGGGCGTAATTGAGGACGGCGTTGGCGACCCCGTCCACCACCGGCGGGAAGGAGTCGTTGAGCAGACAGACGCGCAGCGGGCTCTCGGGGGTCCACTCACGCTTCGGAGGAGCTGCGGGGACAGTCTCCGGCGCTTTGGGAGGAAGCAGGAAATCCGCTACATCGCGCAGACCGCGGTCGAGAGCGCCTTCGCCGCCCACGGCGGAGAGCAGCTCGGTATCGGTATAGATCTTCCACTCGGTCACGCCGATCCGGCCCGCCGCGTCCTCCAGCAGGACCGTGAGCATTTCCCGGTAGTCTCCGTCTTTTACGCCGAAGCGTTCGGCCAGATTCGGAAGAAGCTTTTCATGGACGGCGCGGAGCGTCCAGCCACTCTCCTCTCCGACGGCGCGGAGCGCCGAGCGAACCAGCAGGGCGCGCGCTTCGTCTTCGGTACAGTCCATATCTATGCAGTACTTTTTCCCCCGCAGTCCGTAAAGGGCGCGCATGCCGTCAAAATAACCCAGGCGCATGTTCTGCTCGCTCTGCTCGGCTTCAAATTCCAGAGTGCCGCCCAGTTCCGAGCCGGGCTCTATGGTGAACACGTGCGTGTCGTCGGGGATGCGTACGTTCCGTTCTATCCCGGGACCGAACAGACGGATGGCGATGATGTTGCGGTATCCGTTTTCCACAAGAACGTGCAGCGGAAGAACGTCCGTCACGCCGCCGTCGGTGTAGCGTTTTCCTCCCAGCTTTTCACTGCGGAAGGCGGGAAAATAAGCGCTGGCCATGAGCATGTTGGCCAGCTCCCCCTCGGGCAGATCCCGGGCGCGGAGCTCCAGCTCCTTTCGGTCCGTGAGGGAGTAGGTAACGATGAACAGCTCCGTCTCTGAGTTTCGAACGGCCTCCTCGGGGACGGACTCGCGGATCAGATTCTGCAGCGGCGTGATGTCGAAGCCCCCGTCGAGGATCACCTTCCCCACCCGGGCGAGCAGAGAGCCCAGGCCGGAAAGGCTGAACTCTCCGCTCATCAGCTGGTGCATGGACTCGTCGTCCACGTCCATGATCTGAGAGTAGCTGATATTTTTCCAGAGCTCTTCCGCCTTCTCGAGATTTCCCATGGCGATCATGGCGCCGTTGAGCGAGCCCACCGAAGAGCCCGCGACCGCGGCAATGCGGATCCCGGCTTGCCGCAGAGCGCGCCATACGCCGATCTGATAGGCCCCTTTGGCTCCGCCGCCCTCCAATGCCAGCGCGTAGGAAATGTTGGGATCGATCTTCAGTTCCATGTCGGTGTCCTTTCTCCGGTCAGCGGCCGGCAACTGTCCTGCCTGTATTATAACCGATGCGCCGGGGTTCGGGCAACCTCTGTTCGGAATATGCGATGAAGTTTTTTGCGGAAAAAAGGGAAACGGAGGCGCCGCGGCGTATTAGTTATTTGCGAGTGAAATGAACAGTACTCCGCCCGCAGCGGGCGGAGAAGGAGGCGAACGGGATGGCGGATCCGCGCGAGGAACGGGAAAAACTTGAGGAGCTGCTGGTGGGACCGCTGGGCGTGCGCGCGCGGGACTCCGCGGGCCGGGCGGTCCGTGAAGAAGAGAGTTCGCTGCGCACCTGCTTTCAGCGGGACGCCGACCGGATCACGCACTGCAAAGCCTTCCGCCGCCTGAAACACAAGACCCAGGTGTTCCTTCAGCCGGAGGGCGACCATTACCGCACGCGCCTGACCCACACGCTGGAGGTCACCCGGCTGGCGCGCACGGTGGCGCGGGCGCTGATGCTCAATGAAGATCTGGCGGAGGCCATTGCGCTGGGCCACGATCTGGGGCACACACCCTTCGGACATGCCGGGGAGCGGGCGCTCAATACGATTTATTCCGGGGGATTCCGCCATTACGAGCAGTCCCTGAGAGTGGTGGACCGCATCGAAAAGGACGGCCGCGGTCTCAATCTGTGCAGGGAGACCCGTATCGGGATCCTGGCTCATACCACCGGCCACCCGGAAGAGAGCCGGGAGTCGATGGTGGTGCGGCTGTGCGATCACGTGGCCTATCTGAATCACGATCTGGACGACGCGCTGCGCGCCGGGATCGTCACCGAAGAGGATGTCCCCGACCTGATCCACGAGAAGCTCGGCACGCGCAGCTCGCGGCGTATAGATACCTTTATCCGCGACATAGTCGACGAGAGCCGCGGCGGCAGAGTGGATATCTCGGAAGGACTGCGGGATGTGTGGGACCTTTTTCATGAGTTCATGAATGAGAGAGTATACCGAAATCCCGTGGCCAAGGGAGAGGAAGCCAAGGTGGACAACATCCTGCGCGGCATCTGGGATCACTATTACGCCCATCCGGAGGCCATGCCGGAGGATTACCGCGCCATCGCCGAACGCGACGGACTGGACCGGGCCGTGACGGACTATGTCTCGGGCATGACGGACGACTACGCCGTCGAGCAGTACGGAAAGATCTATATCCCGATGGCCTGGAGCGTAAAATAAAGAAGCGATACGAAAAAGAAGAATGATCACGGACTTCTCCGGGAGGGACGGTCCCGGTCATTCGGAATACGGGACGCATTTCCGAACGAAAGGGGGGAACGGGATTGCCGATACCGGAACGGTTTCTTGACGAACTCACCGAGCGCAGCGATATAGTGGAGGTGGTCGGGCAGTACGTACGCCTGACGAAAAAAAGCGGGGCAAACCTGTTCGGACTGTGTCCGTTTCACAGTGAAAAGACCCCTTCCTTTTCCGTGTCTCCCGACAAGCAGATCTACCACTGCTTCGGCTGCGGCAAGGGCGGCGGAGTCATCAACTTTATCATGGAGATCGAGAACCTGGACTTCCGGGACGCAGTGGCCTTCCTCGCGCGGCGCGCCAACATGCCCATGCCCGAGGAGGCGGAGGGAGAAGATTCCTCCCGACGCGGCCGCCTTCTTGAGCTCAACCGGGACGCGGCGCGGTTCTTTTATGACCGGCTCGTATCTTCCGACGGGCGGGCGGCTCAGGAATATGTCGCCAAGCGCGGCATCTCCGGCGCCATGGTGCGGAATTTCGGACTGGGCTTCGCGCCCAACGAGTGGAACGCGCTGACGGACGCCATGAGGAAAAAGGGCTATACCGACCGGGACCTGCTCGACGCCGGGCTGATGAAGCCGGGGAAAAAAGGAGGCGGCTACGACACCTTCCGCAACCGGCTGATGTTTCCCGTGATCGATGTGCGGGGGAGCGTTATCGGCTTCTCCGGGCGCATCCTTGACGACGGAGAGCCCAAGTATCTCAACAGCCCGGAGACGCAGGTGTTCAGCAAGAGCAGAAACCTGTTCGGGCTGAATCTCGCGAAAAAGACCAAAAGAGGATATATCATCCTGGTGGAGGGGAACATAGACGTGGTCTCCCTGCACCAGGCGGGGTTCGACTGCGCGGTAGCCTCCCTGGGCACGTCGCTCACGCCGGAACAGGCCCGGCTCCTCTCGCGCTATACCAAGGAAGTGATCCTCTGCTACGACAGCGACGCGGCGGGGAAAAAGGCGGCGCAGCGCGCCATAGGCATCCTGGAGAAGCTGGACATGAAGGTCCGGGTGCTGCAGGTGACCGGGGCGAAGGACCCGGACGAGTTCATCCGCAGGAACGGAGCGGACGCGTTTGCCAATCTGATCGAGGGCTCGGCCGGACAGATGGAGTATCGCCTCGCCGTCCTGGCGGAGCAGTATCCGCCGGATACCGCCGAGGGAAAGGTGGACTTTTTTCGCGCGGCGGCTGCGCTGCTGGCCGTGATCCCCAACGCCGTGGAGCGGGAAGTGTACGCGGCGCGGGCGGCCGACATCGCCGGCGTGAAGAAGGAAGCCGTTTCCGATGAGGTGGAACGGCTGCGCCGTTCAAAAATGAGGGGCGCGAAAAAGAAGGAGAACCGGGACGGGACCCGCCCGATACCGACCGCGCGGCGCGGCATCCGCTACGACGATCCCCGGTCCGCGCGCGCCGAAGAGGGGCTGATCCGGCTGCTGTATCTGGATCCCGGCATCGCGCGGGGCCGCGAGCTCCCCGAAGCGTCCGCCTTCTCTTCCGAGCTGCTGGGGCGGTTCTATTCCGAGCTCCTTGAACGGATCCGATCCGGGGAGAGGATCTCTTTGGGCGTGCTGGCGGGGCGCTTTACCTCCGAGGAGATGAGTCATTTCACCTCTCTGCTGGAGGCGCCGGAGGACCTGGCCAACGCGGACCGCGCACTGGAAGACTACATCGCCGTCATCACGGACCGCGGCGCCGAGGAGGACGAGGATCTGGCGAAGATGGCGGAAAAAATGAGAAAAACCAAGAGTTACGGAGGATAGATCATGAGCGAGAAGAAAGAAAAGAAAACCGCGGAAAAGACCGAGGCCGACATCCAGGCCGGTATCGCCGCCCTCGCGGAGGCCATTCTGGCGCTCGACGAGCCTGCGGAGATCGCCGAGGTCCCCGAGGAGGAGCATCCCCACGGGAAGAAGGAGGCCGCGGATAAGGACCCCAGGACCCGCGAAGAAAAGCTGATGGCCCTGATGGAGAAAGGGAAGAAAGCCGGAAAGCTCACACTCAAGGAGATCTCCGATGTGCTCGAGCCGATGGAGCTCTCCACAGACCAGGAGCAGAAATTCTACGAGACGCTCGACGAGCTGAACATCGAGACCATGGGCGAGGACCTGCCCCCTGTGGACGACGATATGATGGCCCTCGAACTCGAGGAGATCGAGGAGGTCACCGAGGAGGAGATCGCTGACACCGACGCCATGGCGGACAGCTTCTCCACCGACGATCCCGTGCGTATGTACCTGAAGGAGATCGGCAAGGTCAACCTCCTGACCCAGGAGGAGGAGGTCGAGCTGGCGATCCGCATGTCCCAGGGCGACGAAGACGCCAAGCGCCGCATGGCCGAGGCGAATCTGCGCCTTGTGGTCAGCATTGCCAAGCGGTATGTGGGGCGGGGCATGCTGTTCCTTGACCTGATCCAGGAGGGCAACCTCGGCCTCATCAAGGCCGTGGAGAAGTTCGACTACACCAAGGGATATAAATTCTCCACCTATGCCACATGGTGGATCCGCCAGGCCATCACCCGCGCCATCGCCGACCAGGCCCGCACGATCCGTATCCCCGTGCACATGGTCGAGACCATCAACAAGGTCATACGCGTCTCTCGCCAGCTGCTGCAGGAACTGGGCCACGATCCCAGCGCGGAGGAGATCGCAGAGGAGATGAACATACCGGTGGACAAGGTCCGGGACATCCTCAAGATCGCGCAGGAGCCGGTGAGCCTGGAAACGCCCATCGGCGAGGAGGAGGACTCTCACCTGGGTGATTTCATCCCCGATGAGGACGCGTCGGAACCCAGCGAGGCCGCGAGCTTCGCCCTGCTGAAGGAACAGCTGATGGCCGTGCTGGCCACGCTGACGCCCCGGGAGGAGAAGGTGCTGCGCCTGCGGTTCGGCATCGAGGACGGACGTACCCGCACGCTGGAGGAAGTAGGCAAGGAGTTCAACGTGACCCGCGAACGCATCCGGCAGATCGAGGCCAAAGCTCTTCGCAAGCTTCGCCACCCCAGCCGCAGCAAAAAGCTTCGCGATTTCCTGAACTGATCCCCGATGAGAAAATCGTCCCGTACAGGGTGGACCGTCACGGAGGAAACACGAATGCTTCATGCCGCGGTAAAACGTCTGATCCTGATCACATTATGCCTCGGGCTGCTCGCGGGCATGTCCGCGTTCATCCGGGCGGAAGCGGCCGATGAACCGGAGGCATCCCCCGACGCCGCGCGGATGGCCGCGGAGACGGACGCCGCCATCGCCGCGATAAAAAACGTAACGCTGCGCAGCGAGGAGAAGATCCTTGCCGCGAGGGCCATGTACGACGCGCTTCCCGAAGAAGCCAAAGCGCTGGTCACGAAGACTGCCGTGCTGGAAAAAGCGGAGAAGACGCTTCGGATCCTTAAAGACAAAGACGCCGCTTCCCGGATCAAAAAGCTGATCGACGCCAGACGCTTCGACGAGGCCATAGAGCTCGCCGAGGAATACATGGCCGGACAGGATCCCTCGGAAGCCCCCGCAGAGGTGATGACACGCTGCCTGCAGGCATGCGCGCGCAAGGCGGCGGTCATGATGCGTGACGGGGAATACGAGCGGACGGACGCCTATCTGCAGGAGTGCCGCGAACGGTATGCCGGAGCGAACCTGACCGAACTGGACCGGGCCCTCGCTTCTCTCGACCGCGCCATTGGCGAGCCGGAAAGCGGCGCCGTCCTGGCGGGGACAAAGGGGGAATACGGGACCGTCACGGTCCGCGCCGGAGAATCGCCCGCTCTGGTAAAAATAGTCTCCCTGTCCGACCCGAAGAACGCTCTGACCGTTTATGTGCGCGCCGGTGAAACGGCGGCAGTGCATGTGAAGGACGGAAACTACACCCTCCGCTACGCGACAGGGGACAAGTGGTACGGCGAAGATGAGCTTTTCGGCTCAGCGACCCGCTTCTACAGCGTGGACACGGTGCTTCGCTTTTCTACCGACCGCGTGGGCGGCGACATATTCTCCCAAAACTACCGGGTGGAGATAAGCGCCTCCTCCGACGGCGCGATCAGCGCCGTTCCGACAGAGGCCGACCGGTTCTGACCTGCCCGACTCCGGGCCGTAAGTATATTCGGATTCGAAAGAGAGTAAAACCATATGGATATTGTCCGCAGAAAAATCCTGATCCCGGCCCTGTGCCTGGTGCTGCTGTGCGGCGCGCTTGCCGGGTGCCGGAGCAGCGAAGCCGCCGAGGCGGAACGGCTGATAGCCGCCCTCTCCGCTGACGCTCCCGACGCCGATGCCGTTGCCCGGGCCCGTGAGGCGTACGAGGCGCTGCCCGAGGAAGAACAGGAGGCGCTGGAAAATGCGGCGCTGCTGGAACAGGCCGAGTCGAGACTTCGCGTCAACGCGGCAAACGAAAGCATCGCCGCTTTGGGCGAGATCACTCTCGAGAGCGCCGATGCCATCCTCGCCGCCCGGGAAAGCTGCGGCGCGCTGACGCCCTACGAGCGCACGCTGGTGGAGGACCTGCCCGCGCTTGCCGCGGCGGAAGAGGAGCTGCATCGCCTTGAGGTGGAGGCCGCGGCGGCAGAGATCGACGCTCTGATCGAAGCCGTGGGCGAAGTCGGAACGGAGAGCCGCGCCGCCCTGGAGGCGGCCCGGACCGCCTATGACGCCGCGGATGAGGAAGTCCGCGCGGCGGTCAGACTCGGCGGGACCCTGACCGAGGCCGAGAAAAAGCTTCGCGCTCTCGAGGCTCAGGCCGCTGCCTCGGAGTTCGACGCGTCGGTGGAGGCTTTGGGCGAGGTGACTCTGGACCGCGAGGCGGATGTCACGGCCCTTCGCCGGGAGTACGACGCCTTTCCCGAAGACGTACGCGCCCTGGTGACGCAGGGAGACGCGCTCTCCGAGGCCGAGCGCGCGATCACGGAGCTTAAGGACAGAGAAGTCTCCGACGAGGTCAAACTGCTCTGCGACGAGAAGAAATACGACGAAGCCATCACCCGCGCTGAGACGCAGATAGGGACCCGCCCGCCTGCGGAGGTCGGGGGAGGCCTGGTAAAAAGCTGCCTGAAAGCATATGCCGCGAAGGGGAATGCCCTGCTCAAAGAGCAGAGATACGAGGACGCCTACATGCTCCTGAGCTCCTGCCGGGAAACCTATGCCGGTCAGGATCTTGCCGAGGTGGACAAGGCGTGGAACACGCTGAAAACGGCCATAGCCGAGCCGAAAAACGGACAGTTCTTCAACGCGGCGGCAAGGGGAGGATACGGCACGCTGACCGTGGAGACCGGCCACAGCCCGGCGTTCATCAAGGTCATCAGCATCAACGACCCCAAGCGGGTGCTGTCCTTCTATGTCCGCGCCGACTCAAAGACCACCGTCCACGTGAGAAACGGCACATACACCCTCCGCTACGCCACGGGGGAGAGGTGGTTCGGCACGAAGCAGATGTTCGGCAGCGGCACCGTATACCGCGCCTTCGACGACAACCTGGGCTTCTCCGCCAAGTACGGCTACAGCGCCGCCGGCAGGGAAGTGAGATGCTCCGCATGGAAGGTCACCCTTTATCCCGTCGCCGGCGGGACTGCGGGCACCACTCCGATCAACGCGGACGAATTCTGAGCTGTCCGGACTCCGGACAGAGACGCCCCGTTTTTCCGAAAGGAAAAACGGGGCGTCCTGTTATATTCTAGGCGCCGTCACCGGACCTTCAGGCCCGGACGATCTCGCCGAAAAGCGCGTAGGTATTGCTTCCGGTGATCTTCACGTCGGCCCAGCTCCCGATCAGGGATTCACTGCCCTTCAGATGCACCAGCCGTCCGCCGTCTGTGCGGGAGGAAAGCGTATAATCTCCGCTCCGGCCGGGACCGTCGATAAGGACCCGGACGATGCGGCCCTCCTGAGAGGCGTGAAGCGCCGCGGAAACGGCATTGGCGCTCTCCACCAGACGGTCGAACCGGCTCTGTATCTCCTGCCTGGGAGTCGGATCCTCCAGCTTCGCCGCCGGAGTGCCGGGCCTGGGGGAGTAGATGAACGTGAACATGGAATCGAAACGCACTTCCTCCGTCAGACGCAGGGTATCCAGAAAGTCCTCTTCGGTCTCGCCGGGGAACCCCACGATCACGTCCGTGGTCAGCACCAGATCGGGGATAAGCTCCCGCGCCCGCTCGGTGAGAGCAAGGTATTTCTCCCGGGTATACTGCCGGTTCATGGCCTTGAGTATCCGGTTCGACCCGGACTGTACGGGCAGATGGATGTGCGGGGCGCATTTTTCACATTCGGCCATGGTCCGAAAGAGCTTTTCCGTCGCGTCCTTGGGGTGACTGGTCATAAATCGGATGCGGAAATCCCCGGGGATCGCGTCGATCCGGCGAAGCAGGTCGGGAAAATCCGTATCCTCGTCCAGCCCGCGTCCGTAGGAGTTCACGTTCTGTCCGAGCAGCGTGATGTCCCTGTAGCCGGCGGCGATCAGGGCGGAGGCCTCGGCGATGACGTCGGCGCTGCGCCGGGACCGTTCCCGTCCGCGGACATAAGGGACGATGCAGTAGGAGCAGAAATTGTTGCATCCGCTCATGATCGTCAGCCAGGCCTTCACGCTGCCGTCGCGCATGCGGGGCAGACCCTCGGCCACGGCGTCTTCGCCGCCCGCCTCGAATACGCGGCCGCGATTGCCCGGCAGCCCGTGCACCTGCATCGTGCGCTCGAGAAGCTCGGGAAAACGCCAGAGCTCGTTCGGGCCGAAGCACAGATCCACCATACGGTAGGAGCGAAGGACCTGCTCGCGTATCTGCTCGCTCTGAGCCATGCAGCCGCAAAGCACCACGATGCGCTCGGGGTGTTCGCGCTTGACGTGAGTGAGCGCGCCGACATTTCCGAACACCCGCATCTGGGCGTGCTCGCGCACGGCGCAGGTGTTCACGACGATGACGTCTGCGAGCTGCTCGTCGCCGGTCATGGTGTACCCCATGGCGCGAAGAAAACCGCGCAGGATCTCGCTGTCGGACTCGTTCTGCTGACATCCGTAGGTGTCCACCATGGCGAAACGTTCGCCGGGCCCGAGCCGGAGGCGGATCCTTTCGCAGAGTTCAAGCTGTTCCGCTGTCTTTTCGGGGGCGATCTCCCGACGCTGAAGGGGCATGTGAGGGTCTCCTTTGGAAGGGTATTTTGGATATGATAGCATTTATGTGTGGAATCCGCAACGACTTCGTGATATAATCCTTTAATCAAACCGATGATCCCGGGGATCGACGGAAAACCAGGGAGGTACGCCATGCCTCATATTCATATACTGGCACCCCATGTCGCCGATATGATCGCCGCCGGCGAGGTGGTCGAACGGCCTGCCAGCGCGGTCAAGGAGCTGATGGAGAACGCTTTCGACGCCGGAGCGCGGACCGTTGTGACGGAGATCCGTTCCGGCGGGCGGGAGCTCATCCGCGTGACGGACGACGGATCGGGCATGGCGCCCGAGGACGCGGGCGTCTGCTTCCTTCGGCACGCGACCAGCAAGCTTGTCGACGAGCGGGGGCTCGAGGCCATCGGGACGCTGGGCTTTCGCGGCGAGGCGCTGGCGGCGATCTCCAGCGTGAGCCGCATAACGCTCACGACAAAGCAGCGCGGCGCGGACATGGGCGTGCGCATGGAGGTCACCGCCGGAAACATCGACCTGATGGAGGAGACCGGCTGCCCCGAGGGGACCACCGTGCGCGTTCGGGATCTGTTTTTCAACACGCCTGCCCGTCAGAAATTCCTCGGCTCCGACCGGGCCGAGGGCGCCGCCTGCGTTCAGGCCGCGCTGCGCTGCGCTCTGGGACACCCCGAGGTGTCGGTGCGTTGCCTCCGGGACGGACAGGAGGAGTTCTTCTCGCCCGGGGACGGACAGGCCTCTTCGGCGGTCTACGCCCTTCTGGGGCGGGAATTTTCCTCCGGCCTGAAAGAGGTATCGACCGAAAACGAAGGAGTGCGGGTGAGCGGCTTCGTATCCGACCCGGGACACTGCCGCGGCAACCGCAGCGGCCAGTATTTCTTCGTCAACGGCCGGCCCATCCGCTCCAAAACCATGCAGGCGGCGCTGGAACAGGCGTACAGGAATCTTGCCATGGTGGGCAAATTCCCCGCCTGCGTGCTGTATGTCACTCTTCCGGAGGGCCTGGTGGACGTCAATGTCCATCCGACCAAGGCGGAGGTGAAATTCGCCCGGGAGAAGGCCGTATTCGACGGAGTTTACTACGGCGCGCTCGCCGCGCTCGGCGCCGAGCCGGCGCAGAGGATGCCCGCTGAGCCGGACACCGTGGTCTCCGGAGAAACGAAAAGCGCGGTTCCTTCCGCCGCGGCCGCCCCGCGCGCGGATTTTTTCCGAAGCATGGACGCGGCCGAGTTTCGCAGGCGCTACTCGCCTCCCTCCGGTTCCGGAGGCGGCGGCAGGGATCGGAACAGGCCGGGCGCGGCCGTGCGTGAGAGCGTACCCTACCGGACCGCGGCAGACACCGGACGGCGGACGGAAACAGCGCCGCCTCCGCCGGCGGATCCCGTTCCGGAGCAGACGGTGCTGCACAAGAGCTTCACCGAAAAACCGTTTCGCTTCATAGGAGAGGCGCTGGGCGTGTACATCCTGATCGAGCAGGGGGAAGAACTGCTGCTGATCGATAAGCACGCGGCTCATGAGCGTATTCTTTTCGATCGGATGCGCCTGAACGAAAAGCCGCTTATGGCGCAGGATCTGCTGATCCCGGAAACACTGGTCACCGACGGGGCGGGAGCGGAGCTTTTGGAGGCCAACGCGCCGCTGCTGCGGCGCCTTGGATTCGAGCTGGAGCCCTATGGAGAGAACAGCTTTGCCGTACGCGCGGTCCCGGCGGACATTGACGCAGCTCAGGCCGTGCCGCTGCTGGAGGAGCTGGTCGAAAAGCTGCGTGAAGGCACGGGGCTGTCGGCGGCGGACGTTTGGGAACGGCTGGCCGCTACGGTCGCCTGCAAGGCCGCGATCAAGGCCGGGTGGGAGAGTGACGCCGCGGAGCTGACCGCTCTCGCGCGGAGAGTGGTGAGTGGTGAGATCACCCACTGCCCTCACGGACGTCCCGTGATGCAGCGCTTCACCCGCGCCGAGCTGGACAAGCGCTTCGGCCGCATTACATAAGCCGGCACGGGGCCGGCAGAACGGATCGGGAGATCCGCTGAGGATTCGGAGGAGCAGACATGGATCGACCGCGCGTCGTCGTCATTACCGGCCCCACTGCCGCGGGAAAGACCGCCCTGGGAGTGGAGCTGGCCTTACGCGCGCGGGGAGAGGTGATCTCCGCGGACTCCATGCAGATCTACCGGGGCATGGACATCGGCACCGCCAAGCCCGATCCGGAGGAAATGAAAGGGGTGCCGCACCACCTGCTCTCGATAGCCGACCCGTCGGAGAACTGGTCGGTGGCGCGATGGGCGGAGGAGGCCGCGCGCGCGGCGGAGGAGATCCTCTCACGGGGAAGGATCCCGTTGGTGGTGGGCGGCACGGGCCTGTACATCGAGGCGCTGCTCTCGGGCACGGATTTCGCGGCCGCTCCGGGGGACAGCGGACTTCGCCGGGAGCTTGAGCGGGAATACGAGGAGCTCGGCGGCGAGGGATTCCGGCGGAAGCTTGCCGAAACGGACCCCGAGCGGGCTGCCCGTCTGGCCCCCGCGGACAGGAAGAGACTGGTACGGGCCATGGAGGTATACATCCTTACGGGAGAGACGATCACCGAGCACGACCGCAGGACCGCGGCGCTCCCGCCCCGGTTCGATTCGGTCCGATACGCTCTGTCCTTCCGGGACCGGGAAACGCTGTACGCCCGGATCCGTCTCCGGGTGGACGACATGGTGCGGCGCGGCCTGTTTGACGAGACCCGCGCTCTCCTGGAGGCGGGGGTAAGCCCCGACGCCACCGCCATGCAGGCGATAGGATATAAGGAAGCGGCCGCCGCTCTCCGGGGCGAGTGCACCCGGGAGGAGGCGGCGGAGATGATCAAGCGCGCGTCCACCCGCTACGCCAAACGCCAGCTCACCTGGCTGAGGCGGGATAAGGAGCTGCGCTGGATATTCCGCGAGGACCGGCCGGATCCGGAGCGCGCGGCGGAGGAGATCCTCGGGGAACTGGAGCGGGAATAACGGGAAAAGAAGGACCGATATGAGTGTGATCACAGAAAACGTGCTTTTGGCGAAGCGGACGATCGCGGAAGCGGCGGCAGAGGCGGGCCGGGACGCGTCCGAGGTCCGATTGCTGGCAGCCACAAAAATGAACGGGCCGGAGGCGATCCGCGAGGCCGTCGCCGCGGGAGTGGACATATGCGCCGAGAACCGCGTCCAGGAATTCCTGGAGAAGAACGCGATGAACGCCTACAGCGGCTGCGACGTCCATTTTATCGGACATCTTCAGCGGAACAAGGTCAAATACCTGGTCGGCGCCGTGTCGCTGATCCACTCGGTGGACAGCGAGAGCCTGCTGTCCGAGATCGACCGCCGGGCCGCGGCTCTGGGCATCGTACAGGATGTGCTGCTGGAGGTGAACATCGGCGGCGAGGCGTCGAAAAGCGGAGCGGCGCCCGAGGACCTGCCGGAACTGCTCGGCCGCGCGGGAGAGTTCTCCCATGTCCGGGTGACCGGACTGATGACGATCCCGCCGGCAGAGACAAAACCGGGGGAGAACAGGAACTATTTCCGCCGTATGCATGACCTTTTTGTTGACATCCGTCGAAAAAAATATAATAATGTGTTAATGAATGAACTCTCCATGGGCATGAGCTCGGACTATGCCGACGCGGTGCGCTGCGGCGCCACCATCGTTCGTCTCGGTACGGCCCTGTTCGGAGCCCGGAATTACGATAAAGCAGGAGGCGCCCCGGATGGGACTCTTAGATGAACTGAAAAAACTGACAAAGCCATACGATGATGAGGACTATCTCGAGGAAAACCTGACCGAGCCTGTACGCGTGGGAACGCCCAACCAGGGCAACCGGAGCTATGCTTCGTATGCCGAGCCTCCGCGCGCGGCCGAGCCGCAGCAGCAGACCCGGCGTCCTTACGTGTTTTCCCGGAACAGCGCTCAGACGCAGCAGAACCAGACCTACGCCCAGCCCAACAGCTACGACGGCTACGGACAGCAGGGGTATTCCGAAGGCTACGCTCCCCAGGGATACGCTCAGCCCCAGCAGGGCTATGCCCAGCCGCAGCAGGCCTACGCTCCCCAGGGCGGACAGCCGAGGCTTCTGCTGGTCCGGCCGGACCGGTTCGAGGTCGCCGCGGATATTGCCGACCGCATTCGGGAGCGCAACGCGATCGTTCTGAATCTGGAGAACACTCAGAAGGACACCACGCGGAGGATCCTGGATTTCCTCTCGGGAGTTACGTACGCTTTGGGCGGAACGGTCAAGCGCGTCTCGGGCAATACCTTCATCATCACTCCCTCGGGCGTGGATTTTACCGGGGAGGCATACGAGGAACCTCAGAACACGGGAGGCTATTTCTGATTCGGAGCAACAAGGCAAAAGAATAGATAAAAGGGGTAATCGGAAATGATCACTGCACAGGATATTCGCGAAAAAACGTTTGAAAAGTCTACGTTCGGCGGGTACGCTATGAATGAAGTGGACGATTTTCTCGACGAATTGGCCGGCGATCTGGCCGCCTCGCAGAAGGAGACCGCCTCTCTGCGCAGCAAGATGAAGGTCCTTGTGGAGAAGATCGAGGAATACCGTGAGTCCGAGGACGCGATGCATCTGGCACTCGTCTCCGCCCAAAAGGTCGCCAAAAACATCCAGGAGGAGAGCCGGGCTCAGGCCGATGAGCTTTTGGCGAACGCCCGCTCCGAGGCCGAGGCGATCGTGGCCGCCGCAAAGGCTGAGGCCGAGGCGATCACCGGAGGGATCGTCCGTCAGCGCGAGGCGGAAGAGCTCCGTCTGCGCAAAGCGCAGGAGGCGGCCGCGGATTATGTGAAGAAATTCCGCATGGTCCTGGAGCATGAGAACGCCTTCCTAGATCAGCTGGAGGACTCCGATTTCATCAGCGACGTGATCGTTACCCCGGCGCCGGAAGAGCCCAAAGCCATCGCGGCTCCCGCCGCTGAGGCTCCGGCTGAGCCCGAAGAGGAACCGGAACCCGAAGAGGAGGCCGGGGAGCCCGCTTCCGAGGCAGAGCCCGAAGCGGAACCCGAAGCGGAGAGCGAAGACGACGAGGACTATATCAAGGCCTTTGAGCGCGCTGTGTTCAGCGGCGCCGACATTCCCGCCGATCCCGCGGCCGACGATACGATCCCCACGGCCGAAGACGCGGATGAGGAACCCGGATTCCGTTTCTGAACGTGGATCCCCGGTATAAATGAACAGGGCGGGGCCCGCCGGCCCCGCCTTTCAAATGATGGGAG
>JAEEGI010011201.1_pt1 | contig 19384 bp, 23 predicted proteins | sample 8958751 | NCBI WGS metagenome assembly JAEEGI01 (sample SAMN16246545, study PRJNA631951) | gut metagenome | biome: gut microbiome; feature: rumen; material: KS-attached | host: Bos | place: Iran: Karaj | collected 2018-10 | reverse complement strand
GGCGTAAGCCTATTTCTTCTCCTTGTGAGTAGTCATTTTGTTGCACTTTGGACAGAACTTTTTGATTTCCATCTTATCAGGATGTTTTTTCTTATTTCTAGAACCGAAGTATGTTTCTTCACCACACTCAGAACATTTGAAAGTCACAAAATCTCTTGGCATTTATACTTACCTCCGTTTACGCTCCATCATTCTAGCATAGAATCATTTTTAATTTCAATGATATTCACTGAGTTTTTCCGAAAGGATGTCTCTCAGAAAAGCTTCTGTTCATAATTGACGTTCAAATGCTTATAGGCTTTTTCCGTAACGACACGGCCTCTGGTAGTACGGTTGATGAATCCGATCTGAAGCAGATACGGCTCATAGACGTCTTCCAGGGTGACCGTTTCTTCGCCGATCGCACTGGCGATGGCTTCCACGCCGACCGGTCCGCCCTTGAACCGTTCGATGATGCCCATCAGGTAACGGACGTCCACATCATCCAGACCAAGCGAATCCACTTTCAGTTTCTCCAGGGCTTCCTTGGCGATGTTCAGATCGATAATCCCGTTGTTTCTGACCTGTGCGAAATCGCGGACCCTGCGGAACAGCCTGTTGGCGATACGCGGCGTACCGCGCGAACGCTTGGCGATCTCATGTACCGCGTCTTCGTCGATCGAACTGGAGAAGACCTTCGATGTCCTGCGGACGATCTGAGCCAGTTCATCTACCGTATAGTAATTCAGTTTGGATGTAATGCCGAAACGGTCGCGGAGCGGAGCGCTGATCGCACCTGCTCTGGTGGTTGCCCCGACCAGTGTGAACGGGGGCAGTTCCAGACGGATCGACTTTGCGCCTTCGTCCTTGCCGACGACGATATCGATGTAGAAATCTTCCATTGCGGAATAAAGGACTTCTTCCACGATCTTCGGCAGACGATGGATCTCATCGATGAAAAGCACATCCCCCATCTGCAGGGAAGAAAGGATCGCAGCCAAGTCACCGGTCTTTTCGATGCTTGGACCGGTCGTCGTCTTGATGTTGGTCCCCATTTCGTTGGCCAGGATGTATGCCATCGTCGTCTTGCCAAGTCCCTGAGGACCGTAGAGAAGGACATGGTCCAGGGCTTCGTCGCGCATCTTGGCAGCCGCGATAAAGACCTCAAGGTTCTCCTTCAGGTCGCTTTGTCCGACGTATTCTTTCAGACTTTGGGGTCTCAGGCTAGAATCGTCATCTTCTCTTTGTTTGTCGGCAGATAAAATCTTGTTTTCTTCCATAGTTTTACTTCATGAGTAACGAGAGAGCTTTCTTGATCAGCTCTTCTGTTGAACCGTCTTCTTTTTCGAGTTTCTTCAGAACACCTTTGATCTCCGCAGGCTTGTATCCCAACTGTTTCAGCGCATCCGAAACATCGACCAGCTTATCGTTGTCGATCCTGTCTACTTCGACCAGTTTTCCCTTGAGATCGAGGATGATCTGGGAAGCGGTCTTGTTGCCGACACCGGGCATCCTGCGCATGAAGTCGATGTCACGGGTCTCGATCGCTGTAATGATCGAATCTACCGAAGCACTGGACAGGATCCCGGAAGCGATCTTGGGTCCGAGTCCTTTCACGGAGATGAGTTTGACGAACAGGTCATACTCCTGCAGAGAAAGGAAACCAAAAAGGCTGATCTCATCTTCTCTGACGTTCTGGTAGGTATAGATCGTCATTTCCTTGCCCAGAGACAGGCTTTCCGGATGATAGAAACTAATGCGGTAGCCGACTCCGTTGACGTCGATCAGCACGTAATCCAGACCGTATGCATGAACTGTTCCTCTAACAAAACCAATCATAATTCAATTATACAACAAGTGATACGGAATGATGCGGAGATAGAAAAAAGATGAGTATCAGTACTCATCTTCTTCATCCATGAATTCGAAACTGTAATCCTGTATAAAGACGCGGTCTCCGTTCCTGCATCCCTTCTCTCTGAGGGCATCATCCAGTTTCATCCTGGACATCGCCCTGGAGAAGCGCATGATCGAATCGTCGTCCTTGAAATCGGTGTTGCGGAACAGACGTTCCACTTTTTCCCCTTCCACTCTCCAGATGCCGTTTCCTTCGTTGTAGATGGTGAACGGCTGCGGTTCCTCGTAGGTGTACAGGACTTTCGCATCGGTCTTGGAGGTATCGTACAGCGGGAACTGAGGCAGTTCCTTCAGCATGTCCTTCGCCCGATACAGGACCGGTCTCAGACCTTCGTTGATCAGGGTGACGGTCTCGAAGACTTCCAGTTCCGGGAATTTCTCCTTGAATCTTCTCAGATTCTCCTCTGCCGGATCGAGATCCATCTTGTTGGCGATGACGATCTGCGGTCTGGTCTCCAGATTGCCCGGATAGCGCTTGAGTTCTTCGTTGATGACTTCGTAGTCGCTGATCGGATCTTTTCTGCCCATGTCCAGAACGTGCAGGATCAGACGGCAGCGCTCGATGTGTTTCAGGAATTCGTGACCGAGTCCCTTTCCTTCCGATGCGCCTTCGATCAGCCCCGGAAGATCCGCCATGACAAAGGAGGAATCATCGATCTTGACCATTCCCAGCTGCGGCTTCAATGTCGTGAACGGGTAGTCGGCGATCTCCGGTTTCGCGTTGGAGACGACGGAAAGCAGCGTCGACTTGCCTACGGACGGAAGACCGACCAGTCCGACGTCCGCCAGCAGTTTCAGTTCCACCAGGACATTCCTCTCCTGTCCCGGTGTGCCCAAGGTACGATATTCCGGTGCGCTGTTTCTGGCAGACTTGAAATGGAAATTCCCTTTGCCTCCGATACCGCCCTGACAGATGACTTCGCAGGAATCCAGGGTATTCAGATCCGCGACGATCTCATCGGTATCGAGATCTTTCACGATGGTTCCTAACGGGACTTTGACGATCACATCGTCGCTGGAAGCGCCATACATGTTGTTGGTCTTTCCGTTTTCGCCATCCTCGGCTTTGATCCTTTTGGCATAACGCAGATCCAGCAGCGTCGACTTGTTGGTATCCACCTTGAAAATGATGGAACCGCCCTTGCCTCCGTCTCCTCCGGAAGGACCGCCCAACGGATTGTACTTCTCGCGCTTAAAAGCGACGATCCCATTCCCGCCGTTGCCTGCTTTCAGTTTTAATGTAACCTTATCGATAAATTGCATAATCAGTAATAAAAAGCCCTTAAAGGGCTCTAAGATCAAGCTTCAGGATAAACCGATACCTTCGTCTTTTTCTTGCCGAGATGTTCGTATTTGACGACACCGTCGACCAGGCAGAACAATGTATCATCTCCACCCTTACCGACATTGGTACCAGGATGAACTTTTGTGCCTCTCTGACGATAGATGATCGAACCGGCTGTAGCGAACTGCCCGTCAGCCAGCTTTGCGCCTAAGCGTTTAGACTCAGAATCACGGCCGTTCTTGGTCGAACCGACACCCTTTTTCGAAGCAAATCTCTGGATATTAAGTATATACTTCATCTTTTTACTTCCTTTCTTTGATTTTGATGAAATCTCCATAAGAGTATTCGATCGTTTTCAGCTGTATCAGAACCAGATCAATGTAGTTCTGAACCGTCTGATCATCGCTCAGAATCCTTATTTCGATATCATCTTCATTGTCATGGATCTCGACTTCTTCCCCGAATCCGTCTAATGCATTCATCAGACCGTAGATGATGGAAGAAACCGCTGCGCAGATGAGGTCCTGACCTGCATCCGCGAATTCCGCATGACCTTCGACTTTCAGATAGGAATAACGTTCCTTATCCGATTCGTAACTGACTTTGATCATTAAGCGATCTTTTCGACAGTCAGTTTGGTGTATGGCTGACGATGGCCCTGTTTGCGTCTGGTAGAGCCCTTCTTCTGCTTGTACTTGAAGATGATGATCTTCTTGGCTTTGTCTTGTTTATCGACTTTGCAGATGACTTTGGCACCATCGACATAAGGCGTACCTACGGTCAGACCGTTGTTTTCGACTGCAACAACCTTGTCGAACGTATACTTCTGACCTGCTTCCACATCGAGTTTTTCGACATAGATGGCCTGGCCTTCTTCGACTTTCAGCTGTTTGCCGCCGGTTTCAATAATCGCATACATCGTATTAACCTCCTTTTTTGTACGGACTCGCCATGGAGGTGATCCTGAGATACTTTAAACCTCTTCTGTGCGGTTATAACCCCCGAAAGAAGGGACTACAACATGAATATCATAACAGATAAGCCCTGTATTTTCAATAATAAAATAATATAAAAAGGATCTTGCGATCCTTGCATGAATCAGGCTCTTCCCGAATACTTTCCGTCGATCGTCGAAACGACGACATGTTCGCCCTGTTCGATAAACAAAGGAACTTTGATCTGCAGACCCGTTTCCGTTACGGCATTCTTCAAAGCGGATGTCGCGGTATTGCCTTTGACCGCCTGTTCGCATTCCGTCAGTTCCAGTTCGACTTTATCCGGCAGGATGACTCCCAGGATCTCTCCTTCATAGAATGAAATGTTCACATCCAGATTCGGTACCAGAAAGTTCTTTTCCCATTCAAGTCTGTCGGACGGTATCTCCAGCTGTTCGTAAGTCTCGGAATCCATGAAAACTTCCGTATCGCCGGAATCATAGAGATACTGCATCGGACGTTTGTCGATATGGGCTTCCCCGACCTGATCGGAACCGATGAAAGACAGTTCCTTGACCACGCCCGTCCTGGGCACTTTGACTTTGACTTTGACTTTCATCTTCGCCATCGCTGTCTTGTTCAGCTGGATATCGATACATTGATACAATTCATTCTCCCAGGTAAAACAGGAACCCGGTTTGATTTCTGTACAACTCAACATGCTTGTGACCTCTCTTTACGTTTCTATTGTATTATAAGTCGTTTCCGAAGAAAATATCAGCCGTGGGGATGGTAGTTCCTGGCGACATCGAACATCTTCAGATCCACATGACAGTAGCCATCCGGATTCTTGATCAGATAGTCCTGATGGTAGTCTTCCGCTTTGGTGAAGCTTTCCAGTTCCATGACTTCGGTAACGATCGGCTCATCGTATCGTGAAGCCAGTTCTTTCACCGCTTCTTCGATGATAGGCAGATCTTCCTTGTCGGTGAAATAGATCCCTGTCCGATACTGATGACCGACATCGTGTCCCTGCCGGTCCAGGATGGTCGGATCGATGATCTGAAAAAAGAGATCCAATACTTCTCTTAACGAGATCACCGTTTCATCGTAGACGGTTTCCACGGTCTCAGACGCGCTGGAACGGTGCGCCTTCAAATCTTCATAAGCGGGATCGGGAATGTCGCTGTTGGCATAGCCTACGGTCGTCTCTTTGATCCCTTCGATCAGCGACATGTAGTGCTCCACGCCCCAGAAACATCCTCCTGCAAGATAAATCTTTTTCATGACTGTACCTCCATTATTCATCGAAGATCTCTTTGATGATCTCCTCTTCTGCTTCTTCATTGATATAATCATCCACGAAATGTTCCTGGAAGATGATCTTCATGCTGGAAAGCTGGGCATAGTTCATCTGCTCCTGATAGATATCGCTGCGATCCAGCCAGAAGATATTGATGAACTCCTCGAACATGAACCAGGTCGGAATGATCAGGAACACATTGCTGGAAACGATATCGCGCAGATACACATACAGCGCCAGACAGATGATCCCGCCGGCAAGCAGCATCATCGACAGTCTGAAATTATCCGCAAGATCTTCCTGCACGGTCCCCAGTTTCATGTTGTAGTAGTCGTTGACCGATTCGATGATCGTTTCCTGTTCCTCTTCGCTGAAGGCATGTCCCGTGATCTTCAGAACGATCGGATATTCGCTGGGAATATGTTCCGCATTATCTTCGATAAACGAAATGAAGCGCGGGTTCATGTCTTCATAATCTTTGACGGAATAACGGTCGATGATTTCTTTCATGTCGTTCACATGACAGGAAATGTAAGCGAAATCATTCTCGACATAATAGTCCCTGATATATCTGCTGTAATCGATCGTCTTGTTTCTGAAGAAATCGACGGCATGTTTCTTTTTCTTATTCTTGCGCCAGAACATGTTTCACCTCTCTAGACCCTGTCCGAAAGATTGTCTTCCAGGATCTCATCGATGATCTGCTGTTCGACGGTAAGAGGCACTTCATCGTCGACGAATTCTTTGCGGAACAGGACTTTCATGCTGGAGAGCTGTCCGTAGGATACTTTCCTGTCTTTGATCTTCTGACGGTCGAAAAGGATCGTTTCCGCCAGGAACCAGATGAAATACCAGGATAAGAAATCGATCATGAAAATATAATGATGATCGACATCCAAAGCAAAATACAAGGTCCAGGCAACGACCGAAAGGACGACAAGAAGCAGGCAGCGCCTGCTGTTGTCATACATATCCAGCTGGACATCGCCCAGTTTCATATTGTAATAATCATTAATCGTTTCCGTAATGATACGCTGCTGTGACGCATTGAAAACATGTCCGGTGATTTCCAGCACGATGGGATACTCTACCGGGATATGTTCCGCGTTTTCTTCGATATATGCGACAAAATCGGGATTCAGGTCTTCATAATCGGGAACCGAATAATGATCGATGATGTCGTCATAGCTTTCTACATTGCAGGAGATATAAGCCAGCCGGTTATCGACATAGTAATCCTTGATATATCTTCCGATATCGACTTTTTTGCGACGGAAATGGCTGATGTTTCGAATCTTTCTTCTTGTCAGCATAAAAACTCCCGTCACTATTGTATCACTAACTTGTTTTCGTCAGCGTGTATGCGATCAGGGAAGCTTGCTACCGTTTTTGGCCGTACAGTTTTCGAAAAAGCCGGTACATGGAGGAAAGCTTCTGCTTCAGCGGCACTTCAGACATGTATGCTTCATCGGGCTGTTTCGGCAGAAGTACGATCTTCCCTTCGCAGCCCTGATCGATCAGGGCGTTTTCGATGTCCTCGATGCTGTTGCGGTAAAGCTTTTCCCGTAAAGGAATATCCAGGATCGACAGCACTTCGGCAACGAAACTCATACAGTTGTAGGCGTTTTCTCTCTTGTGCCCGTGCAGGACCGGCATCGTCAGCATGTCCATCACATCGAACGGGCAATCTTTTATGCTTTCCATGAACGAGAGGATCTTTTCTTTCTTTTCTTCGCTGATATCCAACGTATAGATCTTGACTTGCACATCTTCGTAGGCAAAATACGCCAGTTTCTCTTCCGTCAGGCCGGCATCGAAAGGATCGTGGAAACGGCGCCGCGAAAAGGAATGATAGGTCTTGCCATCGAAGCTGATCGTCACATGGGTATAAGGATAAGGCATGAACAGACGTCCCAGTTTCCCTACCAGCGAATTGGATCGTTCAAACAGGATATAGAGAACAGCCATCTTACAGGTCCTTTCGGAATATATTTTTGATAAAAGAACGGATATAGGATCCGTAATCGATGAAATCGTAGACCCCTTCCTTTCTTCCTTTCAGAAACAGTCTTATCAGCAAGACGTAGTAATGAAAATACCAAGCTTTCACACTCAGATACTTCGGCTTAGCGACCAGGTGCAGATAATCGAAACGGGAAGGATCTTCCGTGATGTATTCTTCTTCGCAAGGAAGACCCAGTTCCGGCGTATAGATCGAGACTGCCACATGTTTCAGCCGATGCCTGCAGATATAGGAATAAAGATCGCGGAAATCCTTGCCCCGATAGTCCAGCCCCAGGATAAACATGGCCATCAGACGGATCCCGTATTTCTGGCAGATCGCGATGCATTTCTCGTTATTTTCGATCGTATTGCGTTTCCGGTATACATCCAGTTTTTCATCATGGATATCTTCCAGACCTACCAGGAAATAGTCGAAGCCGATCTCTTTCAGCTCCGCCACGATTTCTTCATGGGCAGCAATGAAATCCGCTCTGCCATAGCAGATGTAATTCCGCCGGATCTTCCGTCTTTTGATCTCATCGATGAAGTTTCTCAGATATGTTTCATCATAGAGAAAATCATCATCCACCAGATAGACATTCTCGTTGTCATTGAGTTCGATCTCATCGACCAGATCCGTGACATTTCTTCTGGAATAGATGCCCTGGTTCATGTGATTGCGCAGGCAGAAACGGCAGCGATACGGACAGCAGAAACTGCTGCGCAGCCACATGGCGTGTTTCAGATCGAGATACCGGTAACGGTCGGGATGACGGTAGAAATAGCTCCTGTCAGGCAATGGCATCCGTTTGATATCTGTTGCTTTCAAGGGGTTGGAGATCCAGTTTCCTTCTCTTCGATAAGAGATATTGAAAGCATTTCTGTTTCCTTCGATGATATCCGGAAGATCGTAATAGTTGAAACCGCCCAGCACCACATCGACATCCTCAAGGAAATACCTTTCTTTGCAGACCTGCGCATGGATGCCGCCCAGGATGACCAGACCATGGAACCGTTCCTTGAACGCTCCGGCATATTCCAGAATGAAAGTCTCCTGAAAGCAGCGCGCTTCGCCATAAAAGACATCAAATTTCTTATCCGAAATGAATTCCTGAAAGGATTGCGCTTCTACCTGCTTATCGAAAATCGTCACGGAATAACCGCGATCCTGAAGGATCGTCTGTATCCATTCCAATTCCAGACATTCATTCTCGATGATCCCTTGGAAGTCATATATCGTCCGTGATTCTTCCGGACGTACCAGTATCACATCAGTCATATCGATTCTCCAGCAGAAGCGTTTCTATAGCGCTGTAAAGCATTTTATTCGCATCGGCGACTTCCTCTTCGCTTATTTCGATCGGCTCGCCAAAGACGATTTTAAGGTTTCTGGAATGAAAGACATAATCTCCGACAATGCAATACGGGAGGATCTTCGTGTTTGTTTCCTTGGCCAGACGGACTGCTCCGGTCTTGAAAGGAAGCAGGATCTCTTTGGTGTAATTCCTGGCTGCTTCCGGAGAAATGTTGACGGCTTCGTTCTTCCGCAAGACTTCTTTCGCGCTTGCATAGGCATCCGGGTTGCTTGGCGCTTCCAGATAGACCGGGATGGCGCCGATACGGGAAAAGAAGAAGCCGAAACAGCCTTCAAACAGTTCGCTCTTTGCCAATGTGTGAACCGTACGAGAGGTGCAGATATCTACCAGCAGAGGATCCAAGGCGTGTTTATGATTACCTGCCAGAATGACAGGACCGCCCTTTGGAATTCTATCTGCATTAACGATCTGCGGATGAAAATAGCACCTGAAAATCGGCGCAAAAATGCTTCTGCAGATCTGATACAGCCTGTCGTCAGCCATCATTTTCATTTTAGCCGAAGCGTACACCGTTAGCAAACCGCTCTTCCTTTCTTATGACGGGTTCCGAAAAAAGGAAATGCTATAATGGAATCATCGGAGGTATTTTATGGAATTCAGACCTGAAAAGAAACTGGGATTCGGCCTGATGCGCCTTCCCCAGACAGACCCCAACAATTCTGCCGCCATCGATATCGAACAGCTGAAAGAAATGGTCGATCTCTTTCTCAGCAAAGGCTTCACCTATTTCGATACGGCATGGATGTACAACGGCTTCGAAAGCGAGAGAGCAGCCAAAGCAGCGCTGATCGAACGCCATCCCCGCGAGAGTTTTACCTTGGCGACCAAACTGCATTCCGCTTTCATCAACAGTCTGGAAGATCGTGATAAAGTCTTCAACGAACAGCTGGAGAAAACCGGTGCAGGCTATTTCGACTACTATCTGATCCACGGCATCGAAGGAGAGATGCTGAAGAAATACGAAGAACTGAAATGCTTCGACTGGCTGCTGGAAAAGAAGGAACAGGGTCTGGTAAGACACTGCGGTTTCTCGTTCCATGATACGCCGGAAGTCCTGGACAGGATCCTGACGGAACATCCGCAGATGGAATTCGTACAGCTGCAGATCAATTATCTCGACTGGAACAGCAGCTGGATCCAGTCGGCGAAATGTTATGAAGTCGCCTGCAAACATAATAAACCGGTCATCGTCATGGAACCGGTCAAGGGAGGAACGCTGGCCAGAATCAGTCCGGAAGCTGAAAAGATCTTCACAGACTATGATCCGGAAAGATCGATTCCGAGCTGGGCGATCCGTTTTGTCGCCAGTCTCGAGAACGTCATGGTCGTCCTATCCGGCATGAGCAATCTTGCCCAGATCGAAGACAATACTTCCTATATGCAGGATTTCCAGCCGCTGACGGAAGAAGAAAAACAGATGTGCTTCAAAGTTGCGGATGTGATCAATTCGCAGATTGCCATTCCTTGTACGGCATGTCACTACTGTACGGACGGCTGCCCGATGCATATCGCCATTCCGGAATACTTCTCTCTGTATAACGAAGATATGCGCGAACATCTGGAAGAAAAAGGCTGGACGATCAATTTCTCCAACTACGACAGCCTGACCAGAAAGTTCGGCAAAGCCGGCGACTGCATCCAGTGCGGACAATGCGAAGGCGTCTGTCCTCAGCATCTTTCGATCATCGAATATCTAAAGGATGTCGCAAAGCACTACGAATAACAGGCAAGCATATAAAAGGCGTATTCAATGAATACGCCTTTTTCTTTTGTTTCATCAGCCGTTCGACTGACTTTGCCGATCTTATAACTGAGCCAGATATTTGATCGTTCTTACCATCTGAGATGTGTAAGAGTTCTCGTTGTCGTACCATGCAACGACCTGTACCAGATATGTGCCATCGCCCATATCGGAAACCATGGTCTGGTTAGCATCGAATAAGGAACCGAATCTCATGCCGATGATATCGGAAGAAACCAGTTTTTCTGTCGTGTAACCGAAAGATTCGTTTGCCTGAGCTTTCATAGCTTCGTTGATGGAATCGACTGTAACATTCTCGCCTTTGACAACGGCGTGAAGGATCGTGGTAGAACCTGTGACAGTCGGAACTCTCTGTGCAGCGCCGATGAGCTTGCCATTCAGTTCAGGAATGACCAGACCGATGGCTTTTGCAGCACCGGTGGAGTTCGGAACGATATTGGCAGCGCCGGCTCTCGCTCTCTGCAGGTCGCCTTTTCTATGAGGTCCGTCGAGGATCATCTGGTCGCCCGTATATGCATGGACCGTGGTCATGATGCCGGACTGGATCGGATATGCATCGTTCAGAGCCTTGGTCATCGGAGCCAAGCAGTTGGTCGTGCAGGATGCTGCGGAAATGATCGTGTCATCCTTGGTCAGCGTTTCATGGTTGACATTGTAAACGATCGTAGGAAGGTCGTTGCCTGCCGGAGCAGAAATGACGACTTTCTTCGCACCGGCGTCGATATGAGCCTGTGCTTTTGCTTTGGAAGTATAGAAACCTGTGCATTCCAGAACGACATCGACATCCAGTTCTTTCCAAGGAAGATCTGCTGCGTTCGGTTTTGCATAGATCGTGATTTCTTTGCCATCGACAGTGATCGAACCAGGTACTTTTACTGTCTTACCGTCTTCTTCCATCTCAGGTTCCTTGCTGGAAACAGTGTGAAGATTCTCACCGAAGACGCCACAGTAACCCTTCTGGGCAGAATCATACTTTAAGAGATTTGCCAACATCTTAGGGCTGGTCAGGTCATTGATCGCGACGACTTCATAACCTTCAGCTCCAAACATCTGACGGAAAGCAAGTCTTCCGATACGTCCGAAGCCGTTAATTGCAACTTTTACTGCCATAATGAATTTTCCTCCTATTTTATGACTACAAATATATTATAAGGTTTTTTCGTGAAATATAAATAAGCAAATGCCTAAAAAAGGAAGGTTTCCCTTCCTTGAAATGCTTATTTTACAGTGACTCCCGTAATATGCGGATTCGCTCCGTTGTACCAGTACAGGAAACCCTCCAGATCGACGGTATCGCCGATATTCAGGCCTTCGACTGCTTCATAGACATCGGAACCGTCATAGCACAGATAAGACTCGACGACGAACGTATAGATATCCGTCTTACCATCCGTGACATTGAAGTACAGATCGCTTCCAGGTTCACCGGAACCGTCCCAGTTGTACAGGAACGGAACATCTTCGCCGGCGCTGTTCTGGCTGGCGACAACGATCAGGTCCTTGAACGAGACTTTCTTGTTCATGTAATCAGCCAAGGCATCGGTTCCCAATGCGGCAGTGACATCTTCAGCCGGAGCCACATACTTGTCTCCGCCTTCGACCAGAGTAACGGTCGCATCCGTGATTTCGACTTCGCCGGACCATTCGCTCTTGGTGCCTTCGACATGGACTTTCGTTCCGTTTGCCAGGCCTTTCCAGCCGTTACTGTAATCGGTGGAATCAACCAGTTTCGCATAGTCTTCTTCAGAAATCTGACCGGCATATACGAAGTAAGCGCCGTCTTTATCCTGCAGATACAGGGTCGCGCCTTCCCAGTAGGACTGTACAGCCTGTACATATGCTTCGATGACGACTTCTGCGGAACCGTCTGCCGGTAATGCGGCATATTCGGCATAAGTCATGACGCCAGTATCGACCGGTTCCGGTTCAGGATCGACCGTCGGCTTTTTCGTGCAGCCGAACAGCGCCAGAACCATCAGCAAGCCAAGTAATACGGTAATTAATTTTTTCATTCTTTCTCCCTTCTAAAGTTCCCTTCAGAACAATACTATTCTAACACAATCAACATAATGAAACATTATTTTGAAGCATTTCGTTTTCTGAGCAGGACATAGATTCCGATCGCCAGCCAGGTAGATCCCAAAGCGCCCAAAAGGAGCCGGGAAGTCTTTGGCAGAGGTCCGAGATCCCTGTTCATGCCGATAGGACTGATCTGATCGAGATGGTACAGCGATGTCGTTTCCTTGAACAGATCATCGACATAGGCGTCGTCGACCGTCTTCTTCTTGCGAACGGCTTTGCAGACGCTTTCGATCAGGTTCCCTGCCGCATCTCTCAGCGAGGCGGAACCGTTGAATACGGCAGTCACGAAGGTGTGTTCCGTATTCTCGAGCAGCAGCCTGGAAGCGGCGATCTTAATATCATAATAGTCCGAATTATTTTCTCCCGACCTTTTCAGATAGTCCTGATAGATTTCGGATGTCTGAGCTTTGGCGGTCACAGGCACATAGCCTTCGGTTTTCGCATAGGCGATCTGGACCTCGTTAGTCAGCAGATACTGGGCAAAAAGCCAGGAAGCCAGCACTTCGTCAGGATCTTCTTTATTGAAAATGCACAGAGACGGCCCCTGGGATATCATGTAAGGATCGTTCACATCATATTGCGGGATCGGACGCACGACGGTCTCGAAATCGAGGATGCTTTCCTTCGGAATATCGATCAGAGGGGCTTTAGAGCCCATCCAGGTCGCTCCTGCGGTCGAATCGATCGCAAAAATGCATTGACCGGCATTGAGAAAATTGGCGGGATAACTGGAGATCTTAAAGGTAGAGAATTCCCCTTTTGCCGCATGGATCGCGATTTCCTTGAGGATCTCTTTCGTTTCATCATTAAACAGCAGGATCGATCCCTGATCATCGGAATACTCCGCGTGCAGCTGTTTCAGCATCGTGATCATCATATTGTCCGTCGATTTATAGATGAAAGGAATCAGCACTTTCTGACCGTTGATCAGATAGTTGCCTTCCGCATCCTGCGCCATCGCCGCATCGCAGATCTCCCAGATCTGGTCCCAGGTCATGATTTCAGGTACCGCATATCCCAGTTTTTCGACATACGTCTTATTGATATACAATGCTTCCGTAGAACGCATGTAAGGAAGCGCATAATAGGAACCGCCGATCCTTCCTTCCTCCAGGAATTCGCTGATGATCTCATCCTTTTTCGGACCGTCATAGCGCAATTCCGTTCCGCCTAATCCGTATTTCGCATCTTCCATCAGTTCGTCCAGGGCGACGACGGTATCTTTGCCCGTCATATAAGTCGCTATATGATCCGGATAGGTGATGCATACATTCGGCGTGGTGCCGGTAGCGATATTGGTGATGACATCGTTATAGATGCGGGAATAGTCGGTATAAAGTTTCATATTGACCGCGATATTCGGATAGAGTTCCATGAAATCGCTGATCGCTTTTTTATAGATGTTGACTTGGTTGACATTGGTATCGTTCTTTGCCCAGAAAGTGATCTCATAGTTCTTCGCTGTGTCGAATGTTTCGGGAATGACGAAAGAACGAGAATCTTTCGAACCGTGGCAGGAAGTCAAAGAAAGGCACAGAACGATTGCCAGCAGAACGGCGATATGCTTCTTCCTCATCCTTTGGTTCCTCCTCTCGATACGCCTTCCATGATCTTCTTATGGAAGAACAGGAACAGAACGATCAACGGTACCGATATGACCACGACAGCCGCCATCATGGCGGGAATGTTTTCTCTTCCGAAACCGGATTCTCTTATCGTCTGGATCCCGTTGGAAACCAGGAAATAGTTCTCGTCATCGGTGATCAGTCTTGGCCAGACATAGGAGTTCCAGCATTCGATGACTTTTAAGATGATCACCGTGACGATCGTCGGCCTGCAGATGGGGATCATGACTTTCCAGAGATATTTGAAATCGCTGGTGCCATCTACCTTGGCGGCCTTGTACAGTTCATCAGGGATCTGTTCGAAATTCTCTTTCAGAAGATAGATATAGAAAACGCTCGTGATGCTCGGCAGGATCAGACCAAGAAAACTGTTTCTCAGTCCGGCATTGGTGATCGTGACGAAATTCGTGATGATGACCAGTTCGTTCGGTATCATCATCAATGACAGGAACACGGTAAATACCAGATTTTTGCCTTTGAATTCCAGACGGGAAAAAGCAAAAGCCGATAAGACGATCACGATCAGCATCAATCCTGTGGTAATCACCGTAAAAATCAGCGTATTCGCAAAGTATTTGGCCAGCGGCACTGCCGTGAATGCCTGGATATAGTTGGCGATGGTTGGCGATAAAGTGAAGAATTTCGGGATATATTCCGCATTGTAGGAGCTGTAGGACTTCACCGATGTCAGCAGCATCCAGTAGAACGGAAAGAGCACGATGATCGCCCAGATGATCAGCAGCGCAAAAATCACGGTCTTCCAGAGCGTGTTTCTGATTCTGCTTTTTCTTTCCAGTTTTCTTATCTCATCCATAATTACTGATAATGCACATTCTCTTTTGAAACCAGCAGGTTGATCACCGTGATGGTCAGGACGATAGCAAACAGGATCAATGCGGCGGCGGAAGCAAATGAAGGATAGCCGCCAGAGTTGCCATACAGCATATCGTAGACATAGCCGACGATGGTATTCATGCCTGCGGCATTCAGATCCGTTCCAAACAGTGCCACGACATCCGAATAGGCCTTGAAAGCGCCGATAAAACCGGTGATGATCAGATAGAACAGCGACGGCGAGATCATCGGCAGAGTGATCTTATAGAAAATGCGCCATCTGCTGGTACCATCGATACGGGCGACATTGTAGTAGTCCTTGTTCACCGAAGCCAAGGCGCTGGTCAGGATCAGGATCTTGAACGGCAGGACGACCCAGATGGTATAGAAACATAGAACGAACATCTTTGCCCAGTACGGTCCTTCGATAAAATCCACAGAAGTCAGTCCGACGCTGTTCAGGAGCAGGTTGATCAGTCCTTCCGAATAGGCTGTTTTCTTGAACAGGATCATGAATACCAGACCCACCGCCAGCGTATTGGTCACATAAGGCAGGAAGAAAACGGTCTGGAACAGATCCTTCAGTTTCGTCAATGAATTCAAAGCGAGCGAAATCAGCAATGCCAATCCGGTCGATAACGGGACCGTGATGATGACCAGGATGAAAGTATTTCGGATGGCCTGCAGGAAATAAGGATCATGCAGGACATAGGCGTAGTTGTACAGGCCGATGCCGTCATATGTCTGGGAGGCGAAATTGTATCCTTCTTCAAAGGAATAGACCAGGACATCCGCCAAAGGATAGACCATAAAAACTCCTACAAAGATCATTGCAGGCAGCAGGTAAAGCCATCCCTTGAGATTGTTGTTCCTGTTATTCATCGATCACCTTTTCATCCATCGAAAAGACATAGGTCTTATGAGGCTTCAGATCGAAACGGATGACTCTGTCCTTATGGGTATACAGATCGTCATCGACGATCGCCCTGATATCTTCATCGGAGATGCAGTTTTCATTGTGACAGACGACGCTGGTATCTCTGCCGGTCGTCTCGATCCGGTCGAATCCGCAGGATAGGACGCCCTTCTTGGATGGAATGAAACCTTCCGGACGGATGCCCACATAGACTTCCTGATCCGGAGCTTTCGTCTTCATGATCGCATCTTCGCCGATATAGACTTTGTGGTCCCTGATGAAACCTTTGAAGACATTGATCGCAGGCGTGCCAAGGAAACGTGCCACAAACAGATTGACCGGAGCGTTATAGACTTCCTGCGGTACGCCTGTCTGCTGGATAATGCCATCTTTCATGACAATGATCAGATCGGAAATGGACATTGCCTCTTCCTGATCGTGCGTGACGAAAATGGTGGTGATCCCGGTCTCTTTCTGGATGCGGCGGATCTGTTCCCTGGTCTGAAGACGCAGCCTGGCATCCAGGTTGCTTAACGGTTCATCCAGTAACAGGACTCCGGGTGTCTTGACCAGCGCACGGGCGATGGCTACTCTTTGCTGCTGTCCGCCGGACATCTCGGAAGGCTTGCGGTTCATCAGATTCTCGATCTGGACCAGTTTTGCGACTTCCATGGCTTTTTCTTCCATCGCTTCCTTGCTCATCTTATCGGGACCTTTCAGGTTCTCCAAAGGAAAAACGATATTCTGTCTGACGGTAAGATGCGGATATAGGGCATAGTTCTGAAATACCATGCCGACGCCTCTGTTTTCCGGAGGCAGGTTCGTAACATCGGTATCGCCGAAATAGATTTTTCCTTCCGTCGGTTCTTCCAGACCGCAGATCAGATTCAATGTCGTCGATTTGCCGCAGCCGGAAGGACCGAGCAGTCCCACAAGCTTGCCGTCGGGGATTTCGATATTGAAATCATTGACCGCAGTCACGATTTCGTTTTTATTATTGCGGGAAATGAACTTTTTTGTCAGATTTTCTAGAATGATTTTCATAATGCCTTACCTGTTCATCCTCATTATATATCAGCTTCCACGGCTTTGACATCGAAATAGAAACGCGAATAGACGTTCTCTTGCGACTCTACGCCATAGTTCAGTCCATGCGCTTTCAGCAGTTCCCTGGACAGCGACAGACCGATCCCTGAGCCGATCAGATGACGCTTGTGTTCCTTATCGACTTTGTAGTATCTGTCCCAGATGTTGCCAAGATCTTCCTCGGCGATGCCGCAGCCATTGTCATGGACATAGACCCGATAGACGTCATCCTTTTTTTCAACACCCAGAACGATCTCCTGTTTCTCTTTATCGTTATAGTTCAAAGCGTTATTGATGAAATTATAAAGGACCTGGCGTATCCGTTTTTCATCCAGTTCCACCAGGATATTTTCCGAAAGTTTCAGTTCCAGATCGATTCCCTGCGTCTCGCAGTATTTCTGATACTGATGGTAGACCGAAGTCAGCAGATCGTTCAGATGAATGGTCTGTTTCTTCAATTCGACGCTGTCATCTTCGATTTTGGAGATATCGATCAGATCGTCGACCAAGGCGGACAAACGTTTCGCTTCTTCGATGATGATGTCGATATTCTCATCATTCTTTTCTTCCGGAATGTCTTTCATCATTTCCCCGTAGCCGACGATCATCGTCAGCGGCGTTCTTAAGTCATGCGATACATTGCCTAGAAGCTCTTTCCTGGCCTTGTCCGCTTTCTGAATGTCTTCATTGGCTTGGATCAGCGTATGATTCAGTTCATCGTATTCCTTGGAACTGGTGCGGATCCTGACGCCGTCATAAAGACCTTTGGACAGGTTCTGCGATTCCATATTGATCTGTACGATCGGTTTCAAGAGGAAGCGCGAAAGCAGCAGCGCCAGAAAGACCGACATGACGATGACGATCAGGGCGATGATCATATATTGGGATTTCAGAGTGGAGATGGTGACATTCAACGGCGTGATCCCGCTGGATACCAGGACCATGACGTCTTCATCGGCATACTTCAGCATCTTCGCGAAGATATAGATATCTTCCGGCCGGGAATCGAAAGGACGCTGATACTTAAAATCATCGAACATCTTTTCGTCGCCGTTTTCGATCGTTTCCGCCGCGATACGGTTGATCGTATAATTGTCCAAATTCCTCAGGGTACAGGCACCCGTATAATTCAGATTGGCGTTATTCGAGACGACGCGGACACAGACTTCGTTCGACATGCCGACCTGATCCAGGATATTATCGATATCCTCCTGGCCGACATAGGTCGCCACGTTGCGTCCGACGCTCATCAGAGTCGAGATCTTGTTTCTTTTATAGAAACTGTCTAAAAAATTCGTCTGAAACAGATAGATGATGCCAAGGACCGCCACGATAAACAGCACCATATACAGGATCAGCTGCAGACGCAGACTATATTTCTTTTTCAAAACGGTAACCTACCCCTCTTATCGTCGTGATATACGATCCGTATTCTTTCAAGTCTTTTCTCAAAAGTTTCATATGCGTATCCAGGGTCCGATCATCGGAATCGTATTCATAGCCCCAGACTTTGGAGATGATCGCCTGTCTGGTCAAGGCATTGCCCATGTTTTTCATCAGATACAGCAGCAGCTCATATTCCTTATTCGCCAGGTCTGCACGCTCTCCGTTGATCGTTACCGTATGCGCATCTTCATCAAGAACCAGGCCATCGACAATGATCCTGCTGCCGGACTTGCTGTCCCGTTTCAGGATGACATTGATCCGCATCATCAGTTCCTTCAGAGAAAATGGTTTGGTGACATAGTCTTCCCCGCCGATATCGAAACCATAGACCCGGTCATATTCTTCACCTAAAGCCGTAAGGAAAATGCAATGGACGTCCCTGATCTCTTTCATCTTCTTCAACGTCTCATAGCCATCCATTTCCGGCATCATCACATCCAGGATCACGACATCATAATCCCCTTCCCGGAACAGTTTCAAGGCTTCCTTGCCGTTGCACGCCAGAACCGTCTCATGTCCCTCATGAGATGCGTATTTCGCAATCATTTCTCTGATTTTCGCTTCGTCGTCGACGATCAATAGTCTTGCCATAGTTTCATTTTATCCTTTTTATGTGAACTTGCGCTGAATTGTGAAAAAAAGTTTACATCATAAAAAAATAGTATATAATAGAAATGTTCCTTGCGGATTAGCCAAGCGGTAAGGCAGCGGACTCTGAATCCGCCATTTCGAAGGTTCGAATCCTTCATCCGCAGCCATTGATCTCTAAAAGCCTTTAAATAAAGGCTTTTTTTGATTTTTCAATGGCGAAAAACCGATTTTTAGCAAGATTTT
>JAEEGI010011193.1_pt1 | contig 19390 bp, 13 predicted proteins | sample 8958751 | NCBI WGS metagenome assembly JAEEGI01 (sample SAMN16246545, study PRJNA631951) | gut metagenome | biome: gut microbiome; feature: rumen; material: KS-attached | host: Bos | place: Iran: Karaj | collected 2018-10 | reverse complement strand
ATTACATATCCAACTTCTTCCGTAAAAAGTCCACACCAGCATTTACAACTCATACTTAGATTTCTTCTTATTAATCTCATTCATATAAGACGCAGTAATGATACCAGTTGGAAGAGCTATAACAGCCATTCAAACAAGGACGGAAATCATTGTTATTAAACGCCCACATCATATAAAAGAATGTGGGCGTTTGAAAAATTATATTTGATTAGATGTTGCTAATGTAGAATTGCACTCACTAAGAAGTTCATTAATAAGATTTTTTACAGATAGGATTTCTTTTACTCTAGACGCATTTTCTCCGCAGAAGAACAATCCTTCTTCACGATTGCCTTCCACAGCGGCAATAAGAGCACGGCTGATGCAGTAAGGTACTTTATCGCCCTTTGGGCAGGCGGTAAGGCAGTTATTGCATTTTTCAGCAAAGAAGGTCTTGCCCTTTTCCAGGCCTTGCAGCAGTGGGGTATATACAGCTCTTGCCGGCATACCTACTGGGCTTTTGATGATTCTAATATCATCAGGAGTGCTATCTACAATCACTTGCTTAAATGTATCTGAGGCATCACATTCATCTGTAGCAATAAATCTTGTGCCGATTTGAACACCGTCAGCGCCGGCCTTTATAGCTTCTGCCATATCCTTGCCAGTAAATATTCCACCACCTAGGAACACTCTGATTTTCTTATGGAATTTCTCTTCAAAAGGTTTGATGACCTCCAACACTTCCTTTAGGATATCTAAGTTTTCCTGACAAGTATCTTCTTCAAGATTTTCTCTTGAAAATCCCAGGTGTCCGCCAGCCTTGTGACCTTCTATTACGATGAAGTCAGGAAGAACGCCAGACTTCTGTGAAAATGTTTTGCATAAAAGCATAGCAGCCTTTTTGCTGGAAACGATTGGTGCGAAAAGAGTATTGGTGTTTTTGGCAAGCTCCGCCAGCTTTAAAGGAAGCCCTGCGCCAGAAATGATTGCATCAGCGCCAGCAGCAATAGCCGCCTTAACAGTCTCCTCGTAGTGGCTAACAGCAACCATGATGTTTACGCCGATAAGGCCCTTGCCACCAGAAATCTCCTTCGCTTTTTTGATATGCTCCTTCAATGCACGGATGTTAGCTTCAAATGGGTTCTTGAGAAAATCAGGCTCTTTAAAGCCAATGTTAACAGAACTGATAACACCCATGCATCCTTCTTTGGCTACATTACCTGCAAGCTCAGAAAGGGATACACCAATTCCCATTCCACCTTGGATAATGCCATGTTTTAGTTCTTTTCCATTAATATTCATGTCTCTTCTCCAATATGTAACCTTTAAATATTTTAACTAAGTCATTTGAATAATACATATCTAGACACAATTTGTCAATTATCTAATTAAAAATATTTAGTATATTTTTTGATAAAAATAATCACTTTTGATATTATTAGACAAAAGGAAGGTGAATTATGAAGAATGGAATTAGATGTTTAGCAGTGATAATGACACTAATGCTGACTGGCTGCGGTGAGCTTTCGGCTAGCACGGATTACGGTGTTTACATTGGAGCAGAATATAGTGAGCTACCGGAGGATATAAGCTATGACACTCTTGTCATAGACGCTCAATATTATTCTGCAGAAGAAATTTCAGCGTTAAAGGAAAATTGCGGTGAAATCTATTCATATCTAAATATGGGCTCAGTGGAAAGCTTTAGAGATTATTATGACGAATACAAAGACATCACCACAGCCCCTTACGAAAACTGGGATGAGGAGCGCTGGGTAGATGTTAGCAATCCGAAGTGGCAGGAGTTTATTATAAATGACCTGGCTTCACAGCTGATAGAAAAAGGCATAGATGGATTCTTTATTGATAATTGCGATGTCTATTACATCGACCCAAGAGAGGAGATATATCAGGCTTTGACTGACATGCTTTCTAGCCTAAAAGCAACTGGCAAGACTGTCATCGTAAATGGCGGAGACTCCTACGTTTCCCGCTACCTAGACGAAAACGACACCCTATCAGCAGTCATAGACGGCGTTAACCAGGAAACCGTCTACACCTCCATCAACTGGGACGAGGGCACCTTCGGTGAAGCTACAAAGGACGACAACGAATACTTCCTGGACTACCTGGAGCGCGTCAGCGACGCTGGCGGTGAAGTATATCTCTTAGAATACACCACCGATGACAAGCTAGCCCGCTACATCCAAGACGAAGCAGACGCTTTAGGCTACCATGTGTATGTATCTCCATCGCTGGAGTTAAAATAAAATCTTAAATCCTGTCACAAGAAATATGGAATTGCCCATAATTTCATTCAGCTTGTGACAGGATTTCTTTCTATCCCACTATAATATCCCTTTTGTCTGTCACAAGGGCAACGGAAAATGTGGGTTTGTGGGGATATTTGTGACAGAAATCAGGCAGATTCATCGAAATTCTGTCACAAGGGTAACGGAAATATAGGCTTTGTAGGCTATGCTGTGACAGAAATCAGCCGAAATCAGTGAAATCCTGTCACAAGGGCAACGGAAAATGTGGGTTTGTGAGCAATGTTGTGACAGAAGCTAGTAATAGGTTATACTTGTGACAGAGAGATTGATTTGAGGTGACTGCAATGAAGAAATATGTTGGAATTTTATTGTGCATTTCAATGCTAGTGACACTGGGGGCCTGTGGAAAAGCAGCAGCGCAGCATACAGACGAATCAGCCGATGAGCGGGTAAGCAGCCAGGCAGCTATTAAAGTAGATAACACTGAAGCCAAGCACCAGAAAGCTAAAAAACAAAGCAAGAATATAGAAAGCACAGAAAAAGCCGATGTGCCTGCAGATGAACCAAATAACGACAACACCACAGGGGAATCGAAAATGACCACAACAAATGTTAAAGACACAGAAAACTTCTACGGAATAGAATTTACAGCCGACAGCGACATCTTCGCAAGGATAAAGGGAAAGTCCTACAAGGATGACTGCACAGTGCCGCTGGAGGATTTGAGATATCTGCATGTATTGCATGTAGGATTTGATGGGCAGCCCCATGAGGGGGAGATTATCTGCAACAAGGCAATAGCGGAGGATTTGCTGGAGATATTTGAACAGCTGTATGAAGCGGGTTATCAGATAGAAAAGATTAAGCTGGTGGATGAATATAATGCAGAGGATGAAGCATCTATGGCTGATAACAATTCATCCTGCTTTAATTTTAGATTTATTAGCCACACAACCAAGATTTCCAACCACGGCAAGGGAATGGCTATAGATATTAATCCACTTTACAATCCATATATCAAAACAGTTAATGGAAACCTGAACATAGAACCAGCCAACAGCACACCATACGTAGACCGCACCGCTGATTTCCCACACAAAATCAACGAAACCGACTTGGCCTACCAGCTCTTTACCGCCCACGGCTTCTCCTGGGGTGGAGCATGGAATTCATCAAAAGACTATCAGCATTTCGAGAAGTGACGTATTGAAGCCCGCCTGTTACGCTTTCAATAAATATATTACACCGTCGCGAGATTGGCTCCTTGTGCAATATATTCATTGACAGCTACAGGCTCATTCTAAACATCTGGTTCGCGGCTTCACTACGTTACACGGCCTACGCTGCGAAGTGAAGCAAGAAGAATGGGAAATTCCCATAGAAAAGTAGGAAGGCATATCCTAGCCCGATAGCGTAAATCATTTGGTTGTAAATCATGCGCTTTCCAAAGTTGGCAAGTGACCCATCTACAGTGATTTCTTCTGTCTCAGCATTGAAGCCGTTTTCTAAAAGCAGGCTGGCAAGAATGACAGCAAGGGCTAATGCCAAAACAGGAATAAATGGTAAATAATATCTAGAGGCGAATCCGCCTAAGTATCCACGGGTGATATAAGTTCCATAAGCGCTCTTAAGTTGGTAGATAAATGTAAGGGCACATGATATCCATCCGGCCTGAAGAGGAAGAGCAAGTGAGCCAGCTTTCTTGTTTACAACTGGGATAAACAGTAGCACAGGAAGCACCCAAAGCAATTCAAATGGAATAGCAGTAAGGCTGTAGGTGAAGGTCTTCATAAAACGATAAATAGATTCGATTCCAGACCAGGAAAGGAAGAATCGCTCAAAGTAATATGAAAGATATTCCTTAAAGGTGAAGCTAACACGCTCGGCCTTGCTAACATAATATATCGTATTTTCGAAGTAATCCTTGCTGCAGATAAGCTCCAAAGAAGGATGTATAGTTCCGTAACGCTGATAAACTAAAATGTAGTAAACAGCAGCGATGACATAAACAGGGATGGAGATGAAAAACTCCTTGGCGATAAGCCCCTTTAGGCTGCGCTCTTTAATCATAGTAACAACAAGAACGATAAGTGCCATAAATATGCAAAGCATTGCAGCAGTAAGCTTAGTTAAAAGCGAAGCAGAAATGCCTACAGCGATTAGCATGTAGGTGCCAAGGTTTCGTTTGCCTTCGCAAAATCTGATAAGACCAAGTATGCAGATGGTACCAGTAACAAGGGCAAGTGCATCGTTGGTAACAGCGCAAAGCTCATAAGAAAGCATTGGAATGCTTGTAATAGTAACGGCATATAAAAGATGTAACCAAGGACGCTGCTTTGTCAGTCTGGAATAACCGATGTAAAGCATCAGACCAACACCAATCATCGAAATGGCTAGGCTGAAGTAGCGAAGCTGCATCTTTTGAATAGTAACAACAACATCTGAATCGGTAGGAGTAAAGCCACCGGCTAATCTCATAATGTGATAATAAAGAGGTGGGTGGCAAAGATAGTTAACTAATGATTCCTGATATTCATAGTTAGGCTCTGTAGACCACTTCATCATGACGTTGTTGAAAATATGCATGTCCTCAAAATGAGGAATGATTTCGCCTGTTTCATGGAGATAGTAGACATAGGCAATATGGGCAGATTCGTCAGGAGATGAATCTGGAACATAGTGCGCATAGAACACGCCTATTGCCGCGGTGTATATGAAAAATAAAACATACAGGCCTATGAGAAATGCCCCACGTCCTCGTTTCTTCACACCAAAATGGAAGGCTGCCACGCCTAAAAGAACAAATAATACTATTAAAATGTACGCTAGAATTCTCATTATTAATTATTTACTCCGTTTAATGATTTTCTTAACCTTATTAATTACGATTGTAGCATTTTCTATAAAGAATGTATCTACAAGCACTACCAAAAGTGCAAAATACAGCCCAGCGCCGGAAACTACACGAAGCAATGTTCCAAGGATAGAGGCAGGTAAAAACTGATCCTCTAAAATTAAAAGAGCCAACATCATAACACCTGCAAAAAGATATTTACACACAGGCTTAATAACCTTTAGCAGGTTAAGCTCATGTCTTACATAGTAAAGCTGTATAACGGCGATTGAAAGCTCTGCCACAGCCGATGCAATAGCAGCACCGTAAGACAGCAGTCTTGGTATTAACAAAAGGTTCAGGCAGCAGTTGATAACAGCGCCTATCAAAACTGTTCTTGTGTATAACTTCTCCCGCTTGGTAGGAACCAGATATTCAATACCAGTTACGTTGTTGATGGAGATTGCAACAGTGATAACAGAAACAATCTTAAGCAATGTCTTAACCTTTTCGTAGCTGCTACCGTAGAACCAAGGAACGAAGCTGTCAGCGATTCCAAACAATCCAAACATAAGAGGGATGCCCAAAAACCATGCAAACTGATAAGCCTTGTACATAGCAATTCGGATGGCATCCTTATTGCCATCACTAAAATACTGTCCGATGCGAGGAACCATAACTGTGCTCATGGATGTTACCAAAACCAGCACCATTTTGGTGATTCGCATAGCTGCATCATAGTATCCGTTTTCAGTGTTTCCTTCAGTGAACCAACCAATCATAATCTTGTCCAGATACTGATAAATCTGAACGGCGATGGTAGGAAGGAAAAGACCAAGAATGACCTTTGTATCCTTAAAAGGAGCCAAATCCTGACGATTGACCTTAGTCAGATATTTTGGCAGATATAACCACAGCGAAACATGTCCCATCATAGTGATGAGGGCGGTGCCGGCAGTGTAAAGAGCCAAATCGTTTTCATCCTTAATGAGGGTGAAAATCATGACTAGATTCACAATTCTAAAGACGGCATTTCTTCCAACGATTTTACCGAACTCCTCAAGCCCTTGGAAGAACCAGCTGGTGTCACAGGCAACGTTGATGATTTCGATGAACTGTATGATGTAAATAACCATCCATTCAGGGTGAAGGGCAAAAACAAATATGCCATATAAAAGTAGAAATAAGCCAGTGCTTGCACATCTGAATAATGCCGTATTCCAAAATGCTACAGACCTTTTGTAGGCATCCGCCTGTACATAGGAAACCTCACGCTGACCGTAGGTAGATGTTCCAAGATTTGCAAAAATAATGAAGAATGCTGCAATAGCAGTAACGTAGCTAAAAACACCCATTCCATTTGCCCCAAGAACTCTTGCGATGTAAGGGGCAGTAAGAAGTGGAGTGATGATAACTAGCATCTGATATGCAACATTATATATATAGTTTTTCTTAACGTTTTTTTCTTTCATGTTATTTCCTAAAAGAATGTATTTTATAGCTTGCCTAAAAGGATAATGATTCTAAGCAATATTTCCCCAGAAGCGCTGCGGCGCAGAGCCTGTGGATAAAAGAGCTTTTTGGCCTTTTTATTCCCATTGAAGATTAATAGGAAGTCCTTAATATCGGAAGAAACCATGTCTGCAAAAAGCATGCCAAAGCTTTCTAGCATGTGTTTGGTTCTAGGACAGAAATCTCCATTTAAAACAGTGTTGATACGCCATTTGATTTTGGCCATTGCACCTAAATTAGTAGAAGATGCAGCCGAAGAATGGCGTCTGTATTTTGCCAAAGGAGTGCTGTCGTAAATGATGCTGCCACCTAAGCCAAGGGCAATCAGTGACACCCATTTGTCGTGATAATAAATATCCTTAGAACAGTCATTTAAGAAAGCAAGCTTTGCCAAATGTCTGTTGATTACAATGGTAAATCCAGGGAACACTCCCTCAAAAAACATGTTTTGGAAAGTGACTCCATTCATAGGATTAGTGTCTGAAAATGTTTTGCTGATGTTCAGAAACTCGTCGCATATATAATAATTAGAAGCAAATAATGCAGGGACTTCTGAACCTACATCAGCAAGCTTATCAACAGCGGCCTGAAGCTTACCTGTTTCCCACACATCATCCTGGTCGCAAAATGCCAGGTAGCTAAATCCTAAATCATCCTTAAGAGCAAATGCAGCAGCAGTTGAAAAGCTGGCACCAAACCCAATATTTTTATTAGAAGCGCTGCTTTCATCCTTAACTAAACGGATACGTGAATCCTTAGCAGCTAATCCTTCTATAATAGAAACAGTAGCATCTGAAGAACCATCATCCCTGATATAAAGTGTGAAATCTGAAAAGGTCTGATTCAGAATACTGTTAATTTGTTCCTCTAAAAAAGTCTGCCCATTATAGGTAGACATTACGATTGCTAATTTTGCCATGTATTAGCCTTCCATCAATAGTTTATTACAAACTATTCTAAATCAACCTTATAGGCAATGCAAGGAAAGTCGGTTTGTGATATACTATGAACAAACTGTGTACTTAAGGAAAATAGTATGGAAAAATTCGAAACACTGTCCGGACATTTTGAGGACAAGCGGGTTTTATATATAACAACTAAAAATTTAGATTACATAAGGGTTACCCAGGAAATAGAATTCCTAAAGCAAAGGGCAAAAAGCCTTACAGTAATCGGCAGCCCCAGCAAAAGCTATCCTAAAAGATTGATGCATGTTTTTGCTAATCTTATGAAGCAATCCATGAAGGATATAGACGTTAGCTTCGTTGGATTTGCTCCACAGCTGGTGATGCCATTTTTCAAAGGCAAGCTAAAAAAGGAACCATGCTTCATAGATTTCTTTATTTCTGTTTACGACACCATGATTATGGACAGAAAAAAGTTTAAGGATGGCAGCGTAATATCAAAGCTTTGCCACAAGCTAGACGAAGCTACACTAAAGCAGGCCGATTATGTTGTGTGCGACACCAAGGCCCACGGTCAGTTTTTTGCAGAAGAATTTAATCAGCCTTTGGACAAATTCTTCGTCTACTATCTTCACGCTGATGAAACCATTTATCATCCTATGGATGATGCCAAGATAGATGAACAAACCGATGCTACTAAAAAGGTTTTGTACTTCGGTTCCATCCTAAACCTTCAGGGTGTAGATGTTATTTTAGATGCCCTTAAGGAATTTACAGATGATGACCGAATCAGCTTTGAAATCATAGGCCCTATATCTGATAAGATGCACAAGCCTCTGCAGCCAAACGTCACATACATAGATTGGCTCAGTCAGCAGGATTTGGCAAAGCATATCGCTTCAGCTGATTTATGCCTGGCAGGACATTTCTCAGGTGACATTATGAAGGCAAAGCGCACCATTCCAGGCAAGGCATACATATACGAAGCAATGTCAAAGCCAATGATTCTTGGCGATGGCATGGCCAACCATGAGCTATTTGAAAAAGACGATAAACATATTTTTGTAGAAATGGGAAATCCTAAAGCATTGGCGGCAGCCATAAAGGATTATTTTGATTATGAGTGAAATAAAAGATTACAAACAACCAACTAACAAAATCGAAAAGGGAATGCTGTATCTTCAGCACTACGGAGTTAAACAGACTGTAGCCAAAACCATCAGAAAGCTGATGGGCCACGACCAGGAGCACTACAGCTACAGAAGATTCCTCAAGGAAAACCCTATTTCAGAAGAAGAATTACAAAGACAGCGTGATACAGTATTCGATTATAACCCAGTAATCAGTATCGTAATTCCGTTATACAACACAAAGGAGCAGTTCTTAAGAGAGCTGATTGAATCCTTTGAAAACCAGACATACCCACATTGGCAGTTGTGCCTGGGAGATGGCAGCCCTAAGGAAGGTCTTTACGATATTATCAAGGACACAACAGGGGGCAAATGGGACGAAAGAATCGTCTACAAAAAGCTTACTGATAACACAGGAATAGCAGGTAACACCAATGCAGCCATGGAGCTCGCCACAGGTGATTATATCGGATTTACGGACCACGACGATTTAATCACAGCAGACGCCATGTATTACATTGCAGAGGCCTTGAATAAAGACAGAACAATAGAAGCAATCTATTCGGACGAAGACAAAATCGACATGGAGGGCAAACAATATTTCCTTCCACACTTCAAGTCAGATTTTAATATTGATTTGCTTTGCTCACATAACTACATCACTCATTTGTTTATAGTTAGAGCTGACATCGCAAAGGCCAGTGGCGGAATCCTTTCAGAATTCGATGGGGCACAGGATCACGATTTTGATTTAAGAGTTCTTGAAAAGTGCTCAAATATCTACCACATCCCAAGAGTGCTTTATCACTGGAGATGCCATCCGGATTCCACAGCGGACCATCCAGAGGCTAAAATGTACGCCTACGAAAACGGCAGACGTGCTGTAGAAAATCACTACAAGCGCTTAGGTATTCCAGCCAGAGTTGAGCTTGATACTCACCTGGGATATTACAGAACTATTTACGAATGGAAGGACACACCACTTCTTTCCATTATCATTCCAAACATGAATCACGTGGAGGATTTAAGACAGTGTATCGATAGCATCATCGAAAAAACTACTTATCCAAATTACGAATTCATAATTGTGGAAAACAATTCTTCTGACCTTAAGCTTCGTGGATATTACAGCGAGCTGGAAAAGAGAAATGATATTAACGCAAGAGTTTGCGACTATACCAAAACACATCCTGACACAAAGGGCCAGTTCAATTACTCTGCTCTTGTTAATTACGGTGTGCAGCAGGCTTTTGGAGAATATATTTTACTTCTTAACAACGACACACGCATGATTAATAATGATGCCATCACAGAAATGATGGGCTTCATCAGAAGAGAAGATGTTGGTGCTGTTGGAGCAAGATTATATTATGGAAACAACACAGTTCAACACGCTGGCCTTATCATCGGACTTGGCGGTGTTGCTAATTCACATTTCTTAGGCAGCGGCAGAGAGCAGGTAGGCTACTTTTACAGAAGCACCTGCGTTCAGGATTTATCAGCTGTCACAGGAGCATGTCTACTTACTAAAAGAGAGTGCTATAATGCTGTTGGAGGTTTTGATGAAGCTTTGGCAGTTGCATTTAACGATGTTGATTATTGCCTTAAGCTTAGAAGCAAAAACAAGCTGGTTGTTTATACACCATTTTCAGAGTGGTACCATTTGGAATCTGTCAGCCGTGGCCTCGACCATGAGGATCCAGTGAAGAAGGCCAGAATGGATTCTGAAACAAAATATTTCATGACAAAGTGGGAGGACTATTATAGTAACGGAGACCCTTACTACAATCCAAACCTGTCACTTACAAAATTTGATTATTCATTTAAAACTAAGGAGTAACTATGAAACTTATCATTCAAATTCCATGCTATAACGAAGCTGAAACACTTGAAATCGCACTTAACGATTTACCAAAGCACATAGATGGAATCGATGAAATCGAATATTTAATTATCAATGATGGTAGCAAGGACGACACTGTAGAGGTTGCCAAGAGATGGGGAGTTAATCACATCGTTAACTTCCGTCGCAACAAGGGACTTGCATACGGATTTATGGCAGGACTTGATGCCTGCCTTAGAAACGGTGCAGATATTATCGTAAATACGGATGCAGATAATCAGTACGTGGCAGATGATATCGAGCTTTTAGTTCGTCCAATCCTAGAAGGCAAATCAGACATAGTAATCGGTGAGCGTCCTATCGATGCAACAGAACATTTCTCACCACTTAAGAAAAAGCTTCAGCATCTTGGTAGCTGGGTAGTACAAAAGGCCAGCAACTCAGATATCCCTGATGCTCCAAGTGGTTTCAGAGCATATTCAAGAGACGCAGCTATGCGCCTTAACGTTACTAACGATTACACATACACACTTGAGACAATCGTTCAGGCAGGCAGAAACAAAATCGCTCAGACAAGCGTACCTATTAGAACAAACGGCGAGCTTCGTCCATCAAGACTTTTTAACAGCATGATGGGATATGTTAAAAAGTCTATGGTTACTATCCTTAGAGCTTACCTTATGTACCAGCCATTAAAGACATTTAGCGCACTTGCTATTTTGCCATTTGTCGTTGGACTTGGTGTTATCATTAGATTCCTTGTTTTCGTAGCAATGGGTAATTCAGCTGGACATATCCAGTCACTTATTTTAGGCTGCACACTTCTTATCATGGGATTCATCAGCCTTATGATTGCCCTTATCGGAGATTTGTACGCAAAGAACCGCAAGCTTTTAGAGGACATCGAATATCACACTAGAAAAATGGATTATGACGGTGTGAAGAATAATGATGGATATAAAAACGACAATAATCTATAATTATAGATAATAGTAATGGGGAAGTAATAGGGGGATTAGCGTTGTATAAAAAGAAAAAACGCTCTTGGGTTAAACACCTGGATTTTATCATTCTGGATTTGCTAGCAGCGGAATTAGCACTTTTCCTTGGGGTAATGATAAGATTCGATGGAAGCATTATCTTTTTAGATAAATTCGAATGGTTCAGCGGATACCAGAATTTGGTTAAGTTATTGCCTTTCATTGATTTGGCAGGTGTGTTCTTCACAGAAACCTATAAGGGCATTTTGCGTAGAACTAAATACGAAGAATTAATTTCCACCATATGGCATGCAGCCGTGAACTTTCTTGGCGTCCTTCTTTATATGTACATGTCCAAAACATCATTCATGTACTCAAGAACAGTTCTTGGATGCTTTGCCATAGGAATGATTTTAATATCATATATTTTCAGAGTTTGCTGGAAACGTGTTATTCGCAGAAGAAAGCTTAATGATGTGAACAAGACAGCCATGATAGTAGTGGCTGAATCCACAAACGTGGAGCAGTGTCTTAGAGAAATAGCACTTAGCCCCTATCCTGAATACAAGGTAGTAGGTGTAACTGTTGTGGACAAGGACATGACAGGGCAGCAGATACAGGGCATCCCTGTGGTGGCCAATGCGGACACATTATTTGAATATCTTAGAACCAGCGTCGTAGACGAAGTGTTCTTGGATGGCAATACAAGAGCCAGCGAGGAAAGTCTTGCAGCCAGATTGGTAGAGCAGGGACTTACGGTTCATATGCCGCTTGTGAAAACCAGCACACTTATGCCAAACCGTATCATGGAAACCTACGGTGAATATATAGTGCTTACCACAAGCATGCACATAGCCAACAACAGGCAGGCTTTTGTTAAAAGAGTAATGGATATAATCGGTGCATTAATAGGACTTCTATTTACATTGATTGCTTTTATCATTTTTGCACCAATCATTAAAATACAATCAAAAGGACCAGTATTTTTTACACAAACACGAATTGGAAAAAATGGTCGCAAGTTCAAATTTTACAAATTCAGAACCATGTATATGGATGCTGAAGAACGTAAAAAAGAGCTTCTGGAAAAAAACGAAATACATGGAAATATGTTCAAAATGGATAATGACCCTAGAATCATTCCAATTGGACATTTCATGAGAAAGTATTCAATAGATGAATTGCCTCAGTTTCTAAATGTTTTAGTTGGTGACATGTCCCTTGTTGGAACAAGACCACCGCTTGAGGATGAATACGAAAATTACGCGCTCCATCATAAGGCAAGACTTTCAATCAAGCCAGGCCTTACAGGAATGTGGCAGGTCAGCGGACGAAGCGACATTACAGATTTTGAACAGGTGGTAGCGCTAGATACGCAGTATATATCTAATTGGTCTTTAGGATTAGATATCAAAATCCTTTTTAAGACAGTAGCTGTTGTATTTGGGGGAAAGGGTTCGAAATAGTGGCAGAAACATATTTTTCGCTAGTAGTATGGACAGACGAGACAGACATGAATCAGTTCAAGGATTGTCTTGAGTCCATCGATGAACAGGAATATCGTGAATTCGAATTATATATTTTAGACAATAATCCTTCTAACGCCATAGAGGTAACCATCAAGGAGTTCTTCCCTGATATTGTTGATAAGGTTCACTACCGAAGGCTGAAAAAGAAAAATGGGATGTCCTATGCTTATAACATAGGAGCCCATTTTGCAGAGGGGGATTATCTTGTCTATCTTGGACAACACGACCGACTCAGTGGAAAGACGCTCAGTTCTTTAAATGAGAAGATTGATTCACTGGAGAATAAGGAGTGCATTATCTATGCTGACCATGATGAGCTTATTGGTCTCGACAGAAAAAATCCTCACTTCAAACCAGATTTTAATAAAGAGCTTTTCCTACAGACAGATTACATAGGAGATTTTATTTGTATATCTAAATCTCTTATGAGAAGATTAGGGGAATTTAATGAAAAGGCCCAAACCTCTACCCTATATGAATATGTGTTGAGGGCATTGTTTAAAAACGAGTCTATCGAGCATGTGCCATCTCTTATCTATCACAAGAGAACCAGCAATAGGGCCATGAACAAAGAGGAGCGAAATGCGGCCAATTTCTATTGCAAGGAACACATGGCGCTGGCAGTTTCCTACCTTAGACAAAACGGTGTCATCTGCGAAGGCAGGATAGATAACTCTCTTAAAAAATGGCATTTGGATTATGATGATTCAACCTTCAGAAGATTCTCCGGAGATTACATGTTCTTAAGAGATGAAAATGTAAGGCTATACACAAGAAATAATGTAAAGAAGATGTACTCATATCTGTGTCAACCCGATGTGGCAGTGGTGGGTGCAAGATTCATTGACAGAGGCTTTACTATCGACAACATAGGCTACATATATGACACTGATGGAGCCTGGTATCCTGCATTTCATGGACAGAGCGTATTCAGAAACACCTATGATGGAATCGGCAATATGCCCCGCGATGTAGCGGTGGTAGATTGCGGTTGTTGCCTGATAGATGCCAAGGTATATAGAATGCTTAGAGGCTTCGATACCAGACTTACAGGACAGGATGCAATGTTTGATTTTTGTCTTAGGGCAAGGAAGCGAGGCTATAGAATAATTGCTTTACCAAGAGTCATCGCCAGGTGGAAAAACAGAGAGCTCATAACCTCTACAGATAACCATGATATTATCATGGAAAAGCATGGTGAATTTGTAGAAAAAGGAGATATGTTTTACAACAAAAATCTGCCGATAGGCATGGAAAACTACATACTTCCTGGCACTCAGGAGGAGAAAGAAGACCTTGACAATATTAGTGATGGTAGAGTAGACTAGCATAGACTATTGCTTCCATTAATTTGAAGGCATATTAAGGATAATAAACTTAAGATTGGAGACATTCAGTTAATGAGTAATTTCGAAGATTACGACTTAAGAGGCAGAGATGGCTCTGGCCGTCGTAGACCAGCAAATAGACCAGCAGGTCGTCCGGCAGGTAGTCGCCCAGCAGGTGCGAGACCATCTGGCAGACCATCGGGAAGCCATAATCCACAGAGAAGACCTGTGAACAGAGATGATTACAGCAGTCGTCCAAGATATTCTATGGACTTAGATGATGAAATAGAATTATATGATGGATACGGCTCACAATACGGATATGAGGAGGACGATATGCCAGCTAGACGTTCAGCATCAAGCAGTGCCCGCAGAGCATCAGCTAGCCGTTCAAGCAGCCGTTCAGGTTCAGCTAATCGCAAGAAGCCAGCTTCTAGAAACCCTAAGAATTCTAGAGATGTTAGAGACGCAAGAAACACACGCGCAGCACAGGCTCATTCAGCCGGTAGAAGACCTACAGGTAAGAATGCTAAAAAGAAAAAAATGAAGCGTACAATTTTCGTTGTGGAAATTGCAATACTTCTTGTAATACTTATCGTGTTCTTCTTCTGGAGTAAGTTCGGTAAGGTTAATTGGGACAACATCAACATGTCTGAACTTCAAAACGATAGCCTTGATGAAGAGACAAAAGAAGTACTTAGCCAGTACACCACACTTGCACTTTTTGGTGTAGATAACCGTTCAAACGGTAACCTTGACAGTGGTAACTCAGATACAATCATCCTTGTTTCTATTAATAACGACACTAAGGAAGTTAAGATGGTATCAGTACAGCGTGATACTTACTTAGAGGTTACAGATAATACATACAGAAAATGTAACTACGCATACAATCACGGTGGTGTAGAGACAGCCATCGAGATGCTTAATAAGAACCTTGACTTAAATATTTCAGGTTACGTATCAGTTGACTTCTATGCAGTGGCAAAGGTTGTTGACGATTTAGGAGGACTTGACCTTGAGGTTACTCAGAAAATGATTGATACTAACAATCCTGAGACAGGTCAGAACGCACTTGCAGGCTACATAGCAGAGGTTGAGCATGTCCTTAAGTACTATCCTAACAAGGAAGAATATTGGGATAGAAACGACTGCTACTTCGACAAGCCAGGTGTATATCATATGAATGGTGCACAGGTAGTTGGTTACTGTCGTAACAGATATGCTGTTGACAACGATTACGGTCGTGCTGAGAATCAGCGTACAGTAATTAAGCTTATTGTTGAGAAGGCAAAGAAAGCTAACCTTAAACAGCTTAATGATATTTGTGATGATGTCTTCCCAGAGATTTCAACAAGCTTAAGCTTTGGACAGTGCGTAGGAATGGCTACAGCAGTTAAGGATTACGAGGTTACTAATTCAACTGGCTTCCCATTCGCACTTAAGACAAAGACAATTAGCAAGAAGACCGGTAGTGTTGTTGTTCCATGTACTCTATCAACAAATGTTTCAACACTCCATCAGTTCTTATATGAGCAGGAGAATTACGATACGACAGATGATGTTGTTGATGTAATCAGCGACCACATCGTAAATGAAACAGGATGTACAGAATCCAGCGCTGAAATTAATCAGACTCCAGATATGTCATCGGATTCAGAAGATAAAAAAGAGTAATAATAAATAGTTAATCAATGAGGATTGACCGTTAGGCCAGTCCTCATTTTACTTTTAGGCAAAATAGTAGTAAAATGATAGCGCTTATTATGCAAAGAAAGGAATTATAATATGTGTGGAATAGTAGGTTACGTAGGTAAATCACAGGCAGCGCCTATACTTTTGGATGGACTTAGTAAGCTAGAATATAGAGGCTACGATTCAGCAGGAATGGCTGTATATGATGGTAGCAAGATTGAATATGAAAAGGCTAAGGGACGTCTTCGTCTTCTTAGTGAAAAGACTCATGATGGTGCTACAATGCAGGGTACTATCGGTATTGGTCATACACGTTGGGCTACACACGGTGAGCCTAGCGAGACAAACGCTCATCCACATCTTAACGAGGATGAGACTATCGCTGTTGTTCACAACGGTATTATCGAAAACTACGCTAAGCTTAAGGATAAGCTTATGAAGCGTGGATATAACTTCAAGTCTGAAACAGATACAGAGGTTGTTGCGCATCTTCTTGATTATTACTACAAGCAGGGCAATGATCCTCTTACATGTGTAACAAAGGTTATGCACCGTGTTGAAGGTGCTTATGCCCTTGGTATCATTTTCGCTGATTACCCAGATCAGATTTATTCAGTTCGTAAGGACAGCCCACTTATCGTAGGTCTTGGAAAGGACGGCAATCTTATTGCTTCTGACGTTCCAGCTGTTCTTAAGTACACTCGTGAGGTTTACTTCATCGAGAACGAAGAAATTGCTCGTCTTTCAGAGAACGAAATCGAATTCTTCGATGTAGATGGTCAGCCAATCGAAAAGGAATCTAAGACAATTGATTGGGATGTTGATGCAGCAGAAAAGGGTGGTTATGACCACTTCATGATTAAGGAAATCCACGAGGAGCCTAAGACTGTTCGTGATACACTTAATCCACGTATTAAGGATGATAAGGTAGTTATCGAAGAGCTCGGCATGACAGACGAAGAGATTAAGGCAATCTCTCGTATTCGTATTGTTGCTTGCGGTAGTGCTTATCATACAGGTGTTACTGCAAAGTACGTATTCGAGGATATGGCTCGTATCCCTGTAGAGGTTGATATCGCATCAGAGTTCAGATATCGTAACCCTATCCTTCAGGACAATGAGCTTGTAATTGCAGTTTCACAGTCAGGTGAGACTGCTGATACAAAGGAAGCAGTTCGTATGGCACGCGCTATGGGCAATATGACACTTGCTATCGTTAACGTAGTAGGTTCATCAATCGCCCGCGAGTCTGAAAAGGTTATGTACACTTGGGCTGGCCCAGAGATTTCTGTTGCCACAACAAAGGCATACTCAGCTCAGCTTGTTGCATTCTATCTTCTTGCAATGAAGTTTGCAGAGGTTAGAGGACTTCTTTCAGAGGATGAGATGAAGGAGCTTATTAAGGATCTTAAGAAGCTCCCAGATCAGATTGAGATGCTTCTTGGAAATAAGGAGCGCATCCAGAAGTTTGCAAACAGATTCGTTGCTGCAAAGGATGTATTCTTCATCGGACGTGGTATCGACTACGCAATTTCTCTTGAGGGCTCACTTAAGCTCAAGGAGATTTCATATATTCATTCAGAGGCTTATGCTGCCGGCGAGTTAAAGCACGGTACAATCTCTCTTATCGAGGATAATACTCTTGTTGCAGCAGTGGCTACTCAGGATAATGTATATGCTAAGACAGTTTCAAATATTGTAGAGTGTAAGACTCGTGGTGCTTTCATTCTTGCGGTTACTACGATTGGTAATGAGGACATTGAAAAAGTTGCAGATTATGTAATGTATATTCCTCAGACTAACAGATACTTTACAAACTCACTTGCAATCATTCCATTGCAGTTGTTTGGCTACTATGTATCAGTTGGTAAGGGCTTTGATGTTGATCATCCAAGAAACTTAGCTAAATCAGTTACAGTAGAGTAATTATTAGGGCAGTTGTTTTTCCGGATAAAAACAACTGCCCTTCACTTATCCATCACATAAGAGGTTTACACTACGGTTATGTAATTGAGAAAGGAAGGCGAGTAAGATGAGCGATTACTTCAATAACAACAATGGCTCAAACACAGAAGAGCAAAACAACTCAGGAACATATTCATATAAAAAGGATGAAATTAATCAGGGTGAATCATTCTATCAATGGTCACCATACGATGATGGCAATAGAGCAAGAAAAAAGAAAACTAAGACTTTTGGAAGAAAGCTTGGAAATGCAGCAGCTATTGCCTTGGTATTTGGTCTTGTGGCAGGACTTTCATTCCAGTCTATCGTTGCAGTTACAAACAAGCTATGGGATTTGGAAGATAACAAGGCAGCCATAGAGACTACAAAGGATTCCGATTCAGATTCTAAATCAGAATCAACTACATCTAAGACAGCTACAGGAACAACTACAGCTACAAAGATTACAACAGATGTTTCTGAGATAGCACAGAATGTACTTCCTGCAATTGTCCAGGTTACAAATGCAGGAATCAAAGAATATCAGACATTCTTTGGTACAATGCAGCAGCCTACACAGTCAGCTGGTTCAGGAATCATCGTTTCACAGGATGATACAAATATCTACATTGCCACAAACAATCACGTTGTTAGTGGTGCAGAGACTCTTACAATAACATTCAACGATGGACAGGCGGTGGAAGGTACTATAAAAGGAACCGATTCTTCTTGTGATCTTGCAGTTGTTTCAGTTGCAGTAAAGGATATTCCTAGTGAGACTCTTTCAGCAATCAAGGTTGCAACACTGGGTGATTCAGATAGCACAGTTGTAGGTGAGGCAGCTATCGTAATCGGTAATGCTATGGGATATGGTACATCAGTAACAAACGGTATCATTTCTGCTAAGGACCGTGAGGTTTCTGTTCAGGATGATGATGGAAACATAGTTTCAAATTCACTTATCCAGACAAACGCTGCTGTTAACCCTGGTAACTCAGGTGGCGCTCTTTTAAATGCTAAGGGCGAGGTTATCGGTATCGTGTCTGTAAAGCTTGCTCAGGAAAATGTTGAGGGTATGGGCTATGCAATTCCAATCTCATTTGCTTGGTCAATCATTCAGCAGATGGTAGATAATGATGTTGTATCAGAGCTTGATGCTTCATACCTTGGTATCGCAGGTAAGGACATTACTCAGGAGATGTCAGAGCAGTACAATGTTCCAGTTGGTGTATATGTAGCACAGGTTGTTTCTGGCTCAGGAGCAGAGGCCGCAGGTATTCAGACAGAGGATGTTATCACTGCATTCAATGGAAGAACAGTTACTTCAGTAAACACATTGAATAACATTATGCAGTATATTTCTGCGGGAACTACAGTAGATGTTACAGTAGCTAAGGCTTCTAAGGATTACAAGGAAGAGACAATAAAGGTTACAC
>JAEEGI010011188.1_pt1 | contig 19397 bp, 12 predicted proteins | sample 8958751 | NCBI WGS metagenome assembly JAEEGI01 (sample SAMN16246545, study PRJNA631951) | gut metagenome | biome: gut microbiome; feature: rumen; material: KS-attached | host: Bos | place: Iran: Karaj | collected 2018-10 | reverse complement strand
AAGCATTCAGTACCAGCTCTTAAGGCTTCTCTGAAGGTAGTGAATCCAGCTGGAATAATGAAGAATTCTTGGAAATCAACAGATGATTGAGCATGAGCACCACCATTAATAACGTTCATACAAGGAGTAGGAATAACTTTTCCATTAGTACCTCCAATATATCTGTAAAGAGGAACTCCTAAATGTTTAGCAGCAGCTCTAGCAACAGCAAGTGATACACCTAAAATAGCATTGGCTCCTAAATTCTTTTTAAATGGAGTACCATCTAAAGCAAGCATTTTTCTATCAACAGCAACTTGATTTAAAGCATCCATTCCTTGAATAGCAGGTGCTAATTTAGTATTAATATTTTCTACGGCTTTGAGAACTCCTTTTCCAAGATATCTGCTTTTGTCTCCATCTCTTAATTCAAGAGCTTCACTTTCTCCAGTTGATGCTCCACTTGGAACCATTGCACGAGCTTTTATTCCATTGCATAATGTTACTTCTACTTCTACAGTTGGGTTACCTCTACTGTCGAGAACTTCTCTTCCATGAACTTTTTCTATCTTAACACATGAACAACAGGACATTTTTATTATATAATTGTTATTTGGTTTCATGTATATTTATATGAGTAAATTAATTTTTTTTTCATTAGGTTGTATATAATTTTTCAAAAGTGGTGTTTTAATTTATGATTTTTATCATCTTTTTAAATATTTTTATTTTGGTTTTTAATATGAAATTAGTTTTGAAAAAGAATATTTTATTCTTTAAAGAATTAATATAGATTAGAAAAATTATTTTTCTTTTTTTTTTGAATTATTTTAATTAGTTTTTGTATTTGGAAAATATATAGGATGAATTAAAAAATATGATATGATAAAGGGTTTAATTTCATACAATATTACTAAGAGATGGAAGTTCATATTAGTAATTATTAATTGTTTCTCAAAAAAGAAAATTATTAGAATAAATATATTTCCAGACATATTTATTTTAGCAATCATTTATAAATATTAGAATTTAATTAAACAAAAAAAAATTGTAAACTAATTCTTAAAATCAAAAAATATAAACATATTTAAATGTAATATTTTCTTCTTTATTATAATATATGAATCATTATATTAAAATAATTTATTTCAAAAGACCTAATAAATTTTTTAATCAATAAAGCAAATATAATTTTTATTTTTTTTTTCTTTTAATTATAAAAATAAAAAAACATTTTTAAAAAATAAATACAATTAATAATATAATATATAATAAAATATTTTTAATAACAATATATTCCCCAAAAGAAAAAGTTAATTTCTTTTTAACTAATTTCTCAATATCCTTTGAAAAATTAAAATAAACCATTTCATCAGGATTAATTAAATTAATTGTAATTTTAGAATTATTAAATTGTAAAAGAATATCAGTTCCATTATTTTCTTGAGTATCAAAGAATTCTAAAAAAAAAGCATCAAGACAAGAAAATAAACCACAAGGATTATTTAAAATAGTAGAACATTGAGTATCAGAGTTATTAGCAGTACCATTTAAATAATAATTTATCCAAATTGTATTATTTTCTTCCACACAAAGTGAAGGTCTATTCAAATCTAATGATACATATCTTCCATCATAAATACTATTATTATATAATGTTAATAGTTTAGAATCAACTTTATTAAAAATACTTTCTTCATTTTTTTTATTTATTTCATCATAAATGCTAACAATTGAAGTATTTAATTGAAGTTTATAATTTTGAAATTCCATTAAAAGATTTTTAAATTCTTCAATAAAAGTTTGATTTCCTTTACAATTGTATTTATAGTCATATAACATTTTATCATTTATTTTATATCTAACAGCATAAATTTCACAATTTTGAAGTGAATCAGGATAATTACATATATAATTGCAAAAAGCATCCCAATTATATTGTACACTCTTTTTCACTATTATTTCATCTAATAATATTATTTCATTTATTAATTTTATATATGAACTAAATAAATTCTCATAATCAGATTCTTTTAATTTAAAACCTTTCATTAAATTTCTTTTATGTTCACTTAATAAATCTTTATAATAATACATATTCTTTTTATATATATTTTGTTTTGGAGTATATACGTGATCTATTAAATATGATTGAACATTTTCTTTTGTAAATGATGTACAACAAGTTTTACCAGAATTTTGATTTTTACAAAAATTTAATTTATTCTTTACTGGTTTTCCTTTTAAAGTCAATTCAATTGTATGTCTCATTTTATTTGGAAGTAAATATAAAAAAGGATTATCTTTACATTTACCACTTGTAAAAGATAATAAAGTCTCATCAATAAAAGTAATAGTATCATCATTAAAAATATATTTTAAGATATTAAAAAAGATAAATAACCAAAATTTCATTTCTAATTTATAATTATTTAAATTCTCTAATAAAAACAATTAAAAAAAAAAATAAAAAACAATATAATTTTTCATCCAATAATTATGAAAATCAAAAAAAATAAAAAATTTAAAAAAGCAAAAAAAAACTTTTAAAATGTCAAAAACCTTGAATTCAAAAAGAGAAGAATTGGATAATTTAAAAGAAACAATGAATTCGAACTATGATGAGCTATATAAAAAAGCAAAATTATATTCCCCAATATCAAATATAGATGAAAAATGGAAATTAGTTCCTACATTTTTAAAAATTCGTGGATTAGTAAAGCAGCATATAGATTCCTTTAATTATTTTACTGATATAGATATAAAAAATATAGTTCGTTCATCTAGAAATTATATGATAAAATCAGAAATAAATCCAAATTTTTATTTAAAATATAAAGATATAAGAATAGGTTTCCCTCAAATTGAAGAAGAATTTTCAACTAAAGTAATAACACCACATGAATGTAGATTACGTTCATTAACTTATTCAGCACCAATATTTGTTGATGTAGCATATACATTAAATGGTTATAGTGAAAAAATAAGAAAGGATATTTATATTGGAAGAATGCCTATTATGTTAGGAAGTAATCATTGCATATTAAAAGGAAAAAATTTCAAAGAATTAAGTTCTCTTCATGAATGTCCTTATGATCCAAGAGGTTATTTTATTGTTAAAGGAGTGGAAAAAGTAATTTTAATTCATGAACAAATGAGTCAAAATAGAATTATAGTTGAATATGATAATAAAGGAAATTTAACAAGTAATGTTACTTCCTCTACTCATGATACTAAAACCAGAACTTCTATTATTTATAAAAATGGAAAATTTTATGTTAAACATAATTCATTTTCTGATGATATTAACGTTATTATTATTTTCAAAGCAATGAATATTTTATCTGATTTAGAAATTATAATGTTAATTGGTGATAATTATAAAGAATTTATTATTGAATCAATTGCAGAATGTAATCAATTAAATATATTCACAAGGGCAGATGCTCTAAATTATTTATCAAAAAAAATAAAAACTTTTCACAAAAATAATGATATTCAAATAACAATAGAAACAATATCTTCAATATTAATTGCCCATGTTCACGTCATTCATGGAAATTATCATGCAAAAGCATTATATTTATCATTAATGATAAAAAGATTAATAAGTGCAATAAATGATAATAATGCAATAGATGATAAAGATTATTATGGTAATAAAAGATTAGAATTAGCAGGTCAATTAATATCATTATTATTTGAGGATTTATTTAAAAAATATAATAATGACTTAAAAAAAATAATAGACATGAATTTATTAAAAAATTCAACATCAAACGATAATTTTGAAGGATTTGAAAATTTCGATATTTTCACATCAATGAGAAGTGACATAATAACTCATGGATTACAGAATTCAATATCGACAGGAAATTGGGTAGTAAAAAGATTTAAAATGAGAAGAAGTGGAATAACTCAAGTACTGAGTAGAATGTCATATATAGCAGCATTAGGTATGATGACAAGGATAAATTCTCAATTTGAAAAAACAAGAAAAATATCTGGTCCAAGAGCACTTCAACCTTCTCAATGGGGAATGGTTTGTCCAAGTGATACTCCTGAAGGAGAAAGTTGTGGTTTAGTTAAAAATTTAGCTTTATTATCTCATGTGACTACTGATCAAAAAGAAAAAAATATTATTAATTTATGTATTAATTTAGGGGTCGAAGATATTAGTATGAGTTCTGTTTTTGAAGAAGAAAAAAAAGGAGATGATGATAATTTATCTAATAATTATTTGGTTTATGTTAATGGAAGTCCTATTGGAATTACTTCTTCTCCTAAAATTTTCTGTGATAATTTCAGGAAATTAAGAAGAAAAGGAAAAATTCATGAATTTGTTTCTATCAGTTGTAATCATAATAATCAAAGTATTGCTATTGCTTGTGATGGAGGAAGATTAACAAGACCATATATCAGAGTAGAAAATGAGAAGATTTTAGTAACAAAAGAAGATTTAAAATTATTAGAAGAAGGAAAAATAACATTTAATTCTTTAGTAAAAGAAGGTAAAATAGAATATTTAGATGTAAATGAAGAAAATGATGTATTAATAGCATTAAAAGAAGAAGAAATAAAAAAAAATTCAACTCACTTAGAAATAGCACCTTTTACAATATTAGGAGTAGTAGCAGGATTAATTCCATATCCTCATCATAATCAATCTCCAAGAAATACATATCAATGTGCAATGGGAAAACAAGCAATTGGAACAATAGGATATAATCAATTAATAAGAGCAGATACTTTATTGTATTTAATGATTTATCCACAAAGACCTTTAGTTAAAACTATTACTATTGAATTATCTAATTATGAAAAATTACCTGCTGGACAAAATGCTTCTGTTGCAGTTATGAGTTATTCTGGTTATGATATTGAAGATGCTGTTATTTTAAATAAGGCTTCTTTAGATAGAGGATTTGCTAGAATAATGACTTTGAGGAGATATGAAAGTGAATTGGAAAAATATCCTAATGGAACTCAAGATATTAGAAAAGCTCCTGAAAATTATAATCAAACTACTTTAAATCCTAATATTGAAAAAAGTAATGATCCAAATATGATAAATACAAAAACTATTTTACCATCTAATAAAAATAATAGAAAATATTTTAAAAATTTACATGCTTTAGATAAAGATGGTCTTCCTTTTATTGGTTCAAAATTAACAAATGGAGATTTATTCTTAAATAAATATATTCCTGAAAACACAAGAGATATTCTTTCTTCAAATTCAAACATTTCATACATAAAACAGCCTTTAATATATAAAGGTCCAATTCCATCATATGTTGATAGAGTAATATTAACATCATCACCAGAAGTTCCAGAATTAATAAAAATAATGCTTCGTCAAACACGTCGTCCTGAATTAGGAGATAAATTCTCTTCTCGTCATGGTCAAAAAGGAGTATGTGGTATGATTGTTCCTCAAGAAGATATGCCATTTAATGAGACTGGATGGTGTCCAGATTTAATAATGAATCCTCATGGATTTCCAAGTAGAATGACAGTAGGGAAATTAATAGAATTAATTGGAGGAAAATCAGCAGTTTTAGATGGTAAATTTAAATATGGAACAGCATTTGCAGGAGATAAAATAGAAGATATAGGAAATATCTTAATTGCAAACGGATATTCATATTCAGGGAAAGATATTCTATATAGTGGTATTACAGGAGAACCTTTAAATTGTTTTGTTTTCAGTGGTCCTATATTTTACCAAAGACTTAAGCATATGGTCGTGGATAAAATGCATGCTCGTTCTAGAGGACCTCGTGCGATGTTGACAAGACAACCTCTTGAAGGAAGGAGTAAGGAAGGAGGATTAAGAATAGGAGAAATGGAAAAAGATTGTGTTATTGGTTATGGTGCAAGTTGCCTCTTATTGGAAAGACTTATGATTAGTTCTGATTTGTTCACTGCTCATATTTGCGCTAAATGCGGGTATTTAGGTATGGAAGGTTATTGTCAATTTTGCAGAGATGGAACTAATATAGGAAAAGTTAAGTTACCTTATGCTTTCAAATTACTCACACAAGAATTAATGAGTATGAATATTAAAGTTAAGTTTAAATTAAGTAATATTTGATTGTTTTTAAAATTTTTTATTTTTATTTTTTTCTATTTTTTTTTATTTACTAATTTAAAATGGATAAAAATCCAATAAAATATATTTTAATCGGTGATTCAGGTACATTGAAAAAAATAGCTGAATATTCAACAACAAATAATCAAAAAATAGTGAGTGAAATTGATAAAATTTTTACAAAAATATGTAAAACAGCAGCAGATAAATTTGATGAAAGAAATAAAATAACATCAAAATCTCAAAATTACTATTTTATAACAGTTCAACCAGGAATAACATTTTTAGTTTTAGTAAGTGATTCATATCCAGAAAGATTAGTATTTGAATTAATAGATAAAATAAATGAAGAAAAAATACCAACAATGATAAATGAAGAAACAAAAGAATTAAATGCTCAAGGAAGACAAGCTTTAAAAAATTTAGTTGATAAATATCAAGATAATATTATAAATACTATTCAAAATGATGTTAATGATATTAAATTAGATATGAAAGATAATATTAAAAAAATGGTTGATAGTGTTGAAGATACTGCTAAATTAGAACAATCTGCTGAAAATTTAAGAGAAGAAAGTAAAACTTATAAAAATACTGCTTCTGAAATTAGAACTTTAACTCTTTGGCAAAATATAAAAATATGGATTATTTTATTTGGGGTTTTGGCTTTATTAATTGTTATTATTATTTTAATAGTTTCATAATATATATAAAATTAGAATTATATTAAATTTAAAAAATTAAAAATTGTTAAAATTTTATTCATTGTTTTACATATATAATACGAGATTTGATATTTCTTGAAAATTAAAAATATTTATTTTACTAATATAATTTATCTTTTTAAAGATTTAAAATAATAAATAATAAGTAAAATTTTATTTTTTCTATCATACATTAAAATAATTCTTTAATTTTATTTAATGTGTAAAAACTCTTTTTAAAAAATGATTGTTTATTGAAAAAATTTTCTTACCTTTTGTAAATTTTGATAATATTTAAAAATAATATTAGATTACTTTATTATTTGTAAGATAGGAAAAGAATAATAAAAAAATAATAGAGCTTTTTCTCATTCTATTTTTTTTATTTAGTATGAATCCTGAATTTTTCCAATGAATAAAACTTTGAATATAAGAAGTAAACAAGATTCTTTCCTTAAAATAAACCTCAAGATATGATTTTGAATGAAAAATAAAAAAGAAACAAAAAAAGAATTTTCATTAATTTTTAGATTTTTATAATAAATAATTAATTCCAGAAAAATTTAAAAAAAAATAAAGAAACAATGCCAAGAAAAAAAAGTTAAACAAAAATTTGACTGATAATGCAACTAGTAATAAATCTCCAACTATTGATGAGCTATTTAAACAAGAAGAAAAATATGAATTTGATGAAAAATATAAATTTATATTTTCTAATGATGAAATATTGGATGCTCAAAGAATGCAAGAAATAGAAAGTTATAGTGATTCTATTGAAATAGACAATAAAACAGAAACTTTGAATTATATTATTTTGGAAGAAAAAAAAAATTCGAATGAAAATAATGTAAATATAGATATAAATGTGCAACAAAAACCAATTTTTAAGATATTAAATAAGAAATTAGGTAGACTCAAAAAAAAAAAAGGGAATAAATCTGCAAAGCATACTAAAGCATCATATGATGATTGTTAATCATATCATAACAAAATTTTCAGTGATTCTATAAATGAAAATTTGAAAATAGAAAATAAATAAATTTTAAGGTTAATACATAGAAAAATTGAAATTATTATTATCTATTGAATCATTGTGTTATTTAATATATTAAAAAATATTTAAACTTGTATTTTTACAAATTATATTTTCAAAATTTTTTTAATTCATTTTTTGTCTTGACCTTAATTGGTTTGCATTTTCAGAAAATTTCCTTCTTCTTTTATTTTTATTTTTAAAAAATATTTTTGGATTTTTTATTAAAGGATATTTTACTTTTCTATTTCAAAAAGAAACCTTATTGTTTCTCTTAGTTTAAATAATATTTTATTTAATTCATAATCATCTTCGTTAGATTCATTTGCTTTTAATTTGAAATTATTTTTCAAAAAATTAATTCAGTTTCATGAATAATTTTTTTCTGTTTTTGGAAAGTAAAAAATAATTATCATTTTTTTAAATTTATTTCTAACATAAAATTATATCTACAAAGATAAATTATTCATAAAACTAATTTAATAATTCAAATAAAAATGTCGAGATTACAAAAAGATAAAATAAATGAAATAAGAAGTTTCTTATTATTAGAACAAGATAAAGAAATTAATCAAATAATAAACACATCACATACAAGAATTAATGGAATAACATCAAAGGAGTTTATGGAAAAAAATAAAATAGAATACGAAATATCAATAAATAATGGTATAATTTATGATTGTTATAAACTTCCAAAAAATGAAAAAATGGAATGTAATATTTTTGGAAAATATTGTTATAATGTTCAAATAGATGTTGATAAATTTAATAAAATTAAAGAAAATAAATTAGATTTAGCTTTACAAAAAAGTATTAATTTTGAAAAGTTTAATAAAAAAGCTTGTTTAATTAGGAAATCAAATCAAAATAGATCAGTCAAAGAAAATATTAATTTCTTAAAAAGAATTTCTTTTTGTTTAAAAGATCCAATTAAAGATAAATTAAAATATAGAAAATCAGTGGGTGATATACCAGTTAAAATTAATGAACATTTTAATTTTCCATTCAATTCAAATTCAGAATATTTCCCTTCCAAAAAAAAATCAACAAAAAATTTAAAAAAATATATGGTGAATATTAAATCAGATAAAGATTTATTAAAAAAAATTTATGACAATTATTTTTTATTAAAGGATATAGAGATTTTTCCTAATTTATAAGATTATATAAATATTATGTAAATTAAAACAGATGATATATTAAATAAGATATTATTAAAAGTAAAAAAACTTGTCATTACGTCATTTATAAATAATACTCAGGTAGTAACTTAATTTTTTATATAGTCTATAAGATTTTAATTCTAATTAAATATTTATATATAAAGAACCAATAATAATTTTATTTTAAAAAATCATTAAATAAATATATATTTAAATATTTAATTAAAATATATTTTATGTATTTATTTGAAATTGAAAAATAATTATCTCAAATAATTTCATTATAATTGATAGAGAAAAATTAGAAATAAAATTTTGTTTTCCTATAATATAAATTGAAACATTCTTTTATTTTTATTTATCATATAAAATAAATCATAAAATATATTATTATAAAAAATTATTAATTGAAGTCTTATTTCATATTTTGATGAATATATTTTCATTATTAAAGTATCAAGTCTTATTTTTAAAAATTTATGAAATAATTTTTGTTTCTTAAAGGTAATTTCCTTTTATTTTTTTTGATGCAAAAAAATTTGAACTTAAAGAAATCTTTCTTCTATACTTATTTCCTTGATAGATAATTCAATTGTTTTTAAATAAATAAAAAAATAAAATAATAAAATAATTAATATACTTAATAATTATTGTCAAACAAAAAACAAATTTTACTTAATTAAAAATATATATACTCAAAAACCTTTATAACCCTGCAAAATTTAATATAAATAAATAAATTCAATGATGAATGTCCTTCCTAGCGAAATTAGAGCTTACTTTATTTAAAATTTCATCTTTATAATAATTTAATCCTTTCCTAAGGTCTTTATATTCCAAAGCAATTTTTTCTAAAATAATTCCTAAATCATAAAGAGCAGTATCATAATTATCTTCTCCCCAAAAAGCTTTAATAAAAATTCCATTTTCTTTTTGTAATCTAAAATTTTGTGGCATATTATCAACAATAACAACTTTACTTAAATCTCTTCCTAATTTACTTAAATCTTTAATAAAATCATTATTATAAACAATAGTATGTTGTCTATATAATCTATAATCAAAATATAATTTATTTGATTCAATTGCATCTAATATTGGATCTGCATATTCTTTTGTTGCTGCTGTAAAAATTATTAATTCATAATATTTTGATACTAAATCTAAAAAATGATCTAATCCTGGTCTAAACCTTAATATTCCTTTTCCTTCATCATTTTCATCTATTTTAAATGATATTAATGTTTCATCTAAATCTAAAACTAAAGAAAATTCTTTTATTAATTCTTGGTTTAAATATGGTATTTTTATTGGAGAATTATTGATTTCATTTTGAGTTAAATCTGATCCTAAAATACTTGCGTTTTTATTTATTACTCGTACTACTTTTTTTCTAAAAAAATTATTTATTTCATCATTTGAAATTAAATCTAATGATTTAAATATTTTCACAAAATCTTCATTTAATTTATCATAAGAAAAGTTTTTTAGAAGAACTCTTAAATATTTTTCTATTAAATATGAATAAAATTTTATTTCATATATTGAATTTGAATAATCTATAAAATTATTTTTTGAATTTTGATTAATAAGAAATTGAATATAATCTCTATTATTCATATTAATATGTTCTATTTTTAACAATAATAAATCTTTTAATTTCTTTACCCAAGTATTTCCTAAAGAACTTGAAGATATTTTAGAATTAATATATTCACATAATATTAAATAAGATTTATGATTTAAATTTAAAATTGTTGATAAAACGTCATTACTTGTGATTAAAAAATTTTTATCAAATGAAATATTATAGCATAATATTATATCATACATTAATAAAGATATTAATTTATGAATTTCTTTTTTATAATCTTGTTTTTTATAATAATTTTCAAACTTATTATATAAAGAAGAATTATTATAAAAGTTAAGTAATTCAAAACATTCATTTGATAAATTTGAAGATTTAACATTTAAAGTATATATGACATCACAAAATTTATCTTCTAATAAAAGTAAATCTTCAATGTTAATAAAAGTATCTTCTTGTTTAATATTTTGATTAATATTATTATTATTTTGAGTGAATTTGGATATTAAATTTCCAGAAGAAGAAGAATGAACAATTACTCTTTGAGTTTTTGGAACATTTGAAATTTTATAAGTTTCTTTATTTTTCTTTGTTGAAGGACTTTGATTCTTTTTTTTAATAATATTTCTTTTATAAACATATGTTTTTTTTTGGTTTTCTTGTTTAGATGATTCTGTATTTAATACACTATTTATATTTGATTCAATTGTAGTGTTTGATGTTGTTGATGTATTCATTATATTGTTACTTAAATGTATTGATTTATGTGAGTGAATTGGTTTTGTGTTATCCATTGAATCTGGGAATGAAGTTAATTTTATTTTTTGTTCTAATGAATTTTTAAGCATATTTAATATTATTTAATTCCTGCTTGTTTAATATATTTTCAAATAATTAAATATTATTTTTTGATTTCCACTTTTAAAATTATTTCTTTTAATAATATTAAGTTTTATATTTTGAATTCTGTTTAAAAAGTTTTCAAATAAGAAATTAATGTTAAATCTTTGCTAATAATAATTTATAATTTAAATTTTTAAATTTAAATCTCAAAAAATAAATTATATATTTTTTATTGTTTTATTCTTTATTATAGTAAAATTTAATATATCTTTTTGTTATATTAAAAAAAGAATTTTGAATGATTTTTAAATGTTAATTTTTTAATATTATGATTTATTCATATATTTTTTATTCTTTTATATAAGACTTTCATTTTTATCATCCACAGATAAAATGTTATTTGGAATAATAGCTTTTGAATCATATCTAAATAAACCTTTATTATCATCAATAATATTTTTAAAAGACAAAGATTCCTTTTTCATATAAAAGCTCCCATAAATAAATAAAATAAAAGTATAAATAATTAAAAAACAATTTAAAACAATCCAAAGAATTTTATCATCTTCAAGCATTAATAATATAATAAAAAATTAAAAATAACCTTTTTAAAAATAAATTAAAAATATATTTAAAAATTTATTTTAACAACTCCTCTACCATGAATACTAAATTTTTTTTGAGGCTTCATTTCATCCATAATTCTTTTAGTTTGAATTTGTTTCTTAACATCTTTTTTACAATAACCTAATAATCCATCAATTAATTTAGAAGGAAGAATAGATTTAAAATCTTTATTTTGAGCAATTTTTTTATCATTATCTTCATAATCTTTAGTTTTTAAAGCATTTTGAATTCTAATTATTCTTTGTCTTTCACCATTTTTTTTAAAAACAAATTGAGCTCTTAATTTATCAGTTAAATTAACTCTTTCTTTTTTAAATTGTTTTGCCTTATGTTCATTTTGTAAAATTTTATCAACTAATTTAATATCATTTTCATAATTAGCAATTGAATTTTCAGCATTACTAATAACAGAACTAATATTATATCTTGCTTTTTCTAATATAGTAATTAAACTTTCAAAATTTTTTTGTTTTAAAAACATATCATCAACTTCTTTAACTAAAGTACAATAAATATTAAAGCAACTTTTAAAGAATTCAGAAACATCATTTAATAAACTATTATTATAATATAAACAATCTACTTCATCAAAAATATATTTTTCTCTAAATTTTTTTTTATCAGGAACATTAACATTATAAAACTTTTCAATATAATGATAAAATTCTAATAAAAGTAATTGTGGTAAAAGTAACAAAATTCCACAAGTTTCTTCTAAATATTTATTATATTTAATTTGGGCTTTAATAGAAAGAGCTTTAAAACTTTCAATATAATTTTCTCTATTAATAATATCAACTTTATAATAAAATATATTATCCATTAATAATCTAACTTGATCTTGAATAACTTTACTTTGAAATTCAATATTATTCATTAAAGAAGAAATATTTGAAAAAGTATTTTGAGGAGTTGGACTTAATCCAACTTTAAATTTCCAATTTTCATTTATATGAGGTTGATATGTTCTTATTCTTCTAAAATTTTTCATTAAATGATATCTTTGAGAATTAGATAAATATGCATTTGTTGGTATTGGCCGAAGAGTTGTTTTAATCATTGTATTTTCTTCTTGCTCATTATTTTCTGTTAAAGCAGTTGATTTTTTTTCTTCTTTATTTTTTGATTTATTTGTTTCTGTTATATTTGAATCTGTATGTAATTTATGAGTAAATGTTTCTCTTAATTTTATATTTTCTGTTGCTTCCTTTTTTAATTCTTCTGATAATCCTTCTACAAATTTTGTTATTATTGCTGCAGGTTTTTCTTCCATTTTCTTACGAGTTCGAGGACTTAAAGGAGGTAGTGCTCTTACTTTTTGAAATGTTCTTTGAAATCTTCCATTTCTAGATAAGTTTTCTAATAATGCATTATATGACATTTTTTTTTGTTTTTTTTAGAAAATTGAAATAATAATAAAAATGTGAGAATTAAATTTTTATATGGATTATATTGGATTTGAAAGAATAATTTTTTTAGGTTTATAAATTCATTATTTAGTTATTTATTCAGATAAAAATTTTGATTTATTGTTTTTAATATTTTGAGATAGAGAATAAGAAAAAAATAATAATATAAATTGTCAATTAAGAATTATTCATGTGATTTTTTTCATTTATATTCATTATTTTTTAAATTTTATTAACATAAAAACTCCTTTAATTTAGTAGTAATTCAAATAATTTCTTAATAACTAAAATAAAATATTTATATATATATAATAGAATTAGTAAATAAATATATTTGTAATATTCTAACAAATAAATAAATTTCTCTTATAAATAATATTTAAATATATAAACAATTGAAATGATTTTTTCTTACCTAATAAACTTACATTATTTGAAACTTAATTACTAGAATTATTTCATTATTATCAAAATATATTAATAATTCAACTAAGGAAATAAATTTGATTTATTCCATTACAATATTTTTCAATAAATGGATTATAAGTTAGATTACTTGAATTTTATTTTTCATCATTATCTATTGATAAATAACTTTATTTTTTATAAATTTAGACTACAAAAAAAAATTATTATATGGATATTATCACTAATATTTTCACTCTTTATAACATAAATATAAAAAATATTTTTTAAAAATTGAATAATTAAACATACTATAATTAATAAGAGTTTTAATAATATCTTTAAGAAAATATTAAATAAAATTATTTCTAAAATATCATTTGAGTTATCATACAAAGATTCCGTTTAAATTCTTTTAGAATCAATGTTTCTGTTCAACAAATAAATTTAAATTGATTTAAAGACATTATCCAATTTTGAAATCTCCTTAATTTATCTCTATTTTTAAATTAATTATTTCAACCATTTTAAATTTTATATAAATATTTACCTTTATTATGTATATGAAAGATACTTCATAAATTAAAAAATATCATTTTTAAATTTTTCTTCTTGTGAAATTAAAACCAAAATATTAAAATATTTTGATTGAATTATTTATTAATTGAATTAATATTTTTGGTTGTAAAAAATATGATAATTCCTATTTATATTCTTTTTTATATACATTCAAAATTAAATTCAGCAAATGTAAATTAAGTGTATTATATACTTCTTCCGCATTTTATGAGACAATTTAGTAAATTGATTAAGGAATAAAGCAGTATTATCATAATAAAATTATAATATTTAAAATATGACATTTATTCATAAATATAAAATTAATTTAAAATATATATTCTCTTATTTATTTAAATTTAAAACAGAAACTTCAATTTCCATCACAATATTTCCATCTTCATTTTCATATTTTACAAATTCATCATATTCAAATTTAATAGAATAAATGTTATGGTCGCTTTCTCCTTTTTTTGGAAGTAAATTAAATATTTTATATTTATTTATGTTTGGGTCTTGTAAAAGGAATTTAAGGTTAAAAATATTGTTATATTTATCTTTAAAACTAATTACTATTTTATTTAAATCATTTTTTGCAATTGTAAAATTTATACAAACATAAAATTTCTCAATTGTTTTGATTATAGTTTTACTATAATTTGAAAAATTTAAAGTATTTTTGTATTTGATAATTTCTTTAAATGTTTTATATTCTATTTTTTTAGAGCAAATTCTCAATTTCGATAAATCATTTGAGATATTTATATCATTAATGTTACTGTTATAACTTTGCAAAATATTCATTACTTTTTTATATCCTTCTAATTCTCTTTTCCTCATTATTGATTTCATTGTATTATTTATTTGAGGTATTTCACTTTCAAAACCTTTTTGTTTGTTTGTTATTTGTGTTTTTAATTTTTCTGTTTCTTTTATTAATTCAAAATTATTATTATTTAAATGATTTTCCAAAGTAAAAAGATTTTCTTTTAACATATTTTTATATGATTTTAAATAAGAAATATTTTTTTCAACTTCTTTAATTTTTTTATTAAATATATTTGATATTATCTCTATTTGTTGATATTCATCATATATTTTTTTAAAATTATTTTGCTCTAAATCTTTAATTTTAAAAACATTATGAATTAAATGTTGATTTAAATTATTTTTTTCAAAATTTCGAACACAATATCCACATAATTTTTCGTTACAGTCTATACAATAAAAAATATATTCAGATGAATGTTTTTGACAATAATTTTCATTGTTGAGTGAATTAGAGTTATAACTATTTTCTTCTGATTCATTGTTATGATTATTATCAAAATTATTATCTTTATTAATTAGAGGATTATAACTTTTTCTTAAATTATTTTTCTTCTCTTTTGATATTAATAAATGTTGGTTAATATTCTGATAAGTTGAAGATATTTTTTCTCTTTCTTTTTCTCTTTCTTGTTCTTTAAAATAATTAATAATTTCATCATATTTTGGAAACATTTTATATTCTTCTAAACTTTGTAAAGCTTTACATAATGGACAATTATGTCCTCCAGTTTCATAAAAGTGTTTTAGACATTGAAAACAAAATATTTTTTTGCATCTAAAACACATTTTTGGATTTTTTATATTTTCAAAGCATATTGGACATTTTAAAAAATCTTTTATTTCCTTATTATCTTCATCATCTCTTTCACTAATATCAATATTAAATTCATTCATTTTTATTATTTTTATTTGATAATAATAAATAATTGAATTAAAAAGTATGTTTCTTTATCAATTTTTAAAATAAATATAATAATGTTGATGATATTAAAATTATTTTTGTTTTGCTATTATTTACATTAAAATATTAATTTAATATCGATTTAAATATTAAAATGAAAGTTTTGATGTTAAAAAAATCTTTTGTGAAAAATGAAATTTAGATAATTTTACTTTGTTATGTTGAAACTTTATCAAAAAATCGTTTTTTGTTAATATATTTTTAAATAATGTTTTTAATAAAAAAATAATTTAAATTTACTTAGTAAAATAATAATTTTTATAATATTATTTTACATTATTTTATATAAATGTCTATCTGTAATAAAAAAGATATTTATAATATTTTCATTTTTAATATTATTAAAGCAAGAAGAGAATCTGCAGAATTAATACAAAAATGTTATAGAAGTAAGAAAAAATTTTATAATTAAAAAATAGAATATAAAAATATTTGTTTATTTAAAAAATATAAAATTTTAAATGAAATTATTGAAAATAGAAAGAAAGCAGCAAAAACAATTATTGAATCATTAAAAGATTATTTATATAGAATTAAAGTACGCAAATTAATTGAAAAATTAAAAACTTGTTATACAATAATCCCAAATATTAAAAATTCAAATGATTTAAAAATATGTATTTTCATCGGAAACGATAAAGAAAAAATTTATAAATTAAATTATTGTCCAATTAGAAAAGAATATGTTTTTGATATTCAAAGAAGAATGATTAAAAGATTAAAATATAAATTTTATTTTATTTCAAAAGGAAAAAAAACAATTTCTAAAAATTATCAAATTATAGGAACAATAAATGGAAAATATAATATAATTGATTTTTTAGATATTCAAAATTTAGAATTTAGGTTAGAAGGTTTATACGATAAGGAAATAGAATATTATTATTATTCTAATTCAAGTTCAGAAACAACTTCAACTTCAACTTCAAATGATAATTTATATGAAATGAAAGGAGAAAATAAAGAAGTTAATTTATTTAATTTAAGAAATGTTAAAAGTAAAGTTGAAATAAAAAGATATCAAATTCCAAAAGTTAAATCTATTTTAAAACAAAGAAATTTTAATAGAGGAAAATCATTTAAAAAAGTAGTATTTGGGAAAACCGAATCTTCGTATTAAAGTAATTTTGTACGTTTTATAATAAAAAGTTTTTTTAATTGATATTGTATCATTCATTATATTTATAAATAAAGCAAAAAAAAGTAACTTTGTAGTAATTTATAAAGTAAAAATTAAAGATTTGATTTAAATAAATTTACATGTATTGATTATATAACAATTTAATATAATATAATGTAAATAAACAAATTTAAAAAAATTTATTCATTTTTTATTTTTAAAATGAAATAAAAATATTATCTTCCAAAGTTAAATTTTTTTTAAAATTAATTTTATGTATTCAATATTTTGTTTTATAAATTATTCCATTTTTTAATTTGGAATTTTTAAATTTTATATGTTTTGTTTTGGTGTTTTGTTTTGAAAGGTTGGTTGTTTTTTAAATTATGTTTGGGGATTAATGTTCATCAACTTTTTTAAAGATTTTAAGATTAACTTTAAAAATATTTAATTTATTTAATTCATCATTTTTTAATTAAATTTAAAAAATTTGATAAATGAAAAAAAAAAAATTTCTAAGTGCATATGGAGAAGCAAGTAGAAAAAAACAACAAGACCTATTAATAAATTATAATAACGTTAAAAAAAAGACATTAGGAAGAAAAAGAAAAAGACTAAAATATTCAAAAAAGAAAAATAAAAATAATTACGATTATTCTCCTTTAAAAAATATAAACAATAAAAAAATATTTTCAGAAGAAGAAGAAAAACCAAATGATAAATTAAATATAAACAATAACAAAAGTTCAGAAATTTCAGATTTTGAATTTAATAAATTAAATAATTCTCAAGATACTTATTCATATAACAATACAATAAGTGATATATTAAATAATTCTAATTTTTCTTTAAATGAAAGTGAAGAAGAAAATAATAATTTAAATAAAGATAAAACTGCTCCTTGGCTTTCTCAAAAAACAAAAAATTTAAATGGAATATTACGATTACATTATGAAATATTAGATTTTTATGAATATATTAAACCAAATATTGAAGAAAAAGAAATAATAAATGAAATAATTAAAACAATAAAAAATTTAATTAAAACTAATTTCAATAATAAATATACAGTTAAATTATTTGGTTCAAATTCAACTGATTTAAGTTTACCTAATTCAGATATTGATTTATGTATTTTTCCCAAAAATAATTCAAATATAAAAAACATTTTACCAGCTTTACAAATAAATATATTAAAACAAATTCAAAAAATTTTATGGAAAACAGATAAATTTATAAATCCTCAATTAATAAATGCAAAAACTCCAATAATAAAAGTTAAATATAATTATTCAATTTTAATATCTTATGATATTGATATTTCATTTGGACATAAAAATGGTTATGCAGCAACAAAAATAATAAATAAAATATTAGACAATTATCCTTATATAAAACCAATAATTCTTTTATTAAAATATTTTCTTAAACAAAAAAAACTAAATCAAACTTATACAGGAGGAATAAGTTCATTTTGTTTATTTTCATTAGTTTATGCATATATATTATATTTAAATAAGGAAAGAAATAATAATTCAATTTTAACCTTAGGAAATATATTAATAGGTTTTTTAGACTTTTATTGTTTTAAATTTAATTTTGAAAAAGTAGGAATTAGTATAAGATATGGAGGATTTTTTTATAAAAGAACTGAAAAAAAATTTAATGATAATTCACATAATGGAAAAAATAATGGTTTATTGTCCTTAGAAAACTTCCAAGATATTGAACAAGATGTTGGAGGAAATTGTTTTCGATTTTCTGAAGTTTTAGGTTGTTTCAAATTTATGTATAATCAATTAAAAGTTTGTAATAATGATAATGAAGAAAGTTATTTATTAAGATTTTTAGATAAAGATAAATTTTTATCTAAAAGAAAAATATCTATATCTTAAAATTAAAAGACAAATAATTAACAGTATTATTATAAATATAATTTTATATTTTATTAAGATAAATTCAGAAACAATTAAACTTTTATTCATTTAAAAAAATATAAAACAATGAATAACTTAAGTTAAATAAATAAACAGAAAAAGCAAAAGATGAATTAATCAATATATAATCATTAAAAAG
>JAEEGI010011187.1_pt1 | contig 19398 bp, 15 predicted proteins | sample 8958751 | NCBI WGS metagenome assembly JAEEGI01 (sample SAMN16246545, study PRJNA631951) | gut metagenome | biome: gut microbiome; feature: rumen; material: KS-attached | host: Bos | place: Iran: Karaj | collected 2018-10 | reverse complement strand
CCAATTTGCTACTGTCGCTGTATGTCATATTAATGGCAAAGCGATAGCGGCTGTGGCGACCATAATATACCCGCAAGGTGTCGGGTACGGTGAGGCTGCTACCTCTGCTGCCATCGTAATGATTTACACGGCGTATGGAAGACAATGGAATACTTTTATGTCGCCGCATAAAACTCTTCGTGCAGTCGATGACGAGAGCATCGCCTTGTATTGATATGGTCTCCTGGGCGTGGAATAGACGTATGTGATTGTCTAATACGAAGAAGAACATGTATGTACAAAACAGGAAGGCTGCCGTGTAAAAAGTCCATATAATCAAGTCTACGTCATTTTGTTTTGCCGTTGTAACGATAACAAATATCATCATAATGACAACAAACAGCATGAGAAATGGGGGAAGAGAGTCAAGAATCTTCTCCCAGATTGGACATTTTTGGGGACCGTTGACGGCTAGTATTGTATTATCCATGTAATATTACAAATTCCGTAGCCACTTGATTTCCTCGGCCCAGCGCATCGGGTCGGGGGTCTCGAGGATGATGGGCATGTCGTCGAAGCGGGGGTCGTGCATGAAGCGCGAGAAGAACTCCTTGCCGAGGAAGCCCTCGCCGAGGACTTCGTGACGGTCCACATGGCTGCCGGCGTTCTTCTTGCTGTCGTTGAGGTGGATGGCGCGGAGGTACTGTTGGCCTATCAGACGGTCGAACTCCTCGAAGCAGAACATGTAGCCCATCTCGGTCGAGAGGTCGTAGCCGGCGGCGAGGGTGTGGCAGGTGTCGATGCAGACACCCACACGGCTCTTGTCGTCGATGCCGGCAATGATGCGGGCGATGTGTTCGAACTTCCAGCCGAGGTTGGTGCCCTGTCCGGCGGTGTTCTCTATCACGGCCGTCACGCCTTCGGTCTTGCTGAGGGCCAGGTTCACCTCGCGGGCAATCTGGTCGAGGCATTCCTCCTCGCTGATGCGGTTCAGATGGCTGCCCGGGTGGAAGTTCAGCATGGTGAGGCCCAACTGCTGTGCACGCTGCATCTCGTCGAGGAAGGCAGCACGGCTCTTTTGAAGCGTCTCCTCGTCGGGCGAGCCGAGGTTGATGAGGTAGCTGTCGTGCGGCAGCACCATCTCGGGCTTGAAGCCTCTATCGATAAGCAGAGCTTTGAAGCCATCAATCTCCAGTTGAGGTAGAGGTTTGCTTACCCAGCTCCTTTGGTTGCGGGTAAACAAGGCAAAGGCGTTGGCCCCGATGGCCTCAGCATTCAGTATGGCGTTACCTACGCCGCCCGATGCGCTCACATGTGCGCCGATATATTTTGTCATAATGTCTGATTATTGTCGTTGGTGTAATCATTGATGATGTCAAGCAATTCCGCTCCGTAGCGTTGTACGGTTTTCTTGCCCACGCCGAGTTGACGTTTCAGTTCAGCGATGGTGTGCGGCATATTTGTGGCAATGGCCTGCAAGGCTTTCTGCTGGAGGATTAGGTAGGCTGGTACATTCTGTTCCGCAGCTTTGAATGCCCTCCAGTTGCGCAGGGCGGTAGCCAAGTCTGTGTTCATGTTGTCGCCGCCGCTTTGTTTGGTCGGCTTGACCTGTTTGGGTGCTCTTTCACGGCCTGTCTTCTTTTCTTTCCCTTCGTTGTTCATGAGGTAGTCCACTTTGGCACGCTGTACTGTCTGCACACTGTAGCCTTCTTTGATAACAGCAGTAAGGCATGACAGCTTCAGCCCAAGCGCTTCGGCAAATTTGCTGCCATTGTCTTTGACTCTCTCTGCAGTCACCTTGTTGTCTATGTCGACATCGAGGATTGACGGCAGCATTGCGGCGACTTCGGCGAGCTTTCCCTGGAAGTATTCTGCACCTTGTCGTGCGCGGAGTTCCTGGTTCGAAGGGTCTATACGCATGAGCTGAGCCTTGAATTTCTCGCTCACCACCTGCAAATCCATCAGGGTGGATATTTTCGTGTTAAGCGCCTGTACCAGATTGGGGTATATGTTCTTCAGCTTGCCGTAATGTTCGTACAGCTTGTCGGCAAGGTGTACAAGGTCGTCTATGCCGAAGAGCTCCATAAGCTTCTCCATGCGGTACTGGCGCTCGTAGTCGTCGGCAGCCATGCTTGTCTGCTCGAAGCTCGGCTGGGCGCTGACGAAGTGGCTGACGGAAGTGTCGTTGAAGGCTACGCCAGCGGTCAAAGGCGTGGATAGCGAGAGCCCTTCGAGTGTACGGCAGCGGCTAAGTGCCACATATACTTGCCCGAAAGCGAAGGCGTCGGCGGCATCGATGACGACGCGGTCGAAGGTAAGTCCTTGGGCTTTGTGGATGGTCACCGCCCAGGCGGCTTGCAGGGGGTACTGGCAGAAAGTGCCTTCCACCTCCTGCTTAATCTCGTTGGTCTTGTCGTCGAGGCTGTATTTCATGCTTTCCCACAGCTCGCGGTTCACGGCTATGGTGTCGCCGTCGTCGCTGATGACCTCGATGTAGTCTTTGTCTTCTTCGCGCAGGAACGCTGTAACTGTGCCCAGCATGCCGTTGTAGTAGCGGTGACCACCGGAGGAGTCATTCTTTACGAACATCACGCGCTCGCCGACCTTCACCTCCAGCTGCTGGTCGCAAGGGAAAGCCTTGTCGGGATAGTTGCCTTTGACGATGGCCTCGAACCTGCGCTGCTCGCCATGCAGGGCCTCCATGTGTCGGCGGTTTATGGCGTCGGCCTGCCGGTTGTGGGTGGTGAGGGTGATGGCACCTTTCTGCGGCTTGCCCACGCGGGCGTTCAAGGCGGCGAGGGTGGGGGCGTCGATATTGTTGTCGCGCACATGGTTCAGAAGGTCCACAAAGGCGGCGTCCTGCTGACGGTAGACGCGTGTGAGCTCTATGGTGACGTAGTTTATCTGCTGCAGCGCTTTGCTGGCGAAAAAATAGGGAGATGGGTACACGCGCTCCATGTATGGGCGCTCGGTCTCGGTGACGACAGGCGAGAGCTGGTGCACGTCGCCTATGAGCAGCAGTTGCACTCCGCCGAATGGACGGCTGCTGCGGCGCACGCGGCGCAGCGTCATGTCGATGGCGTCGAGCAGGTCGGCGCGCACCATCGACACCTCGTCGATGATGAGCAACTCCAGCGTGCGTATGATGTTCTGCTTGTTCTTGCTGAGTGACTTGTATTTGTCTGGCATCTGGTATTCGGTCACCAGTTCTTTGATGTCAGGCAGGTATGGGTCGAAGGGGAGCTGGAAGAATGAGTGTATGGTGACGCCGCCGGCATTGATAGCCGCCACGCCCGTAGGAGCCACGACGGCGTGCCGCTTCGTTGTGCTCGCTACAATGTCGTGCAGGAATGTCGTCTTGCCGGTGCCCGCCTTGCCGGTCAGGAACACCGACACGCCGGTCTGCTCCACATAGCGACGTGCCAATTCTATCTGAGGGTTGGTCTCCATAATTGCGTGCAAAGGTACGAACTTTTTGCCACTCGGCAAAATATAATACCTTATCTCGCGTTATATCAACATGGAAGAACCTATTCTCAACGCCCACAACAAAGAGGAGTACCCGCCGATGCATACGGAGGAGCATATACTGAACCAGACGATGGTGCGGATGTTCGGCTGCCCGCGGTCGCGCAACGCCCATATAGAGCGCAAAAAAAGCAAATGCGACTACCTCCTCGACGCCTGTCCCTCCGAGGAGCAGGTGGCCGAGATTGAACGCCGCGTGAACGAGGTGATAGCGCAGCATCTGCCCGTCAGCTATGAGTTCGTGAAGAGGGGAGAGGTGCCGCCGGAGGTGGACCTCTGGAAGCTGCCCGACGACGCCAGCGAGACGCTGCGTCTCGTCCGCATCGGCGACTATGACCTCTGCGCTTGCGTAGGCACTCACGTGCAGAACACCTCAGAGATAGGCACCTTCAAGATTATCTCCCACGACTATAACGCCGACACCCACACTTGGCGTATGCGCTTCAAACTGGCAGAGTGAGAATGAACCGTAGCGAGAACATCGATTTCTGCATCCGTTACTTGATGGAGCAAAATGAGGCGACGGCCGTCATGCCTCAGACGTTGCATGACAAGAAACAGTTGCTTCGGGCTTTGATGAATGTATGGCGGCCGCAGCCGCTGAGCATCGACTTCCTGAAGGCTCAGGACGAAGAGCTGCAGCTGCAGCTGAGAGACAAGGGTGTCGTAAGAACCCGCGAGAGGCTGTGGCAGGGCGACATCACGAGGCTCAAGGTCGACGCCATCGTCAATGCTGCCGGACCTCGCGGCCTTGGATGCTGGAATCCGCTGCATCCCTGCATCGACAACGACATCCATTCTGCCGCAGGCTTGCAGCTGCGCATGGAGTGTGACAAAATACTGCAGGGCGACGCCATCGCCACAGGCGGCGCCATCATAACACCCGGATACAACCTGCCCGCCAAATGGGTCATCCACACCGTAGGTCCGGTCATCGAGGGCGACAAGCCCACCGCAGGGCAGGAGGAACAGCTGGCCGGCTGCTACCGCACCTGCCTATGGCTCGCCCAGCAGCACAACTGCCACAGCATAGCCTTCTGCTGCATCTCCACCGGCGACTTCCACTTCCCCAACCGTCGCGCCGCCGAGATTGCCATTAACGCCTGCCGGGAAGCCCGCATACATGTGCTCTTTAACGTATTCGAAGATGCCGACTACGCCATCTACAAGGAACTGCTCGGCATAAAATAAGTGTTTTGACTAATAATAAGCGAGGCCCCGCCGAATGGCGGGGCCTCGCTGTGTGTAGGACTATTGGTAGTAGAAGTATTGTCTTAACTACTGACTACTGTCTACTTGATCAATACATTCCGCCCATGCCGCCCATGCCGGGGTTGCCGGCGGGCATCGGGGGTTCGGGTTCCTTGATGTCGCAGAGGACGCACTCGGTGGTGAGGAGCATGCCGGCGATAGAGGCTGCGTTCTCCAGGGCCACACGGGTCACCTTGGCGGGGTCGATGACGCCGCTCTGGAACAGGTTCTCATACTTCTCAGCGCGGGCATTGTAGCCGTAGTCGCCCTTGCCATTCTTGACTTCATTGACGACGACGCTGCCTTCCAGGCCGGCGTTCTCGACAATCATGCGCAGAGGCTCCTCGACGGCGCGGCGGATGATCTCGATGCCGAGCTTCTCGTCCTCGTTCTCGGGCTTCACGGCCTCGAGCTTCTGGGCAGCGCGGATGAGGGCGGTGCCGCCACCGGGGATGATACCCTCTTCGACAGCTGCGCGGGTGGCGTGCAGGGCGTCGTCGAAGCGGTCTTTCTTCTCCTTCATCTCCACCTCGGAGGCTGCGCCGACGTAGATGACTGCCACGCCGCCGGCCAGCTTGGCCAGACGCTCCTGCAGTTTCTCGCGGTCGTAGTCGCTGGTGGTCTTTTCAATCTGAGCCTTGATCTGGTTGACACGAGCCTTGATCATATCGCTGTTGCCAGCGCCATTGACGATAGTGGTGTTGTCCTTGTCGATGGTAATCTTCTCGCAGGTACCCAGCATGTCGAGGGTAGCGTCTTCCAGTTTGTAGCCCTTCTCCTCGCTCACGACGGTGCCGCCGGTGAGGATGGCGATGTCTTCGAGCATCTCTTTGCGACGGTCGCCGAAACCAGGAGCCTTCACGGCTACAACCTTCAGGCCGCCACGCAGACGGTTGACAACGAGGGTTGCCATGGCCTCGGTCTCCACATCCTCAGCGACAATCAACAGGGCGCGGCCGCTCTTGGCCACCTGTTCCAGGATAGGAAGAAGGGTCTGCAGGGTGCTGATCTTCTTGTCATAGATAAGAATCAGCGGGCTGTCGTAGGTGCACTCCATCTTCTCGGTGTCGGTGACGAAATAGGGGCTGATATAGCCGCGGTCGAACTGCATGCCTTCAACCACCTTGACGCTGGTCTCGATGCCCTTGGCTTCCTCAATGGTGATGACGCCGTCCTTTGACACTTTCTCCATGGCCTCGGCGATGATGTCGCCAATCTGGCTGTCGTTGTTTGCGGAGATGGTGGCAACCTGACGAATCTTCTCGATGTCGCCGCCCACTTCAACCGACTGAGCCTTGATGTCGTCAACGATGGCTGCAACAGCCTTGTCGATGCCGCGTTTCAGATCCATGGGGTTGGCACCGGCGGTGACGTTCTTCAGACCGGTGTTGACAATAGCCTGAGCAAGCACAGTAGCGGTGGTGGTACCGTCACCGGCCTGGTCATTGGTCTTGGAGGCGACCTCCTTCACCATCTGGGCACCCATGTTCTCGATGCCGTTCTCCAGCTCAATCTCCTTGGCAACGGTCACACCGTCCTTGGTGATATGGGGAGCACCGAATTTCTTGTCGATAACAACATTGCGGCCTTTGGGGCCGAGGGTCACTTTCACTGCGTTTGCCAAAGCGTCAACACCTTTGCGGAGCTGCTCGCGGGCGTCATTGTTGTAAATTATCTCTTTTGCCATGATGTATTTTCCTTTCTTGAGTTTTTGTTCTGAAAATTCGGAATTATCTGATTATTCAGAATTCTCTGATTTAATTAAATAATAGCGTACACGTCGCTTTCTTTCATAATCATATACTTGACACCGTCGATTTCGACCTCAGTGCCACTGTATTTGCCATACAGCACATTGTCGCCCACCTTGAGGGTCATCTCGTGATCCTTGGTGCCTTTGCCAACGGCAATCACTTTGCCTCTTTGGGGTTTTTCTTTTGCGGTGTCGGGAATGATGATGCCCGAAGCTGTCTTTTGCTCGGCTTCAGCCGGCTGAATCAGAACGCGGTCTGCTAAAGGTTGAATGTTCATAATGATATACTTTTTTAGTTTATTTTTTCAATTTTTTAATTGCACAAATCCTTCTGCATAAACCATGCCAAAGCCGAAAATGGCACTCGGGACTGACAATATGTCGTGCCTCCGACTTTCTGACACCAACGAAACGACCATGTAGCGTCGTTATTTATTCGATCGTTTTCCCTTCCTTATTCGATCGATATTCGTTCTGAGAAGGGAAAAATGAGGGAAACCTGACAAATAGACATGGAAGAAAGAACGACCATACAACGACCTTACAAAAAACAAACAATTCCGCCACAGTGCCAAACAATAAATCACAGCGGGATGCGTTATCGAAACAAAAAATCACATCAAACCCATGATACTTTCCGACATCATCCAATTTCTTGACAGCGAACTACACCCTGAATACCAGGAAGATTACGACAACGCCGGATTCCTGCTGGGCGACCCTGCAGCGGAATGCACGGGTGCACTGGTGGCGGTAGATCTCACCCCTGCCGTCATCAATGAGGCTGCCGGACTCGGCGCCAACCTCATCGTAACCCACCACCCGTTTATCTTCGGCGGCATCCGTCGGATAACGCCCAACGACACCTGTGGAAGAATGATTTACTCGCTCATACGCAACAACATAGCAGTATATGCCGCCCATACCAACCTCGACAACATGAAGGAAGGCATCAACGGCATCCTTGCCGACCGGCTGGGGCTGACAGATTGTCACATCCTGCGTCCCCTGCCGTCAGTGCCGTCGGGCGACGTGGGCGCCGGCATGATAGGCTCACTCCCCTACCCCATTCCCACTGAGGCATTTCTCGAGCAGGTGAAAGCCAGCCTTGGGCTGCCGATGCTGCGCGTCAGCGACATAGCCTCGCCGATAGTGAGCCGCGTGGCCGTCTGTGGCGGTTCGGGCAGTTTCCTGATAGGCGACGCCATCCGTCAAAATGCCGACATCTACCTGACAGGCGACATGAAATACCACGATTTCCAACGCGCCGAAGGCTGTATCACCCTTGCCGACATAGGGCACTACGAAAGCGAGCAATTCGGCAAAGAAATATTTTATTCCATTATATCAAAAAAATTTAGTAATTTTGCATGTTATATCAGCCGGCAAGGCAAAAGCTTTGTAAGCTATATCTAATTGTCATTTAGATACTAATAAATATATACATATAATACACAATGGCGAAGAAAGTCACATCACCCGAAACAGCAGAACAGGCTCCCGTGCAGCCCGTACAGCAAATGTTAGACGTGGATGTCGCCACCGAGCGGCGCCTCGTTGCCCTTTACACCCTGCAGTTGGTGGATTCCGAGATTGATAAAATCCAGACCATCCGCGGCGAACTGCCCCAGGCTATCCAAGACTTGGAGGACGAGATTGCCGGATTGCAGACACGCATAAGCAACTTCAAAGAGAACATCGCAGAACAGAACAGCAACATCGCCAAGCGCACCAATGAGATTGCCGAACACGAAGCGATGATAAAGAAATATGAGAAACAGCAGGACAATGTGCGCAACAACCGCGAGTTCGAGGCCATCAACAAGGAGATAGAATTCCAAAACCTCGAAATCCAGCTCTGCGAGCGCCGGAACCGCGATGCCAACAACAAGATAAAAGAACTTGACCAGCACATTTCCGCTGCCGAGCTCCTTATCAAAGGCCGTCAGGCTGAACTCGACTCCAAGAAGGAGGAGCTGGACGGCATCATCGAAGAAACCCGCAAGGATGAGATACGCTACCGCGAGAAATCAGCCGAGCAGGAGAAGTTTATCGACGAGCACTATCTGACTGCATACAAGCGCATCCGCAAGCAGGCCCGCAACGGCCTTGCCGTCGTCACCATCGACCGTGATGCCTGTGGCGGCTGCTTCAGCAAGATACCGCCCCAACGCCAGAGCGAAATCAAGATGCACAAAAAAGTCATTGTCTGTGAACACTGCGGACGAATGCTTGTCGACGACGACATTGCGCAGAAGGCTCATGAACAATTGAACAAATAAGCTCCCACATCTTCATTATTTCACCTTTAAACAACAATGTTATGATTCACTATATCAACCCCGATGAACGTCTCACCATCTCCAAGGTACGTGAGATTGTCGACAACCACATGGAGCTGGCTCTCAGCGACGAAGCAAAGCACCGTATTCAGAAATGCCGCGACTACCTCAACAAAAAGATGGAAACTCAGAAAGAACCCATCTACGGTGTCACCACCGGATTCGGTTCGCTGTGCAACATCTCCATCAGCAAAGAACAGCTCAGCCAGTTACAAAAGAATTTGGTGATGAGCCACGCCTGTGGCGTGGGTGACGAAGTGCCTCAGGAAGTGGTGCGCCTCATGCTGCTGCTCAAGGCCCAGAACTTCTGCTTCGGCTACAGCGGAGCCCAGCTGCAGACCGTGCAGCGCCTTATCGATTGCTACAACAACGATGTCCTGCCTATCGTCTATCAGCAGGGCAGCCTCGGCGCCAGCGGCGACCTCTGCCCGTTGGCCAACCTGATGCTCCCCTCCATCCTCGGTTTGGGCGAAGTGTATTGGAAAGGCCGTCGCTGCGACGTGAAGGAAGTGTATGATGCTTTTGGCTGGCAGCCCATTGAGCTGCAGAGCAAGGAAGGCCTTGCCCTGTTGAACGGCACCCAGTTCATGAGCAGCTACGCCGTGTGGAGTGTGATGAAAGCGCAGCGCCTCAGTCGTCAAGCCGATATGCTTCTTTCTTTGAGCCTCGACGCTTTCGACGGTCGCATAGAGCCATTCTACGAGAGCCTCCACATGGTGCGCCCGCACAAAGGCCAGCTCGAGACAGCAGCCGCCGTGCGTCGCTACACCGAGGGCAGCGAGATAATCCGCCGCCACAAAGAGCATGTGCAAGACCCCTACAGTTTCCGCTGCGCCCCACAAGTACACGGTGCCGCCAAAGACACCATTGCCTACGTGGCTTCGGTGGTTGAAACCGAAATCAACTCCACCACCGACAACCCCATCGTCCTCCCCGACGAGGATATGGTCATCAGCGGTGGTCACTTCCACGGTGAGCCAATGGCTATGGTGCTTGACTTCCTCGCCATTGCTGTGGCAGAACTCGGAAGCATCAGCGAACGCCGCACCTATCAGCTTATCGACGCCAAACGCGGACTGCCCAGTTTCCTCGTTGCCAAACCCGGACTGAACAGCGGCTTTATGATTCCGCAGTATGCCGCCGCCTCAATCGTCAGCCAGAGCAAACAACTCTGCTCTCCCTGCAGTGTCGACAGCATCCCCAGCAGCCAGAACCAGGAAGACCTCGTCAGCATGGGTGGTAACGCCGCCACCAAATGCTACAAGGTGATGGAGAACACCGAGCGTGTGATGGCCATCGAGCTGTTCGACGCCGCCCAGGCACTCGACTTTCGTCATCAAGAGGGGTTGAAGAGCAGCCCCTTCATCGAGAAACTGGTGGCCGACTACCGCAAGAGCGTCAACTTCGTGGACATCGACCAAATCATGTTCAAGCACATCCACGCCAGCGTGCGTTTCCTGCAGGAAATGAAACTCGACTGACAGCGTAATCCCTTATACAAAGAAGAGATACATTCCATCATAGGATGTATCTCTTCTTTTTTGTACAATCTAACGACTTTTCCGGCTCACTTGTCGCGCACCAAGCGCACCTGCATGCCTGCGGCAAGATTGGTGATTGTTTGCCAATTCACCAGATTTCCGTCAAAATACATATAGTGAGCATCGTCTTCATCATAACGTGTTGCCAGCCAATAGTTGCCACCAACACCTAAGCCGTATGTCCTCGAGCCCCAACGATAGCCTCCCGCTCTCAGAAAAACAGCACCAGCCTCCTCCATCTTTTGCCACTGTGATTGGGAATACATGTTGCGCGTCCATCCATTCTCGCCCGGAATAAACTGACAACTATCAGGCATAGTCCAGTTATCTGGCAACAGGATTAAACCATGTATATTATTGACAATGCCCGATGCGTGCTTATCCTCGGCAGACTCCCTGCTATACAAGATATAGTGCCACTCATCATAAGTCATTGTACGCCACCCACCCTCGATATGGTTGCCCCAATCATCGAAGGCGACATAGTCATGATAGTTCGTTGACGTGTCGCCGGGATGGTTGCCTGTCCCCCAGCCGAAGTATCCTCCCAGTTGGTACTGGCTGTCCACAAAACTGCGACCACCTTCGGCAAGGTTTCCCGGCGCGAAAGCCACTTTTTGGGTTGCACTGACCGAGAACAAACCGATATCGCTGACGGTATCGTTGTTGTCCGGCCTTATCGACTCCTTCCCGCAACCGGCAAAAAACAATGGCAGCAGAAGCAAGAAGAGTGCCGGAATACGTGAAACGGTTTTCTTCATGTTTGTACTGTTACATTTCAAAAATAGAGAACTGCCCCCAGACGTAGGAAGCCTTGTAGGCGGGGAAGTTCTGCTTGATGACGTAGATGGGTATTTCGCGGCCGAAGGCGGGCTCGCAGTCGGGTTCCGGCGGCACGGGACCGAAGAATGTGACATACTTCAGTTGTTCATACCCGTCAAAAGCATGGCACCCGAAGTACTGCACCGAAGCAGGAATCAGGTAGTCGGTGACAGAACGGCAGTTCATAAACGCCCCTTCGGGTATTTCGGTGAGGCCATGCGAAATGACAATGTGGCGCATCTCGCTGCAATCCTTGAAAGCGTTGGCGCCCATCTCGGTGACAGAGTTGGGCATCACCACATCGATGAGCGATGTGCAGCCCTCGAAGGCACTTGCCCCGATAGAGGTGAGGGTTTTGGGCATCTCGATGATGCGAAGGTCCGTGCAGCGGTAGAAGGCGCGCTCACCAATATAGAACATCGTGGTGGGCAGTTCCACACCCTGGATGCGGATACAGTTGGAAAAGGCCTCGTCGGCAATTCCGGTGACCACAAAGTTCTGGTCGTTATACTTCACCGTGCGGGGAATCTTGATATGTCCACCCAGCAGTTCGGGGTTCTGAAGATTGTAGCACACGTTAACTTCACCATAGTCGATGATTTTGTAATAAAGCACCTGCCCCGTTGGGCAGACGGCAGAAAAATCGGCCTTTTCATCGGCTTGGGAGAATGCGGGGCTGGCCAAGAGGACAAGCAGCAGGATGTAAATTATCTTTTTCATCTTTTAAGTATTTTTTTTGTTTATTATTCACGATTGGATTAGTGGGCCTCGAGCCAGTTGGTACCGGCGTCGATGCTTATTTCTACAGGAATGGAAAGCGGCAAGGCATTGAGCATGGCATCCTCCACGATGGCACGCACCTGCTGTTCTTCGCTCTTGTAGCAGTCGAAGACCAATTCGTCGTGCACCTGGAGTATCATCTTCGACTTAAGGCCAAGCCGTTGAAACTCTTTGTAGATGCGTATCATGGCTATCTTTATCATATCGGCCGAAGTGCCTTGGATGGGCATATTCACAGCGTTGCGCTCGGCAAAACTGCGTGCCGAGGCATTGCGTGAATTGATATCGGCAAGGTAGCGGCGACGACCCAGCAAAGTCTGGGCATAGCCATGCTCTCGGGCAAAAGCGATATTCTTGTCAATATAGTTCTTGATATCGGGATACTGCGAGAAATACTCGTCAATAAGCGCTGCCGCCTCTTTGCGCGAAATGCCCAGCTGTTCGCTTAACCCGAAGGCACTTATTCCATAGATAATGCCGAAGTTGACCGACTTGGCGTTGCGACGCAAGTCCTTCGACACCTTCTCCATGGGCATGCCGTAGATTCTGGCGGCTGTGGCGGCATGGATGTCGTAGTGGTTGGCAAACGCCTCAATCATGTGGCGGTCGCCCGCCAACGAGGCAATGATGCGAAGCTCTATCTGGGAATAGTCGGCGGCAAGGAGGATATAGTCGTCGTTGCGCGCCACAAAGGCTCTGCGGATCTCGCGCCCCCGTTCCGTGCGGATGGGGATATTCTGCAGGTTGGGGTTGCTTGAGGAAAGCCGGCCTGTAGCCGTGACGGTTTGATTATATACGGTATGCAGACGTCCTGTAACGGGATTGATTAGTTTAGGGAAACTGTCGAGATAAGTCCCTATCAGTTTCGTCAGGGAACGGTATTCAAGTATCAGGCCAATAATGGGATGCTTGTCTTTGAGTTTTACTAGAACATCCTCGGCTGTGGAATACTGCTTCGTGGCGGTGCGCGGCGGTTTGTCTGTCACGTTGAGCCGCTCGTACAACACCTCGCCCAACTGTTTGGGCGAAGAGATATTGAATGTGCCGCCAGCCAATTGGTAAATCTGCTGTTCAAGCGAATCCCGCTCGACAGAGAGCCTGTTGGAATAATCGCGCAGGGCATCCACATCAATGCGCACTCCCTCCTCCTCCATGCCGATAAGAACATCCACAAGCGGCAGCTCCACGTCGGTGTACAGCTTGCCCAGCCCGGCATCGGAGAGACGCGCCGCCATAAGGGGATAGAGCTGCCACAACGAGGCGGCCGCCTCGGCATCAGTGGCGGGTTCGGTGCCAAGAATGCCTGAAGAGATGCTGTTGAACGCATGGCGCGCCTCGGCATCGATGAGGTAATGAACAAGCTGTACATCGAATATCTCACCGGAAATATTAATGTCAAGCTCATTCAATATATACTTGAGGGCTTTCAAGTCGTAGCAAAGCTTCAGCGTGTCGCCACGCTGCAGCAAACGGCGCAGGCGCTCTGTGTCAATATCGCCCACCAGAGAAACGAAAACCTCGTCAGCACTGAACGCCAAAGCAATAGTGGCGCCGTTCACCATGATGGCCACATCGCTGTCGTCTGGGAATTGCTGAAGCAGATGGATATCGGTTGCACGGGTCTCGTCGACAGGCGCACTGTCGAACAGCGTAGGCTGGTCAAAAAGCGACGGCTGCCCACTCTTGTCGACTGGCGGCTTTGCCGGTGCTGCAGAGGCTTTGGCAAAGCGCTGTGCCTCGGCCGGGTCGGAAATGGAAAGGTCCGTGTACATGCGCTTGGCAAGATTACGGAATTCCAATTCAGAAAAGAGCTTTTGCAGCTCGGAATAATCCGGCTTCCGCAGGGCCAGCTCATCCTCGTCGAGTTGGAGCGGTGCATCCAGGACAATCGTCGCCAGCTGTTTGCTAAATAGAGCCTGCTGGGAGTACTGCTCCACCAGCCCCCTGATTTTGTCATTCTTTATCTCGTCGGCGCGGGTCACCATTTCCTCTATCGACCCAAACTGGGCGATAAGCTTCTTGGCCGTCTTCTCCCCCACTCCGGGAATGCCGGGGATGTTGTCGGATGAGTCACCCCAGAGGCCCAGCAGATCCTTGACCTGTTCACACCTGTCCACGCCGAACTTCTCCTTCACCTCGTCGATGCCGAGAATCTGGTCGGGTCTGCCCATGCGGCCGAAACGGTAGATATGGACATGCTCCGTGACAAGCTGTGCAAAATCCTTGTCGGGGGTCACCATGACAACATCGTCGAATCCCTGCTGCTCGGCCCAGTGGGAGGCCGTGCCTATCACATCGTCGGCCTCGTATCCCTCGCATGTAAGGACAGTGATGTTAAAAGCCGCAATGATACTCCGGATATAGGGCAGACCCACCTGGATTGCCTCCGGCATTGCCTCGCGGTTCGCCTTATACTCGGCATACATCTCATGACGGAACGTGGGCTTCTGCAAATCGAAAGCCACTGCCATGTGGGTTGGCTGCAGTTTCTTGGCAAGGTCGTATAGCGTGGTGGTGAACCCCAGCACAGCGGAAGTGTTCACGCCTTTGGAGTTCATCCTGTTGGAACCGCTCAAAGCGTAATAGGCACGATACACGATGGCCATGCCGTCAAAAAGAACCAGCCTTTTCATCAACGCAACGGGTCGGCGGTTAATTCATCGTATTCTTTCCTGTTACGGAGAATCTTGCAGGCAAGATACACCGCGCTGCGGAACGACTGCTCGCTGGCCTTGTCCTTTCCGGCTATGTCGAAGGCAGTGCCGTGGGCGGGAGAAGTGCGCACATATGGCAGTCCTGCGGTGTAGTTCACGCCCTCGGTAAACGACATCAGTTTGAACGGGATGAGCCCCTGGTCGTGATAGAGGGCAAGCACACCGTCGAACTTGTTGAACTCGCTGCTGCCGAAGAAACCGTCGGAGGGATAGGGGCCGTAGGCCAGCACACCCTTGCCCTGCACCTCGTCGATGACCGGCTTGACCACCGTCTGGTCTTGGTCGCCGATAACACCGTTGTCGCCGGCATGGGGGTCCAAAGCAAGCACCGCAATCTTGGGCATGGGGATGCCGAAATCGCGCTTCAGTGACTCGTTCATCAGCATAATCTTGTCGAAAAGGAGGTTGTGCGTAATGGCCGTGGGGACATCCTTCAGGGCAAGATGGTTGGTGACGATGCCGATGCGAATGCGGTCGCACACCATAATCATCAGGCTGCTGCAGCCAAACTTGTGCGAGAGGTATTCGGTGTGTCCAGGAAAGTCGAAATCTGCCGACTGGATGTTTTTCTTGCTGATGGGAGCTGTGACAAGCACATCGACACTCCCCTTCTTCAGGTCGTCGCATGCACGCGAGAGCGACAGGCGCGACTGTTCGCCCGCCACATCGGTCAGCTTGCCCATGTCAATCTTGATTTCCTCGCTGGTAAGGTTCACCACATTGAATTTGCGGTCCACGGCCTCGGAGGCATCGCGGATGCCCGTAAAGGTCATGTCCTGATGCAGGGCCAGGAGTTTCTTGTGGTACGAAGCCACCTTGGTGGAGCCGTAAAGGATGGGGGTGCAGATGTCATACATGCGGCTGTCGCTGAAAGTCTTCAGTATAACCTCGTAGCTGATGCCGTTGATGTCGCCCTGGGTAATGGCTACGCGTATGCGGTTGTTTTCTTTTTTCTCTTCCATATAATGAACTGTATAAATGGTGATTTAATTGCTTGATTTTTATTATTATTAAATTGCTTGCTTAAAAGTTGAGAGTTGAAAGTTGAGAGTTTAGAAGATTGCTTGATTGTCTGATTGCTTGATTGTTTGAGTAATTTGACTGCGCCAGCACTCAAGCATTTACACAATCAAGCAATCAAGCAATATTTCAATTTTCAATTTTCAATTTAATTTTCCCTTTCAAACATTCTTGTGAATCATGTCATATGTTTGCAAAAATGCATAGAGCAGGCGTATTCCGTAGCCCGACGCACCGGGGTTATAGTAAAACTGCTTCTTGGAGAAGAAAGCCACGCCTGCAATATCAAGGTGAATGTAAGGAGTCATTTGGGCAAAATGGGCAAGGAACTTGCCGGCCGTGATGGCTCCCGCCTGGGCGGTGCCGCAGTTCTTCATGTCGGCCACCTCCGACTTGAGAAGCTCGTCATACTCCTCCCAGAAGGGGAACTCCACCAGGCGCTCGTACACCTGCTTGCCGAGGATAGAGAGCAGATTGAACGGGTTGTCTGCATCCTTGTGCATGGCGGCAATGCCATATGTGCCGATAGCCCGGACGGCGGCACCCGTCAAGGTGGCCGCGTCGATGACCAGCTCCGGTCTGTACTTGTCCACGGCATAGGCTATGGCGTCGGCCAAAATGATACGCCCTTCGGCGTCGGTATTGACCACCTCCACCGTCGTGCCGTCGTACATCCGGATTACATCGTCGGCCGCATAGGCATTAAAGCCCGGACGGCTGTCCGTCAAAGGCAGCAGCGCGACGACATGCACAGGCAGACTGTTTGCCGCAGCGGCAAAAACCACTGCCGCCATCGTGGCCGCGCCCGCCATGTCCGACTTCATCTCCTGCATATAGTCTTCGGGCTTCAGGTTCAGCCCTCCCGTGTCATACATGACACCCTTGCCTACCAAGGCAAGCGGACGTTCGTTCTCAGGGTTCTCCGGCTTGTATTCCAGGGCCACAAAACGCGGCTCGTCCACACTTCCCTTGTTCACAGCCAGCAGGCCGTTCATCCGCAAAGCCTCGATACGTTTCTTGTCCAACACCGTGCAGCCGACACCCCACCGGCGGGCCTGCTCCTGCAACTCGTCTGCAAAACACTCGGCATTCAAGTCTGCCACTGGTGTATTGACCCAGTCCCGGCACTGGCTTATCAACCTCCAAAGCCTTACATTCCGCTCCAACTCCTCCGCATTCAGGAACGACTCCTCCACAACAACGTGTGACAGGTGCGGCATGTTTTTGGTCTTATACCTGTCGAAAGTATAGTCCGACAGAAACATACCCTCTACAAAAGCCACAACCTCCTCGGGGATGACACCCTCGCCCACGACAGCAGCCTCGTGCTGACCGTCGGACTTCAGCATCGACACAACCCTGTCGGCACTGCGGCGAAGTCTCTCATGGCATACCCCTGCCTGGCACTCGCTGTCGAAATTCACCACATACAGGCGATACGGCAGCCTGTCAAAAACCACAACAGAGTCGCCCTCGGTCCTGCGGCGCCGTTTCAGACAATCCAGCTCCTTCTTTCCCAAAGGCAGACTGCGGTCGGCCACCTCATTCCCATACAAAAAAATCAGGTTGCCCTTATAAACTTTCGGATCAATTTGTTCTATCTTAAATTGCATAATATTTATGTTTTTTTATTGCTTGAATGCTTGATTGTTTTAGGGTGTTTTGTTGATATGTTGATACGTTGATATGTTGATATGATGCGAGCCGTATAAACTTATCAACGTTTTCTACAATCAAGCAATCTTTTCAATTTTCACTTTTCAATTTTCAATTCTCTACACATGTTTAATCAATATAATCACCCTCCCGGCCTCCTTCAACTCCTCCAGCGTGCGGTAGAAGCGGTCGCGCGAGGGCACATCCATCCAGGCCGTGGGCTCGTCGAAAATCAGCACAGGAGCATTGCCATACAACTGGCGTGCCAAGGCTATGCGCTGCCACTGCCCCATGCTCAGCTCCTCGCCGCCGTCGAACATGCGCCCCAGCATCGTGTCATACCCCTGGGGCAGCCTCTCAATATATCCGTCCATCCCTGCCAATGCCGCCGCCCGTTTCACCCTGTCGCGGTCCACAACCCTTATATCGCCGAAAGCGATATTCTCCTCGGCAGTGCAATAGAAACGCACATAGTCCTGGAAAATCGCGCCGATACCATGCCGCAGCCCCTTCAGGTCATACTGCCTCACATCCACCCCGTCAACCAGCACTGCGCCCTCGTCGGTATCATACAGCCTCAACAGCAGCTTCAGCAGCGTAGTCTTGCCAAAACCGTTTTCCCCCTCAATCTGCGTCACCTCGCCAGCCCTCGCCGTAAGGTTGAAATGGCTCAGCACATCCCTGTCCATCTTCGGATAGCGGAAAGTGATGTCGCGGAACTCCACCGTGTGCACCCTCTCCGGGAACGGTACCGGATGGGCAGGATTGACAATAGAGGGATTCATGTCAAGAAACTCAAACAGGTTTCCTATAAACAGGCGATTGTCATACAAACCCGTAATACTGCTAACCAAAGTGGACAACTGAGACTGCCCACGACGAAATGCCTCAAAAAGCACAACAAACGAACTCAGCGAAATAGAACCATCCTTTGTACTCATAATAAGAAACATCGTCACAAAGAACAGAGCAAAAGTCTCGACCACTGCGCAAACAGAATCATACACACCCAACCGTTTCGATATCTTGAGCAGACTCTTCACCAAAGCCTTACGGACTGATACAAACCGTTCCCGGAAAAAAGGAGCCAGACCGAAAGTCCGCATCTCCTTGGCAAAATCCCTGCCCCCAAGCAGGGTGGTGTAATAATTCGTGCGGCGGTAGTTCTGGGTATTGTTACGTCTGAAAGCGTAAATCTTGCGTGCCTTAATCACCCTTACCACAAACGACGGGACCACTGCCGCAACCATCACGACAATAATCCATCCCGAAACCGATGTAAGCATCACCATAATCACCGTAATGGAAATCAAAGACCCCAGCAAGCCCATAAAACCGTTCAGAATCTGAATGGGTCGATACGAAGCCTCCTGCTGTGCACGGTGATACGTGTCGTGATATTCAGGATTGTCAAAATAGCTCATATCCAATCTTGCCGACTGCGCCTGCATCCGCTCGCTGATATAGTCTATCAGGCGTTGCTGCATGATGTCGTTGTTCACACTGTTCAGGACTGCCACAATCCTGTCCAGCAGGAAAATGAAGCTGAACAAACCCAACGAAACCCATGTATTCATCTCCACCCCCAGCAAGACGGAAGGCTCGCCGTTCGAGACAGCGTCGATAAGAAACTTCAAGACATAGAGATTCACCAATGGCAAAACGTGCATGATGACCACATATACTATACGCAGCCAAAACGCCCGGTTGTCGCACTGGCGTATCATGTCAAGGGCTTTGAATATCTGTTTCATAAGACTATCCTTCTTTTACACTACACACTTTATTATTGATTGCCTGATTGCTTGATTGCTTGATTGCCTGAGGTTGCAGCAGCGGGAACATATTCTCCCTCAGCACCGTGGTGCTCATCAGGGGCTTCTCGTCGCTGCCCGCGAGCCAGCCGGTGTAGTGCTCTTCATAGTAGCGGCAGAACTGGCGGTTGGCTTCTTCTTTCTGCGAGATGAAGATATCGTGTATCGACGGGTCGTCGGTGCTGGCAAGTTCGATGT
>JAEEGI010011184.1_pt1 | contig 19402 bp, 18 predicted proteins | sample 8958751 | NCBI WGS metagenome assembly JAEEGI01 (sample SAMN16246545, study PRJNA631951) | gut metagenome | biome: gut microbiome; feature: rumen; material: KS-attached | host: Bos | place: Iran: Karaj | collected 2018-10 | reverse complement strand
CGAGGCACTGCCCAATGTGGAGTCGTGGGCCAGAAGTTGTGCCGACTGTGAGGAGTGTCTGCCGAAGTGTCCGCAGCAGATTCGTATTCCGAATCAGATGTCTCGAATCGTGGAACTCTTGCGGAAAAGATAGGCTTTTCATCCGAAAAAGAAAGAAAAAAGCGTTTTTCTTTTGCAATTTGCTTACTAATTAGTAAATTTGCACCCCGAATTTGGGATTTAATGCATTAAACAATTATATTATGGCAAAAATGAAAGGTGCCATCGTGGTGGATACCGAGAGGTGCAAGGGATGCCAGCTGTGCATCATCGCCTGCCCTCAGAAGGTCATTGCCCTGGCCAACAAAGTGAATCTGCATGGCTATCCCTATGTGGAGGCTGTCAACGAGGAGGCCTGTGTGGGCTGTGCTTCGTGTGGCATCGTCTGTCCCGATGGCTGCATTACTGTTTATCGTAAAAAAGTTGAGGAGTAAGGTATGGAAAAAGATGTTGTGTTGATGAAAGGCAATGAGGCGATCGCCCATGCTGCTATTCGTTGCGGATGCGACGGCTATTTCGGCTATCCTATCACTCCGCAGAGTGAAGTGATTGAGACGCTGGCCGAGCTGAAGCCTTGGGAGACCACTGGTATGCAGGTGGTACAGGCTGAGAGTGAGCTGGCTTCGATCTACATGGTCTATGGTGCCGCTGGTGCCGGTAAGCGTGCGATGACCTCGTCATCGTCTCCTGGCATCGCCCTGATGCAGGAGGGTATCACCTATATGGCTGGTGCCGAGGTGCCAGGTGTATTTGTCAACGTGCAGCGTGGCGGTCCTGGTCTGGGAACCATTCAGCCTTCGCAGGGTGACTATTTCCAGGCTACCCGTGGTGGCGGAAACGGCGACTACAAGGTCATCGTGCTGGCTCCTTCGTCAGTACAGGAGATGGCCGACTTCGTTGATCTGGCCTTCGAGCTGGCCTTCAAGTATCGTAACCCCGCCATGATCCTCTCCGATGGTGTCATCGGACAGATGATGGAGAAGGTGGTGCTGCCGCCGTTCAAGCCCCGTCGTACGGATGAGGAGGTGATTGCCCAGTGTCCTTGGGCCTCTACCGGTAAGCCGAAGGGTGGGAGAGAGCGTGTGGTCATCACGTCGCTCGAGCTGAAGCCCGAGATCATGGAGCAGCGTAATATCGCCCTCCAGGAGAAATACGCCAAGATTCAGGAGAACGAGGTGCGCTTCGAGGAGCAGCTGATGGACGATGCCGAGTATGCTATCGTCGCCTTCGGTTCTGCTGCCCGTATCGCAGAGAAGTCTGTGGAGATTGCCCGTGAGCAGGGTATCAAGGTCGGTTTGTTCCGTCCCATCACACTGTTCCCGTTCCCCATCAAGGAGATTACAGCGCTGTCGAAGAAGGTGAAGGGTATCCTCGTGGCTGAGATCAACGCCGGACAGATGGTTCAGGACGTTCGCCTCGCCGTGAACGGAGCTGTGCCCGTCGAGCAGTTCGGCCGTCTGGGAGGTATCGTTCCCGATCCTGAGGAAATCGTGAATGCCATGCGGCAGCAATTAGGAATTAAGAATGAAGAGTTGTCGGCTTTTGCCGATTAAGAATTAATAATTAGAATTTGAAAAGTAATTCTAAATGTATAATTGAAACTCGCCGTAGGCGATAACTCCAAATTCTAAATTCTAAATTCTAAATTCTAAATTCAAAAAGAAAATGGATAGAAATCAGATAGTTCAACCCGAGAACATCGTCTGCAAGAAGCCGACGCTGATGAACGACAAAAACATGCACTATTGCCCAGGCTGTAGTCACGGTGTGGTGCATAAGCTCATTGCCGAGGTCATCGAGGAAATGGGAATGGAAGACAAGGCCGTGGGTGTATCGCCCGTAGGCTGTGCCGTCTTCGCGTACAATTATATAGATATCGACTGGCAGGAGGCTGCCCACGGTCGTGCACCCGCACTGGCTACGGGTATCAAGCGCTGCTGGCCCGACCGTCTGGTATTTACCTATCAGGGAGACGGCGACCTCGCTTGTATCGGTACCTGTGAGACCATCCACGCGCTGAATCGTGGTGAGAATATCGTCATCATCTTCGTCAACAATGCCATCTATGGTATGACGGGTGGTCAGATGGCTCCTACCACGCTGATTGGTCAGAAGACCTCTACTTGTCCCTACGGCCGCGATCCTCAGTTGCATGGCTATCCCCTGAAGATGGCCGATATCGCCGCTCAGTTGGAGGGCACTTGCTACGTCACTCGTCAGAGTGTGGAGTCAGTCGCCTCTATCCTGAAGGCAAAGAAGGCATTGCGCAAGGCTTTCGAGGCTTCGATGGCTGGCAAAGGCTCGTCGCTCGTCGAGTTTGTCTCAACCTGTAACAGCGGTTGGAAGCTCACCCCCGCCAAGGCGAACGAGTGGATGAAGGAAAACATGTTCCCCTTCTATCCCAAAGGTGATTTAAAAGATACAACAATGAAATAGGAGACAAGGAGACAAGGAGACAAGGAGTCCAAGACGAATGTCTGATCGCTCGATACTATTGTCCTGAACTCCTTGAACTCCATGAACTCCTTGAACTCCCCAAAATATAGAATTATGAAGAAGGAAATTATAATTTCAGGTTTTGGAGGTCAGGGCGTGCTCTCGATGGGTAAGATTCTGGCCTATAGTGGACTGATGGAGGACAAGGAGGTCACTTGGATGCCTGCCTACGGTCCTGAGCAGCGTGGTGGTACTGCCAACGTCACGGTGATTGTCAGCGACGAGCGCATCTCATCGCCCATCCTCTCGAAGTACGACATCGCCGTTGTGCTCAACCAGCCCTCGCTCGAGAAGTTCGAACCGAAGATCAAGCCCGGTGGCATCCTGATCTACGACGGCTTCGGCATCATCAACAAGCCCACCCGTAAGGACATCACCGTCTACGAGATCAACGCGATGGACAAGGCTGCCGAGATGAAGAACGGCAAGGTGTTCAACATGATTGTCCTCGGCGGTCTGCTCAAGGTGGCTCCAGTCGTTAGCGACAAGGGCGTCGAGAAGGCCCTCAAGAAGACCCTCCCCGAGCGTCATCACGACCTCATCCCCCTCAATATGGAGGCTCTGAAAGAAGGAGCTAAGATCATCGAGCAGGTATAACAGCGAATGTCAGTTACGGCTCGTTCCGGTATCATCTACAACTTGTCCGAGCGTCATCTATCTCCCCATAGATGACGCTCGGACAAGTTGTAGATGATATCAGAACGACCCATAGATGCCCTCAGGCAACGTTTTATGTAAATAATAGAAAAGATTTAGGCATTTGTATTGTCTATTCGGAATAAATTGAGTATTTTTGCAACGTAATATGAGTTCAAGATCAGCAAATTGACAAATGGCAAAAATACTATTATGATGAAGAAGCGAGTGATTTTTCTATTGACAGCGGTTTGGATGCTGTTGCTGACAGGATGTAACGACCAGCAAGTGAGGATGATTAGAACCGAGGTGCCAGAGCGGCCTGCGGGGCAGGAGGACGTGCTACAACTCACGGCTCCGCCGATGGCGACCGTTCGTGTAGGCTTCATCGGACTGGGCATGCGGGGCCCGGGGGCTGTGGAGCGCTTTGCACAGATCGAGGGTACCGACGTGAAGGGGCTCTGCGATGTGGAGGCCGACCGCGTGGAGGCTTGTCAGAAGCTTCTCGAAAAGTTCGGGCGTCCCCGTGCGGAAGGCTACAGCGGCAGTACGGAGGCCTACAAGGCCATGTGTGAGCGCGACGACATAGACCTGATCTATATCGCTACCGACTGGGTTCACCACGTACCTCTGGCGCTCTACGCGATGGAACACGGCAAACATGTGGCCATCGAGGTGCCCGCCGCGATGACGCTCGAGGAGATATGGCAGCTCATCGACACCAGCGAGCGCACGCGTCTGCACTGCATGATGCTCGAGAACTGTGTCTACGACTTCTTCGAGATTGCTGCCCTGAATATGGCGCAGCAAGGGCTCTTCGGCGAGGTGATTCACGTGGAGGGTGCCTATCAACACAACCTCGACGACTTCTGGACGGAGTACTGGAACAACTGGCGGCTCGACTACAACATAGCCCATCGTGGCGACATCTATCCCACGCACGGCATCGGGCCCGACTGTCAGCTGCTTAACATCCACCGCGGCGACCGTATGGAATACCTGGTGTCGATGGATACAAAGCCCTTCAACGGCCCCCGTGTGGCGAAGAAGCTGACGGGCAAGGACTGTCCCGACTTCCAAAACGGCGACCAGACTTCGACGCTTATCCGCACCGTGCAGGGAAAGACGATGCTCATACAGCACGACGTGCTCACGCCCCGTCCCTACAGCCGCATGTACCAGATTGTGGGTTCCGACGGCTATGCGAGCAAGTATCCGAAGCATCAGCTGCTGTTCCGGTCAGACCAGCTGAAGGACAAGGAGTCGGCCGACTATCAGAACCTGAATGCCCACGAGGCGATGCCCGACACCCTGTGCGAGGCAATGCTGAAGAAGTATCTGCCCCCGTTCGTGCAGGAACTGGAGGAAAAGGCCAAGAAGGTGGGTGGTCATGGGGGTATGGACTTCATCATGGACTACCGGTTGGTCTACTGCCTGCAGCATGGTCTGCCGCTCGATATGGATGTCTACGATATGGCGGAGTGGTGCTGTCTGGGGCCGCTTTCGCGCCTCTCTCTGGAGAACGGCTCTGTGCCTGTGGGGATTCCTGACTTCACGCGTGGTGCCTGGGATCGGATCAAAGGGTATAAGTACGCGTTTTAGAATTGATAATTATGGATTATGCATTGTTGAATTCTTTCCGGATTGAGGGAACAGTCGCGGAGATCGTGCCCCTTGGAGCGGGACTCATCAATGATACCTATCTGGTGAGGACGGCCGAGGCAGACAAGACCGACTATGTTCTGCAGCGCATCAACCACCATATCTTCACTGATGTGGAGCTGTTACAGCATAACATCGAGGCCGTCACAGCTCATCTGCGGCGAAAGCTGGAGGCTGAGGGGGTGGGGGACATCAGTCGACGTGTGCTGCGCTTCGTGCCTGCGGCAGACGGCAAGACTTACTGTTTCGACGGAGAAAACTACTGGCGCTTGAGCGAGTACATCGCAGACACGCTGACCGTGAGCGAGGTGACACCTCGGAGTAGCTACGACTGCGGACGGGCCTTCGGACAATTCGAGCAACAGCTCACCGACCTCGAGGAGCCTCTTGGCGAGACCATCCCCGACTTCCACAATATGGAACTGCGCCTGCGCCAGTTGCGCGAGGCCGTGAAGGCCGACAAGGCTGGCCGCCTGAAGACAGTGGTGGCCGAGGTGGCCCTCGTCGAGGCACATGGGGAGGAGATGTGTCTGGCTGAGCGGCTGCACCGCGAGGGGCTGCTGCCGAAGCGTATCTGCCATTGTGATATGAAGGTGAACAACATGCTTTTCGATCGCGAGGGGCGCGTGCTCTGCGTGATCGACCTCGACACCGTGATGCCTGCCTATGTGTTCTCAGACTATGGCGACTTCCTGCGCACGGCGGCGAATACGGAGCCCGAGGACTCGCCCGAGCTCGACAGGATCGGCTTCCGCTGGGACATCTTCGAGGCGTTCACACGGGGCTATCTGGAGTCGGCTGGAGCGTTTCTCACGCCGGTGGAGCGCGAATACCTGCCCTTCGCCGTTGCCCTCTTCCCCTTCATGCAGGCCACCCGGTTCCTGACCGACTATCTGAACGGAGACACCTATTACAAGATTGCCTATCCGGCGCACAACCTGGTGCGCACCAGAAATCAGCTCCGCCTGTTCGAGCTGGTACAGGCCGCGCGGGAGAGAATGACAAAAATTATACAGCAGGTTTCTTGATCACCAGTGCCGAGTTGGTGCCGCCGAAGCCGAACGAGTTGCTCAGAATGGTGTTCAGCTCGATGTCAACCGTCTTGGCCGTCAGGTTCAGTAGGGCTGTCTGCTCGTCGCCGTTCTCGAAGTTGATGTTCGGTGCCACGAAGTCGTTCTGCATCATGATGATGGAGTAGACAATCTCGCTGGCACCAGCCATCCAGCACTCGTGACCTGTCATCGACTTCGTGCTCGAAATCAGGGCGCGCTTGCCGTTGAAGATGCGGTTGAGGGCGATGGCCTCGTACATGTCGCCCTGATGGGTCGATGTGGCGTGGGCATTCACGTAGTCGATGTCGTCGGGAGTGACGCCGGCATCGTTCATCGCCCTCGTCATCGCCACGAAGCTGCCTTCGTCGCTAGGCTCGGAGATACCGCCACCATTGCTCGAGAAACCGTATCCGCAGACCTCAGCCAGGATGGTGGCACCTCGGGCTACGGCGTGGTCGTAGTCCTCGAGGATTAGGGCAGCAGCACCGCCGCTGGGCACTAGTCCGTCGCGGTCGCGGTCGAAGGGCCTTGAGGCTTTTGTGGGATCGTCCATGCGGATGGAGAAGGCGTTGAGCGCGTCGAACGACGACATCGCGTATTTGTTCACCTCCTGCGCACCGCCGCAGAGAATCACGTCCTGCAGGCCCTGCTTGATGAGCAGGTAACCCAGTCCGATGGAGTGGGAGCCGCTGGCGCATGCCGAGCTGACGGAGAAGTTCACACCGCGCAGGTGGAAGATGGTGTTCATGTTCATATTCACGGTCGAGTTCATTCCTTGGAAGATGAGCCCCGAGCCAATCATCGCCGAGTCGTGCTTCTCACGCATGATACGGTCGGACTCTACGACGGCACTGGCCGAGGAGTCGTTGCCGAAGATCACACCTACCTCGTTGGCCAGGAGATAGGCATCGTCGATGCCTGCCATCTGGAAGGCATCGCGGCTGGCCATAAAAGCGTATTCAGCCTCTTCCGAGAGACCCATGCGGGTACGGCGGTCGAGCACCCCCTTCAGTTGTGGGCGCTTCACGATGCCCGTCAGCCCCGAACGGTAGCCGTAGTCCAAACGGTCCTGGTCGAGTCCGATGCCCGGGATACCGTTATAAAGTGAATGTTTGACTTCTTCAATGCTTGTTCCGATACACGACCAGATGCCCATACCGGTAATGACAACTTTTCTGTTCATATCTGTTTACTGTTCTACTTTTCTGATGAATGCGGTGGGAACGTAGGCCGTTGAGATCAGTCCCACCTCCGACAGGGTGAGGATCACCCGCTGCTGACCCGCCACACGGGCCACACGCCCCTCGACACCTGTGAATGGACCCTCGATCACCTTGACCAGCTCGCCGCTCCTGAAGTGGCACTGCGACGGCTGTACGAACATCAGATGCTCGTTCATCGAGGCGGTGGCGAGCATGAAGTTGTCCATCTCCGCACAGGAGACTGTCAGAGGCGGGTTCTTCTGGTTGTCGTCGAGCTTGAAGTGATTGTAGTAGTAGGTGATATATGAGAGCGCGGGCGTGCCCTTGACGTATTCCTCGGCCTTCTCCTTCGTCGTATAGACGAACAGCAGATTCGGAATCAGCGACTCAAGCACTCGTCTGCGCTTGCCGTTCACGTATTTCTCAGCGTACCGCTTGGCGATGTAGGAGAACGTGCCGTCGGCCACGATCAGGTCTAAGGCCTTGTCCTCGCGGCCATAGGAGGCCCTCATGACGTACCATTTCTTGTCTGGGTCGTGGACATATCTCACCGAAACCCCGTTTTTCGAGCTTCTTGCTTCGGGGAAGGCATCGGGGGCAAGTCCGGCGCTGGGGGAATTCTTCTCGCTTCCGAGGGTGTTCAAATCTGACGATGTGCTCATCGGGCTGCAAAATTACGTATTTTTTGTCACATAAAAGAATTTTTTATTGTTTTCTTGGTATTTCGCGCTTTTTGCAGTACCTTTGTACCCCAAAATTGGACAAAAAGATGAAAGAGAAGATAAGACAACTGCTGGAGGATGCGCTGCCGTTGGTGGACTTCGACTCCAAATTCCTGTTCAGCGAGCTGGATTCGCTGGGGGTGACTACCATCCTGATGCTGCTCTCCGACGAGTTCGGCATCAAGCTGGAGGCGCAGGACGCTACGCCGAAGAACCTGAAGACGCTTGACAGTATCGTGGCGATGGTGGAAAGGAAGTTGAGTGTTTAGTGTTGAAAGTTGAGTGTTGAGTTGTGATGACTTTAGAGGATTATCTGGAGAGGGATGCGCGGCTGTATGCGAAGAAGACGGCTGTGATCTGCGGAGAGGAACAGTGTACGTATGAGCAGCTCTTTGAGCGTGTGGAAAGGCGGGCTGAGGAGTTGAAGTCGGGCACGGACAATCCCCTCCACCAGCGCTGTGAGGCTGGTCAGATCGTTTGTCTTCGGGCCTATTCGACCATCGACTACCTCGTGACCTATTTCGCCCTGCACCGCATCGGCTGTGTGGTAACACCGCTGGAGCACGGCATGCCCGAGGCCACCTTCAACGACATCGCGAAGACCTTGGGCGCCTTTACCACTCCAGAGGGAACTGCCGACATTCTCTATACGACAGGCACGACGGGCAAGTCGAAAGGGGTAATGGTCAGTCACCGCACCATCGTGGCCGACGCTGAGAACCTGATCGGTGGTCAGGGCTTCTCGCACGAGTTAGTCTTCGTGGTGAACGGTCCGCTGAACCATATCGGCAGTTTGTCGAAGATCTACCCCGTGATTCTGCTGGGCGCAACACTCATCATCGTCGACGGCATGAAGGATCTGAACCGATTCTTCGACGCTTTCGACTATCCGGCTGAGAAGATGGCCACTTTCCTCGTGCCTGCCAGCATCAGAATGCTTATCCAGTTCAGCAGTGAGCGGCTTGCAGCCCTCGCCGACAAGATGGACTTCATCGAAACCGGTGCGGCCGCCATCTCGCAAGCCGATATGGAGACACTCTGCCGACTGCTGCCGAAGACGAGGCTCTACAACACCTACGCCTCGACGGAGACGGGCATTATCTGTACGTATGACTATAACGACGGGAAATGCGTGGCAGGCTGCTTAGGCCGACCGATGCAGCACTCGCAGGTGATCATTACCGACAAGGGGCTCATTGCCTGCAAGGGCGACACGCTGATGACCGGCTACGTGGGCGACCCTGAGCGGACGGCCACCGTATTGAGAGACGGCATGCTCTACACCTCGGACATCGGCATCATCGACAACGAGGGCAGGCTCCACCTGAAGGGGCGTGAGGACGACGTGATCAACGTGGGCGGCTTCAAGGTGGCTCCCACCGAGGTGGAGGATGCGGCGATGGCCTATCCCGACGTGAAGGAATGTATCTGTATCGGCGTAGATCATTCCATTACGGGCAAGGCCCTAAAGTTGCTGGTTGCCCTGGTGGACGGCAGACAACTCAACAAGAGAGCGCTGGCACTGCATCTGAAAGAAAGACTCGAACCCTATAAGATTCCCATGCTCTATGACCAAGTGGAGGCTGTGAAAAGAACTTTCAATGGCAAGATTGACAGGAAATATTATAAGGATTCTGACCGTCCTGTGGCTGCTAAGCCTTGACGCTCTTGTTGCAGAAGCACAGATTTCGGGTCAGGTCATTGATGCGACAAGTGGCGAACCTGTAGCATTGGCCACCATTTATTATAAAGGTACGCAGGCTGCAGTGAAGGCCGACTTGGAGGGGCGTTTCCAACTAGCACGCCGTAACGGTCTGCGCTTCGTGGTGAGCTCTGTAGGCTATATCTCGCAGGAAGTGCCCGTGAAGGAGGCCACTCCCAACCAGATTACCGTACATTTGGAGCCCGACGTACACCAGATTCAGGAGGTGACGGTGACGTCGAGGCGGAAGTCGAGATACAGACGAAAAGAAAATCCCGCCGTAGAACTGATGCGCCACGTGATTGCCGCCAAGAAGCGGACGGACATCAGCCAGCACTACTACTACCAGTACACGCGTTATCAGAAAATTATGGCGGGTTTCAACGACCTTCAGCCAGAAGACCTGACCAGAGGCATCTTCGACAACCGCCCCTGGCTGAGAAACCATCTGGAGGTCAGTCCCTATAACGAGAAGCTGATCATGCCCCTCTTCCTCGAAGAGACGGTGACCGACAAACAGTACAGGAAGACGCCGCACTTCGAAAAGGACATCATCCGCGGGCACAGAACGGCGGGTGTCCACAGGCTCTTCCAGACGGGCAGCTTGTTCAATGTCATCCTGGAGGAGTATTTCACGGATATTGACATCTACGATGACCAGATCCGGCTGCTGCGTCACGCGTTCACCAGTCCGATAGGTCGTGACGCCATCATCTTCTATCATTTCTACATCACCGACACTACCTACGTGGGGAACGACCGTTGCTACCAGCTGGACTTCACCCCGGCGAACCAGCAGGACTTCGGTTTCCGGGGGCAGCTGTTCGTGCTGGCTGACTCTTCCTATCAGGTGAAGCGTTGCGAGATGACCTTCCCGCAAGCTACCGACGTGAACTGGATCCAGAACTTGCAATGCAACCAGGAGTTTACTAAGCTCGACAATGGGGAATGGGTGCTGAATCAGGACGACATGATAGCTGAACTGCTAGTGACGAAATACACGGCGAAGGCCATCATTGTGAGAAACACCGTCAGAAGCGACTTTTCGTTTGCACCGTTGACAGACCTGCGCGGTAACGGGACGAAGGCCAAGACCAAAGACGCGGAGATGCAGCCTGAAGACTTTTGGAATGTCCATCGCGGAAAAAAGCTCTCAGAAGGGGAGCAGTCGCTGGATCTGCTGGTCGACCGTATTGAGCAGCTGAAAGGCATCCAGTATGTGCTAGCTGTGGCAAGAACACTCTTCGAGAACTTCATCGAGACGGGATCGAAGGATCATCCGAGCAAGCTGGACATCGGTCCTGTATTCAGTACGGTCTCGTCGAATTTCTATGACGGTCTCAGGCTGCGTGCAGGCGGACAGACAACAGCCAACCTGCATCCGCACCTTTTCATGAAGGGCTATTATGCCCACGCCTTCAACTCGAAGGAGAACTACTACGACGCACAGCTGATCTACACGAACAATACGCCGGAATATCTGCCGCAGGAGTTCCCCAGACGTCTGATCGCCTTTGAGTCGTTGCGCGATGTGGCCCTGCCGAGCGACAAGTTCCTGGCAACAGACAAGGACAACATGTTCTCGTCGGTGAAGATTACCGATATGGACAAGATGTTTCTCTATAACCGTCAGGCGCTGAAGTTCGAACACGAACAACTTACGGGCCTAAAGTTCTACGGGGAGATGAAGACGGAGCAGGTGTCGCCCGTCGGTAACATCGCGTTCCAGCCTGTGGATCTATCGGCAACACCGTTGTCGTCGCTGCGCTACACGGAGGGCACCATCGGCATCAGGTATGCACCAGGAGAGACTTACGTCAACACCAAGCAGCAGCGCTGGCCCTTGCATTATGACAAACCTGTGGTCAGGCTTCAGCACACGATGGGCTGGAAAGGTTTCCTTGGCGGACAGTATCATTATAACTTTACGGAGCTGGAGCTGTTCAAGCGCTTCTTCGTGCCGTTGAACTTAGGTAAGATCGACACTTGGCTGAAGATGGGTGCGCAATGGAACCAGGTGCCTTATCCGCTGCTCATCATGCCGGCATGCAACGTCAGTTTCATCCTGGACGAGAACAGTGCCTTTGACCTGATCAACAATATGGAGTTCCTGAACGACCGCTATCTGTCGTTGGAGATCGGTTGGGACCTGAACGGCAAACTCTTCAATCTCGTCCCTCTGCTGAAAAAGCTGAGATGCAGGGAACATCTTGGGGCGAAGTGTCTGTGGGGTCGTCTCACCGACAAGAATAATCCGTATCTGGACAAGAACCGTGACAGCCGCGTGCTGATGTGCTTCCCGGAGGGCTCGTATGTCATGGATCCTGACAAACCCTACGTCGAGTTGTCGGCGGGCATCCATAACATTCTAAACCTGATACACATAGAGTATATCAGAAGACTCGGATACCTGGATCTGCCCACATCCACCAAGTGGACTTTCAAGTTTGCCGTAGATTTCAAGTTCTAATATATGTGAAATGAATCGAGAAAATGACTGTATTTAGGAAAATAAGTCGTATTTTTGCAAATTGAAATGAAAAAGAATAAGAATAGCGGTCTGCTTTACAGAGGATTCAAGGCGTATATCCGTTTCATCCATGAAACGTTGCTGATACGTCGTCGCTATACGATCGGCCTTGACCATCTTCCAAAGGAAGGTGAACGTTATTTTATTGTCTGCAATCACCAGAATACGGCAGAGGACCCCTTCAACACCCTTTTCTCACTGCCCATGCATTATCGTGTGTGTGCGATGGCGCGGGCCAACGTGTTCTTCGTGCATCCTCTGATCACCAGGTTCCTTCATTGGATAGGGCTCGTCCCCGCTTTCCGTTTCGGGTGGGAAGGGGGAGAGGGACTGGAACAGAACTTCGACTCGTTTGAGCAGGTGGCGGAGAAAGTGAATGCAGGGATGCCGCTGATCGTCTTCCCAGAGGCAGGACATACGCAGGGTCACTATCTGGACCGCTTTACGACAGGATCGGTAAGGATGGCGTTCCATGCGGCAAAGTTCAACAACTGGAAGGAAGACATCAAGATCGTTCCCTCGGCGCATCATTATAGTGACTACTTCGATGTCCAGACAGAGTTCCTGTGGATGGTGAGTGAACCCATTTCACTGAAGCCTTATTATGGACGGTTCCAGGAGCATCCGAACAGTGTGATGAGGGAAATCACGCGGGAGCTGCATGGCCGGATCCGGTCGATGATGCTCGACGAAGGCATTGAAAATTACGAACAGAAGGACTATCTGAGATGTTCCGCCCTGAACCCCGCCTCGTTGGAAAAGCTGCCCTTGCCGGAACATCTGGAGGCGGATAAACAATTTGTGAAGAAGTTGCTTGAGAATCCGGATTATCAGGAAATAATCGGCCTGACGGAAGAACTGAGGAAACAGGAGAAGGCGCTAGGTGTCTCGGATCTGACCATCAGCGAAAAGCCTGGCTGGATTCAGACCGTATGCCGGATATTGCTGCTGGTGGTTCTGTTGCCGCTCTGGCTGGTCAGTCTTTGGCCGCATGCCATCTGTTATGTGTTCCCGCCGAAGCTGATCAAGAGCGACCGGATGTTTGTCAATTCCTATCGCTATGTCGTCTCCGCGCTGGTCATCTATCCGTTGTCGGCCTTGTTGACCGTTTTAGTGATGGGACTCGGCTGGGGATTATGGTGGCAGGCGCTCGTGTGGGTTCTGGTATGGGTTCTGTTGGGCCGTTTCTGCTGGTGGTATTATCAGCAGCTTAGGAAGTGTGTGCAGGCAGTCTGTTATCTCTGTTCTCCTAAGAAAGTCAGGGAGATAGAGCATGTCAGGGCCAATATCAGGGAGAAGTTGAAAGTTTAATGTTCATATTTAGAGATGAATAGAAGGGTTGTTATTACGGGTATGGGTATCTGGTCGTGCATTGGTACCAGTCTTGACGAGGTTCGTGACTCCCTGTATCAGGGGAGAAGCGGCATCATCTTCAGTCAGGAACGGAAGGATGCCGGTTTCTGTTCCGCCCTTGTGGGGAATGTGCCGCGACCTGATTTGAAACCCTTGTTGCCCAGAAAGGTCCGCGTGACTATGCCAGAAGAGGCACAGTATGCCTATATGGCTACCTTGCAGGCTCTCGAACAAGCTGGTATCGGTGAGGATTTGTTCCTGAAAGACAGGGTGGGCATCATCTATGGTAATGATTCCGCAGCAGAGGCAACGATGGTCTCGTTGGATAAGTTCCGTCAGGCTAAGGACACCGTTGCCTGTGGCAGCGGCTCCATCTTCCAGACCATGAACTCGACGGTGACAATGAACCTCGCTTGCATCTTCAAACTGAGGGGCATTAATCTGACGGCGTCGGCAGCCTGTGCCTCCGGTTCGCAGAGTATCGGACTGGCCTCGCTGCTTATCCGTGAAGGACTTGAGGAGTGTATTATCTGTGGCGGGGCAGAGGAGAACAATATGTACGGCATTGCCTCGTTCGACGGTATCCAGGCTTTCTCACTCCGTGAGAGCGACCCCGAGAAGGCCAGTCGCCCCTTCGACAGAAGCCGCGACGGACTTGTGCCAAGCGGGGGAGCGGCTACCGTTGTGCTCGAAAGCTATGAGCATGCGGTCAGACGTGGTGCCAACATAATAGCAGAGGTTGTCGGCTGGGGGTTCTCAGGCAACGGTGACCATATTTCAACACCGAATTTGGAGGGGCCGGTTGAGTCGCTGCGCCTGTGTCTCGCCAACAGCGGCGTGCAGGCGAATGAGATTGGTTATATGAATGCCCATGCGACGAGTACTGTCATCGGTGACCAGCGTGAGGCAGAGGCTATTGCCAAAGTTTTTGGAGACTATCGGGTGCCCGTCACTTCGACCAAAAGTCAGACAGGGCATGAGATGTGGATGTCGGGTGCAAGCGAGGTCATCTATTCCATCCTGATGATGAAGAATGACTTCATAGCGGGCAACCTGAATTTCGAGGCACCCGACGATGTGACGGCCTGTCTGAACATCATTCCCGAGACGAGACAGACTCATTTCGACATGTTCCTCAGCAACTCCTTCGGCTTCGGTGGCACCAACTCTACGTTGATTATCAAAGATTATAAACAATAACACATATAACGACAATGAAAACAACAGAGCAGATTGTAGAAGAGATTAATTCCAGAATCGCAGAGGAATTTGAGATAGAAGAATCTCTCATCACACCAGATGCAGAGATTTTCCCGACACTCGAACTGGACAGTATCAGTCTGATTGATCTGGTGAGTATTGTGCATGTCAACTTTGGGATCAAGATCTCCAAGTCGGATATCCCTGAGATCAAGACGTTTCAGAACTTGTATGACTATATCCTGGCCAATCAGGTGTAAAAATGTCTGAGACATGAGAAAGACGGTTATTTTCCTGCTAGCAGTGTTTATCTATACTGCTGATGTCTGCGCCCAGTCGGCAGCAGACAAGATTATTGGTGTCTATAGCGCCTCACTGTCGCGTAACGATGCGAAAATCAAGGCCTTCAAGTACAAGGATGGCTACAGGATGCAGATATTCTGGCTGAAGACCACGAAAAATCCAGACGGATCGCTGAAGACCGACCAGAAGAATCCCGACGTATCAAAACGTCAGATACCGATGTCGGAGGTTGTCTTAGTAGACAAGGTGAGTTATGAGGACGGCCTGTGGAAGAACGGACAGATCTACGATCCTTCGAGTGGTAAGACCTATAAGGTGGAATTGAAATTGAAGGATGCCAAGACGCTTGAGGTGAAAGGGAAGCTGGGACCCTTCTACAAATGTATGTATTGGACTAAAGAGAAATAGGAAGCAGCTGGTTTCAGGTTCTATTGTCCTGATTGGTGACAGAGGCCTTTCCCTGAAGCAGTTCTTCAATCAGGGCTGTGCAATAAAAGCCGAAGAAAAGGTAGCCTGAACCCACGTGGAGGCTGAGGAAAGAACCATCGTAACGGCGGCCGTTGAAATACTGGCGGCAATAATTGTAGGCTTGTGTATAGTTGATGAAAGGGACAACCTCGTCGTTGACCGAATGGAAGAGTTCCATAGGGTGCTGGGGCTGCCAGTTGTCATAGCCCGACCAGGAGCTCCAGACGGCATTGGCCTGAATGGCTCGTATCAGTGCTTCGACCTTCGGTTTGTCGGTCTCAGCCACATTCTCTCCCCGGAGATAGACGATGCATTCGGGACGGAGTATCATCTCCGGACGCAGAAAGAGGCCGTTTTCATCTTCACCAAGTTTCAGCGAGCCCGGATGTGCCAGAATATAAGTTTCGATGCGCTCTTGTATCTCACCGCTTTCGAGGTTTTTCTGGTTGATCAGGTCGAGCACACCCGTATTCACAAAGTCTGACGTGAGAAAATCCGTGGGCTGGTAGGCCTTCAGGGAAGCATTATATTCGCAGAGACTCTGTAGGATGAGGGGCATGACGACGGTGTTGTAGATCTTATCATCGCTGACATACTGACGGAAAGTGGCCATGAGGTCATAGGGACCGTCGCCACAGACCGAACCGCAGAAGTGGAGTTCGTCGGAAAGACGGTCCTGCTCGATCAGCCTATGTGTAGCCATCGCAACGGCACCTCCCTGAGAATAGCCGACGACGACGCTCTTCCAGTCGGAGGCCATCTCGCCACCCTTCTTCTTGAAGAACTTCATGCCTGCCCGGACGGCATCGACTACCTGACGGGCTGTCAACTGCTGGCAGAGATAGGGATGCGTGCGCTGCACAGTTCCACCGTAGCCCTCATAGTCGGGCATGATGACCAACGCGTTGGAAGAAGCGAGGCTTCCTTCAACAGCGTGCATGAGCAGTATGCCGACATCGGAAGCGGCATTGCCGATGCTGAAGTTGGAGGGAGCCTGTCGGTCGTCGGTGATGGTGATGTGACAGCCGATGAGCAGGTTCGTGGGACTGACAGGAGCATCAGGCCACCCGATGAGGGCAGTCAGGCGGATGGTGTCGCCAAAGGCGTCCTGTGTACGATAGCTGTAGGTATAGGCCTGGGTGCTCTTGCCGTTGCTGAAGCTGGTGGAGTCGATCCAGGTGATGGTTTTTCTGCTGAGTTCCGCAACGATGCCTATATCATCGTCGTCGGGGTCAACGGGTTGTGGAGCATCATCCACTGAGCTGCATGCTGCCAGAACGGCAGCAAGCAGCGCAAGGATGATCAATGAAATCTTATTCAACGCGGTAGAATTACTCGCCCTTAATAGCAGCAACGCCGGGGAGAACCTTACCCTCAATGGCCTCGAGCAGAGCGCCGCCACCGGTAGAGATGTAGCTCACCTTGTCGGCCAGACCGAACTTGTTGACACAAGCCACAGAGTCACCACCGCCAATCAGAGAGAATGCACCCTCAGCAGTAGCCTCGGCGATAGCTTCACCGATGGCGCGGCTGCCAGCTGTGAAATTGTCGCACTCGAACACACCGGCAGGACCGTTCCACAGAATCGTCTTGGCACCCTTGATGGCCTTGCGGAAGTCCTCCTGAGAGTCGGGACCAGCGTCAACGCCCTCAAAACCAGCGGGAACCTTGTTGGCGGGGCAGTTGATGATCTCAGCACCCTCCTTAACGGTCATCGTACCGAAGTCGAGACCATTAGTGGCTGTGCAGTCGCTGCCAAGAACAAGTTCTACGCCGTTCTTCTTAGCCAGCTCCTCAACGCCCAGAGCCACATCGAGCTTGTCGAGCTCAACGATAGAATCACCAATCTCACCGTCGTGAGCCTTAGCGAAGGTATAAGTCATACCGCCGCAGAGGATGAGCTTATCAACCTTACCGAGCAGGTTCTCGATAATACCGATCTTAGAAGAAACTTTAGAACCACCCATGATGGCCACGAACGGGCGCTTGATGTTGGAGAGCACATTGTCGACAGCCTGAACCTCTTTCTCCATCAGCAGGCCGAGCATCTTGTTGTCTGCGTCGAAGTAGTCGGCGATCACAGCGGTAGAAGCGTGCTTGCGGTGAGCGGTACCAAAGGCGTCCATTACGTAGCAGTCTGCATAGGAAGCGAGAGTCTTTGCGAACTCCTTCTGGCTGGCCTTCATGGCTTTCTTAGCCTCGTCGTACTCAGGAGTGCCCTTCTCTACACCTACGGGCTTACCTTCCTCCTCGGGATAGTAACGCAGGTTCTCGAGCAACAGGGCCTCACCCATCTTCAGGGCAGCAGCTGCATCGGCAGCCTTAGCGCAGTCGGGAGCAAAAGCCACGGGTACGCCCAGTGCCTTCTCGACAGCCTCGCGGATCTGACCCAGAGAGAGCTTCGGGTTAACCTTACCTTTGGGCTTGCCCATGTGCGACATAATGATCGTAGCACCGCCGTCGGCCAGAATCTTCTTCAGCGTGGGCAGGGCACCGCGGATACGGGTGTCGTCAGTGATCTTACCATTCTCATCCAGGGGTACGTTGAAGTCTACACGTACGATTGCCTTCTTACCGGCAAAGTTGAATTCGTTGATTGTCATAATTGTACTATTATTAATAATGTGAAAAACTGCTATTTTGATGCGACTGCAAAGTTACGAATAAAATCGGAACACAGAGGCACTGAGACACAGAGTTTTTGGGATTTTTCACTTTTTTAATATAAATCCCTGTGTCTTTCTATCCATCCGTTCCCTAATTGTTATCCAAAGATAGCACAATTTATCACATAGTAGAAAATGTGAGGGATGGAGACTATGATCGCCCACTACAGCCGACCTCGTCGTCTTGAAAATATCGGTTAATCATTGAGAAAGAATCGCTGGAACTCATGCTCGAAGTTAGGGGTGAGGATTCCTTGTCCTATGGCATCTCGGATTTCCTGCATCGTCCAGAATCGGCCGCCGTCGAGTTCGTCCTTGGAAGGCTGTATCTCGCCGCTGTAAGTGGTGTGGCTTACAAATACCAATTCGCGCTCACGCTGACTCTCAAACACATATTTACCTATGAACTCTGGCATAAAGTCTGTAATGCCCAGTTCCTCGCGAACCTCACGAAGCAGGGCTTTTTCAGGTGTTTCGCCATAGTCGAGGTGACCGCCTACGGCTGTATCCCATTTCCCAGGCTGAATGTCCTTCCACTCAGGACGCTTCTGAAGATATACAGCACCTTGTGCATTGAATACATGTAGATGGACTACAGGGTGCAGCAACTTTGAACCGTTGTGACACTCGCCTCGCGTCGCCTTACCAACGACGTTACCTTCTTCATCCACTAATGGGAATATCTCTTGCAAATTATCCATCTTACTGTCTATCCAAAAAGTTCGCGAAGGGCCTCTTCAACCTTACGGACGGGGTGGAGGTTGATGTGGTATTTTTTGTGGTCGAAACCTTGCATGTTGTATTTGGGGATGATCATGTCGGTGAAACCCAGTTTCTCGGCTTCGGCTATGCGCTGTTCGATGCGGTTGACAGGGCGCACTTCACCAGAGAGTCCTACTTCGCCAGCCATACACCAGCCCGACTCAATGGGGGTGTCGACATTAGAGGAGAGTACGGCGGCAATGATGGAGAGATCCATAGCGAGATCGGTGACGCGCAGACCTCCTGCGATATTGATAAACACATCTTTCTGCATGAGCTTAAAGCCTACGCGTTTCTCGAGTACGGCAAGGAGCATGTTCAACCGACGTTGGTCGAAGCCTGTGGCTGAGCGTTGTGGTGTGCCGTAGGCTGCGGTTGACACAAGCGCCTGGGTTTCGACAAGAAAGGGGCGGACTCCCTCGATGGCTGATGAAATAGCGATACCCGAAAGTCCGTCGTGATCCTGTGTGAGCAGCAGTTCCGAAGGATTGGAGACCTGTCGGAGTCCGTTCTGCTGCATCTCGTAAATACCGAGTTCGGCAGTAGAGCCGAAGCGGTTTTTCATCGAGCGTAGGATGCGGTACATATAGTGCTGGTCGCCCTCGAACT
>JAEEGI010011180.1_pt1 | contig 19410 bp, 12 predicted proteins | sample 8958751 | NCBI WGS metagenome assembly JAEEGI01 (sample SAMN16246545, study PRJNA631951) | gut metagenome | biome: gut microbiome; feature: rumen; material: KS-attached | host: Bos | place: Iran: Karaj | collected 2018-10 | reverse complement strand
ACTGTGTCTGAAAAACGGCTTATTTCCCATTCAAGCAAATCTCTACGAGTTCTTATACAACTACAAGTCTCTTTGTATTTGTATCTTGTTGATTTATTTGAATATGTATATGTTGCACAAAATACCACATTAGAGTCTAAAGATGAAATATACGGGGGATATATTCTTATATTGTCCACATAAATAGAACCTTCTTGCCCTAATGCTTTATAGGAACATAAAAGCATAAAAATAATAATCACAGAAAATTTTGCTATCCTTTTCATTATTCTATCTACTACATTTAAGTTGCAAATGCAAATTTATTAAAAAATAATTTTATGCAAAAGTACTAAAAAATATTCATATGGGGTTAAAACTGTCCATTTTGATTTTCATGCTGCAAAGATAGCATTATTTATCATTGCTATCCAATTTTTGGGAATCATTTCAATAAGGAGGAGGTGGTGGTGGCAAAAAATTCACGGTCGTGTCAACAATAGCATCAGAAACAGATGTACTCCATTGTAATTCGTTAAATTGTTTTATCATTTCTGTTGGACATAGCGTTGTATTAATGGCAATATATCTTTTATTAACACTATCTATTAATATCTCCCAACTCACTTCATTATTTATTAGCATATTACAACATCTAATAACTTCATTGGTAAAATTTGGTGAATCAATGTTTTTATAATAAACCTTCAATTTAGCATTCTTTACATTCCCAATATACATAGTAAACAAAGGATAACCGTTGTACTCACCAAGCGATTCTATAAAAACTACTGATTTTATATTACATTTAGGACAATAATCAAAATAAGATTTGTCACATTCATCGAATTCATTTTTATATGTATCCATAAATTTATCAGCTAAAGAATATAAAACCGTTTCTTCAAAATTGTCTCTCTTTTTCACACATGAAAAACAGATGCATACAAGTAATAAAGCCATTAATTTATAATACAGTGTATTCATTTCTTTGTTGAATTAATGTTCTATGTAAATGCGAATGGTTAAATAAACGATTGACTCAACTTTTTTCCCTTTATATTCTGCAGGTATCCATTTTGGCATTTTGTAAAGATTTTTTTCTATTATTTCATTATTAAATGATTCAGATAAACCTTTTAAGATATTTATATTACATATTTGACCTAATGTATCAATTGTAAAATATAAATGAACTGTCGTTTCTATATCAGCATTATGAGATACTATTGACGACATAATAGAATCCATTAAATCTTCTTCAAAATTATAAACAGGAAATGCTTTTTTATCTATACTATCAATAAAAACATGTTGTGAATATACTGATAAACTTGCACAAAAACAAATAAATAAAAATATGTATTTCATTGTGTATTTTTTTTAATTGCTACATTCAAGTCACAAATGCAACTTTTGTTAAACTATTTTTTTGCAAAAGTAGTAAAAAATCATTAACAAATTGAAATGGGGGCATTTTTTTTCAATAACAGCGAAAAAAATGCTTTATAAATTTTTATACAAAGTTTTACAATAGTTGTGCATTACAAAAAAAATGTTACTTTTGCACATCCAAAAACAAAATATTTGAAAATGAAAAAGATTATTTGTATTATTTTATTGTCTTTTTTAGGACAGCAGGTATTTGCACAGTTTTCAATAGGTGTCGGCGGCAATTATCCGATGATAGTAGATTCGTTTACTAAAAAGCCGCTTCAGGAGGATTGGCAAGTACAGCAATTCGGCATGTATGGCTTTTTGCATGGAAATATTCCGGTAAGTGTCAAAGAAACCGACCAAGTTGACCATACCTTTGGTGTTACCATTAATTTGGAATGTCATTGGAATACGCTTAAAAAAAGTTTCAGAGATCAGGCAGAACAGAGTTTTAAGTCTTGGTATGAAGGCTATACAGGAGCAGACTTTTCACATATTTTTCATATGCCGGTGATGCTTGGTTTCAGATATAAATTGCAATCTTCCACACATGGAGTAGGCATGGCAGTGGATTTGGGAGCAGGAGCTAACTTATTCTACAGAACAAACGAAAAAATAAATTACAAGATAGGAAAACAGGATTATAGTGAAATTGCTGAGAGTGGCTTATCTTGTGGTGCCGCTGCGCATGGAGCTTTGTCGTTGTTATTAGGCGATCATTTCGCAATAGGTTTCCACTATCATTTTTTGAGTGCTTTTGGCAATAAAATAACAAAGCGACTTGTAGAAATGCCCAGCAATAATGAGATTTCCTCATCGGTAACTACCGACAAAGAAGCAAAATTGTATGAACACATGCTGTCGCTTTCGTTAGAAGTGATTTTCTAATGAAGTACAAAGCAACTATATAAAAAAAGCACCTTGAGGTGCTTTTTTTGTTGTGCATGCAAATAAAATCTTTATTTACCTTTTTATTGTTTGCAATTTTCTATCATAAAGTGCAAACGGTTGTAAATATTGGCTTCGGAGGTTCCTGCATCAAAATCCAAAGCCAACAAATTCATTTTCGGATATAGTTTTTTCACACGTTTTTCTATTCCTTTTGAAATAATATGGTTGGCGATACATCCGAAAGGTTGCAAACTGATGGCATTGTTGATACCGGCGGCACCAAAAGCGGCCAATTCGGCAGGAATGAGCCATCCTTCACCAAAGTTGGCAGCCATATTGATAATTTCTGATGCGAGTTTTGCATCGTGAAAAATATCTACAAAGGGTCGGTAGTAAGGATATTTCTTACAAATTTTATCTACTTTTTTTGCGTAGTTGAAAATAATTTTGTAGATACCGTCGCTGAGCCAAACAGGTGTATTGACCGGTTTGATATGCTGTTCTTTATTAATATGTCGATTGACAAAACTATTGATAAAGAAATTGTACATAGACGGTGCCACCACTTCAATGCCTTGTTCGCTAAGCCAGTCTAAAACATGTTTGTGGCTGAAAGAATTATATTTAATGTAGATTTCGCCCACCACACCTATCACAGGAATGTTGTCATCGGGAATGGTAATGGCAGCAAAATCGTCAACAGCTTGTCGGAGCAATGTCAGCAGACTTTTGTGGTCTTTTTTCTCAATATAGGGGATGGAGGCTTCTATGTATTGTTCACGCAAACGTTTGGCACTTCCTTTTTCTTTTTCTCTTGCCAGAGCCGGATAATACAATTTGCTGATGGCGTCAGCATAGAGCAAACCAAACAAAGTGATTTTCAGGCAACCCTTAAAATTGAGTTGAAAGCCCGGCTGGAAATTGGTCATATCGTTGCCGAAGGCGATGGAGACAACAGGAACGTTTTCTATCCCTGCAGCAATGAGAGCATTTTTTATCAAAGACAAGTAGTTGGAAGCACGACATTGTCCGCCGGTTTGTGTCATGGCAACCGCCACTTGGTTGAGGTCGTATTTGCCACTCTGCAATGCTTTCATAATAGAGCCGACAACAATAGTAGCCGGATAGCAAATTTCGTTGTTGGCATATTGCAAGCCCAATTCAGCACATGCTTTGTCGCCCATAGGCAAATTTACCAAATTATACCCCATTAGTTTAAACAGAGGAGGCAACAATTCGGAATATCCTTCAGCAAAATAAGGGGCTAAAATAGTCCTGTACCGCTGTTGTTCGGTGTAAACGAGCGTGGTTTTATAAGGAATTTCCTTCGGTTGGGAAGATTTAAACTTGATACTTTCCACCACCGAACGAATTCTTAATCGCAAAGAGCCGATATTGTTGACATCGTCAATTTTCAATAAGGTCAGGTTTTTGCCTTTTCTATTCAAAATGGCTGCCACTTCGTCTAAAATGAAGGCATCGGGGCCGCAGCCGAAAGATGTTAGTTCTACAAAGTGAATGTTGTCGGTACTGTTGGCGACGTAGTTGGCGGCCTTAAAAATACGATTCGGATAAGCCCATTGTGTAATGGAGTGCATGTGAGAGTACATGTCTTCCTGACCAAAGTTGGCAATATTTTCCGTGATGACATCTATACCCATATCTGAAATACAATCTGCTACTTTGTGTTGTATCAAAGGATCGATATGGTAGGGGCGGCATGCCAACAAAATCACCATTCTGTTGTTTTTTCGTGCGTCTTCTACAATGCGGAGGGCTTCGTTATATTGTTGGTGCATATAGTCAGATTGTGCTTTCAGTGCCTGTGTGATAGCTGTTTTGGCAGTCTTTCTGTCTATATGCAGCGAGTCTAAATATTTGTAGCACGCTTTCCAGAGTAGTTTTGGATTGTTGAACGAAACCACAGGCGAGTCAACAGGTATGCCGTAGTGTTCTTTGGGTTCAATAGAACTTTTGATAACATCGGAATAACCCGCTACAATCGGGCAGTTGTAACTGTTTTTTGATTGTGAATCTTCTTTTTGCTCAAAAATAACGTATGGATATAAAATCCTATCTACTTTCTTCTCTATCAAATCTATCACATGCCCATGCATGAGTTTCGCCGGAAAGCAAATATTGTCGGACATCAAAGTCCGAATACCTTTTTGGTAGATTTGGTTGGTAGAAGTAGCCGACAAGACAACATTGATATTGCATGAGGTGAGCAAAGTATGCCAAAACGGGTAGTTTTCGTACATGCCCAATGCTCTTGGAATGCCGATATTAAGTTTTGCTTTTTCCTTTGGAACAGGCATGCGGGAAAACAAATGCTTGTATTTGGTTTTATGTTGATTCTGACCTTTGACAAAATGCTCACTCTTGTTGGAAAATATTTTTTCGCAGTTGTTGCCGGAATAGAAAGTATTGCCGTTGGAAAAATGGAAAATCTTTACAGTACAGCAGTTTTCACATCCGTTGCAGTTCTTGAATTCTGATTCATAATGTTGTGAGTTGATAATATTGTCAAGGCTGGTGCCGATGGTATTGTGGGCTTGCTTTTGAGCGTAGATAGCCGCTCCATAGGCACCCATCAATTCGGGAATATCGGAATAATAGACCGATTTTCCTGTCAATTCTTCCATGGCTTTGACAATGGATAAATTTTTGAAAGTGCCGCCTTGCACGACAATATTATCTCCCAATTCGTCTATATTTTTAATTTTTAATACTTTATACAAACAATTTTTGATAACGGAATAGGAAAAACCGGCGGCAATATCTTCAATGGGAGCACCTTCACGCATAGCCTGTTTTACTTTGGAATTCATAAAAACAGTACAACGTGTGCCAAGGTCGTAAGGATGTTTTGCAAAACAAGATATGTTGGCGAATTCCGCAACCGGATATTTGAGCATGTTGGCAAAGTTTTCTATAAAAGAGCCACAACCGGAAGAACATGCTTCATTGATTTCCAATCGGTTGATACTGCCATTTTCAATAAAAATGGCTTTCATGTCCTGACCGCCGATATCCAAGATAAACGATAAGTCGTTTTTTACTTGTCGTGCTGCCAAAAAGTGGGCAATGGTTTCCACGATGCCAAAATTGAGGTTGAAAGCTGTTTTGATAAGATTTTCGCCATAGCCGGTTGCCGCACTGCCGATAACTTTCAGATTGCGGTGGTGTTGTTCGGCTTCGTCTTTCAATCGTTTGATAGCTTGCAGAAATGCATTAAAACTATCTCCTTTGTTGCGACTATAGTCTTCAAAGACAATTTTTCCCTCTTCGTCCAATAATATCAATTTGGTGGTGGTGGAGCCTGAGTCAACTCCTAAATAGCATTTGTCGGATTTCATTTGCTCCCAAGTGGTTCGCGGGACAAAGTGTATAACTTTGGATGCCTGCCACTGCTCAAAATCTGCTTGTGATTGGAACAAAGCCGGCAAACGGTTGCTGATATTGTTGTCTAAAGATATATTCTTGTTGGAGCGAAGCATGTTGAGTGTCTCTGACAGGCAGAGGCTTTTGCGGGAGTGAGAAGATGATATCAATGCACAGCCCCATGCGGGGATAATTTTTGCATCTTGAGGTACAATACAATCCTCTTCCTTGATATTCAAAACATGTTTGAAGGCCTTTTTTAATTCAGGCAAAAAGGCAAACGGACCGCCACACATGAATATTTTCGGATTGATGTCGGTGCCTTTTGCTAAGGAGCTGACCACCTGAATGGCAACAGCATTGAAAACCGAAGCGGCAATATCGTTTCTGCTGATATTGCGGCTGGCCAAATTCTGCACGTCTGTTTTGGAAAATACACCGCATCGGCTCGCAATAGGATAAATGTTGGTGGCAGTGGATGCCAATTCATTCAGTTTGATGGTGTCAATTTCCAAGAGGGCAGCCGTTTGATCTATAAAAGCACCCGTTCCTCCGGCACAATTGCCGTTCATACGAATGTCCGGCACTTTGCCTTCTTCAAAAAATATCATTTTGCTGTCTTCTCCACCGATGTCTATAAAAGTATGTACCTCGGGATATCTTCTTTTTATCAGTTCGGCGGAAGCTACTACTTCTTGTACAAATGCTATGCCGATTTTTTCAGCATAACCCATTCCTACCGAACCTGTAAAGGTGCAATTCATGTGGCAATCGCCAATTGCAGCATACAATGCTTCAAGCGTTTCTTTGGCGGCTTGCTTGATGTCGGTATTATGACGGCGATAATCGGAAAAAATAAAATTGCCGTCTTTGTCAAGAACCACTAATTTAAATGTAGTGGAGCCTATGTCTATGCCTATGTTGTATGTTGGAATGTTATTATTCATAATTATTTAATTGCTATGCGGTTAAGTATTGTTTGAACATTTTCTGCCTTGCGTCGGGCAATAAATTTGGCATAATCTTCTTCAGATATGCAATTGTAATTTTTCAAAGTCGGTAATGCAATAAAGGCAAATGCGTTTAGACAGATAATGTCGTATATCAGATCTTGGGCACTTATATAACGTATGCGACCGGCATCTGCTTCTTCTTGTATGCTAATTTCTAATTGGTTAAAAATGTTTTTTAGTGAAGGAAGTAATTTGTTGATGGATAGTTTGATAAAATTGTTATCGTTAATGAGTTCGCTTACAATAAAGTAGGGTAATTTGGGATTGGCAGCTATAAAATCAAAATGTGCTTCTATACCGAATGTTATTTTTTCAGTAAAAGAAAGATCTTCTTTGAGAAAAAGTGAAAAAGAATCTAACATTATTTTGGCATAATGTTCAAATACTTTGGAAAAAAGATTGTCTTTGGTTCTATAGTAATAATGAAGCATGGCATGTGTAACGCCGGCTCGATTGGCTATTTCAGTAGTGGTTGTCATTTTGTATCCTTTGTTTAAGAATACGTTTTTGGCAACCATTAATATGGTTTCTTCTGTTTTGTTGGATAAACTTTTCTTTGCCATTCGATTGTTTATAAATAAATTAACAATTTTGTTTAACAGATTTGTTAAAAATGCAAATATAACATTTTTTTTTACACCGGCATTTTCGTATATTTTTTTTCTTCATTATTATAAATTTCAAGTTAATTTTGTATATTGATTATTTATGTTATTTGAATATCAATTACTTATAAATAAAAAATATAAAATTAGTGATTTAATCATGAATTTGTTGGTAAGGGCAATAAAGTTGTTAGTTTTACGTTATAAAAAAATTATATTCAAGTATGAAAAGAAATTTACTCACATGGATGATAATCGGTTGGGCATTGTGTGTAAGCGGACAAGAGATGCTTACTGGTTTGAATAGCAATGCTTTAATCAATAAGTTATACCAACAGCAAAAGTCTAAAAAATCCACACAATTCATTTATTATGAATCTATTGCCTTGCCATTTATAGACGATTTTTCCGATTATAGCGGCTATCCGGATACCAACCTTTGGATAGGAAGGCAAGCCTATGTCAATGAAGGTTTTGCCTATCGTCCACCGACCATAGGCGTGGTAACTTTAGATGCTTTGGACGACATGGGCAAGGTGTACGATCATGCTTCTGTTATGTCGTTTCATGCCGATACCTTGCTGTCAAGACCTATTCGTACGGATTCTTTGTTTTCTCCACTTGTAAGGGCTATTGATTTATCGGATTCTATTTATTTTAGTTTCTTCTATCAGCCGGGAGGCGGCATCGGTCATGCTTGGGAAGGTTTGGGCAATGCTCCGGAAGTAAAAGATTCTCTTATATTGGAATTCGGCTATCAGACAGGCAATCGTTCTTTGTTGTATTATATCACCGATTTGATGACTATTGCCGATACGATTATTGTCGGAGATACCATTATCAGTTCTTGTAATACCGATTTGTATATTATTGCCAATCAAAATTATTATCCGGGCGATGTAGTGGAAGTCCCTTGTGATTCTGTAGTTGGTATGGAAGTAATTTGGGAGGAAGTCTGGTCGTCGGGGGGAATGACATTGACGGAATTTGAGTCTCTTTATGGCACCTATTGCCGTCAGGTGATGATTCCCATTCTGGATAAAAAATATCTAAATTGCGGTTTCCAATTCAGATTCAGGAATATAGCTTCTTTGGAATATGAGCTTGATGCTCCTACATGGGCAAGCAATGTAGATAATTGGAACATAGACTATGTTCGTTTGGACAGAACGCGTAGCCAAGCCGATACGGTGATAGACGATGTGGCCATTGTAGAAAATCCGGGTTCTGTTCTCAAAAATTATACAGCCATGCCGTGGTCGCATTTCAACACCAATCCTGCCGGTTTTCTCAAATCATCTTATGACATCAAATTAACCAATTTGTACAATGTAACCAAAAATACCACTTACGAACATCAAATGTTGGACGGAAACGGCAATCAAATAGGATATTATTCCGGAGGTTCATATAATATTGATCCCTTTTATCGCTCCGGTTATCAAGACTATGCACCACATGCACAACCGACTATTTCCACCATCAGTTTTCCCTCTGTCAGCAATGACAGTTTGTTGATGACCGTGAATTATATTTTCAAAGAGGCGGGTAGTGGAGATGTAAACTTGAAAAACGATACTGCTACCTATCTGCAGTATTTTTACAATTATTTTGCCTACGATGACGGAATTCCGGAAAGCGGCTATATTGTTACATCATCGGTCAGTCCGTATAAAACGGCATGTGCATTGGAATTTTCTTTGTCACATGCGGATTCTTTGCGTGCGGTGAAAATGTATTTTAACCGTGCCTATGATGATGCCAATAATTTGAGTTTTACGCTGACAGTATGGGGAGATAATGCTCATGGAGACGGACCGGGAGAGGTGTTGTACGAGCAAGTGGTAGAGCAGGAATATAGCAGTGACATATATGGCTTGCAGCATTTCCAATTAAAAGATCCGGTAGCAGTGTCAGGCAAGTTCTATATCGGCTATCAAACAAGCAATAAACGTTTTTTGAATGTAGGCTTTGACCAAAATAATGATGCAAGTGCTCACGTATTTTATCGAACCAGCGGTAATACATGGTACAATAGTTTTATAGTAGGTTCGCCTATCATGCGTCCTGTGGTAGGGCAGGCATTTAAATATACCCATATTGCCGATGACATAGCAATACCGGTGGAAGTGGAACTCTATCCGAATCCTGCTAACCACCAATTGAATATAATTGCTCCGGCAGAGCATGCCACGATGGAAATCTTTACTATTCATGGTCAGAAAATATATAGCGGACCTATGCAGTCACAAATAGATGTCAGCCAATATCCATCAGGATTTTATATTTTAAAACTCACCGACAATCACGAAGTTGTCGCCGTTAAGAAATTTATTGTTAATCGTTAGTGGGAAAGCAAAGGTTAGATACTTTTTTGGTACAAAACAACTATTTTCTTTCACGTGCCAAGGCGGTGGATGCTATTAAGGCTTTGCAAGTGCAAGTCAATGGAAAGGTGGTGGAAAAATCTTCTTATCTGGTAGATGAGCTTGACAACATAGTGATAGGTGAACAATTGTTGCCCTATGTCAGCAAAGGCGGCTTGAAATTGGAAAAAGCTTTGCGGGTTTTTAGAATTGACTTAAAGGGGAAGATTGTTTTAGATGTCGGCTGTTCTACGGGTGGTTTTGCCGATTGTGCTTTGCAGCATGGGGCGGCATTTGTCTTCGGAATAGATGTCGGTAGCAATCAATTGGATGAAAGGTTGAAAGATTGCCAACAGTTAAAATACATTGAAAATCTTCATGTAAAAGATTTAAAAGCGGAGCATTTAGATGGTAAAAAAATGGATATCGTAACAGCGGATGTGTCATTTATTCCATTGGAATATATTTTTGACCCCATTTTGCCACATTTAAAAGCGGATAGTCAATTGATATTGTTGATAAAACCACAATTTGAACTCTCTGCAGATTTGTTGGATAAAAATGGTTTTGTCCGACAACCCAAATATCATTTGTTGGCAATAGAGAAGGTAGTTGCCGTTGCCCATCAACATCAATTGTTTTTACAAAAAATTGATTATGCTCCTTTGATGACTTACAAAAAAAATATTGAATATATAACGCTCTTTTCTTTTAATGCCATGTCGGAACCTAATTTGCAGGTGCCTATCAACAAAGCATTTGAAGAAAAGAAAAAACTAAAAAGAAATGTTTGATTTAAAAAAGCCTATCAATCAATTAGCATTAATGTTGTTTTTGCTGGGTATGGGCATTATCTTGGCAAGTGTAGCTATTGCTTTTGTGCCACAAAACAACGACTTGCAAAATGTCAATATGTTGAGAATTAGTCAAATGATGGCACAATTGCTGACATTTTTTGTTCCCTCAATGTTGTTGATATATTTTACCAATCGACAAGCACCTTTGTATCCGACATTACTATGGAATTTATCGTGGAAAAATGTCGGATGGGTATTGCTATTGTTCTTGGTGTCAATGCCTTTGATGGAAAAAATAATTGCTTGGAACGAGGCTCTTACTTTGCCGCAAAGCATGAAAGCCATTGAAGAATGGATGAGAATGCAGGAAAATGAAATGACGGCTCTTACCGACAAGATGATTCAGGCTACATCTGTGCCGGAATTATTATTGAATATTTTGGTGATGGCGATAGTGCCGGCTATTTGCGAAGAATTGTTGTTTAGAGGTGTTTTGCAGAATTGGTTGGCACAGTTGATAAGTAACAAACATGTAGTTATTTGGTTGACAGCTATTATTTTCAGTGCGATACACATACAATTTTATGGTTTTGTGCCGCGTATGTTGTTAGGTGCGTTGTTGGGATATTTATTTGTATGGACAAAATCCTTATGGGTAAATATTTTCGCTCATTTCCTCAACAATGCCTTATCGGTAGTGTCGGTATATGTTTGTTATTTGACACATCAAGATTATAAGGAAGCGTCATTTTTGCCATCTTGGTGGAGCTTGTCGTTGCTATTGACAATTGGGGTAATATTTCTTGTATATCGTTCCACACACAAGTCGTGCGAAGTTGTCAGCACAGACAATTAAATCACTTCAACATTTTCCGCCTGAATCCAGCCCTTTTCGTTGTTGGGGAATTTCACTTCGTACCAACCTTTAGTTTGGTCGGTAATTTTGGCTTTGATACCTTCGTGAACCGAAAACAAATCTGTGCCGGAAATGTCGGGTGTGCTTTTTATTACTACATTTAATTGTGTAACGATAAGTTCGTTGTGAGAAGTGGCTTCTTTTTTGTTGATGATGGCAAAAACGATAGAAAATATCATACAGATGCCCAAACTGATAGCCAGAAAGAAGGAGGCAATTCGCCAGTTGGCACGTTTTGCTATCAATATAAACGCGATAAAAACACATGTAAATACACAAAAAACAATCGACCAAATAGACCATGTTTTTGCCGATCCGGCATGCAACAATCCCTTCCACCAACGTGTTAGAAAAAATTCTTCCGACTGATAAATTTTGTCGATGGTTTGGTTGTTGGCAAATGCCAAATTGTGTTGTATATCTTCGTTGCCGGGATCTAATTTGAGAGCCCTTTCATACCAAAGAATAGAAAGCCCTAAATTGTTGTTTTTAAAATAGGCATTGCCAAGGTTATAGTATAAGATGGCATCTTGGTAGCCGTCTTGTATGCACAATTGATAGTAGTGAATAGCTTGGGTATAGTCTTTTTGGTTGTAGGCTTTGTTGCCCAATTCAAAGTTGCCTGCCAACAATGAATGAACACTAAAAACAATACTTATAATGATAACTAATTTCTTCATTTTACAATCTTTCCACAACTAACGTAGTTTTGTTGTTTTTATTTTTTTCAGTTAGTTATTTTTTTTTAGTGACAGATTCTCCGCCGAAAGCGTATTTAACACCTACCAAAACATTGATGCGATGTGTAGGATAATCGTAGTAGAGACGATTCCTTAAGCAGGCGAAGTTGTTTAAATCTGCAAAAATAGAAAAGCGTTTCGACCATAAATATTCAAATCCGAAGTCAAAGTCAAAGAAGGGATTCATGGCTTGTTTTTTCATATTGCCATTGATAAATTCTGGTCGATATGCCAATGCATTGATATAAAAATCTAATTTAAATACAAATTTATTCAACAAGGTGTATTGAGCATCAAATTGTGCGACAATTTCCGGTTTATACCAAGCACAAAGCAGATTTTCGCTTGTAAAATAGTGGTAATAGTCAAAATTGAAACCCAATTGCAACATATCTTTATAGTGATAGTTTAAATCGAAATGAGCATTCAAAACATGGGAGCTATCATTGATAAGCGTGTAGGTGTTTGCCAATTGGATGGTTGTATCTTGATAGGTGAAAGTGTGGTTGGTGTCAGGCATAAAGAATGGCAATCCTTTGTACATTGCATACGAAACGCCTGCTCCTATTGTCAAACTGCGAGAAATTGCTGTTTGCAAGCCAAGGTAAAAACGTGCTTGTCGGTTAATCATCCCCAAAGATAATTCATCCGATAGATAAGGATTTTCTTGAATGGCTTGCCAGTAGCGTTGTTGTTGGATGCCTCCGTCAATCTTGGCATAGATAGAGAAAATATTAGGAACAATGGCCAAATGGGCTTCTACATCCGGATATAAGTGTAGTTGGACGCCGTTTTTGCTCTTCGGCTCTATGCTTACTGCCAAGTCAAAGCCAAGTTTTAAGTAATATTCTTTGTATTTCAGGGCTACATGTGGATCGGCTTGGACAACCCAGCTATCGTTTAAATGGGTGTTTTGCCAGCGATTGTGTTGGTAGTCCATACCTATTTTTCCGCCAACATTCAAATAGGCCGATTTTTTCAAAGCAATATCCTTGTTCATTAAGATATTTACATTCAAAAAATGCTCATAAGTGTGCTTGTTGTTGTCGGTGAGGAAATCGTATAATACACCATAATATTGGTTGAATTTATGGTCACTGGGTTTAGCGGTATTGTGAAAAGCCACTTGTGCATAGGCATTGTGATATTGACGGGCAATATCTTTGCCTTTGATTTTTACATCTTCATATTTTTCTCCGAAAATGCTGTCAGGTTGGAATCCGTAGCAATGTACCAACTGGTGGCTGTAACCCATATCGCCTGAAAGCATATAGTTTTTGAAATATTTTTCTCCAAACAAGTCTATTTTGGTGTCGCTATAACTTGCCGGTGCATAGGTTTTTATTTTTCCCCACGAAGAGTGGTGATAGACCTTTGCTCCAACAGAATAGCGAGTAGATCGCAAACTATTGACGGCTAAATCCAAGTAGGGCGTCCAATAATTGCCGACGCCGAATTTGATATAATTGCGATACAAACGACTAATTTTGTCTCTGCCGACTTTCGGAGCGTTGATAGGTTCCGGTTGAAATTGGTAGTTATATACCGGCGGCATCACTTGGTAGGTGGTCGGCTTAGTGGTTTTGATGGTGTCGTTGATGATGGCTTGTTGTGTTATTTTTGTTTGTGCATCACTAATAGTCGGACTGAAAGTTGAATTGACAATAACATCATATTGTGATTGTGCCCCTGCATTTACATTCCATAAAATAAATGCTAATGTAAATATTTTTCCAATATATTGTTTCATATTCCTATTCATGCTTGTCGTATTTTTAGTTTTCAGATTCATCTTCTTGTTGTTCTTTGGTTTGATTGGCGGCTTCTTCTTGTGCTATAATGGCATTGTATTTTTCAGTTGCCTCTTTGACCAAATCGGCCCCATCATAGTTTTCCATAATGCTCAGATAAGTGTATTTGGCTTGGAAACTATTTCCTTTTTTCAAATAAGTGTCACCTAAAAGAATGTAGGATTTTGCCAGCCAATAGTCATGGTTGATATTTACCAGCATGTCAAAAATTTGTTTTTCGGTTTTGTCGTAGTCACCTTGCAGATATTCAATGTATGCCAATTGGTACAAGGCTTCAGAAGCAGCTTCTGTTTTACTGGTTTTTGCCAAAATATTGTATTGTGTTTTAGCTAAACTCATGCTATCCATAGCCATGGCACTGCGGGCAATTGTCAGTCGTGCTTCTTCGGTTTGCAAAACATCATTTTTGCTGTCTTGCAGAATAATGTCGGCAGTGGCAATGGCATTGCGATATTGCTTTAAATGATATTGGCAGCGCATTTTGCCGAAGTTGCCTTCTGTTTTTTGCGAAGCAAGCGTACTTACATTACTTAATTGAGTGTAATAGTTGAGAGCTTGTTGGTAGTTGCTGTCTTTATAGGTAATGTTGGCAGCCTGTTGAAGTGAAGGGTACAAAAATGTTGCCTCTCCATTGTTTTTGATGACAAATTCGTAGCATGGCAAAGCTGTTGCATAGTCGTTTTTCAACATGGCACATTCTGCTTTGTAGTAATTGGCTTTGATGGCAAAAATGCCTGCAGGAAAACGTTCTATATATTGGCTGAAACCTTTTTCTGCTTCTACAAAATTCTTGTTGAAATATTTTTCCGAAGCGGCATTATATGTTAGAGAATCTTGATAGCCATTGGTGATTTTTTCGGAAGAAATGCTGCGGACGTAGGCAAAAAAGTCATCTACATTGCCGGAAGCAACGTAAATGTTTTCTATGCTCTTCAATGCCGTGGAGGCTTCTTCGCTGTTCGGGTATTCGTTGATTAACTTTTTATAGGTTGCCAAAGCCTTGGCGTCTTGCTCGTTGTTGTAATAAATCGACCCCATTTTCAATAAAGCACTTTTTACCAAAGGATTCTTCGGATTGTTTTCTATAAAACGATTGTAGGCGTCAAGTGCTTGGTTGTATTTGCCTGCTACAAAGTAGGTGTTGGCAATTTCGTATTGGGCGTCGGTGACATAATTAGAATTCGGATAGCTGGAAACCAAAGTTTGCATGGTTTGGTTTTTGGTGTCATACATTCTTAAGCCGCCTTCGCTTTGAGCTCTTTGAAACAAGGCATAGTCCACATCGTAAACATTCATGTCTATCACTTTTTGATAGTTTGAACGAGCTGCTTCCAAGTTGGAGAGCATAAAATGACAGTCGCCGATTCTATTATAGGCATCTGCTATTATTCTTGTGTCGCCAATGTTGTTGCTTCGGGAGATGAATTCATTAAATTTGTTTAAAGCAGTATTGTATTTTTTAAGTTTAAAGGAAGCATAGCCGGCATTGTAGAATGCCATGGGATATTCTGCCACTTGGTTGGCTTTTGAAGAGGCAAAAAAGAGTTGATAATCTTTTTCGGCTTGTGTATAATTTTCTCTTTGATAAGAAATTTCGGCCTTCCAAAACAACGATTGTGCATAAATGGTGGCATCGTAGTTGTTGAGTAAGGCTACATCTAAATGATGGTCTGCTTCGTCTAAATTGTTTTCATTGAAGCATTCCAAAGCTCTATAGTAACTTACACGTTGATATGCTTTTAGCAAAGTGGTATTTTTATTTTTGATTTTTTCCAATGATTTGATGGCGGCTTTGTAGTTCTTGGTTGTTAGATAAATGGTGGAAAGATAACTTTCCACTTCATCTCTGCGAGTGGAATTGGGATATTCATTCAAATATTTTTCAAAGGAACTGATAGCTCCTACAAAGGGATTGCTGGACAATTCGTATTGCAGTTTAGCATAATTAAACAAAGCATCTTCCTTTATTTGTTGGTTGCCGCCTTTTTCGTGTGCCAATAAAAATGCACGGGAGGCAAATTCTTTGTTGTTGGTTTGCAGGTAGCAATCTCCCAAAGTAAAATAAGCATATTGGCTGATGCTGTCGTCCTTGCACATATTGCCGGTGAGCAGGTCTATGGCTTTTTGATAGTTACCGGTGCGGTAGTGGCAATAGCCGTTCATATAATAAAATTCGCAATTGACAACATTTGGATTGCTATTCATGTAGGTGTCAAAATAAGGAATGGCTTCCTGATATTGTTGCAGTTGAAAATACGATTGTGCTATCAAAGCATTGATTTCCGGCAGACGTTTGCTGCTGCTTTTGCTGATAAGTTCATCTTTTTGTGCTATCACCTCTGCATATTTTCCCGTGGAGAAATAAATGTGGGCAATATAGAATGGCACTATCTCTGAATAGGTTTCTTCATTTTTCAATTGTTCAAAACCTTTCAAAGCCGAGGTGTAGCTTTGCTCTGTATAGAGTATGTGAGAATAGTAGAAAGTGGCTTTGTTTTTGTAATCATTTTCTGTCTGCATCACTTCTACAAACAATTCTTTGGCGGTTTGATAGTCTTCTTGCAAAAAGTAGCCATAGCCCATTTTGAATTTGGCGGCTGCCAGTTCCTCTTCGTTGAGGCTTTTGTAGCTGACTTTTTTGTATTCTTCAAGGGCTTTTTTGTATTGCTTTTTGGTGAAATAATAGTTGCCCAGATAATACCATATTCTTTCCAATCCCATATATTCCGGATAGGTTTCTGCAAAATAGTAGGCCAATTCCGGTGCGTCATCGTGATAGAGGATGGCAGCACAAACGGCCATGTGATACAAAGACGATTGTTTTTTAGTGTCAAACTGATCGTCTATTTGTTCATAAACTTGCTTGAACAAATTCTTCGCAGAACTATATTGCTCCATTTGAAATAGCTCTTCTGCGGTAGTAAATTCGTGTTTTGGTGAACGATATTTTTGAGTAATTTGTCCGTCTGCCATGTTGCAAATCAACACTAAAGCAGTAATTATCAAACAATTAAGTCTATTTGTAATTTGCATTGTTGTACTAATAGTAGTTTAATTAAAATAATTACAAAGATAAAATATGTAAAGGTGCGAAAAATAAAAAAAATATCTCTTTTTCAACATTTAATTTTTCATAAACTCCCTTTAAAAAAAGGATTTTTTTCGAGAAATTTTTTGCGAAAAAAGTGCATAAAAATGTAAAAATATGATTTTGTATTTATATTTTTTGTAATTTTGCAAATCTAATAAAATTAGTTTTATGGGAAGAGCATTTGAATATAGAAAAGCTAGAAAGTTTAAACGTTGGGGAAATATGGCGAGAGTTTTTACTCGTCTTGGTAAAGAAATCACTATTGCTGCCAAAGCCGGCGGAGGTGACCCCGATACAAATCCGAAATTGCGTTTGTTGATACAAAATGCACGTTCTGAAAACATGCCTAAAGAAAATGTTGACAGAGCTATCAAACGTGCTTTTGAAAAGGATACTTCCGATTATAAAGAAATTGTTTACGAAGGCTATGCTCCTCATGGTGTGGCATTGGTAATTGAAACTGCTACCGATAATCATCAACGTACAGTGGCTAATATTCGTTCTTATTTCAACAAATTGGGAGGCAGTTTAGGCACACAAGGTATGCTGGATTTTTTGTTTGACAGAAAGTGTTGCTTTAGAGTGGCTAAAAAAGAAGGCTTGGATTTGGAAGAATTGGAACTTTCTTTGATAGATTATGGTGTAGAAGAATTGTTTGAAGACGAAGATGGTTTGATTGTTATTTATGCAGAATTCCAAGCATTCGGTCCAATTCAAAAATATTTGGAAGATAATGGTTTTGAAATCAAATCATTCCAATTTGAACGCATTCCGAACGACACCAAAGAGGTTACCGACCAAGAACGGGAAGATGTGGAGCGTGTTATAGAAAGGTTGGAAGAAGATGACGATGTAACCAACGTTTTCCACAATATGCGTTAATAGAGTATGATAAATAAAGTGCGGTCAGCACTTTATTTTTTTATTATCTTGCCAATATTTAGAAAAAACAAAGGCAATGGATATTTTTTACAAATAAAATATATTCACCATGAAGAACATTTTAAAAATAATGGCAGCATGTTGCCTGATGATGGCTCAAACAGCCTTTTCGCAGAATATCAATCTAACATTTAAAGGTGAAGACACCGATGGAAAATATGTGCAGATGGATTCTGTAAGAATTGAAAACATTAGTCGTAGCTGGACAGAAACGCTTATTTATCCCGATACGGTGTTAACGCTTGTTGATGAAACGGGTGTAAGCGAAGTGGAAAATAATTATTTAAAATGCTTTTCCTATCCCAATCCTTGTAATGGTAGAACCAACGTTATGCTAAGCATGGAACAGGAAGAGGCAGTTACTTTGCAGGTGTATAATCTGACAGGGCAACAAATGATGGAAAAACGAGTACGAGTGGCGGCAGGTGAAAACCATTTTGAAATCAGTATTGATCGTCCGCAGGTTTACTTTTTAGTAGTTCGTACTGCTCAAGGTCAGTTGGTGCAGAAATTGATCAATACTGGCAGTTCCGCTGGCAACAGCATTACCTATATCGGAAGTCAAGAGATAGGAGCAGTTAAAACACAAAAATTGCTTTCTACTAAAATTTTCCACTCAGGAGATGTTTTAAAAATTACAGGCTATGTTACATATTTTGGTGTTGTAATTGCGAGCAATGAAATACTACAACCTCAAACTGCCAACGAGAATTTTACTTTGTTTTTTACCTTGCAAAATGCGTCATTACCGACACTTACAACTATAGCAGTGAGCAACGTCACCGATAGTTCTGCTGTAAGTGGAGGCATTATAACAAACGATGGTGGCACAACCGTTACAGCCCGCGGTATTTGCTGGGATACAACATCTAATCCTACCATTAGCAATAATCACACAACTGATGGTTTAGATACCGGCAGTTTTACAAGTAATATGACCGGATTATTAGCAGGAACAACCTATTACATACGTGCCTACGCTACCAATGCTATAGGCACAGCCTACGGGAATGAAATTTATTTTACTACCACAAATGGAGCGAATAGTTATGCAGTGTTTTCGGTAAGTAGTACAGATTCTGTAGTTTTTTCTCCCGGCAATTTGCAATGGAGTGCCACCAATGGAGGCAACATTGCCACCACCCATGTTGTAGCAGGCAATGGTACGGCCGCCGGTACGTGGCGTTTTGCTTCCAATCAATGGGATATGATAGGTTCTGCTAATGGTAATATTTCTTCTACCGATACCGGTTGGATAGATTTGTTTGGCTGGGGGACCAGCGGGTATAGTAATAAATATCCTTATATGACTAGTATTACCTCTACTGATTATGGCAATGGAAATAATAGTATTGCAGGTACCAATTATGATTGGGGAGCATATAATGCCATTTACAATCCCAAAACCCAAACAACCGATGCTCCGGGCACATGGCGT
>JAEEGI010011177.1_pt1 | contig 19414 bp, 16 predicted proteins | sample 8958751 | NCBI WGS metagenome assembly JAEEGI01 (sample SAMN16246545, study PRJNA631951) | gut metagenome | biome: gut microbiome; feature: rumen; material: KS-attached | host: Bos | place: Iran: Karaj | collected 2018-10 | reverse complement strand
GGCGCAGGCCGAACCGGCCACCGTGTCCTGCCCCTAAGGAAGAAGCCTCGCTTTCGGAGGATTTCTTCCAGGAAGCCGTAGCCAGCATCTCTTATGACAAGCCATTGGCGGATTCTATGCCTGCCGCTGCTCCCGCACCCGCTCCGGAAGAGGACTACGAGGCCGTGGACCTCTCGTTTGCCGAAATGTGCGAGTGGTGGTGCAAGCAGAAAGGTATCTCCAAAAAAAGATTCTATTCCCGTGCGAATATCAACAAATCCATGTTCTGGGGGATGAAGCATCATCCCAACCAGATCCCGAAAAAGACCAACGCCCTCGCCTGCGCCATCGGACTGGAGCTGGACTACGAGCAGTCCCAGGACCTCCTGAAGCGCGCCGGCATGACGCTCAGCAAATACTATGAGCTCGACCGGATCGTGGAACAGCACATCCGGAACGAAAAGTACGATATCGACGAGATCAACCTCATCCTGTTCGACAAAGACCTCCCCCTTCTCGGGACCTTCTGAGCCATAGAGATGACAATGCCCATGGACCATTCGGCCCATGGGCGTTCTTTTTGCTCTTTTCAAATCTTTCCTTGCGTCACCGCCAGCGAAGAGTTTCTGTATCGCGGGTCCTCCGTCACTTCCCGGATGATCTTCATCTGCGTCGGGAACCGGATCTCGGCGTCTTCCTCCCGCAGTTCGATCTCGGCGATCGCTTTGTCATCCCAAAACGGAAACACGTCGATCTCAAAATACTGGTTGTCATGGGTCAGGCAGTAGCGCGTTTTCCGGATCTGGCGCTTTACAGGACCGGCATTCATCAGCAGCTGAAGATATTCTCCCTTGCTCAGCCGTTCTTCGATCTCGATCCTCTTCATTTCTGTAATCTGATGTTTCGTGGTCTTGTAATAGATGAAGCTTCCGTTTTCACCGCGCTGCCGGATCCGGAATTCTTTCCCGTCATCTGTTTTCAGATATGTCTGAACGATCTCGATTTTTCTGCAGTTCGGCAAACTCTCCAGCGTTTTGATATCGGGATATTCTATCAGGAATTTTCTTTCGATTTCATATGGTTCCGGTTCTCCGAGGAAGAACAGGATCTCCGCTGTCAGCGTCCTCATTTTCTCTTCGAAATCCGTCGAATTGTCGATCACGCGGAGATGCGGATGCCCGGTCCATGCCGCGATCAGCCTGTCATCCAGAGCTGCCGCCTCTTCCGGTGTTTCCTTCCTCGCTGTATTGTTATCCGTAGTATAGAACACCTCCGCTCCTTTTGCCGCGGTGACCAGATGAAAGACTGCATCATAGCTGTCGCGGAGCTGCACCTCTGTCTCACCGATCTCCGCAAGGACCTGCGCGAATTCCTGGTCATCCATATAGGCGCGGTTATCCATGGCGCCGCGGTCGCAGACGATCAGGATCTTTTCCGCTTTCATGCTCCGCGCTGCCTGTTCAAAGATCTTCTCCTTCTCCAGCTGCAGCTTCATCTGGCACTTCTGGTAATCCAGATTGGTCCCGCATGTCCACGGCGCAACGCCTCCGCTGATAAGTTCTGTGGCCGTTTCCGGCACAAACAGAACGGTGTACCCCAGATAGGTAAATTCGTTCTGGATCCGGCTCAGGCCGGTCGTTTTCCCGGCGTTCGGTCCGCCTGTGATCACGATCTTGCTGATCTTCGGCACTGCTTTCCCCTCCGTATCTGTTATTTCAGACTTACTTTATCCACGCTTCAAAGTTTTCCACGATCTCCATCAGCTGCGGCGTCAGATAATCCGCCAGTCTGGCTTTCATCTCCTCCGGAACGCCGAAGTACGCTTCGGCGATGCCGCCGGCGATCGCGGCGATGGTGTCGCTGTCGCCGCCGATGGAGATGCAGTTGCGGATCACGTCCTCATAGCTCCCGCCCTCGAAAAAGCACGCCAGCGCCTGCGGCACCGAGACCTGGCAGATCTCTTTTCCGTGTCCCTGCCACGTTTCGCGGTATTCATCCACGGTCACGCTCAGGTCGTAGTACGCCTCCATCGCAGCATGGATCTCTTCCTTTGTCTTCCCCTGCCGCGCCATTACGATGGCCACCGCCGTCGCCTCCGCGCCTTTCATTCCTTCTGGATGGTCGTGCGAAACGCACGTCACAGCGGCTGAGAGCTTCTTCGCTTCTTCCACATCGCACGCGGCGAAGCCCACCGGGCTCACGCGCATGGCGGAGCCGTTGCCGCAGCTGTTGTACGGCTGCGGGTCATTCGTGAACATCCAGTGGATGAACTTTGCGCCGTACCCGCAGTTCGGATACTGGCGGCCGATCCGCTGCATCGCGGCTACCGTCTTCTCCGAGAGGTCGGCATAGTCCTCCCTGCTGTCCATCAGCGCCTGCGCCACCGCGCAGGTCATCACCGTGTCGTCGGTAAACTCGCACCCGTAGGCAAGGAACCGGAAGTCCTTGCTCAGCCGATTGTGAAACTCAAACCGGGAACCGACGATATCTCCCAAAATTGCACCGATCATTTTGATTCCTCCTTTTTCATTATACCATTTTCCTTGCACTTATACTATACCTTTTGATGTTCCGCCTGTGGTCAACTGTTGTTTGACCGTCATTGCTTTCCCGCCCAAAATATCAAGGTGGACTAGCAAGAAGCTGACCTTGAGTTCCCGCCGGGTTTTTCAAGGTCAGCCTGATTTCATTTTATTCTCTTTGCCGTCAGCTATATATTCCCCGGATAGACATACTGCAGTTGTTCCCGCGCGACGTCCACCAGATGCAGGAGCAGCGTCCTGTCGGTCGGTTTTTGATCGGTCACCTTGTACCGCGGGAAGAACCTCGTGATATGCAGCGGGATCTCAACGCCGCCGGGCAGGGAGGCGATCCACTGCGTCATGGCGCGGATCTCGTCCTCGGAATCATTCATCCCGGGCACGATCAGACTGGTGAGTTCCACATGGCACTGTTCCGCTGCCTTTGCGATGAAGCGTTTCACCGTTTCCAGATCGCCGCCGAGCGTCTTGCGGTAGACCTCGTCCTGAAAGCTCTTCAGGTCGATGTTCAGCGCGTCGGTCAGCGGGAGGACTTCCTCCGCGATCTCCTCGTTTACACAGCCGTTCGTCACCAGCACTGTTTTGAGACCCTTTTCCCGCAGGAGCTTCGCCGTATCCCGCACGAATTCATAGGAAATAAGTGGCTCGTTGTAAGTAAAAGCGAGGCCGATGTTCCCCCTCTCCGTGAGCTGTTCCGCCATATCCGCCAGCACATCCGGCTCAAACACGTTCTCCGCCGCTCTTCTGTTTCGGCGGAATTCGCTGCCGTCGGACATGGAGATCTCCCAGTTCTGGCAAAACGGGCAGTTCAGGTTGCAGCCATAGCTCCCGATGGAGAGGATCCTGCTTCCGGGATGAAACCGCTTCAGCGGCTTCTTCTCGATGGGATCCAGCGCCAGGGAGGTGGCAAAGCCGTAGTTCAGCGGAACGACGACGCCGTCCTTTGTGCCTCTGGCACGGCATTTGCCCGTCTTCCCTTCCGGGATATGGCACCGGTGCGGGCACACCGGGCAGACAGCGACAGCATCAGACATGGCGCACGACCTCAAAGCGTTCCATCTCGAAGTTCTTCTCCTGTTTCGAGAGGCCCGCCTTCTGCAGGGCGATCGACACCTGCTGGTCCACAGTGTCCACACCGTCCAGATTCGGCAGCAGCAGGCCCCTGCGGAAGCCCTTGGTGACGATGACGCCATAGCGCTTCACATCCAGCTCATCCTTGGAACTGATCTTCTCCGCGTCTCCCAGCACATCCACGCTGATCTCCAGCGCGTCCAGTTCGTCCGGGCGCACGGCGGAAAAGCGCGGGTCTCTGGTCGAGGCGCTGATCCCGTTCTCCACGATCTCTTCCGCGATATTCTTCTTCGTAGCCTGGATGGTGCCGATGCAGCCGCGCAGCCGCCCGTCCTTGTGGAGCGACACGAACACGCCGGCCCGGTCACGCAGCATTTCTTCCGGGAGGTCGTCCGGCAGCGCCGGACGCTTTCTTTCCCTGACCCAGGATTCCACCGTCGCGCGGGCCAGGCGCACGTAGGCGTCCTCGCCCTGCCGTTTCACGTCAAGTTCCTTTTTCTGCCGCTCTCTCCAGATCTCCAGGCAGTGCCGGGAAGGATCCTCGCCGGTGACCCTATAGGTGCATACGCCGTACCCGACGCCGAAGGTCCCTTCGTGGCTCAGCTTCTCAGCCTCTACCGCAAGGCCGTCCAGCGCACCTGCCATGATGCAGAAGCTCCGGTGGCCACACTCCGCCGCCCTGTCACAGAAGGTCTCGTCAAAATCCAGCAGCTCGTCGAAAGCAGCCCTGCCCATCACGTCCATGATGCGCTCGTCGTACTCCGGACCTTCCTTCGACAGCCCGTAAGGTCCGTCCTTTTTGAGCTTGTGTGAAAGGTCGCCGCTGCCGATGACGACAACGCGCCGGCCCAGCGCATCGGCGGCTGCCCGGATCCTCTGGCCCAGACGATAATGATCGGTCAGCGGGAGGCCGGAGAGGCCGATGCGCACCAGCTTATAGTCTTTGTAATACTGATCCACATAGTACAGCGGGATCATCGTTCCGTGGTCCAGGTCCGGATCCCGCTCTCCGAGCGTGCCGGCTGGGAAATCCTCAGCGGATGCCGCGGACATGAGCTCGTGAACAAACTCCGTGTCATAGGTGACACTGAACTTCACCGAAGACGCGCGGAACTGCCGCATATCCCCTTTCGCGCCTTTGCCCGGGGAGATGTGGAAATAATCCGCGTACATCACCGAATGCGGGGAAAGGATCACGATGGTCTCCGGTTCCAGTTCCGCCACAAACTGCGCTGCTTTCCTGTAAGCCGCATCGGTCGCCGTAATCTTCTTCTCTTCGCCTCTTCCCACCTCCGGCAGGATGATCGGAGGATGCGGCACCATGATCGCTCCAACGATACTCATTTCTGTCACCTCGTTTTACGATACTTCCTCGTCGTCCTCGATCGCTTCGATCAGATAGCTGACCGGGCGGACGCCGTCGTTGCACGAAGCGATGAACTGCTTCGGATTCCGCAGTTCGCCGCCGTAGAAGTTTTCACCGCCGTGCGCCAGTGCGAAGACATACTCCACCATCGACCGCCAGGCGTTGTCGCACAGGCCTTCCGGCTTCAGCCAGCCGTTGGGGCAGATGAAGGTCATGCCCTCGGTGTTATACGTGCACGGGCCGAGCTTCGGATCTGCGTACTGATCCGCCAGATCCTGATGCCACGCGCATTTCAAAACTGTGATCTTTACTTTCATGGTCCGTCCTCCTTCCGATATCTGTCTCTTGCTGTGATCCTGTTTATACTATACACCATTCTCAACGGTGTTTCCACTTCTGAATCAAAAGAAAAGGAAGCAAAAAGAGATGGAGCAACACCGGTGCTTATGATATACTCGGGTCAGTAAATGTGTTTCTGTGAAAGGGTTGATCGTATGATCCTGAATCTTCGTGATTTGTATGAAGCCGCATCTGCGGACGGCGTTCCGCTGCGTAAGGGATGCCTGATTCGCTCGGCCGCTCTTCATTCCGCCGCGTCGGAAGAGCTGGACGGGATCTCGGCCGTCATCGACCTGCGGACGGATCTGGAGGCGGAGCGCATGCCCGATCAGATCCCTGCAGGGGTAATGTATCATCATATCCCTTTCTTCGATGAAGCGGCCGCCGGCATCACGCGGGAGAAACGACCGTCGGAAGTGCCGGACATGAGGCGCCTGTACCGCGACATGCTGGAAAAAGAGTGGTTCCGCTCCAATGTTCTGGAGGTGCTTAACGTTATCGCTGCCCATGACTATTCCAAAGGCGGCATTTTATGGCACTGCACGGCCGGGAAAGACAGGTGCGGTGTGGTATCGGCGCTCGTTCTCCTCACGCTCGGGGTCAGCCGCGAGACGATCATGCAGGATTATCTGCGGTCGAACGAGATCTGCGAAGAAGAAGGCAACATGATCTATCGGAAGCTGCTGAGTGAAGGCAAACCGGAGACCCTGGCGCAGGCGGTGAGGGAAGCGTTCCTCGCGAAGCCGGAGTATCTGCAGGCCATGCTGGATGCTTATGACAGGAACCCGCTGGCATTCCCGGACGCCGAACGGTTCCGGGCGGCGGTGCTGGAAGGATAGCTCAAAAGCTGAGATGATAGTATCATTCATTCCGTCATGCATTGATCCCCGTTCCTTGACTTCTCTTTCCATTTTGGCTACAATAGCTGCAGAAGCTACAACAACAATTGAGTAAAAGGAGAATACAGCAAATGAGCAGCTTCAAAGACATGCGCATTGTCGACAACTTCTATCAGACCAGTTCCTACATCCCCATGCCTACCGTCATGCTCTCGACCTTGGCTGAGGACGGCAGCACCTCCGTTGGTTCCTATTCCCTGTGCTTTCCCTATTATATTGCGGGCAAGGACTACTATGCCATGATCCTTGAGGCGCGCAACTCCTCCAATACCGCCCAGCATCTGCTGGCCGGCAGAAAGCAGGTTGCCATCAACTTCATGCCCGAGGGCCGCGGCTACCATAAGAAGATCGTCGCGCAGGGCTGGCCCGGCGACACGCCCGCCGAGAAGATGAAGAACTTCGGCTTCACGCTGGAAGACGGCCTGTGCATTGAGGCTGATCCTTCCACCCCGCGCCCGAAGGTGGTGAAAGAGGCTTATCAGGTTTTTGAGTGCACATGGATGAGCGATCTGGAGAACGCCACCGAGGATATCGGCCGACAGCTGGTGGACGGATGCTATCCTCCCCCATACCGGGATTTCAACGGTATCACCTCGCAGTACGGCACCCACTTTATCCTCCGCATCGACAAGGTGCTGATGAAGCCCAAATACTGGGACAACATCATCAACGGCGTCAAGGGCAAGAACTGGCCGAACGTGCTGATCTGCCACGGCTACCGCGACAGCAAGAACTTCTGGTTTGCGAAGACCCCGCGCCTGGTGCCGGAGCTTCTGCCGCTGCGTGAGGCTTCCCTCTCCTCCGTGCGCTACGCCGCCGACCGCACCGATCCTGACGTGCACTTCACCGACGACGCGCTGGAAGTGATCCTCAACGTGCCGCGCATCTTTCTGCCGACGGTGCTGAAAGGCTGCGTCGCCTGGGCCAAGGAGCACGGCGTGACAGAGATCACCGCCACGGAGATGAAGATCATCAACGACAAGCGCTCCAAGGAAAAAGGCAAGAGCTGACCGGACCCCGCTGAAAGGAGGAAAACGCTATGTCTGTCGCACTGGCCATCGTGGACTTTGTGCCCGTTGTGATGTTTTTGATCTCCGCGATCCTTCTGCAGCGCGGGCTGTACAACAAGATGAGCAAAGGCGCGTTCGCGCTGCTCTCCACCGGCACGATCATGGTGTTCGTGGCGGGCCTGTTCAAGGCGACCTGGAAGCTGCTGTACTGCGCCGGCATCTGCGATTTTGAAAAGCTGAACTACAGCTTCATGCCCATGCAGGGCACCGGCTTCCTGCTGGCGGCCCTCGCGATCATCGCGATGTTCCTGGCAAAGCAGGAGACGAAGGATGAGCCGCTCTATGTCGCCGCGGCGCCCGCCGTTTTCTCCGGCACGATGATCTTTGTGTCGTTCATGTGCCTCGGTATCATCGCCATCGGCACAGGCCTGTCGGTGATCGCAAAGCGGATGGATCACAAGAAGACGATCCCGTTCTTCATCGTGGCCATCATCGGGATGCTGATGATGGGATATCTCTCCTCCAAGGATTTTGCGAGCCCTGCCCTGAACTGGGTGGCTGAGATCGTGAACATCGTGGCACAGGGCTCCCTGCTCTTCGGCATTATCAAACTGAACAAAGCCGGGCTGAAGGACTTCCGGTTAAAAACAAAATAATCGCTGTTCCTGCGGGGAGCAGCAGACAGAAAGCAGCAGCCGCGCCTGAAAGGCACGGCTGCTGTTGTTTTTGTTGACCATTATGCCGATTCGTCTCCACCCCCCTGCTTCTGTTTCAGATACTGCCGTGGGGAGATACCGTAGACGGCTTTGAATTTTTTGTTGAAGTGGCTGGTGTCGAAGCATCCGATCTCCTGTATATTCTGTCTTTTCTTTGCCCGTTATATCGGATATAATAGGACTATCAATACCCGTGAATCATAACGAAACAAGGAGGCCCCATGAAAGACAATCATATTTTCCCGTTCCTCTGGATGAGAGGGGAAAGCGAAGAAGTCCTGCGGACCGAGCTCGGCAAGATCTATGACGCCGGCATCCGCTCCGTCTGCCTTGAAGCCCGCCCGCACCCGGATTACGCCGGCGAGGGCTGGTGGCATGACGTCGACATCGTCATCGACGAGGCCAAAAAACGCGGCATGACCATCTGGATCCTGGACGACGCCCACTTCCCGACCGGCATGGCCAACAACTCCATGAAAAACCATCCGGAGCTTGTCCGCCGCTTCCTGGTGAGCCAGTTTGTCGACGTGGTCGGCCCCACGCCCGCCGCACAGGTGGACATCGATCTGCTGACGACGAAGCAGTTCACCTGGATGGACTTCGGCAAGCCCGACTACACGCCTTTCCTGAACGAGACCCGGCTCGTCTCCGTCACCGCCTGCCGCGTGGCGCACGGCGATGATGAGGTGGGCGAGGCTCTGGATCTCACCGCCTTTGTGAAGGACGGCTACCTGACCGCCGACATCCCCGAGGGCGTTTGGCGCATCCATGTGAACATCGTCACCACCGCCTTCAACTACAAGCCCGAGTACATCAACTACATCGAGGCCGATTCTGTGCGCCTGCTGATCGACGAGGTGTACGAGAAGCACTATGCGCGCTACGCCGACCTGTTCGGCACCGTGATCGCCGGCTTCTTCTCCGATGAACCCGGCTTCTACAACCAGGAGAACTACGGCTACGACAACAGCATCGGCCAGCGGATGCCGCTGCCCTGGGGCAAAGAGCTGGAGCAGATCCTGCTCGAGAGCTACGGCGAGAACCTCTACCGCGACCTTCCGTATCTGTTCTCCGACCATGACGACAAGTCCCACCGCGCGCTGCGCATGGCTTACATGAACGCGGTGAGCACGCTGTACGGCAAAAACTTCACCAAACAGCTCGGCGACTGGTGCCAGGCCCACGGCGTTGAGTATATCGGCCACGTCGTCGAGGATTACCACGGCTATATGCGCCTCGGCGCCGGCGTCGGACACTACTTCCGCGCCATGGAAGGCCAGCACATGGCCGGCATCGACAACATCGGCTATCAGCTGATGCCCTGCAACGATGTGGCCACCCGCCACACCGGCTTCTCGGATATCGAGCCGACCTTCTACCACTACTATCTGGGCAAGCTCGGTGCTTCTGCTGCCGCCATCGACCCGAAGAAGCGCGGCCGTCTCATGTGCGAGAACTTCGGCGCCTACGGCTGGCGCCTCGGCGTGCGCGACATGAAGTGGCTGGCCGACTACTGGATCACCCAGGGCGTGAACTACTTTGTCCCCCATGCCTTCTCCATGGCCGAGTACCCCGACAACGACTGCCCGCCGCACTTCTATGCCCGCGGCAACAACCCGCAGTTCCCCTGGTTCTGCGACCTGATGCGGTATGTCGACCGGCTGTGCAATCTCTTCTCCGGTGGCCAGAACGTGCCCCAGGTGGGCCTGCTGTTCGAGGCCGAGTCGGACTGGAGCGGCAAGGCCATGAAGGGCTACTTCATCGGCAAAGAGCTTCTCAGCCATCAGCTCGACTTTCTGATCCTTCCCACTGATGTGCTGTCCGGCGGCTGTGCCGTGGAAGGCAAAGAGATGGTGGTGAACGGCCGCCGCATGGGCGCTCTCGTCGTTCCCGAATGCGAGTTCCTGCCGGCTGAAGCCGCCCGCTTCATCGCAGCGAATCCCGAGCTGCCGGTGCTGTTCGTGAACAGCTTCCCCGTCGGCATTGCGGAGATGCCGGAAGACGGCGCCGCCCTGCTGAAAGCCGCTGTGGCCGGCCGCTCTGTCGTCACCCTGGACAAGCTCTCCGAGACCCTGCGCGGCATGGGCGTCACCGACAGTATCACCATCGAAGGCGCCACCCCCGCCCTGCATGTCTACCACTACCGCAAGGGCGAGCGCGATATCTTCATGCTGATGAACGTCTCCTCCGCCGAGACGCTGGACCTCAAGGTCTGCCTCCCCGCAGCCAAGAGCTACGGCCTCTGCGATGCGAGCAAAGACTGCACCTTCGCGCTCGACGCTCCGGACGGCGTCCGCAGCCTGACCGTCGCCCCCTATCAGTCCGTTGTCCTCGTGACCAATCCGAAGAGCACCGTTCCCATGGAAGTGAAAGCGGAGAAGCTCTGCGGCAGCCTCGCCCTGGAGAACTTCGACCTCGTGCTGAAGCCCGTCGTCGGCGACGCCGAAACGATCGCAGACTTTGCGCTCAAGCCCGTTTCCAACATCCGCCGCGATTTCTCCGGCGAGATGACGTACACCGCGAAGTTCACGCTCGACAAGGTGCCTGCCCGCGCCGCATTCGCCGCGCAGTATGTGTTCGAGTGCATGGAGCTGACCGTCAACGGCAAGGCGCTGCCCCGCGTGTACACCCCGCCGTATGAGCAGGACATCACCGAGGCGCTGCAGCCGGGTGAGAACGAGATCATCGTCCGCGTGGTCTCCACCGCCCTGCGCGACGCCAACACCAAGCCCGGCATCTTCGGCAAGGAGCGCACGATCCTCGAGCCCACCGGCATGTTCGGCACGGTCGGGATCCAGCTTTACGAATAAGACCGTTTTATCAAAGAAGCAGGAGGGCTTCCGTCTTCGTGCCAAAAATACATGAACCATAAAAAGCGAAGGAACTGCCTCCGGAGGCAGCTCCTTCGCTTTTTATGGTTTCTGCGGATCCGGTCTTTCCACGGCAGGCGGGCGCCAGACAGCGCCGAGCCGGTAAGCCTGCGGCGTCATGCCGGAGGACTGGCGAAACACCTTCCCGAAATAGCTGGTGCTGTGAAAGCCGCAGGCCGCCGCGATCTTGCTGAGGCTCATATCCGGCGCTTCCATCAGCAGCAGCTTGGCATGGTGGATACGGATCCGGCGCAGATACTGCATGATGGTCTCCTGTGTTTCCGCCTTGAAGCAGGCGCATAGGTATTCCGGTGTCAGATGGAACCGTTCCGAAAGCTCCTGCAGGGAAATATCTTCCGAAAAATGGTCCTCCAGATAGAGGATCATTTCCTTTGCCATGCCCTCACTTTCCTCCGCGCGGCTCTGCGGAAGACGCCAGACACCGGCGGACAGTTCCAGCAGAAGTCCGTAGAGTTCCTGGGAGCAGGCTGCCTGCCGTGGTTTTTCCTCCTCGGCCAGACCTGCCAGCTTTTCCAGCCGTCTGAGAAAAGGCTCCGGATCGGCCATGGAATATACGCCGGACTGGCTCAGCCTAAGAGCCGCCATCAGATGGGAACAGAGCGTGCCCTCAAACCCCACATAGTGCAGCTGCCACTCGCCGCCCAGGCTCTGGTAGCCGTGAGGCGAATCGGGAGGAAGCACGGCGATCTGGCCGGGATGCAGGACGGCGCGCAGACCATCGGCATAAAAGACACCTGTTCCGGAGACTCCGTAAAAGATCTGCCACACCGGAAACCCGCCCGGACGCCGGATCGGCTCCTGTACATGATCGATACCCAGACTCCGCAGCAGCAGCGGGATCTGCTCCTGCTGGCGGCGGGTCACCTTGACGGAATACCGCATTTGGAAAACTCCTTAATATCTTACCATCTTTATTAATATATTAAGATTGCGGGCTGCTGTCTGTCAAGGTAAAATAGTATCAGAAAACTGAAAACATACGAATACGGAAAGGAGCATTTCCATGAGTCTTCCTGTTGTCAAACGCGATGAAAAAGGCATCCCCACCCTTTACGTTCACGACCGGCCATTCTTCATGAGAAGCGGCGAGATCCACAACTCCAGCGCCTCCGACCCTGTTTACCTTGAGGAGAAACTGTGGCCCGCCCTGCGCGGCATGAACATGAACGCCGCCATCGTTCCGGTCTATTGGGAGCTGATCGAGCCCACGGAAGGCGCTTACGATTTCTCGCTGGTGGAGAAACTCATCCTCTCTGCTCGCCGTGAAGATCTGAAGCTGTGCTTCCTGTGGTTCGGTCTGTGGAAGAACGCCGAATCGATGTATGTTCCCGCCTGGGTCAAAAAGGATACCGCGACCTATTTCCGCGCGGAAAAAGTCAGCGGTGAAAAGATGACCACCATCTCTCCCCTCTGCGCCGCCGCCGTGGAAAAGGACCGGCTGGCCTTCACCGCGCTGATGCGCTTCATCCGTGAGCTCGACAGCGAGGAGAACACCGTTGTTGTCATCCAGGTGGAAAATGAGATCGGTCTTCTGGGAACCGATCGGGACTACAGCCCTGCGGCAAAGAAAGCCTTCGCTGCGCCGATCCCCGAGACGCTTGCCAACGCTCTTGGTGAAAACGGCACCTGGGAAGAGGTCTTCGGCGCTGACGCCGGCGAGAGCTTCATGGCCTGGTACTTCGCCTCTGCGGTCGAGACCATCGCCGCCTCCGGCAAAGCGGAATACGACCTTCCCTGTTACGCCAACGCCTGGCTGCGGCAGAGCCCCTGGTTCCCCGGCTCGTATCCCTCCGGCGGTCCCGTGAAGCAGATGCACTCCATCTGGAAAGCGGCCGCACCCTCTCTGTTCGCGCTTGGCCCCGACGTCTACGTTCCCTACTGCGCGGATGTGATGGACGAGTACGCTGCAGAAGACAACCCCCTCTTCATTCCCGAGATCCGCAAGGACGCCGTGGCATCTTCCTATGCGCTCTATGCCTTCGGCGCGAAAAACGCCCTGTGCTTCTCCCCCTTCGGGATCGAAGATCTGGCTCTTGACCCCTCTCAGCTGGACAAGCCGCCCATGGAGCTGATGATCGCCCTGAACATCGACCCCTCCGCTTTTGACATTACCGGCAGTAAGGACTGCCTGGCCGCCACCTACGGACTTCTGGAACAGCTGGAGCCGCTGTATCTCCAGTATCGCGGCACTGAGCATCTGAAAGCCTGCGTGCGTCACGGAGAAGTGGATTATTCCGCTTTCCTGCGCTTCGGAAGCTACGACCTGGTCGTGAAGTACGGCCCGCGCATGAGTGGCAGGCCTCTGGGCTGCTGCTACGCCATCGAGCTGAGTGAGGACAAGTTCCTCCTCGTAGGCCTCAACTGCACACCGGAGTTCCGCGTAAAGCCCGGAGACGGGAGCCGGATGGATATCCTGCGCATGGAAGAAGGCCGCATCGAAAACGGGAACTGGATCCCCGGCCGCGTGCTCAACGGCGATGAGAAGATGAATCTGCGTTTCGGCGATATGCCCTCTGCCCTGATGGTGGAGCTGTACCGCTTCTGATCTGCGGATTTCAAACAGAATAAAAGCGCAGCCCCAATTCAGCCGAAATGCTGAATTGGGGCTGCTTTTTTGTTTTCTTTTTTCAAAGATCCCTGTATTCCGCCCAGCGGAAAACGGCTTTGTTTCCGCTCGCTGTCCCGTTTCCGGTCGCGAACATGCCCAGCATTTCACCGACCATGCAGCCGACCTTCTCGGGGTTGATGAGTGCGCCGTCAACACGGCCGAATTCCGCAAGGCTGGCCTCTTCCGCGCCGCAGGAAAACACATAATCGTTCTCCCGCAGTTCCATCTGCAGCACTACACTGCCGGTTTCCCAGGGAGCCTCGGCGATCAGCGTGCGGTTCGTGACCGATGTGAAGCCCGGGATATACGGCGGGAGCACGTAATCGGCAGTGAACAGCAGCAGCTGGATCTTTTTCTGTCCGCCTTCCTGCGCGAGCTGAAGATGGATCTGATGGTTCATGGCCTGCGTGACCGCGATACCGGCACTTTCTCCGCCTTCGGGGTTGAAGGCCATCTCGCAGCGGAACAGGCAGTCGGGCTGGCGGCGGCGCCTGGCGATGTACGCCACAAAGGCTGTTTCGTCTTTCCCGCCGCCCATCGACATGGGTTTCAGCGGATCGGCCAGTGCCTGCGGCAGGCAGCGGATCGCAAGACCTTTTTCGCCGGTCGACCAGAACTGTTCATAGGGAGTTCCCCAGAACGACCAGCAGAGATCCAGCTCTTCCCGATCAAAGGTGTCGCGTTCCATGGCCGGCTGTGCGTCAAAACACGACAGGTCAGCGGGTAGATCGTATTCCCACTCCACCCGGCCGGTATCGGGTGTAAAAAGCGGCCATTCCTCCTCCCAGCGCACCGGGGTGAGAAAGGTCTCGCGGCCCAGATTTTTGCTTACGCCGCCGATCAGGCGGGAGGCCAGAAACACGCCGTACCAGCTGCCATCGGGCAGGTCGATCAGGTCGGCATGACCGGCGTTCTGAATGGCTGCGCGCCGGCCCATATGCCGCATCGTCAGGATAGGGTTGCCGCGGTAACCTTCATAAGTGCCTAAAACCGTGCGTGAGCGGGCGATCGTGGCAGAGTGAAAATACTCGGTGCCGCCTTCGGCGATCAGCAGATAATACCAGTCGCCGATATGGTAAATATGCGGTGATTCCGGAGAAGCAACGCCTGCCATGGCGCCTCCCCAGAGAGCTGCCGGTTCTCCGATCAGGCGGAAATGCTCAATATCGTATTCCGCCGCCCAGATGCCCTGGCGCAGTCCGCCTTTTCCGTCCGGCCAGTTCTCAGCCGTTCCCACGATATAACAGGTACCGTCGTCATCAAAAAAGATCGATGCGTCGATGCCGGGCACGTCGTCGAGCCAATGCGGTTCCGACCAGGGACCGGCGGGGTCCTTTGCCGTGACGATGAAGTTGCCGCGGTCGGCGAAGTTGCAGTTGATCACATAGAACGTGCCGTTGTGATAGCGGATCGTGGGCGCCATCACACCGCCGTTGCCGCAGTTCTTCTCCGTGTGAAAGCCGTTTTCCGGCGTCATCACATAGCAGAGCTGTTCCCAATGCGCGAGATCTTTGCTGTGGAATAGCGGGATGCCCGGGCAGAGCTCAAAACTGGAGCAGACAAGATAGTAATCTTCGCTCACCCGGCAGATGGAAGGATCGGGATAAAAGCCGGGGATGATGGGATTTTTCAATTTGTTTTCCATATCGTATTCCTTTTAGAAAGCAACACGGATCTCCTGCATCAGACAGTCACGGCTGCTGCCGCCCACAAAGATGCGGAACAGGCCGTCTTCCAGCAGATACTTTTCGCTGTTGTCGTAGAAGCCCATGTCCTTTTTCGGCAGGCGGAACGAGAGGGTCTTCTCCTCGCCTGGTTCCAGCGCCACTCTCTGATAATCTTTCAGTTCCTTGACCGGACGCACCAGGCTGGCTGCCACATCCTGCATGTAGAGCTGCGCCACTTCGATGCCGGCACGGTCACCGGTATTCTTCAGGCGGACGGAGATGTTAAGTGCGTCGCCGTCTTCCTCCACCGTGAGATCGTCATAGGCAAAGGTGGTGTAACTGAGGCCGTAGCCGAACGGGAAGAGGGAATCCCACGGCGCATCGAGATAGCGGGAGGTAAACTTGCTCTTGCTGCCCGGACGGCCGGTGCTTGGATGGTTGTAATACACCGGGCACTGGCCCGTGACCGACGGGAAGCTTGAGGATAGTTTGCCGGACGGGTTTACATCGCCGAACAGCGCAGCGGCTACAGCGTCGCCCATGCGGATGCCGAGGTGCCAGGCCTCGAGCAGGACGGGCAGATGCTCCGCCTCCCAGCCGAGCGCCAGCGGGCGGCCGTTCATCAGCACGGTGACCACCGGTTTGCCGGAAGCCAGCAGCCGTTCCAGCATTGCGCGCTGCCCGCCGGGAAGACGAATGTCGGCTTTGGAGCTTGCCTCGCCGGACATGGCGCAAGTCTCCCCCACCACGGCGACGATCACGTCGCAATCGCTGCAGGCGCGGTCGACTTCGTCAAAGTCGATCTCTCCTTCCGGACCGCCGCAGGGATAATACGTGAAATCGGCGCCGGCTGCTTCGAGACCCATCTGAATGGATACGCAGTCCTCCGGCTTCCAGGCCATGGCCCAGGCGCCGCAGACTTCGTTGGCATCGGCAGCCAGTTTGCCGACCAGACTGATCTTCTGCCTGCGATTGAGCGGCAGGATACCGCCCTCGTTCTTCAGCAGCACCATCGACTCCTCGGCTGCTTTGCGGCAGAGATCGATATGCGCCTGCGGAAGGCCATTTTCATACGCTTCCATCAGCTCTGCAGGGACATAGGGGTTTTCGAACAAGCCGAGCCAGACCTTGACGGAGAGGATGCGGCGCACCGCCTCGTCGATGACTTCCATCGGGATAGTTCCCTTCTCCACCTCGGCCTTCAGGTATTCCTTGTAGATGTGGGTGCCCATATCCATGTCCATGCCGGCAAGAGCCGCCTGCACGCCGGCGTCGCGGTCGTCCTCGGCAATGCCGTGGATCACGCACTCGCGGATAGCGTTGGCATCGGAGACAACAAAGCCGTCCAGACCGAACTCGCCTTTCAGGATATCCCGCAGCAGCCATTTGTTGACCGTGCAGGGCACGCCGTTCAGGTCGTTGAATGCTGCCATGACAGTCGCGGCGCCCTCGTCCATCGCTGCGCGGAAGGCGGGAAGGTAGACGTTATACAGGTTGGAAACGGACATGGAGGTCGTGTTGTAGTCGCGGCCGGATTCGCAGGCCCCGTAACAGACATAGTGCTTGGTGCAGGCTGCCACATAGTTGAGCGGGCTGCTCATATCGTTCTGCAGGCCGCGGATCTTGGCGCGGGCAAAACGGCTGCCAAGCAGCGGATCCTCGCCCGGCCCTTCGGAGACGCGGCCCCAGCGCGAGTCGCGCGCCGCGTCGATCATGGGCGCGAAGTTCCAGTTGATGCCGTGGGCGCGGGATTCCGCCGCCGCCATATGTGCGGTCTCTTCAAAAAGCGCGTCATCAAAGCTGCAGGCTTCGCCGATGGCGATGGGAAACACGCTGCGGAAGCCGTGGATGACGTCGAAGCCGATGATCAGGGGAATGCCGAGTCTCGACTCCTCCACCGCGATCTTCTGCAGGGCGTTGTTCTGGCGCGGGTCGTTCACCATCTGACTGCCGACCAGTCCGGCGCGAATATCGTCCTCATGGAAATCCTGCTTTGCGGTGGACATGATCCTGCCGAATTCCTCCTGCGAGATGCGGCCATCGGTCATCATTTCGATGAGTTCCCCAAAGGGCACATCAAAACCGCCCACGATGGAGGGCGACTCCTGATTCATCTGGCCGATCTTCTCGTCAAGCGTCATCCGGGAAAGCAGATCTTCCACAAAGGCTTTCTGTTGTTCGTTCAGTTTCATGTTTCTTCTCCTGTCAGATATTCGGGATCTTACGCAGCGCCGCGTCCAGCTCGTTGAAGCGGTCAGTCAGCAGGCCTCTCTCCTGCAGCAGGTCCCGCATCGTCATGCGGCCGACTGCCTGCATCATTTCTTCAAAGCTCATCTCCGGTGCAAAGCGAACGATCTTTTCCTCCATAATGGTGAAAACATCCGCCAGTGCGCGGCGCGCTTCGGGGCTGCCGAAAACGCGGTCGATCGTGCAGTCGAGGCTCAGCCAGGCCGACGCGTCATCGTTGATGTGGGCACGGCAGACCGGCCTGGTGAGGCAGCCGTCGCTGAATTCGCCGAAGATGTCTTTCAGCCAGGCGATGCTGTCTTCCACCCAGTCGGAAGCGCGGGCCGGGATCACAGTTGTGGCGCTCTGGACGGAATGGTCGCCGGTGGAATATCCGTGCGGACCGTAGCCGTAGATGTGGCATTCAAAGCTGGTGTGATACTTGTTGAGCGCGTTCATCATGTCCAGCGTGTTCTGGATAGGCACCACGCTGTCGGTACGGGTAGCAAAGAGAAAACAGGGGCAGGTCTTCTCATCCACATGCTCCGGGATGCCCGGCATGGTGAGCCCCAGTTCGTGCGCCGTCTCTTCCCGCAGCACGGGATATCCGAGAATGGCTGCGTTGGGGCGGTTTTCACTCATGGCAGCGGCGGCGCCGGCCAGATGGCCGCCGGCTGAAAAGCCGATCACGGCAATGCGGTCGGGGATCACATGCCATTTTTCCGCATTCTCACGGATGAGCGCCATGGCTTTTTCATAGTCTTTCAGCGGCTGCGGCCAGACAGCGTTCTCCAGCACGGAATACCGCAGAATGAACGCCTGGAAGCCTGCCTTCAGGTAAGGCAGAGCTACCGGTTCCGCTTCCCGGTCGGAGCAGAACATATAGCCTCCGCCGGGCAGGATCAGCACAGCCGGCCGCGCGGTCACACCGCGGAATTCCCCGCCGACTTCCTGCGCCATCACGGTCAGGCTCACATTTCGTTTTTTGTTCAGGACGATCTTCCGATACAGCATGTTTGTTCTCCTTATGGATATGACCGGATTCCTTGTGGGATCCGGTCATATTGTGTGTCAGTTGATGGAATTACTTATCCCAGGCATGTTTGCCGGCTTCCAGATCGGCACGGATCTCGCTGACGCGCTTGTCGTCGAGCTTGTACCAGATCAGGGGGATGCAGGAGATGAGAGCCAGAATGGCGGGCAGCATGTTGACCATGAAGTTGATGCCGTGCTTGGCAGCTTCGGTCTGCTCCTGGTTGGGAACATAGCCGACGGCGAACAGCAGCATGACAACAGGAGCGCAGAGGGCGGTGGCCAGCTTAACACCGAAGGAGAGCAGAGACGCAGCCAGACCTTCCTGACGCTTGCCCAGTTTCCAGTCGGCATACTCGAGAGAGTCGCCCACCATGCCGTAGCAGATAGCGGGGGCGCCGAAACCGAGAGAGCCGATGAACGAGAGGCCGATCAGGACAATGGGATTGTTGGTCGGGAAGAGGAAAAGACCAACAAAGCCGGCAGCCATCACGATGTTCATGATGATCATATATCTCTTCTTGCCAAAGACCTTGGTGCCCCAGGGAACCGTCAGTGTGCCGACCAGCTGGCCGACCGTCATGGCGGTGAACATGGTGGCGATGTACTGCGGGCCGCCCACGACGTAGATGACGTGGTAGACCAGGATGCCGTAACGGCCGGTGACGCAGATGGCGCCGAGAACGGTGGCGATGACGACCATCAGGAGCTGATCGTTCTGGAACAGGCCTTTCATGTTCTCTATAAAGCCGGCGTTCTCAACGTGGTCTTTATGCAGCTCGTTGGTGTAGGTCTCCTTGCACATGGCGGCGCAGAGCCAGAACACGGGCATCATAGCCAGGGAGATGAGCAGGGTGCCCATGAAGTAGCCGTGGCCGTCGGCCATCGGGGTGCCGTCGGGCTGGAAAGAAGAGGAGAAGTGCAGGATCAGCGGCATGGCAACCAGAGAAAGGATGATGCCGATGATGGAAGAACCAGTGGAACGGGCGGATGCCAGAATCTGGCGCTTGCGGGAATCAACTTAGATGACGTTCAACAGCGCCTGATAGGAGATGGAAACTGAAGTGTAG